>Ga0163151_10000007_pt1 | contig 348432 bp, 300 predicted proteins | sample OliLakLV19MP5IB2_FD_145596 | JGI IMG/M metagenome (GOLD analysis project Ga0163151, IMG submission 145596) | Freshwater microbial mat bacterial communities from Lake Vanda, McMurdo Dry Valleys, Antarctica - Oligotrophic Lake LV.19.MP5.IB-2 | ecosystem: Environmental > Aquatic > Freshwater >...
ATCATTTCTTTAAAAGAACAGGATTCGAACGAAGATATTTCACTAAATTAGGGCTAGAAATGGCTCTTTCCCCCAAAAGCTTAGAACCGAGCGCAAATACCTTGAGGGTCTTTTCGGCGATTTTCTACATTACAGGCTATGTTTGGGATACTGAGGGTTTTCTGCTCTTTTTTAGCAAGCCACACCAAGCTAATCGAGCATAGTAGACGGGTCTTGGAGCAACCGAAGACCTTATGCGGTGTTTCTTTAAAACTAGGTACTATCTAGTTTTAAGGAAAGAGATTAGGGTCAGGGATTCGAAGACACAAAGAAAATGTGAATAATTTCACGTTTTATGCGGTGGGGGTTGAGGAGTATGCTGAATCTGAGTAGAGAGAAAGATGAAGCCACCATTGTCATAACGTGAAGCCTTTCTCCTTATTTCTTGTTTCCAACTTTTATCAATTACATTTCTAAGGTAATAGTTTCAGGTGACCGAAGCCCTCCCCCTCATCCTATTTTGATCTAGGCGTTACAATGCTATATAATTAGGACTCTGACAAGTATCTAGTGCTTTTGAGGTTGGTAATTATGATTTAATGAAGGGAAAATATGATGCAAAAGTTTTTTAATAAAATACCAATCAATAGTCGTTGGCGACTCGCAGCCAAGACGATCCCTCTTGTTATTGGGATTGTTTTGGTTAAGTTTGTTACTCATGATCTTGGATATCAATTTCTGACGCTAAACTCGTTATTTACTGCAATAATTTCTGCAAATATATTCTTGATTGGTTTTCTTGTATCCGGAACTTTAGTTGATTATAAAGAGAGTGAGAAACTTCCAGGAGACCTAGCAGCTAGTTTAGAAGCAATGGCTGATGAAGGGTTAATTATTTATCAGAATAAAAAGACAGTAGAGGCAAAGAATTACCTACTGAAATTATCCACATTTAGTGATGCTTTAGTAAATTGGTTCTATAAAAAAGAAACGACAAATGATTTGATGAGTAAACTGCTCTCCTTTAATGATGATTTTCTAAAATTCGAAAACCAAACACAAGCAAACTTTATTGTCCGAATGAAGCAAGAGCAAAATTCTGTCCGAAGAATGGTTAATAGAATCCGAACAATTAGAGATACTTCATTCTTGGGTACTGGGTACGCAATTGCAGAAATTATTACGACAGTTCTTATTATTGGTTTTATCTTTCTGGATATGAATCCATTTTATGAGAGCATGTTTTTCGTCTCATTTGTTAGTTTCATCTTGATTTATATGATTTATTTTATTAAAGATCTCGATAACCCATTCGGCTATAACAAAGAAGACAGCCTCGTTGAGGAAGTATCGCTAAAACCGATTCTAGACACCCAAAAAAGATTAAAGGAATATTACGTAGAATTAGATTTAGTTAAATAATTCTCTCGTAATAGGTTATTTATTGATGTAAAATATTTAGAACCTATTATTTTATAAAACTATATTTCTCTTTACAGAATGCTGAAAATTATTGTAGCGGAACTACAAAAGCACATGATGGAGAGTAATTGACTATGTTTTAAAAAAGAGAAGCCTTTACTTTACTAATTCCCACCCTTCTTTTAGAGCTTTTATTAATACAGGAATATTAAGATCTGAAAGCTTTGAGATATTGATTGTACTTTTTCCAACTTTCACTTTACCTAGTGTTTCTTTATATCGCTCAGCAAGATAACCTTTTCCGTCAACAGCATTAAGATAGACAGTGATGTAGTTTTTCTGTAAATCTAATCCGATATAAAACCATTCAATCTTTGTTTTGTCAGATCTTATAACGGAATAATCCCCACATCCAATAATGCGTTGTTCAGTACCACCCCAAAATACACCCTCCCATAAAGTTTTTTTAAGTTGGGGTAACGTCTAAGATATGAGTGTATCTAATTCTCTCATTTCGGTCTGTTTTTCAAATGGCAGAGCATTTAAATACTCAGGAATTGACGTGTTGGTTTTCTGCATTATCTTGCGTACTTGAAGTTAGGTATTTACAATTTTAGCATAGTACATCTTCATTGATCAATTGCTGATAATTCCCGCGGGGATCTTACCAATGTGGTCTTTCCTGTGTGTAATTTTCGAGTATAAGATATAATAGTCTTATAACTTTATACAGAATATATGGCAAAGAAATATCATTTTATTGTTGTAAAATTTGGTGTTGCTGATGATAATTATAATGAGATCCTTCAAAAGAATATTTCTGAATATCTAGAGAAAGGTTGGGATATTGTTCAGTAACCTCAATTAGCAGACTATCTACAGGCGATATTGTTTTTGAGGGTGGTTCTACGAATGCTTTTTTGGTTGTACTCTCAAAAGCTGAGTAATAGGCGAAAAGGTCCTAGTATTGGTTTTACAGTGATAAGAATAACAAGATTCAATAAAAAGCTTATCGAAGTATTATTCGGTTACTGAACATAGTCGAAATATACCTCAACCCTTGTAACTAGTTCCAAGGTGCCGTTAATTGAAAATAGTTCCCATCTAAATCTGCAAATGTTGCAAGCCAACTGCCTTTTCCTTCTTCCATCTCGTAAGGTTCTTTAATAACGGTTGCACCGAGTTTCTTGATTCTTTCAAATTCACTTTTTACTTCGTTTGTTTCAAAGTTAAAAATAATTCTTGCAGGTTCCTTAGAGTTACCTGAAACTTCAGAGTGGCCACCGATTGTAAAATAACAAGAGCCTACCGACCATCCAAACCAACTATCTTCGGTCATGTCTGCTGGTTTCTCAAACACCTTTTCATAGAAGGTAGCGAGAATCTTTGGTTGTGCGGATCCTATCATGATTGTATTCAAATTTAACATAGCAAAAATTTCACAAATTAAATAGATTATCTATGGTAGCATATTTAACATAGAATATTTATTATTGCTTTCTTTAGTAGGTGATATTGATATAATAGGAGCATAAATTCTGATGGCATATAATTAGTACTAATTATGAATAAAAAACTTATTTCTTACGTTTTTCCGGTATATAACGAAAGTGAGAATCTTGCAAAACTATATGAATCACTGAATGGGGCAATATCTTTGCTTCAAGATAAATACTTGTTTGAAATAATTTTTGTGAATGATGGGAGCAAAGATAATTCATTGTCTAAACTTATCGAACTTCAAGAAAAAGATACGCGATGCAAGATTATTAACTTCTCACGTAACTTTGGCCATCAAATAGCAATCACTGCTGGTATAGATTATGCTCGAGGAGATGCAGTAATTATTATGGATGCTGATTTACAAGATCCACCATCGGTAAGTAGAGATTTAATAAATAAATGGGAAGATGGTTTTGAGGTAGTGTACGCACAGCGTAAGACTCGACAAGACAGAATATTTAAAAAGGTAACTGCACATCTTTTCTACTGGGTACTCGACTCATTAGCAAATATATCAATACCAAAAGATACTGGAGATTTCCGCTTAATGGATCGTAAAGTTATTGATGTGCTAAAGTCTTTTAGAGAAAGAAATCGATTTCTGAGAGGATTATCGGCCTATGTTGGCTATAAGCAGACTGCAGTATTGTTTGACAGAGACTTAAGATATGCAGGTAAGACGAATTATTCACTTAGTAAAATGATGAAGCTAGCATTTGATGGGTTAACAAGCTTCTCAACTGTTCCCCTAGACCTTATTTTAAGATTAGGATGGATTGTGTCATTCTTTAGTTTTCTGGGTATAGTATATGCAGTTATTTTAAGATTCTTCTTTCCTTCCATTACTGTTTCTGGATGGACATTCCTTGTATGTGCAACTCTTTTTATAGGTGGAGTACAAATGATTATGCTAGGTATTGTAGGAACGTATATAGGAAGAATATATACAGAAGTACAGCAAAGACCACTATACATCATTGAATCTGTGATTGCCGAGCCGGAATAAGAATCTTTAAACAGAACTGGAAGATTTTCTTCGTATTATAAAGATGGCAGATCCTACGCCTACTATTAGAAGAATGACTGCTATTGTAACGGGGGTAATAATACCAGAAGAAGCATTTGTTCCAGACGCTGTTGCCACTGGTTCTTTGCTCGGATCGTAACTAGTACCAACGAGATTTAATTTTATTTGCCCAATAGTAGATTTATTTCCTGAAAGATCAACTGCGGTAAGTACTAATGTATAGTTATCGACCTTAATCTTTTTAATATCGCATTGCCAGGCTTCATCGGCTTTGACGCTACAAGTATAGGATTCTAGAGGGACTTGCTTATCGCTTTCTGATGCTGATTGGGATCCAATTTGTTGAAGAAGAATATCAATATACGAAGCTTCATCTACTTTTCCACTAATAGTCAATGTCCCATTATCTATTGTAATAACGGTATCTGGAGTTGTTGGTGTTGGAGTCGTTTCAAATTCTGAAATGCCATTAAGTGTATCAATTTCAACAGTTGGCACAGTATTATCTATAATAAGTTTCATCCTTGCGCTGTTTGAGGAGTTACCAGCGTTATCGAAGCTTTTTACATACCATTCGTATTCTCCAGCTTCTAGTTCATTTGTACCTACGGCAACTGTTTCAGGTTTATCCGAAACAGGAATGTTATCTTGGTAAAGACGCTCTTCTTTCTCAAGGGGTTTTATATATATTTGATGCTTTTGAATGCCGGAGAGAGTATCAGCTTCTATAGTAAATCCAAAACTCGGTTTTTTTGAATTAGTATATGTTTCTTCTTTAGCGTCAGGATTAATGACTTTAAGAGCTGTTGCAGGTTTAATAGATAGATCGCAGATAATACTCGCAGAGTACAGACTTGAAAGATTACCTAACGTATCTTTTAACTTCATATGTACCTTCTTTTCACCTTCGCTGGTACAGATATTTTCAGAGATACTAGATGAGAATAAGTGCCAGAATGGGTCACTAAATTGTGAACTAAGACTAGTGCCGACTTGCAAGCTTGCTTGACTATCTATATTATCACTTCCTGAAATTCCAAACTTCACATTAGAGACATTACTATACTTTCTTCCCTGAGAGCTGATACCACCAGTCGGACCAGTAGTATCAAGTTTAAAGTCAAGATTCATACTAGTAAGAGTTGGTGAAGTCTTTGTGTCGCTAGACAGAAGACTTACTTGATATTGTACGTATCTGTGTCCATTTGCGACACACCCATTAGCTGAAATATCTTGCCCTGAACTAATTGGGTCACAGTCAGAAAAAGACCTAGCACCACTCATATCGCTATTCTTTGAGGTACGAATTCTCATCTGAATTGAAGTATTCGCTGGCGTTTCGCCCAAATATGTAATATTCCCAAAATCCGTTTGTTGTTGAGTATCGAAGATAGAAGACTCTAATCTGGAAACTCTTGCTAAACTATTCAATTTTACTTGGTCGAGATAGATAGTTTTATTGTTTTTTATGAGTATTCCCACCTCTTGGTCACCATTAACAGATTTGACTTGTGCTGAAAGTTTATACCATCCATTGCCTGCACTTGAGATTGCCGTTGTAAGTTCTTTTCCGGCATACAGTTGTACGTCATCTGTTTGTACTTCTTGTCCACCTGAATAAACATAGCCTTCAAAAGAGTACGTAATTTGGTTATCAAATTTAATATTTTGAAAGAAAAGTACTTGAGGAGAGTCGCTTATTTTTATTGAATATTTTGTTTCATTATAGCGTTGCTCTGACTGAGAAATAGCGTTGGGTGCATATGATTCAGGTATATTATATTTCTCAGCAAGGCCTTTTTCAATGTTACCACGCTGTGGGTTAGATAAAGCAGTATCAAAAAGAATGAATTCTGCAGTATCCCCATTAAGAAAGCCAAAAGTCGCTCGTCTTGAAAACAAAAGGTCAATATTCAAAGCAGAAGTAGGTGATGAAAGTGGTCCTGCACTTGTTGCTATTTGTCCGTTTCTATAATAGGTGACCGTTGTTCCCTTTTTCTGAAAGCTCCAGATATCATATTTATTGGTGAGGGGGGAAGAGTATAATTGCATATTGAGTGTATTTGTTGCAGTTCTAAATTGAGCACCTTTTCCAGTTCCAGTAAATGTTGCACCTAATGTAACATTGTCCCCATCTCCAATAAGAGATTGATCTATTTGAGCTGTATTATATTTACCTACCCAGATAAGAGTGAAATCATTCGCAATAGTTATTCTTGGTATTGATATATAATCATCCCCATCTGTTCGTACAACAGGTTTATTATTAACTGCATTTTTTATGAGTTTTGGTTGTTTTTCTGAATCTATTTGTGTTGCAGATATTCTTTTAGTACTTGAATCTGTCCAAGTTCCTATCAATTCATTATTTCCTACTGTTATTGTTTCTGCTTTAAACCATGCAGCAAGGTTTGAAACTTGCCCAATGTCAGAAGTAGTATTAAGAGATTTTGTTTGCCATCCACTTATACCTTTCTCCAAATCTCCATTACTTAAGTATTCAACGATTGAAGACTTTATTTGATTATTTGTTGAAGTATCAACTGCATTAGCAGACTTAAATTTGCTTGTATTATCCCAATTGTTTTGTCCATTTCCAGCAACCCAATTATCTTGTTTCCAAGGAGAGAGATTAATTGGGAACGTAGAATTTAAGTATTCTTCTAAGTTTGTATAGCCATCCCCGTCTGCATCTTTTGACCCATCGGAGATATCGTCTTTATTAAATTTATACCTATCCTCCCATTCATCAGACATCCCGTCATTATCAGAGTCTTTTTGTGGGGTTCCATTTCTGAGTATTGGCCAACCTCCAACTTCAGCTTCGCTATTAATAATCTTTCCTGAACCATATCGAGCATCCTTTACTATTCTACTATCTACTGAGTCTCGAAAAGGTTTACTATTTCCCGCAGATGCAAGGACCTCTTCAAAAGCGGTTTGTGCAGTTGTTGCAGTGACGTCGATTTTAGGATTCGTGAGTCTTGTTGAACTAATATTCTCATCCTTAAAACCTTGTAATAATTTTGATTCGGGTTGGGAATAGTCCTGTCTGTTTTTCCCTAAATTACCATTATAAAAGAGTCTAACTGGACCTAAAGAGCCATCATGAAGCACAATTTCTGTATTATTTAACTTCTGAGAACCTTCTTTATAAAAGTTGCCGATAATATCGACATTTACACTACTCGTAGAAGGGGAAACAGCAAATACAGTTGCGTTTAGAGGGTTATAGATAACATTATTCACAAATTGTATTGTTCCATTCTTTGCCATGAAATTACGATCTACATTATGAGCGAGTAGATTATGATGCAGTGATATTTGATTCCCATACTCAATTAAAAGCACTCCTTTGCTATGACATCCTTTTGAATTGGTACTGCAATTTAGAGCCTCGGATATGATACTCCATTGGAGGGTTATATTGTCTCCGTAGTTATCGAATACTTCATCTGTGCTCCAACTAAGAGATAAATGATCAAGTATTACATTTTGAACTCTCCCTACTCTTAGGGGATCTCCATTACTTGGGTTACTTGATGCATGCCCAAGTCGCATACGTACATACCTAATAATAACGTCATTGGCATCTACTGAAAATACTTGATTTGCAATAGTTATTCCATCTCCTGGTGCTGTTTGACCCGCTATAGTTAAATAGGGATTTTTAACGGATAGAGAAGACTTAAGTACTATAGTTCCACCAACCTCAAATATACAAGTACGAGCACCACTCGCATCGACACAGGAACGTAAACTTCCAGCTCCACTATCATTAAGGTTGGTTACTTTTATTACTTTTCCCCCGCGACCACCCTTTGCTAAAGCACCATAACCTTCAGCACCAGGGAATGCTGGCAATCTTTGTGGGTTAAATCCACTATTTGTGAAGATATTTTCTGGAAGATTTGTTGTAATGGAATATAAAAAAGAAGGAATAGTAACAGATATAGCAAGCACAATTATGAGTAAAGTAAGTCTGTTTTTAAAAAGTTTCGTAAATGTATTCATTAATATAGAAGATAGCTACTATTACTCTTTAAGTATAGCGGAATCTAATAATTTGTAAACATATCAATTTGCTCATAGAGAAGAGTTCATTTATAATGAATTGTGAATGAAATCAACCAAGACACCATTTTCTTTAGAGCAGTTATTGTTGTTATTGTCTTAGTGGCATTATTCTTTGGCACATACTCATTTATTCGTGGTGACGCAAGTGAGGGGTTAATAACTCGTGGCTCTTTATTAACTCCAGCCTTTTCTGTTGCGCAAAACCCCTTGGCTTTACAATTACAAACAGGGGTAGATCAAAAATTAGCACAACAACTATATCAACAAGGAATTACAAATATTTTTGCCTCTGGATCTTTTTCGCTAAGTAAAACGACTATTGATTCGCCGATTACTGCAACTTTTGTAAATCCACAATACATACCCTTGGAAAAAGTTCCCGAGTATTTTACTGAATTAAAACAACTGGGGATAAATACAATCATCCTTCATTCACTGATGTCACGGTCTGGAAATAATTGTAATGAACAACAATATACCTGGTATGAGGGTTTTCCATCAGGGTTAAAAAGTTATTTTTCTGAGGCAGAAGAAAATAATATAGAGGTATATATTGGTACGATATTGGGTAATTTGCCAGAAAAAGACAATTGCTCATCTGGCATTCTGCCCTATTCTGGTGTCGTTGCAGATGAGTTAACAAAAAGAACAGGGCTACTGGTAAAGGATATTAAGAGTCAGTTTGAATTATCTGATTCATTCGCAGGATGGTATATTACGGATGAGCCACATTTATGGCTATGGTCGGATACTCAAGCAGTGCAAAAAGGAAATAGTACCTTTAAAGGTCTTGTTTCAGTGATAAGAGAAGCAAGTAATAAGCCTATTATGATTTCGAGTGGGTTATTTGGAGTGCAGTCTAGTAAATCGTTGACGCCACAGGACGGAGCTATTCGTGTCAAAAACTTTATTGAGAATACTGGTGTTTCTAAAATGATTATCTATGATGGTGCCGGTACAATAGGTCAACGTAATTATCTTTATCCATTAAGCGAATATTACAATCAAATTGCAAGTTTTGTTGGTAAAGATAAAATCTGGGCGGGACTTGACTTATCGGCTTGTTGCTCGTACTCGGAACTATATTCTAGGAATTCCTATAGACCCACTTCACTATCGCGCATTATTCAACAATTAAAAAGTATTCCAAGTAACCTGAATCTACAGAAGATATTTGTTTCTCAAGATATTTATATGACTGAGATAGGGTATACACGATCTATGGTTGAATCGCTCCGATTAAAATCGCAGTTTATATCATTATTCTCCCAAGATAGTAAGATACCAAAACCGATAAGTTACACATTTGCCACTCAAATTTCTTCCGACGCGAACTCAATATCAAGGTTGTTTGATGGAGTAATTGGTAATTTATTCGAAGAGATAAAAGATAATCGTCTTGATACTTTTATTGTTGCTTTTCCCCAAAACAATAAAGTACAACTAACACTAGATTTTGGAATAAAGAAGAGAATTGATTGGGTGGCGATTCATCTTATACAAAAAGAGACGGTATTTTACCCTTCTTCTATCGAATATCTGTGTAGTAATGATGAAGAAAGATTTATAACGCTGGGTAGCTGGGGAAAGCCTCGGGGAAGTTGGCAAGCACCTTTTGCAGATGCATCTGGTGAATATACTTTCTCAAACCAAACACCTTTACGGGCAATATGTCAACAAGTTAAGATAATATTAACATCGGACAAAAATATTGCTCTTTCTGAAATTGAAGTTTCTGCAGATTAATCTTCTCTGTTTGGAGTATGTTTTTGCACAATCCATAATACGGATGAGAAAGCATTGTATCCTAGTAGCCCGACAACTGCGAAAATACCTAGTAACACTGTTATGAATTCTGCTTGAGTAGATTTTGCTAATTCACCAGCAGAGTTAGGAAGCTTTGATGGTTTAACAGAAGTTCCACCACCAATAGAAGGAATGGTATAAGAAACAAGTCCTTTCTCTATACTTCCCTTGTTCCCTGCGAGATCAGTAGCATATATTGAGTAGTTGTTACCCCCTGGAGTAAGAGATACTGCAACCGTGAAAGTGCCATCAAGGTTGCTATTTGCTTCTGCAAGATTTCCTCTAAGGTCTACAGAAATTTTTGCCTTTTCGCTAACCCGTCCTGTAATGGAATATCTATTTCCTATTGTTTGATCCGTTAGTTTGTTCACTGTAATTAAAGGTGCTGTTTTATCGAATATCGTTTCAACTGTATTGCTATAAGTACTGCGATATCTCACAATATTTTGCTGTAAAGTTACCGCATTAATAAGGTATCGTTTCTCTTCTTCTATAGTAAATTGTCCAACAAATTCTCCAGAATTATCTGCTCTTGCAGTTACTGTTTCTACTCCATTTACATAAAAAATGACATCGGCATTATTTGAGGTAGTTCCGTTAATTATAATAGCGGTTTGATTAGTAAATTGTGGTAATGGTTGCAAAGTGGGTGCGGTGAGTGTCACTGATTCAAATGGTCCCAATCTACCACCAAACAGATAGATAGCTCCACCACAAAGTGCAATAGCAAGAATGATGAGAAGAAGTGTTATAAAGAGTGAAGATGTATTAGAGCGAGTCGATCCTAGGGAACGTGTATAAGTTGGGGGAGTATTTGAACGAACAATACCTGGTTGTGGTTGAAACTGTGGGTTTTGATTTACTTGTGCGTTTTCAGGTAACATACTTACTGTTTGTTAATTATGCTTGCTATAGTATCATAAAATAGGATATAATTCAATATGGATCGTTCCATAGTAATCTATAAGGCATTTACTATTTTTTCACAGATGTTTATTACTATTCTAGTTAGTATTATACTCTTTGTTTTCTTCTTCCAGCCCGTATATACGGAATCATCAAGAATTAATTATCTTTCTATTGAAGATAGCTTCTCTTCATTATTAATTTCTTTTTCAGAGAAGAATAGTAATGATAATAATCCTATAATAAGTACTAATAGTGTTAATAGTATTGATTCTCAATACATAGATAGCCCTGAATTCGTTATTACAAGATATAATCCAACTCTGGTTATTCCAAGTATTTCCGTATCGGGGAGAATAATAGCGGGTGAGACTGATGCCACTATGAATAAAGGGTTTTGGCACTATACATCGAGTTCTAAATCATTTAAATATGGTAACACAGTAATCATTGGCCACCGATTTCTTCACCTTCCTCCAAAAACTGACACCTTTTACAACCTCGATAAAGTTAAAATAAAAGATGAAGTTATTATCAAGACTGATAAGGGTGATATAACTTATCAGGTAATTATGAAGAAAATTGTAAATGCTACAGATGTCGGCATATTAGACCATACATCTGAACCAAGATTAATCCTTATAACTTGTCATCCTTTGTGGACATCAAGACAGCGCTTGGTTATAATGGCAAAAGTAAAACAAACATCCATTAAGTTATAGTAGGTTAGTTTGAAAAAAAACGGTAACGACAAAATTGTGTACTTTTATCACGGGATTGTGGATAAAAATACATATCTCATTCCAAGATTGATATCATCTATTCTTCATCTTCAATTCATTAAACGTCTCTTTTATATTTTTCCTGGTATTGACCAGGCGCTACAAAAGCAGAATGTCAGCAATGAGAATGAATTGTCACTTGAATTAAATCCTTCATTCGTTGGCGTTTTTGGTCAGGACTGGCAGATTCGATATGATGTCGTTGAAAGGTTAAAGCAGATCGGTGCTAAATATGTCTCCTTTCATGCACCATATATTGATGACGGAAAAGCATTCCAAAACCAACAGAGATCAATGATGGATCATGTTTTTGATGCGACCGAGGAAAGCCAACAGACAACATACTGTCTCGTTTCTCATTTGCAATTAATTGATTTTATGTCTCAAAAGAAGGAAGGTCCAGTGCTTGTGATTCACCCATTGCCTTCAAGTCCTTATAAATCAGAAACAGATATTATTAAAGGAATTGCCAAAAATATTAACAAGATTAAGCCCTTATTAGAGGATCTCAATATCTTTATAGGAATAGAAAATATGCCATGGTTAAAAAATAAACACGCGCACTATACTCCAATTGTTGGCGGTATTGATTTTTTTAGAAATCTAATGAATGAAATTAACCATCCAAATGTAGGAATAACCTTCGATTGGGGACACGCAAATACTTTTGCACGTTATATGTATAATAATTCTCTTACTGATAAATATTTAACTTATTCCGAAGAGGAATTAAAAACTTTTGCCTTTGAATATGAGTTTTTGAGTCAACTACAAGATAAGGTATATCATTTGCACCTGCACTATAATAGAGCTCATTTGCTTGATGCAAAACCCCCCTTCTATGCAAAGAATTTTGACTATCATGGAGATTTAACACAACTTCCTGATGATGAAATGGAGAATTTTAAGATATCTCTTTCTCCAGTCATTAAGAAGGCAACTTTAAGAAGTATCGTTCTGGAGACAGTACCTAGTTTTCTAAATTTTAATAGACGTCTTTCCCAATATCAATCAAGTGTCGATATCCTTAAAACTATGATAAAATAACACAAAACGCGTCTTTAACTCTTTTATAAATTAATAATTGCAAAGTATGGCAGAGCTTATTGGAACATCAGATCCTAAAGTTATTAGTTCAATGAAACAAACGAAAAAAGAAGAATTCCTTATAGAATATGAGGTAACCGTAAGTGGAACATTACAAAAACAGGTCTATGATCGTCTTTTAGATCTTAAAATTAAAGATGTTGAATTAAAAGGCTTTAGAAAAGGTGAAGCGCCACGAACAATGGTAGAACCACAAGTATATTCAGAAGTAACGGAGGCAATGGCAAATACTTTGATTAATGCGGCAGTTGAAGAGCTTTTAGAAACAGAGAAGATTATGACAATTACCTTACCTGATGTAACTAATGTTGCATTTACAATGGTAGAGTCCCCGCTTGCTTTTACTGTAAAGATTCAACCAATTGGAAACTATAATCTTCCAGATATGTCAAAGAACCAAATTGTCGTTGGCGATCAAGAAGTTACTGAGAAAGAAATCATAGACACTATTGAAAGAATGTGGCAAGACTGGGTAAAGAAAGCAACCGACGAAGATAAGGCTCAATTTACGGAAGTTACCGAAGAGTGGATAGAGAAGAAGCTTAACCTTCCAAATGTAAAATCTAAGGCAGAATTAGAGAAAGTCATTAAAGAAGAATTAGCTCATATTAAAGTACATGAATCAGAAGATAAGCAAATCGGTGGGCTTCTAGAAAAAACTACTGAAACAATGGGGATTAAAGTACCTCCAGATTTTCTCGAGAAGAATGTAGAAGCATCTATTAAGTCTCAAAAGGAACGTATTGCAAAGTACGGTATGACTTGGGAAACCTTCTTACAAAGCTATAAAGTGACAGAAGAAGAATTTAAGAAAGATCTTGAGGAATCACTTTCACGTCAATATAAAGAAGATATTTTTTGGACGTTATATGTAAAGGATCGCAATATTCAAATTGATACAAAGAGTAAAGATGATGCTGTATTCATTAATTACGCAGCATCTAATATGGGTGTTAAGCCAGAGCAACAGCTAGATCAACAGACAATCAATAGAATCTTACGCACAGCAGCATTATACAAAGCACTCCGTGAACTCAGAAAAGAGGTTGGTTTAGCAGACCATGATCATGATTCACACGACCACTCACACGAAGTAGAAGCAATGGATGCAGTTGCAAAAGAGAACTAGTTTCTCTTGTCCCCATGGCTTAATGGATAAAGCAGTCCCGTCCTAAGGGAAAGGTTGGGGGTTCGAGTCCCTCTGGGGGCATTTCCCAGATAATTCTTCAGACGAAAGATTTACTCTGTGAACTTCCGATTTCAGAATTTTTTGATGAGGCATTAGCAGTCCCCCTACCCATATGCTAGAATACTCCTAAATATAATATGAAAAAACAACAAATGGCAGTTATCCCAACAGTCTTTGAAGAAGAGAGAAATGGTGTTCGTTCTTATTACGATCTTTTTTCTCGTCTTCTCAAGGATAGAATCATTTTTATTACGGGTGCGATTACCGATGAAATGGCTAATCTCATCATTGCCGAGCTTATCTACCTAGAACGAGAAAATTCAAAAGAAGATATTCAAGTCTATATTCAAAGTCCAGGTGGTAGTGTTAATGCAGGTCTTGCAATTTACGATACATTCCAACACATAAAGCCAGATATTGTTACTATTGGCATGGGTCTAATTGCATCAATGGCTTCAGTTCTTCTTGCATCGGGAGCAGAAGGTAAGCGTTTCGTTCTTCCACATACTCAAGTAATGATTCACCAACCATGGATTCCCCGTCTTACTAATATTAAGACATCTGACTTAATGATTTATGCAGAGCAATCAAAGAAAGAGAAAGATAGATTACAACAGATTCTTGCAAAGCATACTAAGAAAACACCAGAAAAAATCTCTGAAGACACTGAGAAAGATTATTGGTTAGACGCCGATGAATCAAAGAAATACGGTTTGATTGATAAGGTACTACGCTAGTGATATAATTCAGTATATTTATGCCGAGAATTTACAACTTAAAGAGCCCATTTTGCATCAATTATCAGAGGTGTCTTGTTTAAATGGCTTCAGAAAATGAACTCCAAAAATCAAAAATTGGTTCTGCCTACGTTTTGGCTATGGCTGTATCAAAATTATATCCGGCAGCCCAACTAGGAACGTATACTCTTACTGAAGATGGCTTTGCATACGATTTTTATCTCCCAACTGATGCATTAGGAGAATACGATCTTCAGACAATTGAAACTGAAATGAAGTCAATTGTTGAAAAAGATCTCCCTCTTGTTATTACCTCTCGAAATAAAGATGAAGCACACGATTTCTATGTATCATTGAACCAACCATTTAAATTGGAGACAATAGATGAGACAAGAACTCGAAGAGTTTCATTTATAGTGATAGGAAACAATGAGTTTGTTGATATCGGAAAGCAGACCGGGATTCAGTCAACAAGACAAGTTGGTGTGCTCTCGCTCCGAACTGTTGCAGGAGCTTACTGGAAAGGAAATGAAGATCGACAGATGTTGACGCGAATCTATGGCGTAAGTTTTCCTTCACAAGAAGAATTAGATCTTTATATTGCTTATAAGGAAGAAGCAATCAGAAGAGATCATAAAGCAATCTCTAAGCGGTTATCATACACACTTTTCGACCCTGGTATTGGTCAAGGATTACCTGTATTTCGCCCAAGGGGAGCTTTTGCTATTCAAGAACTACGACGTTTTATTGAAAATGTCTATGGTGATAATGATTTTATGCCGATTTCATCTCCACGCATCGCATTGAGAGAATTTTGGAAAAGTCTGGGTATTACAAATCCAACATCTCTGCTCTATGAGAATATAAAGTCTGCAGGCAGAGAATCAATAAGTGTTAGTCCTACAAATGCACCTTTCCATATACTCTCATTTTGTGTTCGTCCAAGAAGTTACCGTGATCTACCATGGAGTACGTATGAAGTATCTCAAGTTTATAGAAAAGAAAAGGCGGCAGATCTTTCTGGTTTGTACACAACAAGACAACTCACTCTTGATGAAAATTACACAATCTGTGCAAAAGAACAGTTAGATATTGAATTAGAATCACAATGTAATTTAACACTTATGATTCTTAGATCTTTTGGGCTCAATGACTTTGAAATTCATCTGCACGGAACTCCATCTCAGTCTGTGCAAGAAAGCAATATGTATTCTGAATGGGAAGATGCAGTTGCGATACTAAAGAATATGGTTCGAAAAGCAGGGTATGGATTAAAAGAAATCCCTGAAGTCACTCACGAAAGAGGTCCAAAAATCTACATTATGGTTCGTGATGCAGTAAAAAGATTTCGTCAGATATCATCATTGGGTCTTGATGTTAGTCTTCCACGTAAGATGGATTTAGAATATACTGGAAAAGATGGTCAGAAACATATGCCTTTTGTCATTCGAAGGTCAATACTAGGGTCGCTAGAGCGTTTTCTTTCTGTGCTTCTTGAACAAACAGTAGGAAACCTTCCACTTTGGTTACAATTTGAGAAATGTCGAGTTATTCCAATTACAAATAAGAATGAAATCTTTGCAGAAACAGTACTTCGAAAACTAAGTGAATCGGGGATCAAAGGTACAATCGATTACTCAAATGAGCCACTTGATGGTAAAATCAAACAGGCAGAGGAAGATAAAATCCCATATTCAATTATTGTTGGCGAAAAAGAGCAAAAGGTAAATGGGATTTCTGTCAGAGTCCAAGGTATTGGTGATATCGGGTTAATAACCGTAGATACTTTCGTAGCATCATTACAAGAAGAGATAAAATCTAAATCAATTAAAACATTATTAGTCTAAATGGATAAGAAAAAACAGTTTTTTAAAAACAAGAAACCAGCATATAAGCCATATGTTCCAACCTATAACAGGGGAGAATATAAACCAAGGCCACCAGTTATTGATCCTTTTGATAAACAATATCCTCGTAATGAAGATATTTCATTTATGGAAATGAGAGTTCTGGATGAAAATGGAGAAAACTTAGGAGTGCTTTCTAAAGCAGAGGCAATAACTACTGCAAGAGAGCGAGAACTTGATTTAGTTCTCTATGCACCACAAGCAAGACCTCCAGTATGTAAGATCACAGAATGGGATTCTTTTAAGTATAATACGAAGAAGAAAGAGAAAGAGATAAAGAAGCAACAAAAGAGAGTGAAGTTAAAAGAGATTAAGCTATTTCCGAAGATTGCAGGTATGGATCTTCAGAGAAAATTAGACAAAATAGAAGAGATTGTTAAAGAAGGAGATCAAGTCAAAATCACTATTATGAGAAAGTTCCCTGTGACTCAAGAACAGGCAAATCGCTTTAAAGATGTTTTATTGACAAAGATTGGGGATTATTGTACCATAATCAGCGTTCAGGAGAAGGGAAAGAATATCTACGTTCTCGTAAAATTGAAGACAATTATAAATGCCAAAACTTAAAACAAACAAAACATTAATGAAGAAGATCAGAGTTACCAAGAATGGTAAAGTGGTCAGATCTCGTACATCTGCCGCGCATTTAAATTCAAAAAAGAGAGCAAACAATAGAAAGAGAGGAAAACAAGTAAAAGTAGAGTATATTACACAAGCTCCATGGAATAAGATAATTGTTTAAAAAGTGAGAATTAAAGGCGGAGTAGTTACAAAAAGAAGACATAAGAAAATCCTTGAAAAAGCAAAGGGATATCGTCAAAGCAGATCAGCAAATGTAAGAAAGGCTAAGGAAGCCATTTTGCATGCGGGTCAGTATTCATTTGTTCATCGACGAAAGAAAATTGGTGATTTTCGTAGAATCTGGATTCGCCGTATTGGTATTGCATTAGAACAAACAGAAATGTCTTATTCTGAATTTATGAACAAGCTTACAGTTGCTAACATAGAAGTAAACAGGAAGATGCTCGCGGAATTAGCCGTAACTCGACCTGAAGCCTTTAAGGCCATTACTGAGTTAGTCAAATAATAAAGCTTTTCATGATAATTGAAGAATTAGAAGTAAAGATTTCATCACTAAAAAAGAGAATTACAGATATTTCTATTGATTCTATTACCCAGGAGTCTTTTGCACCTACACGTAATCAGTTTATTGGATCGAAATCAGAACTATCATCTTTTTATAATGATATATCTGCATTAGAACCGAATCAAAGGCCACTAGCAGGAAAATCGATAAATGACTGTAAATTATATATTGAAAGCTTTTTTGAACGACTTCAATCTCAAATACTCGAAAGAGAGATCCTTAAAGAAAATGAATCGGATATCGATGTGACTGCTCCGTTTCATGAGAATTCAAAAGAAATTGAACAGTTACCTTCTGGAGCAGCATTGCATCCGATTACCGAGGATTTACAAAGAATTCTTACAATTTATGAAAAAATGGGTTTCCAAGTTTTTGAGGCAAGAGAGATAGACACTGAATATTATATTTTTGATTCTCTTGGCTTCCCTAAGAATCATCCTGCACGAGAAAATTGGGATGCTTTTAAGACAGAAGAAGGACTCACTCCCATCCCACACACATCCAATATGCAAGTTCGTATTATGAAATACTTTAAAGAGCCACCTATTCGCGCAGTAATGTACGGAAGGTGTTTTCGTAATGAAGCGGTGGATGTCGTACATGGGCATACATTCCATCAAATTGAGGGCATTTATATTGACAAAGGAATTACAATATCTCATATGATTGCTACGATAAAATCTTTTATTGAGAGTTTCTTTGAACAGGAGATTGTTTGGAAAATTCAACCTGCTTATTTCCCATTTGTAGAGCCCGGTATTGAATTTATGATTCGTTGTGTCTTCTGTGATGGAAAAGGTTGTTCTTCTTGTAAAAATGGCGGATGGTTAGAAATGGCAGGCGCGGGGATGATCCATCCTGTTGTTTTGCGTGAAGGTGGTATTGATCCTCAAATGTATTCAGGATTTGCATGGGGTTTAGGTCTGGATCGCATGGTTATCCAGAAAAATAAAATTAAAGATATCCGTTCCCTTTTTGGTAGTGATGTTAGATTTTTACAGAAGAAATAATGAAATACTCACTTAATTGGATAAATACATATGTCCCAGTGTCACAGAAATATTCGTTATCCGAGTTAAAAGAATCTATCTGGTCTGGGTTATCTGAAGTCAAAAGTGTTACAGAACTTAATGAACTATACAAAGATATTCTTATCGCGAAGATTGAATCTTTAGTAAAGCATCCTCGTGCCGATAAACTCCAACTTGTGACAATTGATTTAGGACCAAAAGGTAAAAAAATAATTGTGACAGGTGCTCAGAATATAAAAGTAGGTGATCTCATTCCTTATCTTCCTATTGGAGCTATTGTCCCGAATACTGTCACAGAAAGTAGTAAAGGTCTTATTCTTGAAGCAAAGGAGTTTTTTGATGTCGTTTCTGAAGGTATGCTTGCGAGTGGTAAGGAGCTTGAGATTACTAATGATCATTCAGGAATATTAATACTTGAGGAGACCGATTTTATAAATAAGGCTCAGCCTGGTGATAGTTTTGCAAACGCAGTTGGACTTAATGATACGGTATTAGAGATAGAAAATAAATCGATGACGCATCGTGGTGACTGTTTCTCAATTATTGGTATGGCACACGAGATTGCAGCTCTTTCTGGGACACCTTTTAATAAGAGTCCTTGGCTTACTCCCTCTGATGAGGTAGTTGCAGAATATACAAAGATAGCAATCGATCATTCATCAACAAATATACGGGTAGACTCTGAAGTTAATCAAGAATGTATTCGGTTTAGTACTATTGCTCTTGAAAATATCACTGTAAAGAAGTCTCCGCTTTGGTTACAAGTAGTTCTCTTTAAACATGGAATTGCATCAGTTAATAATGTTGTTGATATTACCAATTTTGTCATGCTTGAATGGGGGCAACCACTTCATGCATATGATCAGTTGAAGATTGGCAGCAATGACTCTATCCATTTTATGATAAGAAAAGCACGTGCCGGAGAAAAGATTATTGGTTTAGACAAAAAAGAGCATATTCTTGACGACAAAACTCTTGTCATTGCAAATGAGTCTGAGATTTTAGGTATTGCTGGTATTATGGGTGGGATAGAATCTGGCGTAAGCGGAAATACTACAAAAATAATTATTGAGGCAGCTACCTTTGATATGTACGATGTACGAAGATCCTCAATGAGACATGGTCTTTTTACTGATGCTAGTACAGTATTTTCCCGCAAACAAGATCCATCGAAAACAATAAAGGCATTACTCTATGCCACAAAACTTCTTATGGCTTATGCCGGGGGGAAGGTTGCTTCTGAACTCTCAGACTTTTACCCAAATGAGATTAAAAAACCAGAACTGATAATTTCTTTGGAGAGAGTTAGGGGATTTATAGGTACAATATTGACGAATGAGGAGATAGTTAAAATCTTGGGAAGTTTTGCATACACCATAAAACGACAAGAAGGAGATACCTTAATAATAATTCCACCACAATTTAGAACAGATATTGTCATTGATGAAGATGTTTATGAAGATATAGTAAGAATTAGTGGGTATAAGAATATCCTCCCTGTTTTGCCACAACGTAGTATTTACTCAATAACGAAAGATCCTATGCAGCAGCTTATTTTTGATTCTCGTGAAATATTTTCAAGATCAGGATTGGCTGAAGCCTATAATTTTAATTTCATTGATGGTGCACTCTACAAGTCACTTAACATTGAAATAAATGATTGTATTAGAATCACAAATGCAATTTCACCAGAGGTTCAATTCGTGCGTAAACTACTGTTACCTGGACTTATTAAGCAAGTCGCCGAGAATCAGTTTAATTCAGACTATTTTGGGTTATTCGAATATGGTAAAGTGACTCGAAAAACAGATACGGTAACAGAGGACACAAGAACAACACTTTTTCCTAAAGATGATTATGGTCTGCCATCAGAATCAAGACAAATTGCTTTAAGCATCTACAAGAAATCAGGCATGACCTTTTATAATATGAAATCTCAAGTTGTTAATTATTTACAAAATATCGGCTTACAGAGTATTCTATATATGCCAATAAATGAATTATCTGAAAAACAGACAGAAAAGCTACCGCTTTGGGTTCGTGAGTTATTGCCAGTTGTAAAAACAGGAAGGGCAGCTCTTATAATGTGTAGGCATAATAAGGAGGTACTCGGTATTATTGGTGAAGTATCTCTTCGTGTTACTGATGCTCTTGGAATCAATGGGAGTATTGCCATAGCGGAACTATCACTAGATACAGTATTAGACCAGGAAAAAACACTACTTCGTTATATTGAGCCATCTAAGTTCCCAAGTTTCACTAAAGATTACACCTATGAAGTTGATATTACGATTGCGTTTGATGTAATAGATAATGAAATAAAGAAACAGTTACGAGAAAATAAAAAGCATATTCTTTGTTATTTATCCATTTTGAGTATTTTCCATATTTCAGAGAGAGATAAGAAAAGAATAACTTTTAGAACAATCTACCAAGCACCAGATAGAACTCTTTCAGATAAAGATATTATCGATATTGAAGTAAGTGTTAAGAAAGTACTTTCTGAGCAATTCTCCACTGAATTAATATAGATTTATTCGATTTACAGTTAATCCCAAAACCAAGTTTAAGTATTCACAAAGACAATTATTTGTATATTGTTTCTTAAGGAGTTGTTGTTGGTGTCACTGTCGGAGTAATTGTCGGGGTAGGTGACAATGTTATTGTAATAGTGGGTACTAACGCCGATGTCGTTATAGTGACACTTTTTTCAGTAGTTCTATTTAATGAATCTAAGACAGAAATAGTAATAGTATGATTTCCGGCGCTTGGCGCTGTTGTTGTAAACGTATAGAGTGCCGATGTCTTAGTAGCAATCAACGTGCCATCTAATTTTGCAGAAACTGAACTAATTTCTAATGTATCAGCTTTTGTTAAGGTAACCTGAATGGGAATATGTTGCCCAACAATGTAATTACTATTTTGAGTTGGTGTTACGATAGTAATAACTGGAGTTGCAACATCTGGTTCGCAGTAAGCGCTCTCTGGAACTTCGCTTTTAAGAATGAAACCAAGTTTCTCTCGAACATATTTATCATATGCTCCCTGTTGTGACTTATTTGCTAGAGAGAAATCAAATACAGTCTTCTGTTGGACAATATTATTTGCTATTGCTTCATCAATATTTGTTGGAACTTTCCCATTTTTAGTGCAGACATATATTTTCGAGTGAGCATTGTCTTTTGCAGGTGTTTTCGACTTAATTATGACGGTAGATTCTTTCTCGCAAGAGGTGCTATCTTCTGATAATAACCCAGTATCTTTACAAACAGTCGCTCTGGTCACATTTCCTGGCTGTGAGTAGAACTCGTAACCGTACTTATTTACCAATCTTGTCATAAGAGGTTGTGAGATATTAAGAAGATACTCACTTTGCCCGAAACTAGAACCTTTTACTATATCTCCATTACTGTTGCCTGCCCATATACCTAAAGAAACTCTTGGGTAATAGGTCATTAATACTAAATCTTTTGGACCATTGGTAGTTCCAGTTTTACCACAATATCGTTGCCCATTATACGTAAGGTATTTTTGAGCAGAGTGTTTGTTTTGTTGTCCAATCTGACAAATAACCCAATTCAAAAGATATGTTTCTTCTTCTGAATAAACACGCCTTTCGCTTTTCTTTGGATCAAATTTAAAAAGTACTATTCCTTTGCTATTAGTTACTTCAAATATTGCGGCAGTATCATGGTAAACGCCTCTGTTTGCAAATGCGGCGTAAGCATTTGTATGCTCGAGCAATTTCATATCGCCGGCACCAAGGGTTAAGCTTAATCCGTATTGAGATCTATCGGATAGAGTAGTAATTCCCAATTTCTCAACCGCATCGACAAATCTGTTCGGACCTCCGATTGTTTGCAATGTATACACCGCAGGGATGTTTCTCGATTGATTCAACGCACGAGACATACTCATTAATCCTTCGTATTGTCTGTTAAAATTTTCTGGTTTATAGTTCCCGAAACTCATTTGAATATCAGGAGCAGGAGTACCTGGATGATATCCATCTTTAAACGCTTCTATATATGTGTAGGGTTTGACTGAAGAACCCATTTGTCTATTCATTACTGTTACATTGACATTCCCTTTCACTCTCGCATCTGTATTATTGTAATCTATGGAACCAGACATTGCGAGAATCTCTCCATTACGTGGGTCTGTTGCTACCGCGGCAAAATTACTCATTCCATAAAGTCTCTTATACTCTTGATATTTTGCTCCAATTTCTTCTTCTATCATTATTTGAGTTCCGAGGTCTAGGGTTGTTTTTACTTTTAGACCTCCGGTTCTTAGTACATCTGCACCATATTCTTTTTCTAATACTTCGATAACATAGAAGACGAAATGCGGTGCTTTAATATTATTTGCTCCAGGACGAAGAGTAATAGGCTCTTCCTTTGCGGCAATGATTTTTTCTTTTGATACTCCTGTTTTATCTATATGCTTTAACATTTGATCGAGCACAGCATTCCTTCGGCGTTGAACAATTTCCGTTTGGTCATTATACAAATTATTAAGATAATAAGATGGTGATTGTATTATTCCTGCAAGAAAAGCACTTTCAGAGAGAGTGAGATCACTTAGTTCTTTATTAAAGTAGGCACGAGAGGCCGTCTTGTATCCATAATTTGTCCCACCAAGGGGAACCTCGTTAATATAAAGTTCTAGAATCTGATCTTTTGTAAGTTTATTTTCAAGCTGAAAAGTAATAAGTATCTCTTTTAATTTTCTGGTAATACTTCTATCAAAAGCGCTCTCACCTAGTACTGCAAATAGAACAGTAATTCTGGCAAGTTGTTGGCTAATAGTACTACCTCCACCAGTTTCTTTCCCTTGAGCTAGATTTAGTCCGACTCGTACTAAGGCAGGGAAATCGACACCATTATGTTCATAGAAATCAATATCTTCGGTAGCAAGCAAAGCCCATTTTGTATGTGCCGGCATTTTATCGAGGCTAGTATATTCACGATTAATGTCACCATGAACAGTATAAAGAAGTTCATCATTTCGATCATATATTTTGGTGCTCTGTTCTAGATCTTGTGCAACTATTTTTCCAGAGTCAGGGAGAGAAGCATTAATTGTTCCGATATATCCGACGGCTAATACTGTTCCTATTGCTCCAGTAACAAAGACAATACCAGTCGCGACTCCTAAAAAAGTAAGTATTACTTTCTTCCAATTCCGTCTTCTTCCTGTTTTCTCTCTGGATACCTTATGTGATGCTCTTAGTGTCAGGAATCTAGGTTTCCCGGGCATTTTAGTTTTATTTGAAATATTCAATTGCATAGTTATGTAACGATGAATTAGTTAAAGAGTAACATGCTATAATCTTTTATGGCTGACAAAAAGGTACACACAAAACATTCTAACATACCCTCAGTTCTGATGACATATGTGACACGAATCCTTGTAACGATCTTTATGCTACTCATTATCTTTGCAATTGTGCTTTTGCCTTTACTCCAACTTCTCTAATTGACTCCTATGTCGTCTCTTCTTGATCCGATTTCCACACTTAAATATGTTGGGCCAGAAAAGGCAGAAATATTCAATTCTAAGGGTATTCTTACTTTCGCAGATTTATGGAATTATTTCCCTTATAAATATAGAGATACTTCACATATTGTTTCCATATGCGAGTTATATGATGAATATCAAAGATTACCATTATTCGAAAAACCAATAGAAAAATATACAGTTATTGCAAAAGTGACTAAAAGTAAAAAGGTTTATACACGTTCACGGAAAGTAATAGTTGAAGCAGAATTCATGGATGAGAATCATGAGGATTCGGTGTTGCATGCTACATGGTTTTTCCAACCTTTTGTTCTACAGAAATTAACAGAGGGAAATGACGTTATTCTTTATGGTAAGGTTATCCAAAAGGGAAAAGGTTTGGCCATGATAAACCCGGAAGTGGAGGTAAAACAAACTAATAAAGACTTAGTTCATCTAGGAAAAGTTACTGCTGTTTATAGAAGCATCTCTTCAATATCGCCAGCTTTCTTTAGAAGATATCTCAATGAGTTAATCAAGGTTTCAACCCCTCCATATGAGTACTTATCCAAAGAGATGTTACATAGATTTCAGTTGGTTTCGTTAGAGAAAGCATACAAGAGTTCACATGCGCCCGATTCATTAGAAGAAGCAAATGCGGCATATACACGTCTTGCGCTTCAAGAGTTATTAGAATTACGCCAAGGCTTCGATAAAGATATAAGTACCAAGTCACAGAAAGTATTCTTTATTACAAATCCACAATTTTTAAAGATTGAAAAGTTTAAACAAGAGTTGATCAAACGGCTTCCATTTACTTTAACGAAGAGTCAGGTCAATGCGCTTGATGAATTATTGCCACGCCTGCTTCTCTCCAAAACAAAAGAGAGTCTTCTTCTTTATGGAGATGTCGGTAGTGGGAAGACAATAATCCTCTCACTTCTCGCAGTACTCTTTATATCATTAGGGAAAACGGTTGTTATACTTGTTCCCACTGCAGTCTTAGCAGAACAGCATTACGAAACTTTTATAAAATTAACCGGAGTCTGGGGATTTCCAAAAGAAGATATTATATTACGAACATCAAGAAAGAAAGCTACTTTAGAAACTGGTAAGATTATTATTGGAACACATGCACTTCTTTCTCTTAAAGCCCAATCATTCGATAATACTGGCTTGATAGTTGTTGATGAACAACATAAGTTTGGTGTAACTCAGCGAGAAAAAATAACAAAACTTCTAGAGAACAATGAAACTGTCCCACATATGCTTGCCTTATCTGCTACTCCTATCCCTCGTTCTCTTGCAGAGAGTTTTCTTGGATATTCACATACTATTGTACTTAAAGATAAGCCTTTTGATAAGAATAATATAAAAACAAAAATAGTACTTTCGGAGCAAATAGATAAAATGTATAAATGGATAGCTAAGGAAGTTGTTAGACAGAATCGTCAGGCATTCCTAGTATTTCCTGCCATTGATCCAAGCGATATTTCAGAGAACAGTTCACTCCTTGAAAGTGCCGAGATATTACAAAGTACATTTTTTGGTGATATTTCTATTGGTATTCTTCATGGACGAATGAAAGAAGAGGAAAAGATTGAAATCATGAAGAAATTTTCAAAAGGAGAGATCAAGATTCTTTTGACTACTACAGTAATAGAGGTAGGTATTAATGTACCTACAGCATTTGTTATAGTAATTCATAATGCAGATAGATTTGGATTGGCGCAATTACATCAATTACGAGGAAGAGTAGGACGCGATGGAAATGGAGCATATTGTTTTGTCCATACCTCTTCTGACAAAAGGAGTGCCCTAGAACGTCTCGAGTTCTTTGAAAAAAATACTGACGGCTTTTCTCTCGCAAAATATGATTTACAGAACAGAGGAATGGGAAACCTCTTTGGTACTGAACAATCTGGAAATATTCAGTTAAAGATTGCTCAGTTTTCAGATCTTGCATTGCTTAGCCTTAGTGACCAAGTGTATTCAGAAGTTAAAAAAGAGAATATAGCGCTAGAACGGTATATAATACCGGAACATGAAGCAACTTCAAAGTATTGATGAAATATCGTTATACCCTGAAATTAAGGTTTGGGTTTTAGCTGAGAATATACGCTCTGCATATAATATTGGTGCTATTCTCAGAACAGCTGATGGTACAAATCAAACTGGTCTTATCTGTGCTGGGTATACTCCTTCTGTACAACATCTCAAAGTTCAGAAGACAAGCCTAGGCGCTGAAAGAACAGTACCCTGGTTGCAGTTGGGAGATGATTATATTGAAACATTACTAAGTAATAACAGACTTCTACCTATATACTCGCTAGAAATTACCAAAAATGCACAAGATATTTTTACATGGGAGTGGGATAAAAAGCCATTAATCTTGGCTATAGGTAATGAAGTTGAAGGCATTTCACCAAAGTTACTTGAGATCTCCATAGGCAAAATTTATATTCCAATGTTGGGCTCAAAACAGTCATTAAATGTAGCGGAAGCAGCTAGTATATCTCTTTACGAATTTTTCAGAAAAAACCACTAAGAAAACAACGGTTCTTATCCATAGATCTGTATATATTTCCACACAGTTACTCTTTACATTCTGTATAATATGGAATATAATGGTTATATATGGTGAAAAGTGGTGAATCTCAATATATGATCGGAGAGTTCGAATCAAACATTGTTTCTGGGCATAGACTGTCTGTACCTACAAAGTTAAGAAAACAGTTAGGAAACAAGATTGTTATCTCGAAAGGATACGAAGGATGTTTGCTCATTGTTCCTGAACAGAAATGGGAAGTATTAGTAGAGCCATTAACATCTCGTCCTTTCCTCGATAGGAATCTCCGTGATACTTTGCGTTTTCTTGTTGGTAGCTCTTTTCAATTGGCACTCGATAATCAAGGGAGATTTGTTATCCCACAGAATCTTCGTGATTATACTGATATTAAATTTTCTGAATCCCTAGAAAAGAGTGCGATATTCATTGGACTAGTTAATTGGGTAGAAGTCTGGTCGAAAGAGAGATGGTTACAACAAACAAAAAACATAGAATTAAATGCTGATTCGATTGCTCAAGAATTAATTACTAAATAATAATATGAATCTTAATAAAAAAATTCATTTTCCTGTTCTTCTGCATAAAGTAGTAGAGGAGGCTAGGGATATTCAAGGTAAAGGAGTATTTATCGATTGTACTATGGGAGATGGAGGCCATTCGCATGAAATCTTTACACAAGTTATCTCTGATAAAAAGCAATCTTATTTGCTTAGTCTAGATTGGGATCAAAAAAGTTTTGATTTTGTTTCTTCATTTTTTGAAGAAAAGCCACTACAACTTGATTTGTTTAGAAAAGAAAATAAAAATCGATGGTTATTTGAAAAAACTAATTTCGCATTATTTCCAAAGATAATGGAAAAAATGCAGAAGAAGGTTGGCCAGTTACCTTTGAAGTTTTTACTTATGGATCTTGGCATCTCTTCACGTCAATATGCTGAAAAAGAAAGGGGTTTCAGTTTTGAATCAGAATCAGTTTTAGACATGAGAATGGACCCCGAGACCTATACGATAACAGCATATCAATTACTCAATTTACTGAGCATTGCAAAAATGACAAACATGTTTATTAAGACAGTTGGTATGAAAAAAATGATTGCAAGAAAGTTAGCTCAAGAGATTGTGTTGGAGCGAGAAAAAAAATTATTTGGACACAGAGATGATGTTCGAAGAGTCAATGAAATTGCATCCAAAGTTCAAACATTACGAATTAATTCTATTGGAAAGCTTCATCCAGCAACATTAATCTTTCTTGCTTTGCGAATTGCGGTTAATACAGAATTACAAAATCTTTATGAAACACTTTTGAGCGTCTCAATATATCTCGATGAGAATGGAAAAATATTAGTAATAACTTACCACAGTCAAGAAGAGAAGATTGTAGATGAGTTTGTAAAACATTCACATTTATCTGCGAAGAAATTTCATCCTTCAAAAAATGAAATATTTCATAACTCTCGAGCTAGAAGTGCTATCTTACATATAATTTCATAAAATTGATTATGTCACTGCCCCAAGGAAAGAAGACAAACCGAAATAGACTTCCAAACCTTCTTATGTATGTTACGATTGCCTTCGCTCTTGTTCTTGTTGTTATTCAGTTTCAAGTTTCTTCATCGTTTGAAATGCTTGCAAAGCGTGTAGGTATTTTTGATTCTCAATCTAAGACAGTAAATGTAGTATATTTAGACTACGAAGAACAGTCTGCTATTATGCGATCAAGTACATTTTTGGTTGCGGAAAAAGGCCAAGGATATGTTACTTCTCCATCTAGGGTGATTTATCTTGAACCGTTTGTGAATGATAGCAAGATTGTGAGTCAAAAGAATGACAAGTAGCAAGGGTCCAAATATAATTAGATTAGTTATTATTGCTTATGCATGCTTGATTGTATTTCAGCTTTTTCGTTGGCAAATACTAAATAATGAAAAATTTACAGCACTTGCAAACGATCAGAGAACAGTTCAGAGGCAAATCTTTACGAAACGTGGAACAATCTATACTCAAGATGGAGTTGTTCTTTCTGTTGATAGTGCATCCTGGGATCTTGTTTTATCAATTGTTCACGATTCCGATAAAGACGTATTCAATAAGAAGAGGAATGAAATTATTGAATCATTAAGTTCAATTGTCGGTGTTACTGAAGCTGAAATTGAAAAGAAAATTACTGATAAAACGCTGGCGTATACAATACTTTTTCATAATATAACAAAAAGGCAGAGAGATATCATAGAGGATAAGTCTTTCCCCGGAATCTTTACACAAGAATCTCCGCGAAGACTGTACCCAAATGGAACGTTGGCCTCACAATTAATAGGATACGTAGGAACAGATCAATTTGGAAACGCAAGAGGTTACTATGGTTTAGAGGGATTTTTCTGGGGTGATATAAAAGGCAAACAAGGACTTACACAACAGGAAAATGATCTTATGGGAAATGCGATTATTAGCAAGGAGTACCAGAGTGTTTCTTTCCGAGAAGGAAAAAATCTAGTACTCACAATTAATTCAGGAATTCAAAAGAAGGTAGAGAAATTCTTAGAGGAAGGTGTGAAAGAGTTGCAAGGGGATAGTGGTACAGTTATTATTCTCACCCCAAATACTGGTGAAATTGTTACGATGGCAAACTTTCCAACCTACAACCCTAATAGCTATTGGGAGACGAAGGATCTATCAACTTTTAAGAATAAAGGTGTTTCTGATCCTTATGAATACGGTTCAGTTCACAAACCAATGACTATAGCAATTGCAATGGAATCAGGGAAGCTCAAAGAAACCGATATTTGTACTGATGCTGGAAGTCTAAAAGTTTTAGACCGTGTTATTTATAATTTCAATAAAGCAAAGTACGGCCAGATTACTCCTAAAGATGTACTAAGATTCTCTGATAATGTTTGTTCAGCTCAGTATGGGTTATTGATTGGTCCGACGATTATGTATGATTACTTGAAGAAGTTTGGTTTTGGAATCCCTGTTGGTTTAGGATTGCAAGAAGAAGAGTTAAGTTTTTTAAAAGAACCAGGTGAATGGGTTGATACGGATACGGCGACAATTGCATTCGGTCAGACTATTTCGGCAACTCCACTTCAACTTATTTCTGCATTATCAGCTCTTGCAAATGACGGAGAACGAATGCAGCCATACTTAGTTCAGAAGATTTACAATAACGAGGAAGAGATCAATATAAAGCCAAAAAGTAATGGACAGGTTATTTCTAAAGATACAGCACGAAAGGTAAGTGCAATGATGGAATATGCCATTATGTCACAAAGAGATATGGCTAGATTTAGAGGAAAATATTCAATTGCAGGTAAGACAGGAACTGCACAAATTCCGAGAAAGGATGGACCTGGTTATTATGATGATCGAACAAATGTTACATTTGTTGGTTTCTCGCCTAGTGTTAATGCTCGCGTTATAATGTTGGTGAAAATAGAAAATCCTAAGAATGGCTCATTGGCAAACTTAACTGTTTTACCATTATGGAGTAAAATATTCGACAGTATTAAAGATGATCTTGGAGTTCCTCGTATAAATTGATTCATTATTTATGTCTTTTATTCAAGTAATTAAGGATTTAACCTTGAGTTTCTTCATTGGTGGTTTTGCAGCAGCGAGTTGGGTAGTACCATTAATTGATGTCTTATATAAAGTGCAATTTACTGCACAGCATCTGCTTACTGGTAGTAAAGAGAATGAAGAATTTATTAAATTACACGAGCATAAGAGCGGTACCCCAAATCTGGGTGGTATCTTGATATGGATTACAGTTCCTACAGTTCTTCTTATTCTCTTTGGGAGTTTTCCTTTTGTAAGGGCTGTTTCCTTTATGTTCTTAATCTTAGGCCTTTTCGGTTTTATAGAGAAAGCAATAGATATGGTCAATAGGAAGAATATGGTTTTTAGAGAATTGTCTGAGAGATTCGAATGGAGAGTAGGTAAACTGCTTATTGCTCTTATTGTTAACTTTGCCGTTGCTTTTTTTATTATTTCAATTGCAGGTATTCAGAGTACAAACATCTTTGGATTTATTCTACAGTTGGATAATCCTCTAGGATACTTCCTTGTTGCAGGAACGTCTTTAGTAGCAATGTATGCAACAGAAATTATAGATGGGTTAGATGCGCTTGCAGCAGGAATGTATATTATTTCACTAACAGGTTTTATACTTCTTGCTCTAGCTTTTCCTACACTTGCAGCACTTTCTTCTTCGGCAAGTATTTTGTCAATAGTTGGTATTGTAATCGGTGTTCTGGCGGTATATTTATATTTTAATATTCCACCAGCAAGAGTATTTATGGGTGGGCCAGGTGCTATGCCTATGGGGCCACTATTTCTTATGCTTGCACTTTATCTAAATGCTATGCCTGCTTTCTTTATTTTTATGATAATTTATTTTATTGATTTGGCTTCGAGTGCAATTCAGATTATTAGTATCAAATTCTTTAAGAAGAGAATTTTTAGAATTGCACCAATACACCATCACTTTGAGTCTTTAGGTTGGCCGGAATATAAAGTCGTTATGAGATTTTGGCTCTTTAATGGCATGCTTATAATGTTGGGTGTTTTAATTCAGCTCTTCCTGAATACGTAAGAGTTCATTATATTTCTCTACACGTTCACTTCTGGCAGTCGCACCATCTTTGAATAATTGTGCACTAATCCCTACAGCAAGGTGTGCTATGAAAATATCGGCTGTTTCTCCTGACCTATGTGAGACAATTTTAATTATCTTATTCTGATCGGATAGTCTGGCTACCTCCAATACATCAGAGATTGTTCCGACTTGGTTTGGTTTAATAATGATACCCGAAATGGATTTTGTATCGATTGCTTTTTGCAACCTCACTGGATTGGTAACGGTAAAATCATCACCGACACTTATAACGCCTTTATTAAGAAAAGAATCAGTAAATAATGGCCAGTTCTTCCAGTCATCTTCTCCTAAAGTATCTTCGAGAGAAAGAATAGGAAAAAGAGAAATAAGTTCTAAGTAGTAATTCCTTAAGTCCCTTACATCAGTAATTGTCAATAATCCGTCTTTTCCTTGATGCGGGATTGCATAGGAAGTTTCTTCATTTTCTACTTTAGTAAATTGTGCAATTGCAACATCAATCGAAATAAAAATTTCCTTACCTGCTTTATAACCTGCTTTCTCTATTGCAATTAAAAGAATTTCTAGTGCCTCTATATCTGATTTTAATTTTGGTGCAAAGCCACCTTCATCACCTACTCCAGTTGCAAGGCCTTTATCCTTTAGAATCATTTTAAGAGTATGGTAAATTTCGGCGCCAGCTCGTAGCTGTTCGGTGTATTCCAAAATGCCTTTAGGAACAACCATAAATTCTTGCATAGCAATGCCATTATCCGCGTGTGCGCCACCATTAATGACATTAAACATTGGTATTGGAAGCTTTGGAGCGTTATTACCAAACACTTTCGCAATGTATTTAAAATAAGGTAGGTTTGAAATCTTTGCTCCTAATTTACAGGCCGCAATGGAGAGGGCGAGAGAAACATCTCCTCCTATATTAGAAAAATTTTCAGTTCCGTCAATTTTTTTAAGGAGTGTATCAATTTCGAGTTGCTGGAAAGGGTCCCTACCAATGAGCTTAGGCCCAATCTCGGTATTGATGCGATTAATATCTTTTGTTGCTCCCTTTCCAAAATATTGCATGCCACCATCTGTAAAGTCTAAGGCTTCATGTATACCAGTTGACGCTCCAGAAGGTACAGAAGCGCGAGCCTTGTGGTTGGTATCAGAATAAATATCAACCTCTACTGTTGGTACTCCCCTTGAGTTAAGAATTTGTCTTGCAAAAATCTTTTGAATATGGGGCATGGAAATATTTGTGAACTTACTTTACTATAGTTATAATGCGCCAACAAAAAAAATACAATACATTTAAATCACATTCAGGCAATAAAAGTCTAAAGTTTCGTAACTTCCTTATGAGCCTTCAATCTCCTTTTAAATGGTTGTCTCGGAATCTCGCATATAGTGCTATTCTTGCCGTCGTACTTATTATTGTATTAGGAATTTTTACTTATCTTGTCTATTATTTCTATATTCCCGGTAATACTGAATTTGCTTCGTGTCCTTCCTTATTTGTCAAAATAAAAGAGAAGCCTTCATATGGTGTCTTCGTAGATAATGAAGGTACGGGGATTGGTGCAATTCATATTATTGGAAGAAAAGATGATGGTTCACTTGCGAGTATAACCATGCAGAAAGATGAATGGGTTAGAGTCTATTTTTCTGATAATTTCCCTTATTCACAGGTTAGTGAGTTGATGAGGTTGAGTGCTATAGAAACAGGAAAAACAAACTATTGTTGGTTTGCAGAACAACTATCTCTTTTAACAGGAGTACCATTAGAATTTATTGTGTTTAGAACATCTGGAATCCCTGTTGTTTCTACATTACGTTTTTCAGATTACATTCAGCTAGCCGGACAATATGGAGGAACAAATACAAATAGGTTAAAGAGTGATCAGATTCCTTTGCAAGTCCTCCCCGATTTAAGCAAAGTGCCGGTTATTACATTCACAGCTTTTCGAGAACAATATCCAAATCTTTTTAAAATTCAAGAAGCAACAAATGAACAAGCCTTTGTTGAAGTTTATAACAGTTCTCCAATAAGTGGATATGCTAGTTTAGTAGCACACAAGCTTACAATGCTGGGCATTGAAGTATCCAGAGTTGGTAACGCAGCCTATGAAACAGAAAACGATGCAGATGCAATCCTTTTTATCAGGAGTTCCGAACAGTACCAGAAAACCGTTCAGCTTGTTATCAGTTCATTACCAAGTGGTGGAATAGTAGATATTCAAATTGGTAGGCCCGAAGGGATAGTAACGACTGGTGACATTGTAGTAATATTATTAAAACGATAGAATAAACAAAAATGATGCCTCTTTATATTATCATCGGTGTAGTAATATCTCTGATTATCTTAGTTATTTTACTTCTTTTGGTACGCCCAGCAAAGAAAAAAATATTCCCAGGGGGAACAGTCTCAGCTATTGATTCATCAGATATGGTAATTCTTAGAATTGCCATGCCAAAGACTAATGATAAAACTCCCTTAGCCGCAGAGCAGATGTTTGCATCAATTCATGGTCTTTTTAAAGAAAGCGGTATTGTCCCTATTCTTAGCTTGGAAATTCAATCGGACTCAAGAATGGGTGTTGTTTTTCATGTTGTTATACAAAATAATATAGCGAGCTTTATCAAGACACAAATTTACGCTCAGTATCCTAATGCAGAAATTGCAGTCGCTGATGACTATATGAAAGCAAGTGAATCATGGAATGAAAATGCCCAGGTTTCTGCGGGTGAGGTTATTCTTGAAAGGCCATTTATTTTTCCAATAAAAACATTTCGAGATTTTGATGTCGATCCATTATCCGCAATTGCAGGAGCAGTCAGTGAGCTTTCATTATCTGAAGAAGCATGGATACAAATATTAGTAAGACCTTATCCGAACACTTGGCAGGAAACATCTCGGAAATATATAATAGAACTACGTGAAGGAAATAACATTTTCGAACCAAAAGGCTTCTGGAGTGGTTTTATCGGAGTAATCTCCGGCTTTGTGAAAATCTTCTCTGATGGCCTCTCAACTGGTGTTGATGCTACTAAACCACCACCACGACCACTAGCACCGCCACCGATACGACTTGAGCACTATCAAGAGGAAGAAATAAAGAAGGTCGAATTAAAAGCTGAAAAGTCTGGATTCCAAATAGTAATTAGAGTATTAGTAAAATCTGAAGACTCTTCGCGATCAATTCAACTTTTTGATGGTATTGTCGCTTCATTTAGACAATATGCTACAGCACATTTAAACACACTTATTCTCAATACGGTAAAGAACTCTTCAGATGTTTATAATGAAATGCGTCAAAGAGTTTTAAATACTGCGACTGAAGATATTATGAATATTGAAGAGTTAGCGTCTCTTTTCCATTTACCCAATACAATAGCAGGTGTCTCATCTTTATTCTTTTCAACAACCACAAAGCTACCTCCACCTGCAAATTTAGAATATGAGAAGGGAATCATTTTTGGTGAAACTGATTATCGCGGAGATAAGAGAATTTTTGGCATTGATAAGATAGACCAGAGAAGACATGTCTATATAATAGGTAAGAGTGGTACGGGGAAGTCCAGTCTTCTTAATAATATGATCGTGTCGGATATCCAGTCTGGTAAAGGTGTCGGTGTCATAGATCCACACGGTGAGCTAGCAGATATGATTCTTGATTATATCCCTGAAGAACGTATCGACGATGTTGTCTTCTTTAACCCAGGGGATATGGACTTCCCAATCGGGTTTAATCCGCTCTACTTAAAAGATAAAAATCAAAGAGATTTAGTTGCGGATGGTATTGTTGCAGTATTTAAGAAGTACTTTGACTCTTGGGGGCCAAGGTTAGAGTACATGCTTTATAACGTAGTACTAACTGCCCTAGAGTCTCAGGGAACCACTCTACTATCACTGCAAAGGTTATTCGTTGACAAGAAATATAGAAAGAGAGTTCTTTCTCATGTTAAGGATCCAATAATTTTAAGATTTTGGAGAGATGAGTTTAGTGCCATCGAAGAAAATAAGAAAATGATGGTTGAAACAGTGGCTCCAATACAGAATAAAATTGGTCGCTATCTCTCTCCCCGTATTATTCGTAATATCCTTGGTCAAACAAAATCTACGATAGATATTCGGGATATTATTGATAATAAAAAGATACTTATTATTAATCTTTCAAAAGGACGTATCGGTGAAGATAATGCCGCTCTACTAGGAGGACTTCTTATTACTAGAATTTATACAAGCGCAATGGAAAGAGTAGATATTCCGGAAAACGAGAGGTCTGATTTTAGTTTATATATTGATGAATTCCAAAGTTTTACAACCGATGCATTTGTTAATATTCTCTCTGAGGCACGTAAATATCATCTTAGTCTCACAATGGCTCATCAATTTATTGAACAATTACCTATTGAACTTCGTGCAGGAATCTTTGGAAATGTAGGAACTATGATTTCATTCAGTATTGGCCAGAAAGATGCAGTTGCATTATCTTCTGAATTTTCTCCTTATGTAACACCGGAAGACTTCCTCTCTCTACCAAAGTATCATATGTACATGAGAATGGTAATTGATGGTACAATATCAGTGCCTTTTAGTGCTAAGTCTCTTCCATTTAGATATGAGCCAAAAGGATATAGAGACTATATTAAACAGGTCTCTCGTAAGAAGTATTCTGTCGCACGAGAGGTAATAGAAGAAAAGCTTATGCGTTGGGCACAGGCAGAAGATGAGCTGTAAAAAGAAGAGAGTTAATTTCCCGTAATAACCATGGGAAGATTAGTTACCTAGCTCGTAGATAGACTAAACTGATATATTACAAAATGTCTGGTCATTCACATTGGCATAATATTCAACAGAAGAAAGGAAAGCTTGATCAAAAGAAGGGCACAATTTTTACAAAAATGTCCCAGCAGATTATGCTCGCAGTACGTGAGGGCGGAGCAGATCCTGCGCAAAACTTTTCACTTAAGGTAGCGATTGATTCTGCAAAAGCCGTAAATATGCCCAAAGAAAGTATTGATAGAGTTGTAACCAAGGCAAGCGGTGGAGGAGAAGGGACACAATTAACGAAAGTTCTTTATGAAGGATTTGGGCCATTCTCTGTTCCAGTTATTATCGATGCTATTACCGACAATAAGAATAGAACCGTTAGCGAATTAAGACTTATATTTAGCCAAAACAATGGTATATTCGGTGAAAGTGGTTCAGTATCTTGGCAATTTAATGAGGTAGGACTTATAGAGGTGAAATGTGCAAAATTACAAAAATCAGAAAAGTTTGGGGTACCCGATAACGAAATTGATATACCACCGGAAGAAGTGCAACTAGATATTATGGAGATTCCCAGTATTAGAGATATTGAATTGTCAGAAGGTGAAGATAAAATATGTTATGTAACTACAGATATGACAGCTTTAGCTCAAATGACACAGGCCATTAAAGAGAAAGGTTATGTGATTCTCTCCTCTTCTCAATACTTTGCTCACCAGAACCCGATAGTGCTGACTAAAGAGCAACAAGAGAAAGTAAAAGACTTTATTTCTCTTATTGATGATAACCCTGATGTCCAAAAAGTTTGGTCTGCATTATCCTAAAATGAATCCAGCAAATAATATAACAGTTCTTGGCTTTGATCCTGGTATTGATAGATTAGGATGGGGGATAGTTTCTGGTACTAGTTTTAATGAGCATTCTTGCTTGGCGTATGGTCTTATTACAACGAACAAAAAGGCATCAATGGAAGAAAGACTACTTGAGACCTATAGAGATATCGAAACACTCATTAATAAATACAAGCCAACTGCTATTTATACTGAGAAGCTTTTTTTTGCAAGGAATGTAACAACAGCATTTATAGTTAGTGAAGTTAAGGGAATTATAAAAGTAATTTCACAAAAAAATAGATTGCCTCATGCAGAAATTCATCCTGGAACACTTAAAAAGAGGATAACTGGGAATGGTAAAGCAAAGAAAAATCAAATAAGGTTTATGGTTCAGAAGATTTTTGGTTTCGATGAAATGCCATCGCCTGATGATGTCGCCGATGGTATCGCAATTGCATATTGCGGTTTTCTCGAAGAGTTTATGATTAGGAAAACACCGTAATATTGATCATCTACTGTAGCTTTTTCTTCTATGTGATGAATAGGTTATAATGAATACATATATAACTTAATAGAACTAATATATGAGTAAAGGATCTTTCATTAAGGGACTAATTACAGGAATAGTTGCAGGAACAACAGCGGGTGTCGTTACTGGTTTATTAACTGCACCAAAATCTGGAAAAGAATTGCGCAAAGATCTCAGAAATGGTTTTGAATCACTTTCATCCCAAGTGCAAAAGAAAGCACAGGAACTGGAAGTGAATTCGAAAGAAATGTATGAGAAAGTTGTCGAAGAAGCAGTAAATGCTTACGAGAAAGTAAAGAATCTTGATAAAAAGGATATTCTTGCTTTACGAGATGCTCTAGTAAAAGAATGGGAAGCATTCTCTAAAAAAGTAGCTAAATAGAAGTAAATTCTTGATTCCTCAGCGAACCCCGGTTTACAATTCTGTAAGCTGGTGTTTTGTTTTATATACTCCTGTTATAACCTTCGATCCTTGTTTTGTGGATGCATATTGTTTGATATTTATAGAACGTTCGTTGTTGTCGAAGACATATCGTATGTCTAAAAGCTGTAATACAATACTTTTCTGTGTTGTCCATTCAAGAAAGAATTGCCCAGATTTATCAGTGAATGTTTGGCCAAGGAGTACTCTAAACTCAGTATCGAATATACCCACTTCCACGCCTGCAAGTGGAAATCCCTTTTGATTAATAAGATAACCGGATGCTTCTTTTTGGCTAAATTCTCTTCGGTAAATAATAACGAAGAGTAATGCTATCGCACCAAGAAGTAAAATATTAATAATAATAGGATTTAGTATCACAAACATAAGCTGAATAAATAAGACAGTTGTAAATGATACAAGTAATACTTTTTGTAGTGAAAATTGAGGGAGGATATTGCCTTGCAAAGAATATTTAGTATTATTTGTCCCATTCATGGTACTTGGTTGAATATAGATAGTGACCGCAATAGATGAAGTCTTTTCTGGTAGAGAGAAGATTTGGTCCGCAGTAACGGTAAATGTATTTTGGTTAAAATTAGAGAATGTATCGATAGGAGAATAGCCATCTTTCGATATTTCAAAATAATAAGTACCACTTTCAACTGACATAGAAAATTCACCGTTAGTGTTAGTTACAGAAGTCATAAGGAGGTTCTTTCTGCCTGCCTCGTATAAACGGACAATAACTCCAGAGATCGGTTCTTTAGTAGCATAATCTATGACGACGCCTAATGGCTTTAAAATAGATGTTGCATTAAACGCATCTTGGAGAAATGAATCCAGTTGACCACTTGTAGTTTTTGACCGTGATACGAGAGAAAGGCTATAAGAAACCAATAATAAGAGGATTAATATGAAAGAGACGTATACTTGTGGGATAGGTAACACAAGAAAGCGTCTTTCAATAATTGTTTCGCAGGATGAGTTAGAGGCACTTATCTTTAGGGTACCTTCCTGTACGAGTGTTTTGCCTGTAAAAAAGAACTCATCTTGTATGCCGAAAATAATTACACTATCTGTTTCTGTATTTGTTCTCCAGGAAACAACCGGAAAATCAGTTTGTGAGATGATTGATGTCGACAGTATAAGGCTCTGAAAAGAAGGCGCAATTCCCTGATAATAACACTTTCTAGAACTAAAGTTGAAGATATTGTAATAGAGTAGTATCGTGAACAAGAGTAATATGCATATTACGGCAGTTCCTATTTCAAATATTGGTTTACGCATATCTTACTGTGCGTTATTTTAAATATGTTGTCAAAAGAGAAACTAAATTTGTCAGAAAATATTGTATTGTCGTGTTTTTAGAATTTTGTTACACTGTCATATGCTAAAAAAGAGTGATGTCTCTTATCCACTAATAATCGATGACAGATTTGTGTCAAGAGAGGCATTGAAATGGGTACTTGGTACTATTTCTCATTCACTTGTATATACCTCAGATAATGGATTAGAAGGTCTTGGTTATGTAGTTGTAAAAGATCCTAGTATTATTATTATTGATATTACATTACCACTTTACGATGGTTTAGAAATTTTTAAATTTATAGCGACAAATAAGAGATTAAATAACCTCGAAAAACCACTCATTATTATTCATGATGGTGGCGTTATCCCAAAAATAAAACGAAAGAATGCAATTTTATTAAACAAAAGAAGTTTTGGTTTTGTCGGGTCCTTTCGTAAATGTTTACAGTTAATGGGAATACTTCCAATTAAAAGAATGAGTATTAGAGAACAGTTAGCACTTCCTTTCGTAGAAGTAGCTAGTTTCATTGCATCATTTGCAGAAGCATCCTGGATACAAAGTGAAAAAAGAAAAAGTATACTTACCGTTTTCTTTGGAATCCTTGCTGGCCTCGGGGATATGTTATCTGGTTTCATCTGGGGATTAGTCAGGCTCATTGCTCCGAACAAAGCGTATGATGCAAACGAAGCACAGCGAGCACGAGATATTAAAAGTTACCGTGTAGCAGTTTATCCTGCATTCTATACTATGATTGGTATTGTTCTTTTTGTATTTTTAAACATAGGGCTTTTGGTATTCGGCGGAATGCGTATTGCAGATATTCGTATTAATGGTGTTTTTGCCATGTCAGATACTCATTTTGAACAAATATTTACGAAAGATAAAGAAGATGATTTTGATTATAATTCGAACGATGTCCTTTTTACTAAATATGGGGTTGAGTTAGAGAGAAGATCAAGTATTATTCCTACGACAGAAGTTAAACCAGATGCAAGTGTAGAACCTAGTGATTCAATTCAGCCTATTACTACTCCCACATCATCTCCTTCTGTCACAGTAACGCCATCAATAACAGCTATTCTAATAAGTACACCATCGCCTACAATTGAAGTAACTGAAACTATAACTCCAAATCCTACAGATACGGCAGTTCTTGGTGCCTCTGATGAGTCATCATACCCACTCGTACCCGTAAGTGTGATACTAAAGACTCCAATAGTATATTCATCACTTGGAGAATTTATAGAAAAGAGTTCTCTTAATGATGAAAAAACATCATTGGAAGAACCGTCAGAGAAAGACCAAAAGGGAATTACGTATAGATTAAGCCCTGACGGGAAGAAATGGTATTCATGGGATGAGGGAGAAAAGAAATGGGATCTTGTTGATTCTGCTAATGGAACGAGAGTTACGATTAAAGAATTGAACAAAAATATACAGAGATATGTTTCCGATTATCCTTCAGGTGACTTGCATATTGCAGTTTTTCTGCAGACAACAGATTCACAAAAAACTCCTGTTTTGAATTCACTCTCTGTAAAAAGGTCAATGGCAATAGTAACCACTATCTCTGACCCTAAACTTGAATTACAGGATACACAAACAATAAGTTCTTTAGATTTCAACCAACTAGAAACATTAATTTTTAACGCGAGTTATAGCAAAGGTAATAAGATTGTTCGGGGTAAGTTGCTTTTAAAAGATAAAAAAACGAAAGTTGCTTACGAGATTACGCTTAATGAATTAGCTAAATTCGAAGCAATCGTTTATTACACTAATGCTACTCAAGCAACAAGGGGTGAAGTAATTGGAAAGACAGAACTTAAATTAAACGCAAGAAGAGAGATAGAGTTTACACTAATAACACCCAATCGTGCTGGTGGTTACGTAACCGCCGAGATTGTAGAGAAATCAGTTATAGCAGGTTTTCAACCAGCTCGAAGTAACCTCGCGAGGCCAGTTCAGAACTCTACATTTGTTGTTGATAGTACTGGTGAACAAGCAGATGAAACTCTTGACGGGCTTTGTGCAACAAGTTTAGGAACTTGCACATTACGAGCGGCTATAGAAGAATCTAATGATTTGCCAGGTATGGATACAATCAATTTTAATATACCAACGAGCGATCCGGGGTTTCGAGATTATGATGATCCAAATACCCCTAATTCAGGAGACAGTGCAGGTGGGGATGATTATTGGAAGATAAAACCAGCAACAGCAATGACTTCGTTGTTTTACTTCGATCTTGTGGGATATGATGGTCAGACTGGCTCTAGTAACCCCGCTATTGTCGATGGATTTTCACAAGAAGTTTTAAGTGGAATAAACATGAATACTGCAGGTCCGGACATAGAGATAGATGGTGCATCTTCAGTTACAAATTCACGAGGCTTCTATTTAGAAGACATTGGAGGTGGAGAGCCCGTAGTATATGGAGCAGTAAAAGGTATCACCATCAATAACTTTAAATATACTCAATTATCTATAGAGAGTGGTTGGGATGTGGATAGTAATTATATTTGTACAGATCCAAGGGGGGAATCTAATGTAGCATCTTTGATATTAACAGGTGGTGGAACGGGTGTCTCTTCTACCTCTCCGAATAGAACTGGTGTCGGTATTTCAGGATATTATGTCAAAGTAAGGAACAATCTCATTCACGGTTGTTTTTATGGCATGGGGAATGTGAATATTGATTACGGGCAGATAAGTGGGAATAAGGTAGGCGTAGATAAAACCGGTCAGCAGGTGAGAACAATGTATACCGCATTCAATACAAGCGAGATTGAAAGATTTACCGTGATTGGAGGTTCTGGAGAATCAAATAGAAATATCTTTAGAAGTACTCTTGATAGCGTTATTACAGGCTATAGTAACCCAGCAAGCCCTGCAGATATAATCAATAATTATTTTGGAGTTGCAGCAGATGGCATTACACCATTGTCTTCGGGGAAGTTTTTTGTCAGAGGACGTAATATTAATGATAATGTTTCGAGTGTTACTCTTGCCTTAGGAAGCGGATCTAATGTATTTAATAATTATGTAGGAACAAGTCCTATTCAAGATGTGAATTTCAATAACCCAAATGAGGGGATGACTATCAATGGTGCTACAGCTATAACAATATATAGTAATGTCATTAAATATAATGGTATTGGAATAATGGCTACTGGCACTGTTGCTCCAGTTATTTCTAATAATAGTATTAATTCAAATGGTATAGGTGTCAGTGTAACTTCAAGTTCTACAGTGTTACAAGGTAATGAAATTAAAGGAAATACTCAATTTGCTATAAAAGTATTACCTACAGCCTCGGCAAGAACTACTGCTAACAGTACGCATCTTTCAACCGCGACTATTGGTGGTATTTCTGCACACAGTGGGTCACTTTGCGGTGGAATACAAGCAAATTGTATTGAAAATAATGCATATGGCGGTATTTACCTCTTAGATACGTTAGTTACAAATGAAGCATCTTTATACACTTCTAATACGTTTGGTAATGGAAATGGGATAGATATGAATGCGGACTCAAAAGGGGATAGGAATATAGAGCAAGGGTGGTATGGATTATTTGAACTGATGAGTAGTACCTATAGACGGACCGATTTGTCCACTGGAATCACTATTCCTTTTCCTGCAAGTACTATTGTAAGAACAGGAGATAATCCATCAACACAAGTTGCTTCGGCTACAACAATTAATGTCTCGTGTATTTCAGTAATTACTACTGATTGCCCATCAACAGGACATACTATTGGTACATTAAACAATACACATGTCTTGGCGCCAGTTGGATCAACTTCGACGCTATTAGGTAGTATAAGTAACTGGTTTCGTGTCACTGAATATATCTATGATGGAACGGGTAATAAAACAAACTACGGCTCTTTTAAGTTTGAGCAGAACCATTTTGCCTCACCGACGTTTACTTATGATGGAAATTCGACAACTAATCCAGCAATTGGGTATACCAGCCGTACAATAAGCAGTCAAGCATACCTTGATAGAGGTGAACCTTGGACAAATAGTATTTCTGCAACAAGAGATGCAGCTACCGGTTCAATTGGTAGATTTCAAATTATGGAGGTTGAAATGGTTGATGCAAATCCAGTATTGCAACAAGATGGTACATATATAATCACAGTTGATTCTACTGTAGACCAGGGAGTTGCGAGTTCAACCTTTTATAACGATGGTGCTGGGACAGCTACTGGGGGTATAACGAGAACGCTTACCACTGTTCCGGCTGATGGGAAGACCGCCTTTAGAGAGGCACTAAGAGTTGCAGGAGCTACTATAGTGAATACAAAAATTCATTTTAATATTCCTACTTCAGATCTGGGATATATAGACTATGACTCCCAATTAGTTCCAGGTTCTGGAGATGGTTTAAATGGTGATGATTATTGGAGCCTTAATATTACCTTAGGTGACCTGCCTTTGTTATTAAGTCCCCGTAATATAACAATTGATGGAAAAAGTCAGACCACTTTCGGGGGAGATACTAATACATTTGGACCGGAAATAGAGATTTCTGGCCGAGTTGCGAATCAGGATGAGCCAGTAATTTATAATGGAATATATATTGGTAAGTCAGGTAGTACCGTTGATTCGAATATGTTAGTACAAGGATTAATAATTAATGGTTTCTATAGCAATATGCTCACTAGTGGGGGGACAACAATACAAGACAATTATATATGCACTGATGCTAAAGGTGAAGCCATAACCATCCCGCATACAGAAGAATATGGTGATCATTATAATTACACAGGTTTAGAGTTAAGGGGATACTATACTAAGGCAAAGAATAACCTTATCCATTCCTGTTTCGTTGGTATTTCTTGGGATGGTGACTATAGCCATATAGTCGGTAATATCATCGGTTTAGACAAGACAGGTACTCAGTCTCGGCCAATGGCACTGGGTATTATTGAATCAGAAATTGAAAACTATTCATATTTGGGTGGAAGTAATATTGGAGATCGTAATTATTTAAGAGGAGATACTAACTGTGCAATATTAAATGCATCGCAATTATATAATGTCAATAATCCTAGTCTTGCTTCATTTGCTATTAATAATAATTGTGGAGTATCCATGGATGGTCTTATTGCTATACCATCTGGAGGAATGCAATTGACTGGTTTTACTGAAGTAAAAAATAACCTTTCATCTGTAACTTTTAAAGTTTCCGGTATGGTTGTATCTGATAATATTGTGGGAACTGATCGTAATAAGACTCTCAATTTCGGAAATGGTTCAAATAGTGGCCTTATTTACCAAGGGGTTGGTATTTTTACAAACAATACTGCTTACTACAATAACATCGGTATCCAGTCTTATTCACATACTGATCTGATTAATAATGAGATCAAACATAATAATACTGGCCTTCAAGTTTTTTCTGGTGCCTATACAACACAAACTGATTCAAACAGTATTAATGGTAATCTTTTTGAGGATAATGGTATTGCTCTAGATATTCAAAAGTATAATTACACGGTAACCGATAATGAATTTAGAGATACCACTGATACTGTTATAAAGGTTTCGCACTCAACTGCAGTTGTTACAATGACAAATAATATTTTAAATAATCCTGGTTTGCTAAATACGCCAATTAATCTTGTCGGTGGAGCTACAGATGCTAAAAATAGCACCTCTAATGACACAGAAGATACCGATAATGGACCTAACCGCTTGATGAATTACCCTACTATTCAGTCGGTACTCTACCAAGGGAATGGTAATTATAAGATTTCTGGGGAGATAAATAATACTGTATCCGGTGAATCCCCATTTTCTATTGAAATATGTGAAAGTGATAAAAATGCCTCAGGATACGGCGGTTGTCTGCAGAAACTTTCTACATTGACCAATATTTCGAATGGTACTTGGGAGACACAAGTAACAATAGCAGGAAGTGATGGAACAGATGATAGAGCCTTTAGCTTACTCGGAACTAATATATTAGGGATGACATCAGAATACTCACCGTTTCTAGAATATAATACACCAGTTGTTATTCCTACTGTTGCTAATTACCCATTTAGTATCGTGTATCCTAAAGATAATATTGAGATCTCGGGGGATGGATTACAATTTGATTGGAATGCAAGCGAAGATTCAGATTTGAAGCACTATGAGATTTATATTAACGGTAAGTTTTACAAAGTAGTCTCCAAGACTGATACAAACTATATTGCTCCTGAACAATACACACCTGGAAGTTATACATGGCAAGTTATTGCAATAAAAAATGATAATTCAGTAAGTGCCAGGAGTCAGATAGCCAAATTCCGTGTCAGTGATACATCAATCTTTGAACTACAATATCCAGTAAAAATTGAAATCGATACTACAGTACCTCTTTTTACTTGGGGTGAGTATACTGGGTCGAGATATTATCGACTCTATTTAGACAATCGCTTAGTTGGAAGCAATATCGAGTCGACGCAATTTTCTCTTCCAGAATCCCTATCTCTTGAAAAAGGACAGACCTATGAATGGTATGTAGAGGCGCTTAATAGCAGAGGTGTTGTATTAGCATCAACTACTATTGAAGCCTTTAGTGTTGTTGGTCAGCAAGATGTTATTCCAGCGAAAGGTATCGTCGTACCAATTACTCCAGGTATGGTATTATTTATACTATCGCTTATCTTACTTCTATATGTCATTATTGGTTTATTCATCTATAAAACGCTCGATATTATAAATATATTCGCAATACTTTTTGCAAAGGAAGGGAAATATACAGTGAGAGACTTGTTAAATCAGAGAAGAGTTTTATTTGCCGAAATCGTTATCAAGAACATAAAGCACAAAACAATTTACTCGACTTCTTCCAGCGTCAGCGGTACTTTTAATATTCCAGACCTAAAGGGAGAAAAGATAGATAAAATTGTAATAATATCACCAGGTTTCCATCAATTTGAGAGGAGTATCCTCTTGCTAGAAGGCAATATCATTTACCTAAGAAGGAAAGAAGTTGTATCTTGGTCTGAAAGTATTATGAGAATTGCAAGAACGACTTATGGTCAGGCGAGAGGATTATATGTGCTTATTATGCTGATTATCTTAACGATAGTTATTGCCTCACTTTATGCAAGCAACGATAGGTCGTATATTCCATATATTGCAATAACAATTACCATCGGAGTATACGTAGCGTGCATCGCCGTGTTGCAGACTATTCTTGGTTTTAACAAGAGTAGAAGAAAGATCAATGCGAAATAAGTGTATTAGAGGATCGACCGAATTCTTTCAATTGTGAGTGGCTGATTTCTCCTATCGTGTCCCACTGGGTAATATACAGGATAAGTCTGTTCTAACACTAGGTTCTTAGAAATATCCATATATTGACTGACACTAATCTGTTTACTTAGTCGAATAGATGAAACTTGGTTTCCAAAGGTAATAATTTTTTTTGGTTGGATATATTCTATTTCTTGGAACATTAAAGAAAGATACTCTTTAAAAATGTTATTAGATAAAGGTCGAGCATCAATTTGCGTACATTTTTCTGAATCAGGCTAATTGGAAATACGTACGCGTTGCCATACTTAGGAGATGGTAATTTAAATAAGTTTTCATAGACTCTTTTATTATTGTTCTCATCAAATGAAAGAAGACCAACTTTTTTTATAGTTTCTGGCTTACAAACACTACGACAAAATAGCATATTAAGTAACCAAAGAGAAAAATTGCTTTCTAGTGGTTTGAGAAGTGTATGGAATTCTATAGTTTGGCGATCTAGTTCTCGATAGATGTTACAAAACCTATATTGAGAAAGAATTGGATCTTGAGTATACGGAAGCGTCAATCCTTTAGTTTTCTTTTTGTAAATAGAAAGACGTTCGTTAGTAAAGGAGACCATCTGATCAAAGACTAATTGATTAATTGGAATCTTTTCAGTTCTTGAACGGATCTTAGTATGTTTGTCCCAGTGATTGTAGAGAGACTTTATGTAATTGGGAAGTTCCATCAAGGGTATCTTTGCATAGAGGGTCTTACAATGCAAAGCATATACCCTAATACCAAGCATAGAATAAATCATTTATTGGGAAAGTATCCGAAACTGGAGTCCAGGTGTTATACTAGCGTATTGGTAATATGTTACCTAAAGAAGAGCACTACTATGAAAATAATTAGCAACCTAAAACAAATTTTATCAAAGAGAAAATACGTACTCATCTTTTTAGTCAGTTCTTTTTTTGTACTGGCTAGTTACTATTACACTCTTGTTAATGTAGTTCCTTTAGAGATATTCCTTGGGCATAATTCAGAGTTGTTTATTTTTCTACAGATAGTACTGAGTGTACTGAATTCATTATTAAGCGGCGTTGCAATTACATTTTTTTTTGCAATTAAACCTAATGTAAAAACAGGAAAAGCGTCAAGCTTGGTTGGTGTCTTAGTATCCTTTGTAACGACAATCTTTACAACAGGGTGTTATGTTTGCGGTAGTTTACTATTACCAAGTCTTGGAATTGCAACCGGGCTCGCATTATTACCTTTAGGAGGAATTGAAGTTAAGTTAGCTACTATCATTATCTTGCTTTATTCAATTCATGATCTCCATGAAAAGTACCAAGGGGTATGCAGAATTTATCCAGATAAAAAGTTTAAACTCATTATGGATAATGATAACGAGTTGATTATTGATTTAAAGCCATTCTATAAATGGAGGGGGTTGGTTGCTGTGTATACCATCGCATTAATGATTGTAATCCTTCCAGGACTTTTCATTGGTGAAGTTAGTGTAGTAAATAATCCCCAAAACTACTCATGTAGTATAGATAGAAATGGAAAGTAAACACCCAATAGTTATAATCGGAGCTGGATCAGGAGGACTTACAGTAGCAGTGGGCTTATCTCGAATAGGCAAGAAAGTTTTGGTTGTTTCAGAAAATATCGGAGGTGATTGTACTAATTTTGGCTGTGTACCTAGTAAATCATTACTTCATTATTCAGAGAAATTTTCACAGGGAGAGGTCAAACGCAAGGATGTCCTCAAACTAGTGCATGAAGATATTAAGGGGTTTATAGAGTATGATTCAACTTTACTCGATAATGAAAACATTACTTTCAAAAAAGGTAGGGCCAATTTTATTGATTCTAAAACAATAAGCGTAACAAATGGAAATAGCATTGAAGAGATTGAATTTGAAAAGTTAGTTATTGCTACTGGTAGCTCACCGATTAAGATCTTAATTAAGGGAATAGACAATTCAAAGCTACAGAATAATGAAACAATATTTAATATTGAAGAAATTCCTGAATCAATCACGATAGTCGGTGGAGGACCAATAGGTGTGGAAATGGCCACTGCATTCGCTACGTTAGGTGTAGATGTAACAATACTAGTTAGATCTAGATTATTATCAATAAACCCTCTTAAATATACGAACATTATCAAAGAAAACCTTCTTAAGCTTGGAGTCAAAATAATTGAAGAGGTTGCTAGTCAATACTTTCATGCCAATTCTAAGAAATTGGTATGTTTAGATAAACATAATCAAGTAATTGCACAAATAAATGATTCAGAGTTATATTTTATAGCAATTGGTAGGTCTGCTAATACAAGACTAAGTTTAGAAGAAGCAGGAATAGAGTATTCAAAAGAAGGCATCATTGTTAATAACAATTTACACACTTCTAACTCAAGAGTTTATGCAATTGGAGATTGTATTGTTGGACCAAAGTTTACACATTTAGCAAATAATCATGCTAGATTTATTGTAAAATCCTTTACAATTCCTTTTCAGAATCGCAGTTATACTCCATTGCCTGCAGTCACTTTTTCAAACCCAGCGATTGCATCAACGGGATTTACTGAAGAGACAAGATATATAAAGGAGTTTGAACTTGATTTTGACAAGTCAGATAGAGGTCAAATTGATAAGATTCAAGATTACAAAGGTTCTGTTTTTATTAATAGCATAAGTGGAAAGATTGTTGGAGCAGTAATAATAGGTCGGTTTTCTGAACATATTATCAATTTTTTTACATTGGCAGTACACAGAAAAGTTACAATTTGGTCGCTGAGTGATTTAATGATTCCCTATCCAACATATTTTGATTCATTTGGTTCTCTTTATTCAAGATTTCTTTTACATTTTATTAAAAACATTCGGAATAATGTAACAATGCTACTCAGGGATAATATTAATCGTATATTGCTTGGAGCTTTTTGGATTCTTATTTCTGTACTAATTCTTACATACTTTAATAGTAGAAACTTTGATATTCTAAAAATGATTACGGAGACAAGAGAACTCTTTATCCCTCCACAAGGTTTTCTCGTGTTTCTTTTGTTCTACATTTCTCGTGGTTTTGTTTTATTCCCTTCAACAATTCTAAGTGCTTTCGCAGGATATATTTATGATTTTCGGATTGCAATTATTTTAACTATTGTTGCTTCAAACGTTTCAAGTTCAATTATGTATTTATTTGGTAAAACCATATTCTATAAAAGTAATAGGAAAGCTTCATCAACTAATCGCTTTATTAAAGAAAAAGGAGGGTATGGTGTCTTAATACTTCGATTATCTCACTTTCCATTTGATTTATTAAGCATACTGTCTGGTTCTCTTAACGTAAGGTACTTAGATTTTATATTAGCAACATTCATTGGCTCCATACCGGGGACTTTTGCAATAGTAAGTTTTGGAGCAAGTGTAAAAAGAATCTCAGATTTAAATAACTTTTCATTTGATATGAAATATTTAATAATAGGATTTGCATCTATAATACTTACAATTGGGATTCATTTTTTCATAAAAAGGAATAACCTTTATAAATTGAGGAAGTCTAGGGGTATAAAATATAAAGCTAATTAATCCAGACTGTCTTAATATTCATAAAAGAACGAATACCGAATTCAGACATTTCTCTCCCATATCCGGATCGCTTAATTCCGCCAAATGGTAGTGCAAAATGAGATGTTACTGTTTTATTTATATAAACGTTGCCAGCTTCTATAAGAGGGATAATCTTTCGTACGCGTTCAAGGTTATCTGTCCAGATTGAAGCACCAAGTCCGAAAGGAGTTGCATTAGCAATTGTTATCATCTCCTCATCGCTTGTGAATGGGATTATAGGAACAATTGGACCAAATACTTCTTGATTACACACAGACATTTGTTGAGTAACGTTTATTAAAATTGTTGGCTTACAAAAATTTCCCTCAATACCGCCTGTTACTAATACCGCACCTTTTGAAAGAGCGTCAGAAATAGTAGCTTTTAATGTATTGAGTGCGTCTACGTTAGCTATTGGTCCTATATCGGTAGATGGATCTAATGGATCACCTATCTTTAATTTTTCAAATTTGACCTTCACCATTTCAACAAACCGTTTATAAATATCAGTATGAACAATAAAGCGTTTTGCCGAATTACATACTTGGCCATTATTCTGTGTCCTGGACTTAACCGCTTCTCCAACAACTCTTGAAAGGTCATTAACATCGGAATAAACTATAAATGGATCACTGCCACCAAGTTCTAATACTGATGGTTTAATATATTTACCGGCAAGTTGGGCAATATTACTCCCGGCGTGATCGCTACCAGTCAGAGTCACTCCCTTAATTCGCGGATCTCTAATAATAGTCTCAATCTTTGTAGCATCAATAAAGATTACTTGAAATAAACCTTTTGGAAAACCAGCTTGGTCTGCAATTCTTTCCATTGCTAATGCACAGCGTGGTACATTGGAAGAGTGCTTTAAAATTAAAGTATTTCCCGACATTATAATTGTTGCAAAAACTCTCAAAACTTGCCAATAAGGAAAATTCCAAGGCATTACTGATAATATTGTACCTAATGGCTCAAAAGTTACGTAACTTTCCCTAGCTTCTGTTTTTACAGATATAGATTGTAAATATTTCTCTGAATTCTCTGCATAAAAATGAAGTGCTTCAACACATTTCTCAAGCTCCTTCTGTGCAGCAGTGATAGTCTTCCCAACTTCGGATACTGAAATTACCGCAAGCTCTGGAAGCTTGCTTTCAAGAATATCTGCATATCTATTAATAAGTACCTTTCGGTCGTCAAAGCTAGTTAGTTTCCAGTTGGCAAATTCCTTTGCAGATCTTTCTAATATTTCTTCAATCTCGGAGTCATTCATTTCCTTAAATGTTCCAATGATTTCTTGCTTATACGGATCGAAAGATTGGATAGACATAATTAAAACATTAAAAACTAATTATTTAGTATATAAAATCAGTAGCTAAATTTGACCTAATTTCTTTTGCAAGCTTCTGAGCGAGTATGGGGTTTGCCGCAATGAGTGTTTTTGATTTCGGAGTCCAGTTATTGCCATAGAAATCAATGACGCTTCCGCCCGATTCGCGAACCATAAGTGTACTTGCTGCAACATCCCAAACTTCTGAACCGACGTTAACTACGGCGTCAATATTTCCTAAAGCAATTTGGGTCATTTCATATGAAATACTTCCAAAGATCCTTAATTTTTCTACTGAATTGTAAAGTACGGGGTAGAGCTCTGTATTAATTTTTAGCAAATGTTTTTTATGCGCTATTGAAAATATAGTTAGTGCTTTAGAAAGTTCTGTCACTTTCGAAACCTTTTTTTCCGTTATAACTTCACTGTTTATTGTAATCCCCTGTCCCTTTACAACTGAAACAAGCGTATTAAGTATGGGAATATTTATCACTCCACCTACAAGATCGTCACCTTTCGTTAGACCAACTGATGTTGTAAATAGTGGTTGTTTGTAGATGAAGTTTGTTGTTCCATCAATCGGGTCAACTATCCAAGTATAGTCTGATGAGGCTTGAACTGCAGATCCCTCTTCTCCTAAAAAGCTGTCGTTTGGAAAGTACTTTTTTAAATGATTAATGATAAATGCCTCTACTGCTTGATCTTCAGGAGTAACAAAACTGAGATCATCTTTTACTTTAATATTTATTCTTTGATTTTCTAAAAACCCAGATCTAATTATTTTATCTGCTTCTAAAACAATTTTAGATGCAATTCCAATTCTATTTTCCATTTATGTTTTTGAAGTATGCTTACCAAATTCAGATCGCATAGCTTGTATTATTTTAAATGCATATTTTGTTTCTCCCTTAGAAGCTTGTCTTTCAAAAACTGCATGGGATATTGCAGTAAATGGAACTCCCTTCTCTAGTGCCTCCCTAGATGCCCACATTCCTGTTCCCAGTGATCCTATCTCTTCTTCTAGATCATCAAACTCTTTTTTTTGCAAAGCCTTTCTTAGAAAACTAATCAATCGGCTCTCAATTATACTGCCATTGTTCCAAACTCTTAGTATATCGTCTGTATTTGGTTCAAATTCGGATTTTGAGAGCAAGTTCATCCCTTCTGCTATTACTTGCATCATTCCATATTCAATTGCATTATGAGCCATTTTTACAAAATGTCCTGCACCAGACTTCCCAAAATATGCATATCCATCAGTTTGCGACATATCTTTGAATATCGGCTCTACACTCTTAAATATCTCTTCATCCCCTCCAACCATAACCGATGCCCCGTGACGTGCACCTTCAATCCCACCACTGATACCAGCATCTAACATATGAATTCCCATCTCAGATAATCTCTGTGAACGTTGCTGAGTCTCTTTGTAGAAAGAATTTGCACAATCGATTACAATATCACCTCTTGAAAGTGATTTAGAAAGTGCATCAGATGAATTGAATAATATTTCATCAACAGCAGCCCCCGCTGATACCATTAGGAAGATAATCCTTGGTGATTCTAAATGCTCACACAAATTCTTAATTGAGGATGCTACAATAGCTCCCAATTCCGCAGCTTCAATTCTGGGCTTTTCTGATCTATTCCATACTACCGCTGAGTGCCCTTTTTCAATAAGGTGTTTTACTATTCCTAATCCCATATTACCTAATCCAATAAATCCGAATCTCATTAAATCTTCAATTAATTAATATCATCCGCTTTTTTAGTTTATCATAAAAGAAATATCGTTGCTTTTTTAAAGACTAATTACAAAAATAATGTTAATTGTGGTAAATTAAGTATTACATAAAATAATAAGAAGTAGTATTTAGTATGAAAATCTTTATTGACTCAGCGGATCCAGATAAAATAATAGATGCATTTAGTACAGGGTTAATTGATGGTGTGACTACAAATCCTACCTTAGCGACTAAGACAAATATTCAATTTAAACAAGCAGTCGAGAAGATTCTACTCACAGTCAATTTACCAGTCAGTCTGGAGGTTATGAGTTCTGAAGAATCGGAAATAGTCGAAGAAGCTAGAAAGATTTCGAAACTTTCTCCGAATGTTGTCGTAAAGATCCCTATGACGAGGGAAGGATTATTAGCTGTAAAAAAACTTAATAATGAAGGGATTAAAACAAATGTTACTCTTGTATTCTCTACAGCACAGGCATTATTAGCAGCAAAAGCAGGAGCAACATACGTCAGCCCTTTCATGGGAAGATTAGATGATATCTCTTCATCTGGGTTAGAATTGATTTCTGAGATTGCATTAATGTATGAGATGTTCGATTACAAGACTGAAATCATTGCCGCTTCGGAAAGATCCGCAAGGGAGTGTATTGAAGCAGGTCTAGCAGGTGCAGATATTGTAACAATGAGATATGAGACATTTTGTAACTTTTTCAAACATCCTTTAACAACAATGGGAATCGAAAGATTTACGGATGATTGGGAGAATTCAAAGCAAGAACCTTTAGTATAATTTTGTTGAAAATAAACTGGAAAAAAATAAGTCTCTCCAAATAATAATCTTTGGTGCTACTGGGAATCTAACAGGCTTAAAGCTTATTCCTGCATTATACAATCTATTACTCGGAGACAAATTGCCTAAAAATTATTCAATAATTGGGTTTGCACGAAGAAAGTGGAACAACCTAGACTTCTCTAACGAAATGACAAATAGATATGTTAAAAATCATCAATCTGATTCCAATATAAAAGATTCTGCTGCCTGGCAAGATTTTATGCAGCACGTCGACTACCTTAGTTCAGACTTTTCAAACGCACAAGGTTACGATTTACTCGAAGCAAAGTTAAATGAGAATGATAAAGAATGGGGGGAGAATTCGGAAAAGATATTCTACCTAGCCGTTCCACCTGAATCATATGACACTATTCTTATCAATCTTACAAATTCGGGCCTTAGTAAGATATGCAGAGATAATACGAGTAAACTTGTTATTGAAAAACCATTTGGCCACGACGCTAAATCAGCATTGGCGTTAAATACTCAAGTTCTTAAGATATTCTCAGAAGAGCAAGTTTATAGAATAGATCATGTTTTAGGAAAAGATCCTCTAATGGACATTATGTCATTCAGAAAATATAACTATGTTTTAAAAAATCTTTTAAAAAAAGAGCATGTAGACCATATTCAAATTTCATATACTGAAGAGATAGGAGTAGCAGACAGAGGAGAATTTTACGAAAGGAATGGGGTGATACGAGATGTTATTCAAAATCATATCTTACAAATCTTATCAGTTTCTACTATGGCGGTATCCTCTGATCCAACCATTAATATTCCTTTAACAGAAAAAAAGACTATTATTGAATCGCTTAGATCAATATCCACTACCGAAATTATCGCAGGACAGTATCAAGGGTATAGATCTGAACATGGAGTCAACTCTTCTTCGAATACACCAACATTTGTGGCGATAAAAACATCGTTAACTAGTGGTGACTTTCGGGATGTTCCAATTTATATACGTGCAGGTAAATTCCTGAAGCAGAAAACAGCAGAGATTCTCTTTATATTAAAAAATGAATACCCAAGTCTAGTCGAACTTCCAAACATAATCGCCTTTAGGATTCAACCCCAAGAAGGAGTATTTATGAATTTTTCTAAAAGAAATAATGAAAATCCTGATGAATTGGAAAGCATTAGCTTAGATTTTTGTTATCATAATAGCAATAATAAAATTAAAGACGCATATGAAAAACTTTTATTAGACCTCTTATCTTCACAAAAGAACGCATTTGTACATATAGATGAAGTCCTTGCTTCGTGGGATTTTATTGATCCTGTAAATAGAATGATTGAAGAAGATAAGGTGATAAAAGTACACTCTTACGAAAAAGGTACGATGGGCCCCATAGAAGCTGATGAATTACTAGTACGTGATGGGAGAAAATGGTACACAGATAAATTTGCACTTGCTTGTAAAATATAGAGTTTGATTATTCGATTAGCTTATAATAATGAAAATATACATTGGTTCAGATCACAAAGGTTTTGAAGATAAGCAAAGACTTATTAAGCATTTATCAAACCAGGGTTATGAAGTAGTAGATGTAGGGCCGTATAAATATATTCCTACTGATGATTATACAGAATATGCAATAAGAGTTTCCCGTTGGATTCAGAAAAACAAGAAAGATAGAGGGATACTTATTTGTGGTTCTGGAGTTGGAATGTATATAGTAGCTAATAAGTTTAAAGGAATTCGAGCCGCTGAATCAAGGAGTATAGAAGAAGCTTTACACGATAGAGAACATCATGACAGTAATATTTTAGTTCTTGGATCTATCACCATTGGATCTGAAAACTTTCTAGAGATAACAAAAGCTTGGCTAAATTCTGAATTTAAAGGGGGTCGTCATGCGAGGAGAATGAAAAAACTAGATATGTTAGAAGAAGGTTTAACCAAACTATATAAAAGACCAGCAATAGTACCCGTTTTCTTATCTGAAAACCTTGATGATTATACTGTTCGTATTGAGAAATATAAAAAATTCACCCGAATAATAAATTTCGATATTAATGACGGCATATTCGTTAGTTCAAAAACACCAGGAGTAGATGATATTCTTAGAAAATTCATAGATAATGATATTCTTCTAACAATTCATCTCATGGTTGATAATCCATCTGAAGCTCTTCAGCAACTAACAAAATATACAAATGTTGTAACAGTGTATGTTCACATTGAAAAGATAACCAATGATATTTTAGCTAAGGAATATCCATTTACAATAGGTCTGGTAATAAGTGATTATACAGACGTAGAGAAATACAAAGAATTATATTCGCATTTCTCGATTATTCAGGTAATGACAGTAGGCGTAGGAAAAGTAGGAAGTACGTTTCTTCCCGAACAACTTAAAAAGATTGATTTGGTAAGATCGTATGGTTTTATGGGAGAGATACATATTGATGGTGGAGTAAACAAAGATACGATTCTACAAGTGCTAGAGTATCGACCCGATGTTTTGAATGTGAACTCAGGAATAAATAGAAATGATGACTATTTTGAGAACTTTAATGTTTTGGTGAGTTACATTGATAATGAAAAGCAATAAAGAACTGGAGAGTATCGCACTCCAATTAAGAATAGATGTCTTAGAAATGCTTTTGAATGCTGGTTCAGGACATCTTTCAGGTGCATTTAGTGCTACAGATATATTTACGTATCTTTACTTTCAACAATTAAAACATAATCCTCAAGACCCACTATGGAATGATAGAGATTATTTCCTTGTATCCAACGGTCACATATGTATGGTTTGGTATGCCGCATTGGCAAGAAGCGGGTATTTTTCCGTAGAGGAATTAAAGAATATTAGAAAATTAGGTTCAATTCTTCAGGGTCATCCTTGGAATATTAAAACCCCAGGTATTTTTAATTCTAGCGGTCCTTTAGGTAATGGCGGTGGACAAGCCATAGGTGTTGCTATTGGACTAAAAATTGATAAAAGACCAAACCATGTTTACTGTTTTCTTTCAGATGGTGAACACGGAGAGGGATCGACCTGGGAGGCAATAATGTCAGCTCCAAAATTTAAACTAGATAACCTGACGTTTATCGTTGATAGAAATGGGATTCAAATTGATGGGAAAGTAAGCGATATTATGCCATTAGATATTATTTCAACTGAGAATGATGAATTCGTTGATAAATACAAAGCCTTTGGCTGGAACGTTGTTACCATTAATGGCCATGATTTTAATAGTATTAGAAATGTATTTGAACAAGAGAATATAAAGGATATCCCTACCGTGATTATCGCGGATACAGTCGCTGGAAAAGGATTACCCGAAATTGAGGGAAGTCCCTCATACCATGATTGGAGGGGTGATAATGAATTGGCAATAAGATCAATTGAGTTATTAAAATCTAAATTGAACTCAATTAGTGATAAGCAACCTTACAATGAATAACTATAATCTCGATTTTTTAGAGAAGCCTTTTGATGAAACTAATAGTTACACTAAGAGTCCTACGAGAGATGCTTTTGGCAAGGCAATAGTTGACTTGGGAAGAGAAAATAAAAATGTTATCGTATTAAATGCAAATCTTGAAGGATCTTTAAAGTTAACTGAATTTACTAAAACATTTCCCAATAGATCTCTCCAAATAGGTGTAGCAGAGCAAAATATGGCAAATATTGCCACGGGATTGGCCTTGTATGGAAAAGTCCCTTTTCTTTCTAGTTATGCGGCTTTTAGTCCAACTATCAATCTAGAACAAATCCGTCTAGCGACGTTTAGTAAAGCAAATATCAAAATAATTTCTTCACATTATGGTTTAAATACCGGTCCAGATGGTGTTAGCGCACAAATGACTGAAGATATCTCTTTTCTAAGATCTTTCCCAGGTATAACAATAATTACACCAGCAGATTTTAATGAAACATATAAAGCTATATTTGCAATTGCTAAACATAATGGACCAGTGTATCTTCGGTTAACGAGAAGTGCATTTCCAATTTTTACAAAATCAACTGCACCATTTACTATTGGGAAAGCAAATATACTTAAATTTGGTAATAATCTAACAATTATTGCAACGGGAAGTATGGTTTTTACAGCACTTGCCGTTGCCAACGAGCTTGAAAAAGAGGGTGTATCTACTAGGGTACTTAATATGCACACAATTAAACCTCTCGATGAAAAAGCAATTATTGACGCAGCAAAAGAAACTAAGCGGATTATAACTATTGAAGAGCATCAAGTAATTGGTGGTTTAGGTAGTGCAGTTGCTGAAGTTATTGTTCAGAATTTTCCTATTCCAGTGAAATGTATTGGACTAAATTCATGGGGTGAATCGGGTTTATCTGAAGAGCTTTATATCTCTAGAGGACTTTCCGTTTCAAGATTATTGACGTCGGTAAAGATATTTCTCAATAATAACTAGTCTATTTTATTACTTCTTTGATTAGTTTTTAATAATACTATATTTCTCAAATCCTCTTTTTCCTACCAAGCCGTAAATTATATTCTTTGACATTTCTACACCCGGCTGATCGAAAACATTGATATTTAATAAATAACCGAGATATACAATACTGGTTTCATAAAAAGCAATCAGTTCCCCGATAGAAAAAGGTGAATTATCATCCAATGTTATTCGCATTGTTGGTTTCCCTTCAAGGGTTAGAGATCTTTCTGTCGCCTCTAATTCAAATTGTAAAATTGAGAATAGGCTCTTTCCCGATAAATATTCATGAAATTCTGATCTAGGGATAATAATATCATTCTTAGTTTTTCTGGTTGTAAGAAATGTAAACGTCTTATCATTCGGACCATCAGAATATAATTGTAATTGTGAATGTTGATCTGTAGGCCCAATTGAAATTACTGGGGTGCTTATACTACCTTGGTTATTACCAAATGCATTCTTCTTTCCTAGACTCTCAGCCCAAAGTTGTCTAAACCATTGTCCAAAGTTGAAAAAAGAGTAGATATATGGCATCAGAATATTAATATTGTATCCTTTCTGCATATATAAGAGATTGATCATTGAAAATTCTAATGAATCATTATTATCGTTATCCAGCTTTTTTACAATACTCTGGGCACCACTTAATAACTGATTTATGTTTATCCCTACTAAAGCAAGTGGGAGTAATCCACATACAGTAAGTATCGAGAATCTTCCTCCAACATCCTCTGGGATTGAGAATATCTGAATATTATGTTTTGTAGCTAAGTTTCTTGCACTGCTTGCTCTCGAATCTGTGAGCATCACACAGTGTTTATTAATTTCTAATTTCAACCTTGCAAGCTCGTTTAAAATTACTTCAGTTGTTATTGCAGGTTCAATAGTACTTCCTGATTTAGAAACAATGACAAATAAAGTTTTAGTGAGATCAATGACTTGTAATAGATCATATAGAGGCATGGGATCGGTCGTGTCGCCAGTAAAATATAGTTTTCTTTGTTTTTGATCTTTTACTTCATTGTAATAATTACCATTTATAGCACTATGAACTGCACGAGTACCAAGGTCTGATCCTCCAATCCCTATAACTACAATGGAATTAATATTTTTATCTATTCCAGTTATAAACGTCTCTATTTCTTCTACTACCTCTGTATCGTAGAAAGATCTTATAAATCCTAGTTTTTCTTTACTTTCAAGAAATTTCTTATTGATCTCTCCTTTTAGTTTTTCTAAGTTTTTTATATCTTCTTTGGTAACACCCTTTGGAATTAATGATGAATACATATTTGAGAAATTTACGGTCACTGGTTTATTGTCATTAATTTATCTCATGTTTAAGTATACTTTATTGGAATACAATATTACACCTAGAGTGACACAATTTTTTCTACCTTGAGGTATTGACAATCTTTTCAATTATAGCACCAAATACGGCACCTTACGATGAAGAAAGTTTGACAGTGATGACATCTCCTAGTACAATATTTCTAATTAACCTATTATTTATTTCATAGTGAAGAGAGACCAACTTCTGAGTATAGGAATGATTTCGATAATTGTAATAGTAGTTGGTGGGATTGTTTTGTGGCAAAATCTTGGATCTAGAGCTACTGATAACCAGGTGATGCAAAATGAGAGTTCTGATCAATATATCTCATACAGTAAGAATGCTTTAACTAGTAATAAAAACGTAATCTTCTTTGCTGCAAGTTGGTGTTCTACATGTAGGAGTCTAGATAAAGCAATAAATTCTGAATTAAGTAAAATACCCGTAGATTTAACTATATTCAAAGCAGATTACGATAAAGAAACCTCATTAAAGCAGAAATATGGCGTTACATTTCAACATACTCTTGTTCAAGTCGACAAAGAAGGGAATATTATAAAGAAATGGAGTGGGAGTGGAGATCTCTCTGATATAGTGAGTAAATTAGAATAATCTTATGGAATATATACCTCTCTCGTTTATTGCAGGAATGCTAACGATTCTTGCGCCTTGCGTATTTACATTATTGCCCGTTATACTTGGTGGGTCTTTAGCGGGAACAGGTTGGAAGAAATCTGCTACTATTATTATTTCATTAGCACTCTCAGTATTCTTTTTTACACTGTTATTAAAGGCTTCAACACTATTAATAAATGTTGATCCTAATTTTTGGAAATATTTATCCGGGGGACTTTTAATAGCCTTTGGCTTATCTACTTTATTTCCGAGGGTATGGAGTACCTTAACTTTTAAGTTAAACATAACGTCAAAATCAGATAAGCTCTTAGATACAGGCTCCCAGAAAAAGAGCTTTCTTGGAGATATCTTAGTTGGTGCCGCACTTGGGCCAGTATTCTCCAGCTGTAGCCCAACATATGCAATAATTGTTGCAACAATATTACCTCAAGACCCTGTATCCGGAGTTATTAATCTTATTGTATATATATTAGGCTTAACGTTAGTTCTTTCTCTCATTTCGATATTTGGACAAAGAATAATCAAAAATATTAAATGGGCAGTAAATCCAGATGGACTTTTCAAGAAAACATTAGGTGTACTTTTTATCATAATTGGTCTTTCTATCTTTACGGGCTTTGATAAAAGATTCGAAACATTCCTATTAGATAATGGATTATTCGATCCAACCCAAATAGAAATAAATCTTCTAGAGAAAGAAGAGGAGTCTCAAAAAGACAATCTCATAAATTTGAATGTACGAAATCCGTATAAAGCTCCTGAGATAAGGGACATCACAGATTGGATCAATACTGAACCACTTAAGATTTCTGAGTTAAAAGGTAAAGTGGTTCTTGTAGACTTTTGGACATATAGTTGTATAAACTGTATCCGGACTTTCCCTTACTTGTCATCTTGGTATGAAAAGTATAAAAATGATGGGTTTGTAGTGATTGGTATGCACTCCCCTGAATTTGCCTTTGAGAAGGTTAAGTCTAATGTTGAAAATGCAGTTAAGGAGCAAAATATAAAATATCCCATTGCATTAGATAATAATTTTTCCACATGGAGGGCTTATGAGAATCAGTACTGGCCGGCCGGCTATTTTATCGATAGAAATGGAAACATAGTACATACACACTTTGGGGAAGGTGACTACGAGGAAAATGAAAAGATTATTCAACAACTACTCCTTATTGAAGAAAGAGAAATAGCTCCAGATATAAAATCTTCATATAACCGAAATCAAACACAGGAAACATATCTAGGGTATTCCAGAATCAAGAATCTTTTAAATATAGGAGAACTAGAAACTGAAAAAGTAAAACTATATACAAAGCAAGAGTATTTACAGAACTATTGGTCGTTAATGGGAGATTTCATAGTCTCTCAAGAGTATCTCAAATCTCAAAATGATACGGGAATGTTGATTATGAATTTTAATGCAAAAGAAGTTTATCTTGTCATGGGAGCAGATACCGAAAAATTGATTAATGTTAAAGTTTTCAATAAAGATACCGAAGTTAGTTCAGAGAATATAATGGTTTTTAATTATGGTTTATATACTTTGGTAAAGCTACCTGTGTTTTCGGTAGATTACAGGCTCGAGATTACTAATACTAAAGGTGTCAAGATGCACGCATTCACCTTTGGAAGTTAAGGATTTTACCTTGATAAATATAGATTGTCTGTATCAACTACAAAAACTGACTTTTCTTGCGAACCGTCTATTCTCATCTCATTCTCAAAATATGATTTACCACTGTTAGTGCCAAACCACATTTGCGGGACTTGGATAATAAACTGAATTTTCCTGGAGGAATGAACCTTGCTAAAGCAGGCGATCCTTCGCATCTGCAATGCCAGTTTGTTACTTCGTTACCAATCTGACATTGCGGGACTTGGATTCGAACCAAGACTGACGGCTTCAAAGGCCGCTGTCCTACCATTAGACGATCCCGCAATAGCCGGATTCTAGCATGTATAGTATTTCGAGAGCAAATTATACCTTTATAAAAAAGACCGTTTGAAATGCTTTGCATTCTGCTATAAAATGAAGAAGTACTAAACTAAGAACAAAAACGAATGGCTGCCCCGATTCCTCCACACTTTTCTATTGACTTTGGTAATAATACGCTTAAGTTGGTTTATATCACAAAAAAAGGTATCTCCTGGGAACTCAAGAGCTTTGGTGCTGTTCAAACACCTCAAGGTGCTTTAAATAGCTATAAAGAAGAGCAAAAATTGCAAATGATAGAAGCAATAAAGTCTTTAGTTGCAGATGCTCGTGTTCCTGTTAAAGAAGTTGCGGTCTCTTTGCCGGAAGGTACGGTATTTAGTCGTGTTATTACATTGCCAACAGTAAAAGATGAAGAGATTCAAGATGCTATTTATTGGCAATTAAAGCAATTACTGCCATATCCTATTGAGGAAGTGCAGAGCGATTTTACTGTTTTAGAAACAAATGAGAAAGGTGAAAAAAAGATTCTTGCGGTAGCAGCTCCTAAAAAACTTGTTTCTTTATATGTTGAACTACTAGAGAAAGCAGGGCTTAACCCCGTCGCTATTGAATCCGAGACATTATCTATTATGAGGTCAGTTAAATACTCCCATTCATTAGAAGATGCTGTTTTATTGGATTTTGGTGCACAATCAACTGATATGGCAGTTATACTTGGTGGAGAATTATACTTCTCACAGAGTATTAGTACTGGTTCCGACCTACTGACAAAGGCAATTGCAACAGAATTTCAATTATCATATCCACAAGCAGAAGAATATAAGAGAGCATACGGCCTTATCGAAACCGCAGCAGAAGGCAAAATTTACCGAGTATTAAAACCAGTTATTGATATTATTGGTACTGAAATTCTTCGTGGGCTTACTTTCTACAAAACACAAATTGGACGTCAACCTCCATCGACCGTTGTTATCTCAGGTGAAGCAGCTCTCCTTCCGGGTCTTCAGGATTTCCTTAAGAACACGATGAACTCTGAAATAGTTATGGCAAACCCTTGGAATGATATTTCTATGTCAGCTAATATGAAAGATACAGTAACCAAGACAGCTCCTGGGTTTTGTGTCAGTGTTGGATTATGTTTAAAAACAGAATAATATGGCCGTAAACTTACTCCCCCAAGTATCAGATAGGGAATTAAAGAAGGTAGATTCGAATATCAAGGGATTCCTTGGTGTTATTTTATGGTGTGGCGTAATGGTTGTTATTTTTGTTATTCTTTTCTTCGTAAAAGGTTTAGAAACGGGAACTGTTCGGGAGTTAGAGTCTCAGAAATCGATTGAGATAAATAAGATAATAGGTCTAAATCCATTAACCGATGATTATTACACTCTTGCTTATAAGACGAATGTCCTTAATTACGTTAAAACAAAACAATATAAACCAACAGTTATTCAGAACTATATTGATTCTAAGCTAGATACAACAGTAACAATATCGCAATACTCTTTTGATGCTGAAGGGAATATTGCACTTCAACTAACCGCTCCCTCATACTTATCGGCAATGCGTATTTGGCATTCGCTTTTAGAAGATAAAGATGTTATCGTTGAATTAACTCTTAATTCTTTTAGCCAAGATAGTCTGCAATCGGTAACTTTCCAACTTCGGGGAAGACTAAATTTGGAAGCACTCTACAAGAAAAATGGAACAACTTAACCAACGACAGCAAAGTATGCCTCCAGATGGAGCAAGGAAGAAGAAATCAAATGGATTGCTTATACAAGGTCTTATAGCGCTTGGACTTCTAGTCTTTTCATTTGTTGCTGCATTCTTTTTATATATTCCGTATATAAATGAAATAAATGATCTTAAAGAAAAACAAACAAAACTAAAAACAGATATTAGTGAATTGCAAAACAAATATACAGTTATTAATAGCCTTGGAGTAAGGAAAGTTGGAGAATATCTCGTAGAAGCACGAAAATATGTCCCGGATGATATCAGGATTGCTGAGTTGGCAACATTTATTAATGCAAATGCACAGAAATATAATTTAGTTGTCTCAAGGTTAAATCTGAGTGAAAATAAAATTGATGTTCGAAAGCAAATCAATATTAATATTCCATTAGGAACAGCTGGAAAAAATACTGAAATTATTCTTGGTCAAATAGAAGGGCCATTTACGATCAATGGTTCCAAAGGAGATATCTTTAAATTTCTCGATTTCCTTGTAGATGGTGGTTATGCAACTAACTTTGATAGAGTATCTATTGTTCCTGGTGCAAACAACACATGGACAGTAAATTTTGTTGCAGTACATCATTTTTTGCCCCCAGCAAAAGATATTCCCGCAGCGTATCCACTCATTCCACCACGATTTGATTTGTTAACTGTGCCTACTACAAGTAATTAGATAGATTGTATTCATAAATTCTTTGCATTATAATATGACCGTTGCCAAGGTAGCTCAGATGGTAGAGCATGCGCCTGAAGAGCGCGAGGTAGTCGGTTCGATCCCGACCCTTGGCATTCCTTTCATATGAAATTTTTCAGAAGGTTATCTTACCTAAAAAACAAGATAAATATAGGGTTAATCCAACGTGCTTTGATTATTATTTCTTTTCTTATCATTGCATACTTCGTCTTTACTAGTTCGCTCTTTGCCGTAAGTAAATTCGAGATCACTATTCCAAGTACAAAATCAGGACTTTCAGAACAAGTTCTTGAGCTGTGCATATCGTCCTATAAAGGTAAGAATATATTTTCTTTAAATACTGTTCATGTTGTGGAATCGCTTCTTTCTTGTTCACCTCTTGTTGCGCAAGCAAAAGTAACAAAAATCCTTCCTGCAACTATTACCCTTGTAATTGAAGAGATTAATCCAGTGATAAAATTTAAATATTTAGAATCCTGCTATCTTGTTGATTCAAATGTTGTCATTCGTCAATTAGGAATCGAGGCTTGTACAAAAAATGAAATTCCAGAGATAGTTGGAGAAATAACACCAGATAATATTATTCTTGTCAGTGCTGTTACAGATATAGATAGACAGCTTTTTTATCTTAAAGAAGAACGCCCAATAAAATACGAAATTCTTTATAATTCAGACTCATATTTCCTCAAGTCTGTCTATGATACGTATACAACACTTTCTTCTCCAGCACTTTCTGTTGAATCGTATATAACACTGATGATTAATACCAAGAATGGGCTTAGAGAGAGGGGAGAAACGTTCTCCGAGATCGATTTAAGATTTGACAGGGTAATAGTGAGATGATACAGTTGAAACACCAAAGTCCCCCACTTCGGCGGATTAGGACCACAAAGAAAAGGTATTCACAAACCATAAGAATTAGTTTATGATGAACAAGAATGGCTAAAAGAATAATTGGTGCTTTAGATATTGGATCTTCGAAGATTACTGCAGTCATTGCGAGTGTAGAAGATTTGTCTACCCCTCGAGTTATTGGCGTAGCAAGTGTTCCAGCAAAGGGTATTAAGAAAGGATTAGTCGTGAATCTCGAAGATGCAGTTAATGCAATTGCACAATCACTTAGTGCAGCTGAGAGAATGGCTGACGTTAACTTTGGAAGTGTTTTTATTTCAGTAAGTGGTAAATCTATTACAAGTAAGAATAATAAAGGAGTTATTACTGTTAATCATGATGAAATTACTCAAGAAGATTTTTTAAGAGTTGTTGAATCATCTCGTACTATTACTGTACCTCAAGGCTACGAAATTCTCCATGTTATTGCCCGTGAGTTTACCATCGATGCACAGAGTGGCATTAAAGATCCGATTGGTATGAGCGGTGGCAGGCTAGAAGTAGATTGTCATATTGTTTTGGCACCAACGAGTATTGTCAAGAATATTGCAAAATGTGTTCAAAGGTTAGCAATATCAGTTGATTCAACTGTTTTTGCAGGTTGGGCAAGTACTTATTCTGTATTAACTGACACAGAGAAGGAATTAGGAGTCCTTCTTGTAGATATTGGCTCAGGAACAACAGACATCGTTCTTTTCCAAGATGGTGGAGTAGTATATAGCGGATCTATTGCAGTGGGTGGCTCAAATATTACTAATGATATTGCGGTTGGACTACATCTTTCTTCACTTGAAGAGGCTGAACTTATAAAACTACGCTATAAAGATATCATGGATGCAGAACCAATTATCGAAAAAGCAGAAAAAACAACGAAATCAAAGAAATCTGATGAGGATGTAGAAGAAACTAACGATGAAGTAAGTTTGGAATTTATTGGTGTTCAGTCAGTAGATAAAATCTCAAAATCAGTTTTAGAGAAAATAATTAAAGCACGTGTCGAAGAAATTCTAGAACTTATTCGCGATGAAGTTGTTCGAGCGGGTTATGATGTTAAAGTACCTGCAGGTATGGTAATAGTTGGTGGAAGTGCTCGACTTCCGAAAATAACAAGTGTTGTCCGGGAAGTGTTAAATATTCCTGCAAGAGTGGGAAATCCACATGGATTAGATGGCATGGTAGATGAAATTAGTGGACCAGAATATGCAACTGTTCAAGGTTTACTCCAGTATGCAGTTTCGAACCCAGAAGAAGCAATGTCATCAGGTCCATCAGAAGGTTCATTTTTTAAAGGTTTCTCAAAAAGGATTCAAGATATTTTTAAATCATTATTTCCATAAATATGTTAGTACAACCTACAACAAATGTTGCTGCTTTAATTAAGGTCGTCGGAGTTGGTGGTGGCGGTAATAACGCTGTCAATACAATGATTAACGATTACGCAATTGAAGGAGTAGAGTTTATTGCAGTAAATACTGATGCACAAGTTCTTAAACAGTCCCGTGCAAGTATTAAAATTCAAATCGGGCAAAATCTTACACAAGGTCTTGGAGCTGGTGGTAACCCAACAGTTGGTGCGCAGGCAGCACAAGAGAGTGCAGAAGAACTACATGATCAGTTAGATGGAGCAGATATGGTTTTTGTAACGGGTGGAATGGGTGGTGGAACAGGCACTGGAGCTATTCCAGTTATCAGTGGAATCGCAAAGAATCTTGGTGCATTGACTGTTGCTGTTGTAACAAAGCCTTTTGCATTCGAAAGCAAGCCACGTATGGAAGCAGCTCTTGATGGGATTTCAAAATTAAGAGATCAAACCGACGCAATGATTGTTATTCCTAATCAGAGAATTCTTGAGATTATTGATAGAAATCTTCCTTTCCAAGAAGCAATGAAAAAGGTTGATGAAATTCTTGCGAATGCAGTTTTAAGTATTTCCAATCTTGTTACTCAGACAGGTTTTATTAATTTAGACTTTGCAGATGTAAAATCAATTCTTAAAAACTCAGGTACAGCAATGATGGGTATTGGTAAAGGAAATGGAGAAAACAGAGCAGAGATGGCAGCAAAGATGGCAGTCAGTAGTCCACTCTTAGAAATGTCTATTGAAGGTGCAAAAGGGCTTCTCTTTAACATCCGTGGTGGTGAAAGCCTCTCAATGCAGGAAGTAGCATCAGCAGCTCAAATGATTACCGAAATGGTAGATCCATCAGCAGTAGTAAAATTTGGTGCAAGTATAGATCCAGAATTAACAGATGAGATTCATTTAACTGTTTTGGCAGCAGGTTTCCCAGACACGCTTTCAATGAAGTCTGATTATAATAAACCAGTTTCTATTGCTACTCCTTCTCGTGATATTTCCGAAAATCCTACAACTCCACCTTCAAGGAAGATTGAACCGCCAACAACAGCCGAAGAAGACGATGAATTAGAAATCCCTGCATTCCTTAGAAGAAAGAATTAGTTCATGATAACACTGTCAAAGAGACAGATCGATTGGATATTCCTTATACCATGTTTAATTCTTGCTATTTTAGGCATCTTTACTCTTTTTACGACTCAGCAAATCGAACAAATAGCTTTTTTTAGCTTTGATAATGATGTCTTTAAACAACTTTTATTTTTAATTTTTTCTTGTATTGTGTTTATTGTCTTAAGCAATACCCCTTATATACTTTCAAAAACTGCAGCATTTCAGGTTCCTTTAGTCTTAATTTCAATTATTACACTATTAGGTCTTTTTATTTTCGGAGGCTTGGTTAATTCAACAAGGAGATGGTATGATTTAGACGTTTTTCTTCTACAACCTTCAGAATTTGTAAAATATTGTTCTATACTTTGGGTTTCTTTTTGGCTGACATATACCCAAATCAGTATATATAAGCGTCTTCTTGTTTCACTTATTACACCAGTAATAATGATTCTTTTGATATTTTTTCAACCAGACGCTGGAACATCAGTAATGATGCTCTTAACTGTACTTATCATTCTAACGATCTGGGGAACTCAATTCGTGCTTATAAGAAAACTCCTTGTATTTCTTTTTATATCAGGAATTCTTTTTGTTTTAGGGTATTTTCTCTTTTGGCTATTCTATCTTGGCATAGTCATTGTATTTATCTATATGGCTCGGAATAACAGAATATTCTTTTTTGCAGGGTCAGTCCTTGTAGTAGCGATATCATCAGTATCGGCACTTCTGTATTTCTTATGGACGAGTGGAATTGTACTGGATTATCAGAAAGAACGAGTTCTTTCATTTATCGGTGAAACTGATGAGTCTTTTCAAGTTACTCAGGCAAAGATTGCAATTGGTTCTGGTGGAGTTCTCGGTAAAGGATTAGGGCAAGGGACTCAGAGCAAACTAAGGTTTTTACCGGAATCAAAAACCGATTTTATTTTTGCAGCATTTGTAGAAGAGAGGGGGTTCTTAGGTGGATTTATTATCATCGTGTTGTATGTCATTATTTTGTTAAAGATGTCATTAACTGCCATTAATACAAATGACGAGTATGCACGATTAATTATTGTAGGACTGGTAGCAAAGTTATGGATTGAACTGTTTGTTAATATTGGAATGAATCTTGGAATTGTACCTACAAAAGGTGTTGCATTGCCATTCTTATCCTATGGAGGCTCATCACTGATTTCGAACTTTATTCTTGTAGGAGTATACCTATCCATATACCGTTTCAATGAGAGAAATGATAAAATCATGACAGACACAAAGAGTTTTTCTAACCCACAAGTTGAAGAAACACTCCAAGTTTCATAAGCTGGTGTAGCTCAGTTGGCTAGAGCATCTCTTTCGTAAAGAGAAGGTCGTGAGTTCGATTCTCACCACCAGCTCTTTTAAGAAATGGAACTCTCCCATTTCTTAAAAGGTATTTTTTTGAGAGAATCGAAACCCCGAACAAGAATAACAACAATTTGTTATTTGAGTAAGTGGGACGGGGTAGAGGAGTGTGCTGAATAAAAGCAAAGCGAATTATGAAGCCATGAGGTGACCGATTCTCACCACCAGCTTGAGTCATTTACCTCGTCATCTTCTTTGCCATTCGCTATAATCAATAAATGAACACACAAACAGAAACAGGCAATGCATTATCCGACGCATTAAGAGCAAACTTTGGCGGACTTACTGAGATTGTCACAATACAGAGAGGGTCTTTCACCCTAACTTCAAGTACATATGCGGATGATGACATTCTCGTGATCGACCAATGGGTTGATGGTGGAGGACATGAATTAGTAAAAAGTGGTGGAGAATTGAGTACTCGCGTTTATGTTGGACATTCTTTACCAGACGAAACACTTAAAAGTCTTGGAACCTCAAAGGGAGAAATAATGAAATTCTTGGCAGAAGTTATCGCAGATAAAAGTAGGAATATCAGACTTGAAACACCATTTGATTTTACAAATGACACCTTTCGATATGAATATAGAATTTTAGATTCTGAACCCGATTTTGAAATTACTGTTGGTAAAGAAAAAATCTTTTATAAGAACAGATGTGTTTTCGTACATGTATTTGCAAAAAGCCCAGTAAATACTTAATAATGAAAACCTATTTTGATTTTTCTTTCCTGGATTCTTTCTCAAGAAATTCAGAATAAGTTCCGACATACTCGTTAATCTTATTATCTGTGACTTTTAATACTTTTGTGATAACCTTGTCCAAAAAATACTGGTCGTGGGAAATAACAATAATTGTCCCTTTAAATTCCATTAGAAGAGATTCAATAACTTCCATCGAGGAAATATCTAAGTGGTTAATTGGCTCATCGAGAAGAAGTACATTCGCCTGAGAAAGCATTACCAATAAAAATTGTAACTTGCTCTTTTCACCACCACTTAAATCACCAATAAGTTTTGAATCTACAGTATCTTTATCAAATTGAAATCTACGGATAAGACCTTGAAAAGTACCCTCATCTCGAATGCCTCGTGTTTGTAGAAATTCACGAATACTGAGTGATCCATCAAGTTGCGCATGATTTTGTGAGTAATAGGTGATAGAGACACTTGGGCCAATAGAAATACTATCACCCAAGTTATCTTTATTCTTTTCAAAGAAGGCATCTATACCATATTCTTTTGGATAAAGTCTTCTTTCTTTACAATATTGAGTCAGAATAAGTTTCATTAAAGTAGACTTTCCACTTCCATTGTCACCCAGAAGAGCAATACGCTCACCGTTTAAAATATCTGCAGAAGCATGATCAAAAATTACACGACCATCTGCATATGTGAAGTTAAGATCTTGGACTCGTATTGCATTGTATCCAAATCCTGGTGGCTTCTGTAAGGTGAAATGAAAAGCTGCTTTTCTTTCTTTAGGATTTTCAATAAGTGTCTTTTCAAACTTTTCTACGCGAGATCTCATTGCATTATATTGACCGACGATTGCTGGTCCACCACCTATTAATACTTTCCGTTTTAGTTCGTTATATATTTCTTGTAATCTTTTATATTCTTTTTGCTGAGTCTCATACTGATGAAGTAAAGCATCATAATTATCTTCTTTTTGCTTTTTGAATTGAGTGTAATTACCCTCATAAGCATACAATGTTCCTTTATTAATATCCCAAACTCGGCCACATACTTTATCTAAGAGATGACGATCATGTGATACTAAAATAACACTTCCTTCAAAGCCACGAATAAATCCTTCTAACCATTCACGTCCACGAATATCTAAGTGGTTTGTTGGCTCATCAAGGATGAGTAGGTTCGCTTTTTTATCCAAAAGAATAGTTGCTAATTCAACAATCTTTCGCTCACCACCAGATAATGTACCCATCTTTGAAGTCCAAGATACATTCCTTTCGCCAGTTCCATCTTCATTAACTCCAAGCCCTGTAAGCGTATCTCCAATCCTTTCAAGGAGATTATATGCGCCTAGATTAAAATAATTATCTTGTGCTTCTCCAAATCTTTCCATTGTTTTTTCTGATGTATCTGTGGCAAGAAGTGCCAATAATTCGTGATATTCCTTTTCGATTGCAAGTATTTCTTTCTGAGTAGACAAAATATAATCAAAAACAGTCACATCATTCTCAGAGAATGATGGGTCTAATTGTTTAAAATAGGCAATATGTGTTTGAGGATATACATATCGAGTACCATCGAATTCTTTATCATAACCGGCAATAACATTACAGAGAGTACTTTTACCTGCACCATTTCGACCTACAAGCCCAATTATTTCTTTATCAGTAACTTGTGCAGAAACATTAAAAAGAATCGTTGTATTGCCGTATGTTCGTTCAATTTCTTTTAAATCAAGTCGCATAAGGGGATTGTCTCATATTTGGGGGAACTTTTCACTACGATTATTGTGAATTATAGCAAAAGCATGGGTACTTTGTAATACAAAGATATGCTATAGTTTAAAGAATGATAAGGATGCTAAAGCCCAAAAATAAAAGAGTACTACCCATCCTCTCGTCACTTGCAGTGATTATTCTTAGTAGTATCTGTTTTTTTATCATTTATCAATCGGGAATATCCATATTTACTTCTAGCCAAATTAACCAGTTAGACATAGTATCTCCGCAGACATTTAACCTGAAGGTCTTAACTATTGGTATTAATCCCCAAGAAAATTCTGAAAAACTGGTTCCTAAATATTTTGAACGCGAGGCTTCTACTATTGAAGCACAATCATTTAACTGGGCAATAGATGCTTTTGCAAGATTATCAAATAATAAGATTCGATATACTATTGTGCAGCACTTAGAGATAACCGAATTCCCAAAGTTACCCGATAACTCACCAGTATTTGATATGGCAGGCTATGATAGATGTCGGAATCAAGATGATCCTAGTGATGCTGTCTATTGCGACGAACGTAAATGGGCATTTAGTTATAAGAAGTTCTTTGAAGATTTTGGAATCTGTACCCTTGCCAATCAATACAATGTTGATGAGATATGGATGATGACTCCGCCTTATATCGGAAAGTGGGAATCTTTATTTATAGGGCCGACTCTTGGATACACTATTAATGGGGTCTCTGAGATTAGTGCAACTTGCAATAAGTTATACCCTGTTATGGGACCAACGTACGATAGACCCGAGACTTTACTTCATAACTTTAGTCATAGATTTGAGGGCAATATCGAATATATTCTTACCAATGTTAAGTCTGAAGAAAAAATAAATAATTGGCAAAAGTTTTCAGGATTTGCATCGCAACAAATTGGTTGCGGTAATGGCCACAAACCCAAGAATTTTAGATTTGATTACGACTATGGTAACCCAGCGACTGCAGATTTCACCTGTGCAGATTGGAGCAACTTTCCAAACTATACAAATGCAAAAGTAAACATAGGTTGCAGTGCCTGGGGCTGTAATGATGCTGGGTGGCAAGAGTATTGGTTTAGTTCTATACCTAATAGAGATGGCAATGCGACCCTTAAAAACAATAGAGATGCCGATGTTCCAATATTGAGAAATTGGTGGAATTATTTGTTAAAACCAAGTGAATCTATTGCTTTTTTTGCTCAATCTAGAGATTTAGAGCCAACTATAGTTGCAACAGCAACTGTGACAATAACTACAAGTCCTACTGTTCCTGCAACAACAACTGCACCATTGACATGTACCAGTTTCACATACTCGAACTGGGCTAGTTGCTTAAACGGTAATCAAAATCGCACGGTGATAACTGCATTGCCAAATAATTGTTCTGGTGGTAATCCAATAATTATTCAGAGTTGCACTATTTCCACTGTCATTCCCACGACCACAGTAAGTGTAACTCCTACGAATAGCGGCCCACCTGTTGTTATCATCCCAACGACTATCACAACAACTACTGTCCCTTCTACAACACCAACCATCATACCCACAGCTACAGTAAGCGCTTGTCTTGAGTATACTTATTCCGAATGGAATGCTTGTAAAAATGGAAAGCAACAAAGACAACTAATAACGGCAAGCCCATTAAATTGTGTACAAGATACTGGATCTATGGTTCTGGAAAAATCTTGTTCAAATAATACCCTATACTGTACTGACATTGAATATGATTGGAGTCCTTGTGAAAACAACACGCAACAAAGGATTATTAAATCAAAATCACCAATTAGCTGTATTGCAAACGAAACGGCCGTTTCAAGAAGCTGTAACTTACAAAATTCTACAGTAATTCCTGGTAATACTACCGAAGAACTACCAAATATAGAAAACCCAAACAAAGGAATTATATTAACAGGTGTTGCGATAATTGGTATTCTTGGTCTTACTACATTAGCTTATAACGTTCGATTACTCATATTGCGGAAATAGTAGCCTGTTTGCGAGAATAAAGGAATTTGATATAATTCAGTATTTGGGATTGTAGCTCAACTTGGTTAGAGCATCCGCCTGTCACGTGGAAGGTTGCGGGTTCGATCCCCGTCAATCCCGTAGGTGTTTAATTTTGAAGCTTAGCTTCGGATTTAGACACCTATTTTATTATTTACGGGATCGAAACCCGAGAGAGAAAGATAATGATTTGTTGTTTAAACGAGTGGATGGGGTCGAAGAACAATACCTTAGGAAGGAGAGGAATAAATTATGAGGTGACCAATCCCCGTCGATCCCGCTAGTTTCAACTGGTTTCAAGAGACCCGATTATATAATTCCCTCTTATTTAATTCCCAAATCATATCATCTTTGCATTTCCTTCTCATTTCCCTTACACTGTAACTAATTTAATATCTTTTTAAAAACATATGAGAGACTTTTCTGGTGGAAATAGATTTGGTGGTAGCGGTGGAAGAAGAGATAGAGGAAGCGACCGAGGTGGTGATCGTGGACGTTCCAGAAGTAGCTTTGGTGGTGGAAGTAGCTATGGAGAAGAAAGACAAATGTTCAGTGCGGTTTGTGATAACTGTGGCAAAGATTGTCAGGTTCCTTTTAGGCCATCCGGTGAAAAACCAGTCTATTGTAGCGATTGTTTTGAGAAAATGGGAAATGGTGCAAGTAGCCGTCCTGAAAGAAACTTCGATTCATACGGAGATGACAGACGTTCAAGCAGACCAGCACAACAATCAAGCGGTAGCAATAACGATCAACAATTTAAGGATATGGTTACCTTATTAGACAAAAAACTTGATAAAGTCATTGATCTTCTTGCATTAATTTCGGAAAAGAAAACTTTAAGAATTTCTTCTAAGAAAAAAGATGCAGTTGCTGAAACTGTAACAGATCCAGCAATAGGAGAGTAATCCTTACTATCAAGAGACAAGAAGGCTATCCTTAAAAAAGTAACTGTTCAGTGCTTAAGGTTTTATAGTAAGATTATTTCCCTTGAAAAGAGTCTTTAATTGTCTTAAGAAAAGTAAAGGCGGCTACCGTTTCAGAAGATCGCTTAGTTAAGCCTGGACGTCTGTTTACTTCGAGCACGTAGTGTTTACCTGTATTTTCACTCGTTACTATGTCGACTCCTGCCCAGGACAGCTTGCATATTGCAGAAACCTGTACTGCTAGTTGTTTAACTGTATCTGGAATTTTATCAATATCAAGGAATACTTCATCTGCACCTAAAGCCGCATTATTTCTAAAAAGGTCTGCTTTACGGACTCTTTTTTCACCTGAAAGAACAATACCATTACCAACAAGTATGCGATAGTCAAATTTATTTGGAATAAACCTTTGATAGGTATATTTTTTATGTGAAGGCAAATCTGGGACAATCGCAAAAAAATCTGCTGCTGTATTAATAATATGCACATCGTTTCCACCCCAACCAACTGTTGCTTTAACAAGAAAAGGATAGCCCAAAGTTTTCGCTATATAGGGAAGTTGGAGCATAAGTTCATTCTTGGAGCAAAAATATGTTTTAGGTATCATTACGTGATTCAAGGATAATTGAAAAAGATCTACCACTTTTGTAATTTCTGTCTCTGGATTTGTATGAGGAATACCAACTGAGTCTAAATATAATGAGAGCATATAAGCAATATCCTTAGTCATTCCCGCAGATTGAATCCATACAAAGTCATAATGAGTTATGTTCCTACCTTTACACCACATTTGTGGACCATGAGTACTCAACATCACACTTATATCATAGAGACTAGCAGGGGTAATTTCTATATTTTCACGTAAGAGTTTCTTTTGAATATTCCTTACTCCTTTAGGTGATGCAATGACAAGTACTTTAAAGGGAGAATTTTGTTTTTTTACATCCATAGAGAAGAAGGGAAAGGCGTATCAAAACGATTACCTATGTAATACATAATACCATATTATGGGAAATATCTCTACTATGTTTATGGTTTAGATATTGTAAAAACAACTTCTGTCTCATAGATCTTTATTGTAAATGGTAAGTTCCATGCTGTGAGTTTTTTAGTAAATTCACTTTCGTAATGGTTGCCGAGATAATTCTTACGTGTTTTAAGAGTAGATGTGGGAAATGAAACAATAATTTTCTTTGCGTTTATTAATGACAATATTTTCTGAGTGCAATCTTTTTCAATCATTTCAAGAACGGGAATGAGATTTAAAAGCAAGACGATATCATATTTCTTATTTGGAACTGACAGCATAAGGTCATTTTCATAGGCATGAAAGTTCTCCACTTTTTTATCTTTAAAGATTTCATTTAGGAATGCAACCTCCCCTCTGTGAATATCGTAGGCATCGTATAATAAAATATGTTTATGGAAAGTATTCAACAGAATCATCAGTGGATGAAGCCCACATCCGAAGTCGGCAATAGAGAGGGATTCTTTGCCTGAAAAGAGCTCTTTGTAAAACTCATTGGAAATGATTGATCTTTCTAGAGTAGAGAAATGAAGCTTTACTATTTGTTCAAGAGAGACATCTCCGTTATTATGTTTTAAAGCAAGTTTTTTGAAATCTGGGAATGAAGTATAGTACGCTCCCCACATACGGTGGAGAAGGTTTTTGCTCTTTGATAAAGTTTCTTTTTCCTTAGTATACTTTTGAGCAATCCTCACCACAATATTTTCTATTGTTTCATAAGATAAGTCTGAGTATTTCTTTGTTGAAGCAATTTGTAAAACAATCTTATCTATTACACTGTTTTCCATGCTCTAATCTTTTCAATAAGGAGAGTATAGAAACGAAGATTATGAATTGTTGCTAAACGGAACGCAAGTGGATCTTCTAGAACGAATAAATGATTTAAATAAGCTCTTGAAAAGTTTTTGCAGGTATAGCAATCACAATTTTCATCAATTGGTTTACTATCTCTACGGTAACTATCTTTTTCCGGATAAAAATATTTCCAGAAACGTGTAAATGTTTCCTTATTTTGAGGTTCTATTTCATCTGTAAAGATATAGAGACGTCCATGACGGGCATCACGAGTTGGGAGTACACAATCAAAGATATCATAGCCAGCAAGGTAACTAAGAGCGAGTGCTGTAGGATTTCCTATACCAAGACCATACTTAGGAAGATTACTGGGAGTAAGTGATGCTGTATATGCAACAATGTCTTCATTAAATGTTGAATCTTCTGAGAGTGGCCAACCACCAAAACAATAACCATCAAACCCAATTTCAAGCAATGCATCAGCACATCTCTTTCGCTCAGATTTACTATCACCACCTTGAATAACCGCAAATAAAAGAGGACGGCTTTTTGAATCAAACTTGCGTTGTTTTGTTTGTTTCTCAAAAGCAGTCTTACATTCCTTAGCCCATTTGATTGTTCTATTTACTGCAAGAGTAACCTCTTCCTCTGAGGCATTTTTTTGTGGACAATCATCGAGACAGATAATAATATCTGATCGGAAAGTAAATTGAGTTTCTATACATTTTTCTGGAGTAAAATCATATTTCTTCTTATTACCCTTAGAACCTCTATAGAAAATAATTCCTTTGTCTGTAATTTTTCCTAAGCCCTGGTTTGAATGAATAAGAGAAAGTAGTTGAAAGCCACCCGAATCGCTAATAATTGTCTTATCCCAGTGAGTATACTGATGTAATCCTCCAAGTTCTTTGATAACACTTGCCCCGGGTTCGGTAAACAGATGGTAGGTATTCATGATCAAACCTTCAACCTTAGCATTTTTAAGGTCTTGCGTATCTACTGTGCGAATAAAACCGCGGGTAGCATCAGGAAAAAATGTGGGAAGCGTTACGTTTTTTAAACCAGCCAATATATTTGTTAATCTTGCCATAGCTTATTATAACGCAAATGATGCATCTTCGGTATCTAGGTTACATGAGATGATATCAAAAGTGCTATAATAAAACACATAAGATTATTCACAATTTCCATGCACCAGAATATATTTAGTCTTAAGCAAAAACTAACAGGAAGCCTCTTAGATCTTTTTGACTCTTTTGCCTTATGTATTTCCAAAGAAGATTATGATGGCGCATTAGAATTAATTCTAAGAACTCAAGGTAAAGGAAAGATTTTTATTTGGAAAGAATCAATGGCAAGTGAACTACAACAACTACTTAATTTTCTTTTTGATTCTGAGAAACAACCACTCGTGAGTAATTCCAAATTTGGTGACTTATATAACCTTTATGGATTAACACTAAGAGATCAAGGTAAGCTCCAAGAGGCTGTTCAATACCTCCAGAATGCCATATACAAGTACGAAGAGACTAATGACCACTCAATACTTACCGAAGCACTCTGCGATTTATCAAGCACGTTAAGAGTGTTAGGAAAAACGCAAGATGCTGAAGACTTTGCTCGCACGGCACTTGAGAGATCAGAATCTATTCCTGATATTGCTGAAAAGCAATATTGGAAAGGTATTTCATTAAGAATTTTAGGAAATTTAGAAACAACAAACGGTAATTTTGTAGAGGCAGAGGATCACCTCCTTGAGGCATTAGATATCTGGCAGGAGTATTCAAAAACTAACGATAGTCAATCTGAGGGAATGGTCAATGCTTTTCTTGCACTATTATATCTAGAAAGAGAGGACCTTCCAAGAGACGAGTCTCTTTATAAGGCGGAAGAATTTGCAAAGATAGCATTAGAACTGGCAGAGGGTGAGAAGTTTCCTAGAGATATGGCAAGAGCAACGCTTATACATGGGCTTATTTTATTTGCATTGGGCAAGAGTAAAGAAGCAGATGCTAAAGTAAAAGCAGCCCTTGAAATTGCGACCACCAATAGACTTACCGAATATAAAGCTGAAGCTCTCTTAGCTCTTATTAAAACTGCCCTTTATTTAGAGAATGAAGAACTTACACATGAATATTCAAAAAAGTTATCTTCCGATGAATCACTTTTACAATATAAATCTATTCAAGACGAGGCTGCAAGTATTATTCAATAGGAATAGTGTAGAATAAACAATATAAATTTAGGAAATGAAATTATGATAATGACAACAACACCTTCAATTGAGGGTAAAAAGATTACAAATTATCATGGTATTGTTTTGGGTGAAACAATACTTGGTGCAAATTTCGTCCGTGATTATATAGCGAGCATTACTGATCGATCAAAGGCATATGAGGAATCCCTCAATGAAGCAAGGACTATTGCCCTAGCCGAAATGGAAGAAAAGGCTAAGAATCTTGGTGCAAATGCAGTTATTGGTGTTGATATTGACTACGAAACTATTGGCCAGAATGGAAGCATGTTGATGGTTTCTGTTAGTGGAACTGCAGTTACAATAGAGTAAGCCGACGACAATGAAAAAAAAGATTGCAATAATTGGTGCTGGCTTTACAGGTCTCACAGCTGCATATCGATTATTAAAGAAAGGATTCGATGTTACAATTCTAGAGAGATCAGAGATTATCGGGGGGCTAGCCGCCGGCTTTACAATTAATGGAACATCACTCGAGAAGGCGTACCACCATCTTTTTTGGACCGATACAGCAATCCGTGACCTTGTTTCAGAACTCGGTGCCGAAAATCTTATTGAGTGGCATGATAGTTCAATAGCAATTATCTTTGGAGATAAGATATATCCTTTCATGACGCCAAAAAATCTTCTTGCTTTTACCCCTTTAACTTTTATTAATCGCCTACGCGCTGGTATTTCAACGCTCTTCTTACAATATTTCCCATTTGGTACATCTTTGGTACAGTATTCAGCACTAGCATTTATGGGAATGCTAGCGGGAGAACAAGTTACTGATATTATTTGGAGACCATTACTTAAAGGCAAATTCCACGAATACTACGAAAATGTTTCTATGGCGTGGTTATGGGCTCGATTGCATACTCGTGTAAATTCTAAAAAGCCTGGAGAATTAACAGAGAAATTAGGATATCCCAAAGGTGGCTTTATTAAAATTATTGAACTTCTTCAAAAGGAAATTATTCATCTAGATGGGTTAATACAAACGAATATTTCGATTGAGAAGATAGATTATAATACCAATTCCAAGAAAGTAGAGATTAGCTACGATAATCAAGTTTTTAAATATGATTCTTGCTTATTTACTGGCCCCTCACAATCTTTTGAATCTCTAACTCGTGAAAGTCTCTATATGACAAAAGAGTATCAATCTAAATTACAGTCAATTACCTATTTAGGTGCTGTGCTGCTTATTTTTACCTCCAAGCAATACTTAAGTCCTTACTATTGGCATAATATTAATCAAAAAGATTCCCCCTTTCTCGTATTTATCCAGCACACAAACCTTATTCCTTTAACTGAATATGCGGATACTAATGTTTATTATATTGGAGCTTATGTTCCCCATAGCCATAATTACTTTGTAGATTCTGACGAGCAAATTAAAAGTCAGTGGTATGCCTATTTAAAAAAGTTGTTTCCAATTTTTGATATATCAAACATTGAGTCTGATTGGATTTTTAAATTCAAGAATGCTCAACACATAGTAGATACTAAGTATTTAAATCATATACCTGAAAAAGATACCCCAATTCCTGCAGTATATCTTTCAAATTTCACTCAAATATTCCCCGAAGATAGAGGAACTAACTTTGCGGTGAGAGAAGGAAATATAATTGCTGAGACAATAAGTAAACAATTATCTATTTTCGAGTATTCTAGAAGTCTGCCTTCTTAACAGGATGTAATCTCATTCTTTTTGAGTAGACAAATATTCCTGTAGCAATACTTATAACACCACCAATAATAAGGGGATACCCATATCCAAATCCAATAGCAATACCACCAATTATTGGCCCGATAGTGCTTGCCAAACTGAAATATGACTCTGCAAGGCCAATTGAGACTCCTTGATCTTCAGCTTTAGTATTAACCGAAATAAGAGAAATAATGATAGGACGTGATAATGATCCAGTAATTGCAAATAGAGTGATTAATATCATAAAGATAGAAAAATTCTGCGTAGAAGGGAACAACGCAAAGAGTATCCCGGAAATAACCAGTCCCGCTATAAGTAGCTTAATTTGTGAAAATCTCTTTAATAGTATTCTAATAACTCCTGCCTGCATAATGACACTAATAATTCCATAAAGAACTAATATTACTGCAATATCAGTTGAAGACCTTTGCAAGATATTAATAATATACGGTTGAAATGAGAATTGAAAGATACCAATAGAAAGGCTTGATAAGAAGTTAACTGCAAGAAGAACACCGATAACTGGTATAGTTAAGCCACTGAGAATTTGAGTAAACCCAAGATTTCCTAATTCTAATTTCTTAGTTTCTTTTTTCTTTAATGTTTCAGGTAATACAAATATTGTCACTAAAGCTGCTATCAATGCCATCGCAGATGCAAAAACATACGGAGCAGCGAGTGAATATTGTTGAACAAATAGACTGATAATAGGTCCGACAATAAAAGCTAGTCCAAATGATGCGCCAAAAAGTCCAAAAGCTTTTGCTCTATCTTCGGGTTTCGTTGTATCAGAAATTACTGCTTGAGCAACTGAGTTATTTCCCCCTGTTACACCATCAAGCATTCTTGCGAGGAATAAGAAAAGAGCAGTAGGAGCGAATGCAGTAAGTAAGTTTGCAATGACAGTACCAATGAGGCTTATTGCAAGAAGGGGCTTACGACCATAGTAATCGGAAAGCCTTCCAATAATTGGTGTAGCAAGAAATTGAAAGAGTGAATATAAGGTAATGAGTAACGATGACTCAAAATCACTTAATCCATAGCTTTTAGCATAGACATAGATAATAGGAACAATAACTGCAATGCTCAATGCATTAACGAAGCTAATAAATACAGCAATAAGGAGTATTTTATTCATTCTTTAGGAAGTTTATGTTAGATAAGACAAGGCTAATTATAGCAGGATTTAATTAATAAAAGCGACATAGTAATTTGTTAAATAAAAAAGATCGTTGAGAGGATAGTGTTTCGTGTCGTAATCAATAATTATAATTTTAAAAACAATCGAGAAAATGGGAATTAGTAAGACATATATGCGTCCATATTCTATACTATATAGAATATAATATCGTATATTACTTTATAATATTTCCTATGATAAGTCTAGATAATCTCATTGCCTTAAGTAAAAGGAAAGAGCAACTTAATGAAAATATCGAAAGATTATTAATTCGATACGCAAGAATAAGCAATAAAAAGGAAGTAATTGTTTTTCCAAAAACATATTCTAATGATTCAGATTTTCAGACATTACTGATATCAAACAGTGATGATGGATTCCTTATTTATCTGCCTAACCTTGTAATGGCAGTAGATCCTGGACAAAACTTTATTTATCGCCTAGTGAAGTCACATATTTTAATACCTCAAATTAATACAATATTTCTTTCACGAGAAAATCTAAGCAAAACAAATATACAACTATTACTCAATCTTCTTAAGAAATCTCACCATAATATACACCTCATTTGTTCAGAAGAACTTTTAAAAAGAAATGAATTCCAATATCACAAAGCAAACTCAACGACTATAATGTCACAAGAAAATGAGGAGATCATTCTTAAGTATGGTAACTATCTCTTCACGTCACATAACTTACAGAGTGAAGGCAGCTATTTTGGTTTCACTCTAGAATATAAATCTAAGAGAATTAGTCATATTACCAACACTCTTTACGCTAAGAAAGTAAAAACAAGCCATGCTTTAATTGATCTTAAAGTTGATAAGTATGTAGGAACCTTTATAAGTATTATAGACTATTACGAGGAAATTAAGGCAGCAATTATGGATACGAATATTTTAATAGTAAATATAGGGAGTTTAGAGTATTCAAAAGGTTCCATATCTCAATTAACAATACATGATGTTATCCATATGGTAAAAGGGACAGCGGTAGAGCAACTTATCATCACACCTCCAATTGGTACAGGATTTATTCAGGATATGTTCGCGAGAAAGTTACGAAAGTATCTCGCGCAGCAAACAGGACTTAAAATAAAGGTTGTGAGTAGTAAGGGATTAGAAATAAAAGTTGAAACATAATAAGAAACTATAGGGATAGAAACTCGAATAATCTACGTTGAATTATGAAGTGGTATCCTATTTCATATTAATGACGGACATGTTATGGTTGACAATAAACCATAAGGCCCAAGAATATGTTCCCCCGAATATCGCACATTAATACAGCACTATATCCTTCACATATTGAAAAGGAGACTCATGAATTCACTGAGGAACCAAAGGCATCTTATATGTGGGGTCATATAAAAGGTCTATTTCCTAGAGAATTTAAGCACGAAGATGATTATCGCTTCGAGGATATTCCTGATAAACTTCTGGAATACATTATCGCCACTACAAATACTACATTGTTACTTATTGATAGGAACTTTTCATCTCGGACTATTTCTCCATCGGATCATACAGATACCGTACTCAATGATCGCTTTTCAGTACAATTGCTAAAGTTTAGAGATACCCTTAAAAAAAAATTTGTCGAATTTTCAGATATTGAGCAAGTGAACTATGGACAGAAGAAAGAATTTGTACAAGAAATCGAGATAGTAGTTCTTGGTTTTAAAGAAGTTGCATTTTTAATAGAAGACAATGAGTTGGCTGCCGAGCTAATCATTAGCGAAATAAGACAATTACGGGTTGTTCTAGAAGAAGTCAAAACTTCAGGTACTTCGGTTAGTGAAATGGCCACGTGGCGGATAATGAGATTATTCCAACTTTGCTATACAAATTTTTCTCAATACCAAGATGTCTCAGAGCCAACCACCACTGATTTAATAAATAAAGGGAATTCTTATAATTTCTTTGCGCATGAAATGAGAACACCAATAAGCTCGATTCTTCTCCGGCAAAGCATGCTCAACAAAGGTACAGATTTTGCTCAAGGCGTTGCAATTGACGCTATAATATCTGCATTAGAGACAATAGAGAATCTTTTGGGTTGCCTTAAAGATAGAGACAATATGCTTGAAAGAGGAACAACTACTGTTGATATTTCTGAATCAATTATTGGTTTTACTTCCGAATGGCTTCAAAGTTCATTCAAGCATTTAAACATACGAACCGAAATGCCGGATAACCCAATTTATAGCAATATTAATATTTTTGGGCTACGTATTGCACTAAAAGAACTCATTCGTAATGCAATGAAGTATTCAGGGGGTTCAAATGTAGTAATAAGGACAGCACTAGTTTCTAATATGATTGAAATCTCCGTACGAGATTTTGGAACGGTTCCTCTACATGAACCAACAAAGGTATTCGACCCTGGTGTTCGAGATGGTTCAAACACTTCAGCTAATTCAGGAACTGGAATGGGACTTTTCGGCGTGAGCAACTATGCTCACGTTCATGGGGGGAAAGTTTCTTTTAGAGAGATCCTTCAACATGAGAGAAAGATTGGGTCAATGGTTACTCTATCGATTCCTCAGTATTAGAAAATAATATATACTCAAAAATGGCATTACCAATTATAATTCATCAAGGTAATAGAAAATTTGTGGGGTTAAAGAATTCATACATTTTTCTAGGTGGTAATAAAATCTCTCTTTGGTCATTTGGCAACATAGAGAAGAGAAAGAAAGCTATCTTTTGTATTTCGGGTTGGCCATTCTCTGGCTATACCTATTGGCCACTAATGTCTGAATTAGAGACGGAATATCAATTCATTGGCGTAGACATCCCGGGTTTTTTGGGTTATAGCCAGGCAAAAGATTTTAATCCAACAGGGAATAACATCTCACGTCTTCTTTATGAGATTATTGCTTCTCTTGGTATTTCTGAATATGGGCTACTCGGAATATCTGCAGGCGGAGCATATACGGTTGATTTTTGTCATTTACTTTCCGAAAAATCTAGAAAAAGAAATTTATTTTCACGTTTTCTTACCTCATTACATAAGCCGCGTTTTGTAATACTTATGGCACCTGCGTTGATCGGCAATAAAATAGCATACTTTAATAACCCTTCAACAACTGAGATTATTTTTAGTGAGATTAAAAAAAGAGGGGATTTCGGAAATCTCATTCAAAAGATGATTCTTTCTACCGTGGGAATTAAGGCAATTAAGGAACTTATTTATCGCACTAACAAACAGCTTCATAAGCAAAAAGAAATTTTTTCAATTATGCAAAATGAGCTAGTACATCAAAGTAAAGGAATTACTTTTCAATCACTTCTAACTTCAGGTGATGATCTTCTTCATAATGAGAGAACGAAATACCTAACGAGTATCCATTGTCCTGTTCTATTCATAACTGGTTCCAAAGATACAACTATTGATCCAGAAATAACAGAAGCAAACTCACTCCTTTGTCGTGATTCACGCTTTGTTAAAATTCCTGATGCGCCGCATTTTTTAATAGCGACACATCAGAAAGAAGTTGCCAAAGTAATAACGGATTTTCTAAAAGTATTATAACTGTCCATCGAGTGCTTGATTAACCAGCTTGTCCGCATCTTTATTTTCTTCCCGTTTTACATGCTTAAAGCTAATTGAAGAAAATGTCTTTGCATTGTTTTTGACTTGCTCGTAAAGTTTGTATAGTGATTCCTGTCTTACTTTATACTGACCATTAATCTGTTTAATCATTAATTCACTATCTGCAATACAAGTAAGGTTTAATGATTCCCCATATTCTGTTTGTACAAAGGAAAGTGCAGCTATAAGAGCCGTATATTCTGCCTCATTATTAGTTGCAATGCCTATCTTCTTACCAATTCTATTAATAATTTCTCCACCTTCTGTAACAGTAAATCCAATACCAGCTTCACCTGGATTTCCTCTTGAACCACCGTCGGTATGAATTATCATTATACGCATGCCTAGATTATATGCTAAAGAAAACAATTGTCACAGAGTCCACTTCTTGCTACAATTACCAGGAATATGACAAAAAAAGTAACTAACGAAGAAGTTGCGAAGATTGCAAATTTAGCAATGATTGCACTCACCCCAGAGGAAATAGAGAAATATAGAAAACAATTTGAAGCTATTCTTGAATATGTGGATATCCTTAATGAAATTGATACAAATTCCATTGAAGTAGAGAACCATACAGAACTTAAGAATATTTTTAAAGAAGATATAGTTAAGGACGAGCTTTCCCAGAAGGATGCACTTATCAATCGAGAAAAAATAGCTATAAATGGATATTTCCCAATTACATCAGTATTTAATGATAATGAGTAACCTTAAAGATCTCACAATTTCTCAAGCTAGTAAACTTCTTGAAAAGAAAGAAATTTCTGCTGTTGAATTAACTAATGAAACCCTCTCTTTAATCGATTCGGAAGACAAAGATATTAATGCTTTTATCACTATAACAAAGGAGAAAGCACTTGAACAAGCAAAAGAAATTGATTCTAAACGAAACTTGGGTGAAAAACTAAGCAAACTTGCAGGCATTCCCTATTCTTTAAAAGACGTATATCAAGTTAAAGGAATAAAGACAACAGCAGGTTCAAAGATTTTAGAGAATTATCAAAGCCAATACGATGCAACCGTCTATGCAAAACTAAGTAAATCAGGTGCAGTGCTTATTGGAAAAACAAATTGTGATCCGTTTGGATTTGGATCATCAACAGAGAATTCTGCATTTGGTGCCACTCACAATCCGATTAATAAAGATTATGTTCCAGGTGGATCAAGTGGTGGTTCTGGAGCTGCCATTGCATACGGTGCAGGACTCTTTTCAATAGGGGAGGACACTGGAGGTTCAATACGTTGTCCCGCATCGTTTTGTGGTATATTTGGGCTTAAACCAACATATGGCAGGGTATCACGTTATGGAAGTATCGCGTATGCATCGTCTTATGACTGTGTTGGGCCTATGGCTAAAACTGCTGAAGACACAGCTCTCTTATTAGAAGTTATTGCAGGTCAAGATGAACATGATGCAACAAGCTCACCAAACAATGTACCTAGATATACAGAGACCCTAACACAATCTCTAGAAGGAAAAGTTATTGGTTTACCAAAAGAATATTTCACAGATGCATTAGATCCTGAAGTACGACAAATAATTATGCTTGCTGTAGATAAATATAAATCACTCGGTTGTATCATTAAGGATATCTCATTACCTTATACAAAATATTCAGTTGCCGCATATTATGTTGTAGGTATTTCCGAAGCAAGTTCTAACCTTGCACGGTACGATGGAGTTCGTTATGGTTTTAGAGCAGAAGGTAATGACTGGAAGGAAATCTATATGAACACAAGAGGCCAAGCATTTACAGATGAAGAGAAAAGAAGAGTTCTCGTTGGAACTTATGCATTGTCCTCAGGGTATGCTGACCAATATTATAAAAAAGCACAAAAAGTGCGCCAATTATTAAGGCAAGACTTTCAAAGGGCTTTTACTGAAGTTGATATTATTTTGACACCGACAATGCCGGTACTTCCTTTCAAAATTGGTGAGAAGACGGATGATCCTCTCAAGCTCTGGCTTGTGGATGCATTTACTACCGCAATTAACCCAGTAGGCGTCCCTGCGATGTCAGTACCTGCTGGTAATAGTAAGGGTCTTCCAGTAGGAATGCAACTTATTACTCCTCATTTTGAAGAAGGAAAACTTCTAAATTTTGCACATCAATTTGAAACAGCATGAATTATGAAATAGTTATCGGATTAGAAGTACATGTTCAATCTAAAACAAAGTCTAAAATATTTTGTCATTGTTCTAGTGAGTACTTCGGTGCAGATGCTAATAGCCATACTTGTCCGGTTTGCCTTGGATTACCTGGCGCTTTACCCGTACCAAATAAATATGCTATCGATCTCTGTGTAAAATTAGCACTAGCATTGAATTGTTCAATAAATAAAAGGACTAAATTTGATAGAAAAAGTTACTTCTATCCTGACTTATCGAAAGGCTATCAGATTTCTCAATATGATCTTCCCATTGGTTTTGAAGGGCAGATAAAATTAACGCTTAAAGATGGAGAAAAAACGATCCATATTAAAAGAATTCACCAAGAGGAAGATACTGGAAAATCTATACACAATGGGATGACGACTCTTTTAGATTATAACAAATCAGGAGTTGCTCTTATTGAAATTGTCACAGAGCCAGATTTTAACTCAGCAGAAGAAGTAAAAATTTTTGCAGATAATCTTCGGCAGACTGTACGGTATCTAGATATTTCTGATGCAGATATGGAGAAAGGTCAAATGCGTTTCGAGCTAAATATGTCATTGAGGCCAGTTGGGCAACAAGAATTACCCAGATATAAGGTAGAAATTAAAAATATTGGATCAATATCAGTACTTGAGAAAGTAATAGAAACTGAAGTAATTCGACAGTCAGAAATACTTGATGCCGGTCAAGTGCCTGACCAAGAAACCCGAGGTCTGGTTAATATGAATGGAAAGACCCGGTCTCAAAGAAAGAAAGAAAGTGAATCTGACTATAGGTACTTTCCTGAACCTGACATTCCAGTACTTGAGTTCTCTGATAGATACATTACAGAGATGAGAGAATCTCTATCTGAATTACCCGATGCAAGACGTGTACGATATATGAATGACTACGGTTTTGATCTGTATATGAGTTCAGTAATAACCGCAGACAAAGATGTTGCGACTCAGTTTGAAAATATGATTTTTGGCATTGAAGATAAAAACCTTATAAAAGAGTCTGCGAAATGGTTTATTGGTGAAAATTTAGCAATGAGAGCAAAAGGAATTCCACATGAGAATTTCTCAACTTTATGGCTACCTCTCATTGTAAAAGGGATTATTGAAAAAAGATATACAAAAGAAACAGCCGTAGAGATATTTAGAGAGGCTTTCATAAAAGGTGGAGATCCTTCAGTTACTATTCAAAGTACTCAATTTGCAATTGTTAATGATAGCAATGTTATAGATGTGGCGGTGGCAAAGATAATATCCGCCAACGAAAAGGCAGTAACAGACTTCCAATCAGGAAAGAATCCAAATGCTATTATGTTTATTATTGGCCAAGTTATGAAAGAACTAAAAGGAAAGGCTGATATTTCAGTTATTAGAGCTTCTGTTGAGAAATTATTGGGAGTATAACCTATAAAAAGTTAACGGTCTTTGCTCATGTGAAAAATTAACGTCTTCCTTATTTTCTGGTATAGTTCTCTCATTAAGAGTTCATTTGACTTAACTTTACTGCCCAACATAATGGATACTGTAGATACCGTTTCAAAACAAAAAAGATTTGATTTTATAAAAAAGATTTCATCATTTGATATTCTTGCAAGTTTACTCTGGATTGGTATTCTTTTCTTGAACTTCGCTATTCCTTCAAATCCTAGCTCATCCTTCCTTAAATCAGGATTTACTGTCATATGGACATGTATTCTTATTCTCTATACTGGTTTTCTCTTATTAAGAACCAAAAAAAGCTTTTTCTTGTCCTCACTCAGGAGTAATCTTATTGTTATTATTATTGGAATTGTAGCGATCATCTCTACTTTCCTCTCGATTATACCGTTTGAATCTTTATGGGGTAGAGATATTGGATTTGGCTCTAGCTCAGTTCTGATCATTGCAGGAATAATTGCTTTTTTTCTTCTTAAAATATTAAGTGTTTCTGGTGAAAAGAATCTCTGGAGATTCATGAGTCTTTTCGTGTTTTGGGTTATTGTGAGCAATATTGTTTCAACTGTTCTTTTTCTTATCCCACAAAATGCTTATAGTACAATTCTCGGTCCATACTCACAGTATTTTGACTTCATAAAAGCATTTCCTACGTTTTTACAAGGTAATCCACTCCAAAGTCTTATATTTAATATTTTAGGACTTTTAATCATTAGCTGGAGTCTAGTTGATGTGTTACTAGTTCAAATTAGAAATATAAAACTAGTCATCGCAAATATATTTGCATTAATAGTGTTGGTTATTTTTAGTGCACTTGTTCTGCCATCTTCAGGTTCACAATTAATTACTTTCTTTATTCTTTTCGCACTATTTTCCGTGACATGGATTGTGCTTGCGATCCAACAGAAAACACCTTCATTAAGAATATTTGCACTGATTATTGCAATATCTTTTATTAGCATCGGACTAGCAAGAGTTATTTTCAACTTAGTGCCCGGATTACCATCTAATTCTTACATTAACTTGCCTCTCAGCTCTTCATTGGAGATTATTCAGACATCCTTCCTTAATAAATTTACGCCAGTTTGGAGACTTATTACTGGTTGGGGAGCTTCTGCATTCTCTTACGTTTTTCCATCATACCGTCCCCTCTCAGTTGTTCAAGAGTTTGGAACTGATCTTGCATTTAATAAATCAACCAACTTCTGGACAGATATCCTTATCGAACAAGGATTTGCAGGATTAATAGCATGGGCTTTCTTATTCGGTTACGCAATATACTATTTTGTGAAATCGCTAGACAAAAAAGGAATTACGAAAGAATTTTCGCTTATTCTCTTTATTCTTTTTACAAGCTTTATTTCATTTATACCTTCAGTTGTCATTTTCTTAATTTTTATCCTTGCAGCAATATACTTTGATAAAGTAGAGAATCAGCAATCCAACCTTAAGAATATTCAAGCAGTAAGCTTACATATCTCAGACTATAAGGGAAATGTTAGGAATATCATTGCACATTCATTGGTTGTAATCGGTTTGGTATCTCTTATTCTCGTTATTCCATTAGCTGTACAAGGTATTCAAATACAATACTATCAGGCTAGGGCATTTCAACGAATCTCTTTTGCCCAGACTCAAATAATTAAAGAAAATTATAGTATTGCTGCAACAACATATGTAGATGCTTACAATGAAGCAATTAAAGGAAGCACCGTTTGTGGGGATTGCTCAATATTTTCATATATTAAACTTAATGCTCTATACTCTATATATGTTTTAAACAACACTCATTCAGATAAAGTAGGTGAACTTAAGATTGATAAAAGATTCTTAACAAATAGACTCCTTAATCACTCGTATTCATTGGTTGAAAAGAACCCACTGCGATACGACTATTGGTTACTGTCTGCAAATACTTTCTCTAGCCTTGCAAGTACCGAGAAATCTGGCCCCTACGCTGATGAAGCATTGATTAGCTATAACACAGCATTAAGCCAAAACCCTTATGATTTAAACACAAGATATACTTTTGTTGATTTTCTTGTACAACTAGGTGATGATACCCAGGCAATTCAGATATTGGGTCAAAATATTACCGTACTTAAACAGGTTGCAGGTAGCACATTAAGAGTTCAATTTTTGGAAGCAGGGTACTTTGTAAAGTTAAAGCAATTTGACCAGGCAAAAGAAAAGTATGAATCAATTAAAAAAGGAATTGACTCGACGACATTAACAGAGATAGAAAAAGAGAATATTCGAAGATTTGCCGATGAACAGGTCATACAAGTAGGAAAACTGAAAACAGCATTCGAACAACTACCAAAAGTAACACTTACCCCGATACCTACACAAAAACCTTAGTAGATTCTGATAATATATGTAGCGTTTTGTTGCATGACAACTCTGTAGCCTCGTGTTATAGGTATCTTATCAGTCAAGCAATATTTGAGAAGGTATCTACTAAGTGCACGCATACCTCTTGCCATTTTAAGTGAGGAAATTGCTAAAGATTTTGGGATAACTGTTGTTGTCTTTACCTCAATATTGATAATGTATTTCCCGAAAGATGCCAATATATCAATTTCATCATATCCGAGTTTAATATTACGACTGAGGATATACCCGCCTTTTAATTCAATGAAACGAGCGAGAAGTGATTCGCCCAGGTATTGAGTGTTTTTATTTAATTCTGTTCTTTCTATAAGAAAAGCTTACTATATGAAAGATGAAATGAATGTTTTTCGATGTAGTGGAGTAGAACCATATTTTCGTAAGGCCTTAATATGTTTCTTTGTTGCATATCCCACATTATTTTCTAAATCATATTCCGGAAAATCTTTTGAGATTACTCTAATGTACGAATCTCTTGCCTGTTTTGCAATAATTGATGCAGCGGCAATAGAAAAAAGACGTTGATCACCTTTAACAAATTTATATGACTTAGCTAGAAGGGGTTGTGTCGTTCTTTCTCCGTCAATTAACAAGATCTCGGGAATAACAGGAAGAGACCAATATGCACGAAGCATTGCCAACCGAGTTGCCTGCATGATCCCACATTCATCAACTTCAAGATGTGATGCAGATCCAATACCATGAATATATGTTTTCTCTATTTGTATAGCAAGAGTAGCTCGTTTTTTTTCGGAAACTAATTTGGAATCTCTCACTCCATGAATATAAGGACTTTCTTTAGTAAGTACAATAATTGCTGCATATACAGGTCCAAACAAACAACCACGACCTACCTCGTCTAAACCTGCAATAAAAGTGAAATTTGAAAAGAGAGACTGTTCAATAAAATATGAGGGATACACTGCTCGCTATTATACAGCTACTTCTTTTAATTCTTTAACTCTTAATGCTTGCTTACCTAAACGGTTACGTAAATAGTAAAGCTTAGAGCGTCTTGGTTTTCCAGGAGCCATGACTTCGAGTTTTTCTAAAACTACTGAGTAAAGAGGAATAATTTTTTCTACTCCAACTCCATCAGCACCAATCTTTCTTACGGTAATCTTAGAATTCTTACCTATTCCGTTACGAGAAATAACAACACCTTTAAATGGTTGAGTCTTATCTGCTTCAATAATATTACCTGCATCTGCTGCTTTCTTTTGTGCCTGACGTTCTGCTGTTGTTAATGTCTTCTGTACTTTTTTACTAATAAGAATTTTTGTAAAAGCAGTAATAGTATCACCAATCTTAACACTTTCGCGAGCTTCCATATCTTGTAGCTCAACTTCAAACATTTTGTGTACTTTTGCATTGAGTTCTGAATTCATACCGTAATATTACCAAATTAGGAGAGTAAATGCAAATACTATGGGTAATTGCTGAAGAGTGATTGAGATATTAAATTAGTCTTATACCAACCCACTGACTTATTACATAAAAAAAGGATCTCTTCGTAGCTCCTTGCTACCAGTAAGAGGATTCCGTGACGCTTCCTCAAAATGAAGGTGCGGTTTATCCCAAGTCTCCAGCGAATCTAGTGTTTTTATATTCACAAGAGAACTTGCTTCGGGTTGCGTTACATTGCCTCATATTATAGGGAATTACCAACTTCTCCTATTACCTCCTCCTGTTCTACCCATGCTATTAAAGGATCTCCTGACTTGTATAGGAGCTCTCCCTCTTTAAATGTCAGAAAAAACGACTCATTCTTTAGTGGATCTTTGTCTGAAACAAAGCCATAACAAACAGCAGTCCACAGAAACTGTTCTGTTAGTCTTTCTTGCTCTTTTAATATGAAATCAATATCAACATAGGCTGTCTTTGATGGATGCTTTTTATAATATTCTTTCACTTTTAGAGGTAGATCAGCTTTTGTTGAGCCTTTTGTAGTAAATCTTATTCGTGGATTTATATAAGAGAGATTTCCATATTGAGTAATTCTTCCGCCGAGAATACCCGATATTTTTTCTGGATGATATATTTGAACCATATACCCAAACCCAAATTGTAGTGGTTTCCCATGGTGTAACTTCAATGAGCCATCTTTATAAGTTGCAGTAAATCTATGGTAAGACGCAACTGCATAACCCGAAGAAGCTGTATTAACTGGAGTACCATAGGGTGTGTCAAAACCTATACCTCCATGAAAATAATATCCGTGTATCTCACACTCTTGGTGAGAGTATAGAAACCATTCGGTAATTGAAAATAAACCCTCTTTAATAGGTAATGTTAGATAGTGATAATTTAGGATTATATCTCTCCTTCAATGTCATTTTATTATTATACTAAAATACAAACATATTTAGGCAGGTGCTACAATAATGTATGTCTCAGATACAGAAACTTGAACAGGATGTCATCAACCAGATAGCTGCAGGAGAAGTAGTTGAACGCCCTGCTTCCATTGTCAAAGAACTTGTCGAAAATTCCTTAGATGCCGGCGCTACATCGGTTATAGTTAAAATTACGACTGGTGGTATTGATAAGATAGAGATTCACGATAATGGTTTTGGCATACAGGAAGATGACCTTCCCCGTGCACTGGAACGATTCGCAACAAGCAAGTTAACAGAAACAAAAGACCTAGAAACACTTTATACTTACGGTTTTCGTGGAGAAGCACTTGCTGCAATTTCCGCAGTAAGTATTACTACTATCAGTTCGCGTTTTAAAGAATCTGATGCCGGATATGTGGTAACTTCTACATTTTCAAAACTTGGTGAGATTACTCCAAAAGGTAAGTCAGTTGGAACAACCATCTCAATCGAAAAGCTTTTCTCTAATGTTCCTGCACGCTTAAAGTTTATTAAAACACAAGAAACTGAATTCCGATACATATTAGAGGTCTTTCAAAACTTTGCATTAACAAGACCCGATGTTTCTTTCACGTTAGAGCATAATGGAAAAGAGATATATAGTCTTTCTGCTGCAGAAGATTCACTCATAAAACGAATAGGTATTTTTTTTAAACTGAACAAAGAAGATCTCGTTGAGGTACAACACCAAGAGTTTGGTATTACGATAAGTGGTGCTGTATTACACCCGCGATTACTTACACAACAGGCTAGATACCAACGCTTTTTTGTAAATGGTCGAATGATAGATGACAGAGGTCTAGCGAGAGGTGTTCAGAAAGGATTTGAGCCCTATATTCCATTTGGGGTAAAACCATCTTTTGTTCTCTTTGTTGCCATTAATCCATCTCAAGTAGATGCAAATGTTCATCCCCGAAAGATTGAAGTAAAATTTCTTAATCCTTTCCGAGTATTCCAGGCAATCGAACATGCAGTAAGCGGTGCATTAAGTAGTAAGATTAATACAGAAATGAACATTGGTTCGCAAAAAATTAGTTTTACTCCAAATTCTTCTATAGGTACAGCACAATCATCAAGATTTTCTGCAAAAATACCTCTATATGGAGGTTTTAATTTACAAAATCTTAAACAAAATAACCAATCAAGATTAAAGGTAATTTCTTCTACCGAATCTATTAATACTGAAGTGGAAATGCAAACTCCAATACTGCCGTATGATCGAAAAATCGTCAGTACTCGTGCAATTCTCTCAAGATACATAGTTGTCGAATGGGAAAGAGAATTGTGGATTGTCGATCAACATGCAGCGGCTGAACGTATACGCTTTGAGCTTTTAAAGAAACGTCTTCAGTTTGGGTCACAGTTCGAATCGCAAAAGCTTCTTACTCCAATTATCATTCACCTATCCGCACAAGAATTAGGGATATTAAAAGAAAATACGGATTTATTTACGAAACTTGGCATTGAGATAAATATAACGACTGACACCTGTGAGCTCCTTAGTATTCCACAATTCCTTCTCAAAGCAGACTTACAAGCACTAATGCACGATACTATTACCGAGCTAGCTACACTTGCAAAAGAAGACAACACACCAGAGATTAGCGATTTTGCTGCATACCATAATATGAGTTTAGTTGTTGCAACAATGGCATGTCATTCTTCAATTCGTATGAATGAGCGTATTAGTGATACTAACGCTGATTCATTAATTAAAGACTTACTTGCTTGCGAAGTTCCTTATGCATGTCCTCATGGGAGATCTATTATTTGGAAACTTTCAAATGAAGAAATTGATAGACATTTCATGCGGTAGGGCCAGGCAATAAGATTTATTCACTACACCTTCATAATATCTTCATTACTTTTTTGTATTCTTTACATACTAAATTATGAAATAATAAATATGTAAACGTACTGTGTTTGAAAGATTTGCTTTACAATTAATTTTAGTTTTTATTCTATGACATACAAACAAACAGTAATTCTTGGTGCAAGTGCTTTGGGAGCAGGACTTATAATTATCTCTGGAATTCCACATATTCTTGCTCAAACCAACGCCACAACATATTCTGCACCAATTCAAAAGATTGCTGATACCTTTAATATTGATCCTGCTAAAGTAAAAGAAGCATTTGATTCAGGTCGAAAAGAACAGCAGTCAAAACGATTAGATGCATTAGTTGCAGAAAAGAAAATAACTGCAGAACAAAAGACAAAGATTGAAGAATTCCATGCAAAGAGGGAGGCGAAAAAAGCAGAACTGCTGACTAAAGGTCTTAGCAAGGAAGAAGTACGCGAACAAATGAAGGTTCTTCATGACGAAATACAGGCTTGGGTTAAAGCTCAAGGTTTGGAAGGTATACTTAGACCACAAGAACCTAAAAATAGGGGTCGTGATCAAAGATAAATGATTTCTGGGGTTGTTATGGGCAACCCCAAGGTATCTTCGAACTGCTCATCACGCTAGAAAATCAGGATATTTTGTCGTATAATTATCTCAACGCCGGGGTGGTGAAATGGCAGACACGCAACGTTGAGGTCGTTGTGCCCGTTAAAGGGTGTGCAGGTTCAAGTCCTGTCTCCGGCACCAAATAGAGAACAAATGATGTCGCACGCTCCGCATGCGACATCATTTGTTCTGGAAATATGTACGAGATTGGTACAATAGACATATGTGAGTTTCTTTGTATTCCCATTTCTTTTCTATTATAATAGTTATGCTAAAGATAAAGAAATCCCGTATATTTATTCTAAGTCTAATTATTTTCTTTCTTTCCTTTGCTTTATTTGGAGTTTATCAACTTGTCTCAATAAACGCTGTCACTAATTTCTTTGCATCTACACAAATTTACCTTAATGATTTTCATATGCTCTCCAAGGGCAATCTTTATTTATTTACTGCAGACCAAAATGAACGCAGAATAGCAACCACACTACACGGATTTAGAGAAACACAAAATATTATTGGAAAAATAAGTACTAATATGCAAACCGGAACGATCCCTCTCTATCGTTTTAATACAGGTTCGGGATACTTTTATACAGGAAGTGAACAAGAAGCAGTAGCAGTTTCTGCCTACGGTTGGAAGAAAGAAGGAATTGCCGGCTATATTTTCCCTATTGAAGCAGAAGGAACTGTTCCACTTTATCGATTACGCAAAAATGAATTATGGACTCTTTCTAGCGATAAGAACTTAACACAAAGATTTATTCTTAACGGGTATTCAAATGATGGGCCAATTGGATATATATATACCTCTCTCTACACACCTACCCCTACAAGTCCTAACCTAGGTATTAGTCCACAGTTAGGTGCTTTCTTCTTCTATTGGTTTAATTGCCCACATCCTACGTACCAATGTGATCGATCAAAAATGCCTTTTATCCCGACCAATTATTCTTCGTATTCTGCAGATAACGTTTCATGGTACAGAAAAGAGTTTACAGATATGAAAAGCGCAGGTATTGATATAATTATAGCTGTAAGCTGGGGAAACAGACATCCATCTCTTCCAACATTAAAGGACAATCGAGCTATCCCTCTCATGGTTCAAGCATTAAAAGACAATAAATCAACTCAAAAAATAGCTTTCTTAGATGATACTAACTCTGTAGTTGCGGAATGGAATATAGACAAAGGAAATGGGTATTCTAATCCTACAGAGAATCCTAGTATCCCCAAAATGCCACTTTCCGATGATAAGAATTGGTCTTACTTCTATGACCGTAAAATTAAACCATTCTATACACTTCTTCCTAAACAATACTGGGCTACTCATAATGGAAAATCAGTCGAGAGTGGAGGTCGACCACTTATTCTCATATACGATGCTGCACGATCTTTCTCTCATTTAGAGTATAGTGATGAAATGTGGTTCGCAATTAAAAATCAGTTTCTACGTGAATTCAATGTAGATCCCTATTTGGTTCTTGATTACTCATGGTTTGACTATAACTCAGAAAAAATACAACTAGAAAAAGTTGCAGATGGTAAATTTGTTTGGGCAGGTGGAAATGACTCTGTAGATAAGATACATACGTTAAACGGTTTTACCACAGCCAGTATTGATCCTGGTCTTATCTGCCCGAGTTGGAATATTTATGTAGGGTGTAAATCGAAAGATCGCTCCACAAATCCACAAACAGGACAACGATCTAATGGTGAGAGATTAAGAAGCCTCTTTTCCCAATCATCCCAAAGCAATTTAATTCTATTAGAAACGTGGAATGAATTAAATGAAGCGAGCGGGGTAGGAGAAAGCAACGGATATACTGACATAAATGGGCAATCCCTTCCGTCACGTTTCTATATCGATCTTTTAAATACTCTCAAGAAGCAATATATCCCTTAACAAAACTAACTATGTATATTTTCTTGCAAACTCTATAAATTTCTTCACAACTCTTGCATCTCTATCCGTATTTAAATATTCATGCATTGCATTTATAAATCTCTCATAAGGAATTGATTTATTATCTCTAATTTCGTAAAGAACTCGGTACATAAAATAATGCCATGGCAACTCTCTTCTAATAACAAGAAACCTTTCGGGGATATCTGCTTGGCAACAAATCTCTGCAAATATTTCATGAGCGTATGTTCTATCTTCTAAGAGTTTCAACTTATCTGGATCGTAATCACTTATACTCATATTATCAATAGAGAGGGAAAATATATCGTTGCCCTTAAATTCATTATTTTCAAGAAAACAATCAAGAAGGAATTGTTCTGTATCATCTTGAATATCCAATAAACTCTTCGGAGACATAGTGGATGGTGAAGAATAGTAGTCGCTGACTACCTGCCATAACCAGATATGAAGCAATTCATGCAATAATACTCTCCTTAAGTCTTTGCGTTGTTCCTCTATTTCTCTTCCACTCATTTCGCGAAGTGCCATAAAGTTTGCTTCCTCAATCTTTATATATGGTAAGTGCTTCAATTCACCGAATAAAAATATCACCTTAGGACTATATCTCCCTACTTCCGCCTTTATCCCTGGAAGAGTAACTTGTGGTACTCTCTCATAAATAACTATAATGGTGTTTCCATCGATGCCATTAGGCAGCCTTTTTGTAAACACCTCATTTATAAGATCAAGGGGTAAATCACTCCTTAGTGCATTCTGATCAATTTTTGGTATCACTTTTTGTTGTGATCTTTGTTGATAAAGAGGCTCAATATGTACTTTTATATAGTCTAAGACCCTAGAATTAATTGCTTTCACGTTAGTTTCTTGAACTCTGTTATTTATAGCCCCGAAGATATCTAATAGTATTTCTTCCTCATACCTCATCCTTTTTTGATCAGTCTCATTAAGAAATGGATAACCCAAAAAATCAAGCATTGTACAAAGATTATGGAATACTTCTACTTTCGGATTATTTACTATTCTAGATTCAATAATTTGTAATATTGAGTTATCTGTAAGAAGGCTCTGCGTAATGCCTTCCTGAGACAGGGGATTCTCGACAAAAAGATCTTTAAACGGTGTATTCCTTTCCTGCAGTCTAAATGCGAGATATTCCAAGGACTGAATATCTAAGGGAGTTTCAATTAAAAGACCCCCATTCTGACTATCTTCTTGCATCTTTATCCCAAATATCTCGGCTATTTGAACGACTGAATCATTTTTCATTTTTTCTCTCTCCCTTTCAGAATATGAAGGAATTACCGGAAGGGAGCCCGCAATATCATTGATCCATGGAAGGATCCCATTCAAGATGATTTTCTTTTTTGCTAGTTTATCCGGGTCGGAAACACTTTTTATGCGTTCATTGCCTTTCTTATAAGTAGAAGAAGTTGTCTCTTGTCGTACTTGCAAGTAAGCCTTTAACTTTTCAGGTCCATCTTTACAAAACTCTGATAAAGCATCGTATATATTTTCTTTATTCGCTATATAATCTCGCAAAATATAGGGATTAAGCCCTTGGTTAAATCTATCTCTACAAAATGTATATTCTGGCAATGATGGAGTCCTTACATCTGAGTGCTGTAAACGGTATAGTAACAAAAATACTTGCTTCTGAATCTCTCTCTCTTTCCATTCGGTAAAGTTATCAGGCTCGTTATAGAAATTGTTTGGCGCAGTTCCTCTTTCTTCTGCTAAATATTCAATCGTTTCTTTATCCTTCAGTCCTTCAGGGGGAAGATACACCTCCCCTGACACATCATGATCGTCTTTATTCATTTTCTGAACCAATTACTTCAGCATGAATACCTTCTGCTTCTAATGCAGAAATAGATCTTCTTACGAAAGCCTCATGTCCAATAGTTTTTTCGGATTCCCCGTATCTATACATTCTTTCACCTTCTTGGGTCTGAAAAACACTTAAAAGAACTTGCTTCTGATTTCGTACAGCAACTATAAAGAAAATACGAAGAGTTATTTCAAATTCTGGAACTGAAGTATTTTGGACAGTGGCTTTATTTTGTTCATTTATAACAACTTCAGCAGAATCAATTGATCCTAATCCATTTATCCGTGTACAAGTTAATAATGTTGCCATGATTGAAGTTTAACTATTTATCTCAGAGAGAGCAAGCTCATTTATTACCTGACACAAATATTTTGCTTGTGTATCACTTACCTGCAGGCGTTCAAGTAAATAGTACACAAGTCGAGTATATTGCTAATGAGTTAAATAGGATTGATAAAGTGAAATAAAACTTATTAGATTTAATTCTGCTATACTTTGGTAATGACAGAAAAAATACAGAAGGATTTAAAAGATGAATCATTAATACCAGTCACTCCTGACAATCCTGACAATCCTGACAATCCAATCAGCATAAATCCACTTAAAAGGATTGGAGTATCACGTAGAGAATTTCTTAAACATGCAGCTACATTAGTAGGAGGAATACTTGCCGGCGGAAAAATTTATGGGGATAACCAACAAATTATTAATAAGGTAATAAAAAAAGTTAATGGAGGAGAACTACTTGGTGAAATTATTGAGGTTATAGATTCAAGACTTATAAAAAAGGATACATTGTTGTTAGCCGAAGAGGTTCCTTATGACAAAAATTGGCTAGATGGATTATTTGAAGAACAGAGGTATTTTAAGATAGAAGGTGAAACATATGGAAGAGTAGCTTATTTAGAGATTACTAATACCTGTAAAATTCTTCACACGGAGGTCGTTAGGGGGGATATCGCTTCTTCTTTTGGTGAACAAAGAGGTGTATTTATGACACTACCAAATCCGCAACATGATGTTGATAACAAATATCTAATGCATGCAACATTTAACTTTGAAGGAGTGCATCTCAATGCGTCCAGAAATACAAAATCTCCCGTGAGGGGTGGCATCGTTTTCTGTGATGGTAAGTTGCGTGTTGGTATTCCCGGAGATTTTTCAAGTTCAGAATCTATAATAGAGCCATATAACAGATATGATGAAAGCAGACCTAATTCAGCACAATTGGAATATTTTTTTGTTTTTGATTCTCACCATTACGAAGAAGGAATGTACTCTCTTTCTGCAATAACATCTCCGGTTGGTAAAGATTTTAGAAATGCTCAAGAATTCTCTTCTGCCCTCGTTACCTTTTATTCTGAAGATGGGTTAAGCTTTCGTACCTTCGTTATGTCTAGTTATAGAGGATTAGATAGAGGTCAAGGAACTTTTGACCCGCCATTTGTTAATGATTTTACTATTCCTCAGCTCATTAGCCTGGCGGGTGATTATATGAATGGGCAATTAAGTGGATATAATCGATATATCGTCGCATTTGCCGATCCTGGTCCAAATCAATATCTTGCTCATTCAACTCCATACACTTATGACGAGCTAATAAATGAAGGCCTAGTTCCTTTTCTTTCAGGAACAGTACCACGGGAAGAATTAAGTACGGGAATATATCATCGAACTTTTGGTGGAAATGGTTCTAGTTCTTCAGTAGTAATTCCAGTAAGGGCAACGAAACCAGCATACATTGTAACTGGTGCCTAAAGATAATTACACGACAATTGAGCAAATGATATGAGTTATTTCTTCACTAAGTAAAAAGGTAACTCATATGTGTTTATTGTACCAAGTTCGCACTTATTTTCAAAATCGATGATATCGCACGCACGTGGAAAGCCCCACGCATTGGCGAGTACACCAGCAACCCCGAAAGAAAGATGAAGAAGTATCTCAGCATGGAATTAGGAGCTAAAACTAATCACCTCCCGTGCTATTCTGTCTCCAAATCCACTAAAATCATGATCGGCACCGTCAAAAACAATTGTTTTTTTAGTAGGACAATTAATCAGCTGTGATTCAAGTATCTTCATTGCTTCGTATGGATCTAAATCCGGTACTATTCCATCATCTTTATCTCCGGTAAAGGCAATAACAGGTACAGAAATCATATTCATAGCTTCCCATGGACTATTGGGTGAACTATAATCGAATATTCCTGTCTTAGATTTATTACCAAAGAAGCTTATGTAAGTCTTTGCAGACATAAGGGCATCATCTCCAAATAAAGATTCAGATAAGATTTGGTTCTCTTTGCTTTTCGCTATTAATTCTTCTGCTTCTAACAGGAGTCTTGCATGCGGTAGCTGTTCTTCTTTATCAAATTCCATCATTCCCCAAGGACTAAGTAATATTATTCCATGGACATTCTTCGAAGGAGTCTTATCCATAAAATAAATCACCTTTGACGTACCTAAAGAGTGACCCTGTAGCCAAATCTCCGTATACCCCAACTCAAGTGCTTTATTTACCCAGCCTTGTATATCGTAAAGACAATCATCAAATAGTTCATATATATTCCCAATATTCTGTGTCGTACCTTCTGTAGTATTAAACTGAGTAACGGAATGCGTTCCTCTATTTTCCGTAGATAAAAAGGCAATCTTATTAGCTGGATACAGGGATATCATTGCAGGATAGAAAGAGCTTGAATACGGATCTCCGGACATCCCGTGAATATTTATAATGATCTTACACGTTTTCTCTGCAGGCTCAAATAATAATCCGTTTAAAATAAGCCCGTCCTTTGTTTCCGTTTTAATAATCTTCATCTGGAATATAATAGTCATATTGTAGGTAAGTTGCAAGAATGACACAGATGTTTCTACTTACAAGATAAAATAACAGACAAATAACTTTTTTTTTGCTAAAATACACACATCGGGGAGTAGTTCAGTTGGCTAGAACGCTACTTTTGGGAAGTAGAGGTCGCAGGTTCGAGTCCTGTTTCCCCGAAAGGTGTCTAATATCTCAGCAAAGCTGAGATATTAGACACCTTTCTAGCACTCAACGAAGAAAATCAAGCAAAAAGCAAACAATTCTGCATTTTGTGCAGAGCGGGAACTCGCTGACTCCTTAAAAATATCCAAGTCGTATAGCACTGAGCTGAAGTATGAAGCCAGTGATATTAGGGTGTTCAAGTCTTGTTTCTTTTCGTAAAATATCTGTAGGCTTCTAAGATCAAGAACCAAGATCTTAAAACAGCATACTAGGGTTCTACTACCTTCTCCTAGCTACAACGAAATTCATAATTCTTGTTTTTGTTGCCGAAAAGAATTGTACTTCACCCTATTTTCACAGAAATCCCCTATAATCTCCCAATGAAAGTATTACTCGTAGAAGACGAAGAGTCCATTAGGGAAATCCAAAAATTATATCTAGAGCGAGATGGTTTTACTGTTATTGAAGCAGGTGATGGTAAAGAAGCGCTAGAATTGTTTCAGAAGAATCGTACGATACTTGATCTTATTATCTTAGACCTTAATATTCCTTTTATTTCGGGTATTGATGTCTGTAAGACGGTAAAAAAGTTTTCGGATATACCAGTAATTATGGTAACTGCAAAAACCCAGGAATTAGAAGAATTATTGGGGCTTTCCATTGGTGCGGATGACTATATCAAAAAACCCTTTTCTCCTTCTATTTTTCTTGCCCGCGTAAGAAATGTACTAGGACGCCAACCAAAGGAGATTATAAAGATTGCAAATCTTATTATCAATACAAAGAAGATGACTGTAACGATTGATGGCTTGATAAAAGAATTAACAACTACTCAGTTTAATATTCTACAAATACTCGCCGAGTCTCCAGGAATTGTATTTTCACGAGAACAACTCCTTAAGAAAGTTCGAACACCAGATTCCTTTGCTATGGAACGAACGATTGACGCACATATAAAGTCTCTAAGAAAGATTATTGAGATAGATCCGGCAGATCCGCAATATATAATTACTATTATTGGAAAAGGTTATAAAATCTCAGAGAATATACATGAAATCTATTAAAGCAACACTAGAAAAGAAAGTATTCTCGAATATCTTTCGAGGTTCTATCGCTGGTAGAATAGCAATCTCTGTAAGCATACTTATTCTGGTTCTCTTTGGAATTCTTTTATATTTTGTTCAATTACGGAGTCAGGAAGCATTTGAAAATATCATTCGTAAATCTCAAACAGAGGGCACAATCATTATTTCCGATGACTCTATTTTTCCTTGTAACTCTCGGCCATGTCCAACGAAAGAAATAAAGTTCATTCCCGCAGTTCCTGTTCGCAGAACCCTTCGTGATCAATATCGAGAACAGTTAGAAAAAACACTTCTGTGGGTTGCTGTTATAGGAGTTGTTGGTGCGGTTGGGATAGGTGTTATTATTTCTCGTCTTGTCACATCACCTTTAGCAAAAGTGCAAAAAGGAATGTCGGAATTAAGAAAAAATAACTATAAAACACAGTTGGATGATATAGGTATACAGGAATTAGACGAGCTAACGACAGAATTTAATAGGTTGGGTTCCGAACTAGAAAAAGTTGAGCAACTGAGGAAAGACCTTATATCGGATACTACTCACGAGCTAAAAACGCCGGTAACTTCGCTCATAGTACAGTTAGAGGCAATAAAAGATGGTATAGTAGAGCCTACAAAAGAAAGAATTGTTTCAACTGTTGACCAGGCATATAGATTAAAGGAACTCATAGATAAGCTACTGGAATATACGTTACTCAGATCAAAAGCAACAACGCCTTCGTTGTCGAGTATTAATATAAAACAGAGCATTGAAGAATTAAGAAAGACTCTCACCATTTCTTCTTCCTTACACATAGAACTTGATACATCTTTAGATACTACTATCCTTGCCGACAGATCTCTATTTATACAATGTGCTACAAATATCATAAGAAATACAGATATTCATGCACATGCAACACAATTATTTATTTCCTTTAACGATGGCTCCCTACGCTTTAGCGATAATGGTAAAGGAGTGAGTAAAGAAAAGCTTCCATATATTTTTGAGAGATTCTATCGCATTGACGAATCAAGAAGTAGAAAAACTGGAGGTATTGGTCTTGGCCTCGCTATTGTAAAGGAAATAGTTGAAGCTCATGGATGGAAGATTACCGCTCAGTCAAAAAATGGACTTTCTGTAATTATCCGTGGTATAGAGAAGAGTAGCTCCTAATATTCTTTCAAAATGAAGTTCGATTTTTTTAAACAAAACAAATTTGCATTACTTATTGTTCTTTTAAGTATTTTTGTTATAGTCGTCCAAGCAATTCTTTTTCGCGATAGATTTACGATAGAAACGTATCCGTTTGTTCACCAGGATTTTTGGAGACGAATTACTGATGCGCTTTACTTTGCCGGTCAATCGGATACCGTATTCGTTCACCCACCTGTTCCCTCACTTTTGTATATATTATCTTTTCTCTTTGGAGATGGAGTTCTTTTTATTTTAAATGGTTTCCATTTCATTCTTGGAAGTTTATTTATCTACTTTATTTCATCTCAGATATCAAAGAAACCTCTTGTCGGAGTATTTAGTTCATTATTCTTTATCTGTAGTGCAACTATCCTTCAGCAGTATTCCTACTATGGGCTTGTTGATGGTTGGTGTCTTTCGTGGATATTGGTAGGTATATTCTTTTTCTTAAAATGGCGGAAAAGCTCTAAGAAAAAGTATCTTGTGATCACAGGCTTTCTAACCGTTTTTGCAGCACTTATTCAGTATGCAGGCTTCTTCGTCTTACCTTTTTACCTCTTAAATATGTGGTTTGTAAAGAAAAGTATGTCTGAGAAAATTAAAGAAAGTATTCTTCTTCTATTGCCAATTATCTTTGTTTTTGGAGGCTGGCAATTATTCTTATATTTTCAATTTGGTCAATTCTTCTTTTCGAAGATAGACCACTTTATTTACTTTATACCAAATATTGTTAATCTTTGGCGTTATCTATTTGATACAATAACTTTTGCGACAATTCCTGTCATTATTCTTGCAATTGTAGGTATACCGTACCTTACGACAGAAACAAAGAGAACACTGATCTTTTTTAGTCCTTACTTTATTTTCTTTGTTCTTCTCTATTTTTGGTATGATCACCGTTTTATCATTTACTGGATAGTTCCATTATTTTTTCTTGCTTCATTAACATTTGAGCACATAGTTACTTCTAAGAATACATTGAAATACTTAGCTGTACCTTTATTTGCTGGTGTCCTCTTGTTTAGTAATATTTATTCTCCAGGTTTTCTTGGCATGCCACTTCCAGAGAATACACTCATTCATTCCTCCAAAATAGGCTTAAAATTAGAGCATAGAGATGAGCCCTTCTATATATGGAGTATCTATTTTTCAGATATTAATAACCGTTATAAGAGTAATCCTGAACTGGAATATTTTAGAAGGACATCTTCACAGATCGCCAAGGATATCGTAATAGCAACCAGGGGTTGTGTTAAGGTAGACAAAAGCGACTTTGTTAAAGCTCACCAATTAATATATTATTCAGAAGTATTTAATAGAAAGATTTGCTTAGAATAGGTTGTATTTGATAATTTCACCTATAGCTTTGATCCCATCAAGGAAAGTCACCTTTTTGCCTTCTTCCTTAGAACGAGGAGCGTAGGAGATAGGAACAACTTCGAATTTCAGTGATCGGCCTTCTTTTCTATATCGACTTAGCTTAGCAGTGACTTCTGGCTCAAAACCAAACGAAGATTGTGCTGTTATTTTTTTTGCTACTTCTCGGATTATTTCTCCTTTGACTAATTTATAACAGACTTCCATGTCAGGGATAATCTTGCCGATTCGCCAAAAAGTGAAAAGATTAGAGAAAGAGCTCAATAAGATGTTTCCAAGGAAAAAGCTAAGGTATCCTCTAGGATTTTTACCCGTAAATCTATTTCCATAAACAACATCACTGTCAGTATCTATCGCAGACTGAAAGATGGAAATAATATCTGATGGATCGTATTCTAAATCTGCATCTTGAATAACAACATATTCACCCAAAGAAAGTAGTATCCCCTTTATTGTTGTTCTTGTTTTACCCAAATTTAGTTCATTCTGAAATATCTTAACAATACCGGGATACTTTCTGTGTAAACTTTCCATTATCCGATAAGTTGTATCTACCGAACCATCGTCAAAAATAAGGATCTCTTTTGTATATCCAAAAGGAAGTTCTAATTTAACAACTTGTTCAATAACAATTGCTAATGTCTTCTCTTCGTTATGTGCAGGTACTACAATTGAGAGAAGTCGGTTTGTATTTTCTAGCATCGGTCATTATCTCACAGTACTGTAGAGCTGTCACCAGAGATATTTAGATATGATCTTTTCTCAGTATTTTGGCAAAATCAAAGACATTAATAAAATCATAGCCAAGAATCGTTGCTGCCTTGCCTTCATGATCGTTATTATCTCCAATTACAAGGACTTTGCTTATATCGAAATTGTGTTTAGCTTGTAGCTTTCTAAAAGCCTCTCTTTTATCTGAAATATCGATAACGATCTCTTTAAGATATTTTGAAATAGCAGAATTTGCAATTATATTAGCTCTTAAATCTGGATGTTTTGCGAAGCTTACTAGAATATTAATCGTAGATTCACTTTCATTTGTAAAAATGGTATCAACCCACGTATACAACTTTGAAGTGTCTGGATTATAGAGTGTGTACAACCAATCCCAGATAATCACCTCGTATGTTTTCCCATTAATATTCATAATTTCTCAATAATTAAATTACTCTCTATTGTAACATCTCATGCTACAATGAATATATGCAATTTATTCCCCAATTCCAAGACTTTATCACTTTATTCCTTAGTCTTTTTATTGAAGCACTTCCCTTTGTCTCTCTTGGTGTTTTATTTTCTGCCATAATCGCGGGAGTTCCTATAATAACGAAACTGCTAGATAGACTTCCAAAGGATAAACTTATCACAAGGCTTATCTTTTCTTTTGTTGGGTTCTTTATGCCTGTATGCGAGTGTGGAAATGTTCCTGTTGCCAAGAGACTGTTGCTGCAGGGTTTCTCAGTAGGAGATGTTACTTCGTTTCTTCTTTCGGCCCCAATTATTAATCCAGTTACATTGTGGGCTACTTGGGCTGCATTTAGTGATAAACCAGAGATTATGCCAATTAGACTAATCGGCGCGTTTTTCATTGCACAGGTAATTAGCTTTACAGTTGCAAAATCTAAGAATCAAGAAGCCTTTGTTCAGAAACAATTCCAAGGCAAGTATACACGTAATATTGATATCCGTGAAAAGTTTTCCTTAAAGTCATTTCTTTCCATCTTTGAATCAGAATTTATCGAGAATACCAAAATGCTTTTATTCGGTGCTGCTATAGCCTCGTTTGTTCAGGTCATACTACCGCGAGATATCTTACTTACTTTAAGTTCCAATATTGTCTTTGCAATAATAACAATGATGGTTCTTGCCTTTGTAGTCTCTATTTGTGCAAATGTAGATGCATTTTTTGCGCTTTCATATGCTTCCACATTCCCAACCGGTGCTATTGTTGCATTTCTCTTGTTTGGCCCGATGATTGATATTAAAATTCTCTCAATGCTACGCTCTGCGTTAAAACCTCAGTATCTTATATACCTTACAATTATGGTATCGCTTCTTAGTCTTGGTATTGGTTTATTTGTTAATTTCTTTACATCATGAGCGGACTAACCTTTATACTACTTGGGGTCTATACATTATTTTTAGTAAGCTCTGAAAAGATCTTATTTTTTATTCATCCTAGGTTCGTTTCATTAAGTACAATAACGGGGTTCCTTCTTATTGTCATTGGAATACTTCTTGTTATTATGACTATAGATAATTTCAAGAAGAGTATGCTGAAAAAACAATTCTTACTAAGTATCTTTAAAAGGCATGGCGTCTTCTTAATAATTGGCATTCTTATAACGATTCTTCCAGTACAAACTCTCGGTTCTGCTACTGCCAAACAAAGAGTAACGGACTATAATAACGTAGCCGATACAAATATTGTCACTCTCTTTGCCCTAAATAATTCTAACCAGTTTAACTTAAAAGAATGGGTATTACTAATAAACTCAACACCAAAGTATGAAACACTCATAGGGAAAAAGATATCAGTAAGTGGATTTATCTTTGCAGATAGTAGATATTCCGAAGATTACTTTACCATAACTCGTTTTCGAATTGCCTGTTGTGCAATAGATGCCTCACCTATAGGATTACCCGTCAAATATGATTGGAAATCAAAATTCACAGAAGATACCTGGGTTCACATTGATGGTATCTTTTCAATTGAGATAGTTGATGGTGAGCAGAAATTAATTATTATCCCATCTGATGTTTATAAAATAGATGTTCCCTCAAATCCATATGTTTACTAATTCAATATTACTAAAATCTTTAGTATTCTTTAGCTTTGTTGTTCTGATACTTGCAATAGGGAATCTTCTTTTAAAACCTCATCTTTCTCAGGTATCCTTTTCTCAACAACAACAAAGAATGAGTGTTGAGAATTCAGAAATAATGCTCCGTTTCTCTGAGGTGATGGATAAAAACAGTTTTAAAGACAATATTGTTGTTACACCGAATGTAGTATTTACAACATCATGGAGGAAAGATACTCTATACATTACCTTCGCAAACACATTGGAGTATGCCACACAATATACGTTACTAATCAAGAGAGAGGTGATAAGTTCGTACGGATCAAATCCCGATACGGACTTATCCATCTCATTCAAGACAGAAGGACGAGTAATCACATTTGCAGAAGACAATACGCTTGTTCAATATGATCTTGATACTATGGTAGCAATAAAGAAGCCAATTAGTTCCCCATTTATCTCTTACTCGCTTGGCAAAGACTCATCGTTCTTTCTTCTCAGTGATATTCTTACCTCCAGTCAAATTCTTGGTATAACAAAAGATGATGAAAAGAAACTAAGTGTCCCTAAAAAACAGATATATCAAATAGCAACAAGTAAAATACTAAATAAGGCTATTATCTTAGCGCAAGAAGATATAATTCCCGATACAGAAGATGAATATCCAAGAAGAACTATTTATTTACTTGATCAAAAATCAGAAAGTATTCAAAGAGTGTACCCAGAATCATTCAATCTTGACATAGAACGTTTTAGTATTGATGTAACCGGAAGAATTCTCCTTTTTCGGGATACAGTAGAGGGTCTCTATTATATTACTGATCTGTTTACTCCTAACATTAATCCAATTCTTTTAGGTTCATTCGCAGGTATCGGGGGTATTTCTCTAGATAAAAACCAGATACTGTTCATCGATGACGAGACAGCAAAATTGCATGGTAATCTTGTACTTCAAAAGGTCAATACAAATGGAGAGAAGAAACAACTTACCCCGATTACTCAAAATATACAAGATCCTGCATTTATTCCTAATAGTACAAAAGTCGTTTACTCTCGTGAATACAAGCAGAGTAATCTACAGGTTCTTTATGAGGCAATTATTGCTTCAGAAGATGGAACTATTCTAAAAGTATTACATATTGACGGCAAAAGTATTGAAGTTGCTCGTCCTAGTCCTAATGGACGATATATAATATGCGAAGTCTACACTGAGGATGATAAAAATAATCCCGATCCAAATCGCATTATTGAATTTCTTTCTCGTCCAAAAACTGGAGAGCTCTTTATTTATGACATAAAAACGGAAGAATTTAAATCTTTGGGTATAAGGGGGGCAAGTATTGCCTGGGAACATATAAATTAACGAGATAATTAATGAAAGGAATCTTACGTAACCTAGCGATTCTGATCATAATCATTCTTGTCATTGGCATTGCGGCCTTCTATTACTATATTCAAAACCCACTGCAAGCAAATGCAGAAACCCGTGATAATATCCTTAAAAATACATCCCTAGAAATAACTGAAAACGACGCATTCTTTAAAATTAAAAGAAAGGGAATAAACACAGACAAAGGTGTCATCTTTTATCCTGGAGGCAAGGTAGAACCTGATGCATATCTTCAGAACCTTTCATTTATCGCACTTACCTCTAACAGTACGGTTTATATAGTCAAAATGCCTTTTAATCTTGCGGTGTTCAGTATCAATGCTGCAGATTCAATTATCGATAATGACGCGGATATTAAATCATGGTATGTAGGAGGCCACTCCCTTGGTGGGGTAATGGCATGTGAATATGCTTCTGCAAATACCAAAAAGGTTGCCGGTCTATTTTTAATGAGTGCTTATTGTAATAAATCAATTATGGATGCCGGATTTAAAGTACTGAGCATTTCTGGAGAGAATGACGGACTCTTACCTAAATCGGAGGTAGAGAAGTTCTCACCACGGCTACCAACTAATAAGACTATTACATTCGTCCAAGGGATGACACATGCCCAATTCGGGGACTATGGTCTGCAACCTGGTGATGGCAAAGCAATAATTACTAATGATGAGGCAGATATTCAGATTACGACGGCTATGATTGGATGGCTAAATTAGAAACGTTTCTGCAAAGAAAGCTTTTTAATTTCATCTATCAATGATAAAGCGAATTGCTTATACTTACGGCCTTCTCTAAGATCCCCTTTCATTTTAATATTTCCTTGAATATATTGTCTAATCATAGACTCTCCTTTTAGGAAAGCTACCAATCCCGCTTCTGTCACAGAAATTTCGATATAGACGTCTTCTGGGAGAGTAGGATTAACAATATTTAAAATAATACTGTCTGGAGTTACACGTATGTACGATGCTTCTTTTGGGGTAATTATCTTTAGAGTTAGATTTGATTTTACTATATCACCAAGTTTATATTTCGTTCTGAAGATATTTACAATCCGACGTAATCTCCTTCTCGATAGAGCGATATGCACTTCTGACATCGTATTTTTTCTTCTCAAGAACCTTCCGAGTATTCCCATCCTTACTGGAACTTCTGCAGTATCGACTCCCGACATTAGCTCATATTCCTTTCCATCGCTCCTTGGGTTTCTTAAAATAAACTCTTCAGAGAATTTCCGAAAATCGATAACACGCTTTGTCTTTATTGATTCTTCGGTAGCAAGAGTCATAAGCTGAGCTATTATCATAGACTGTAGTATATCTTTATTTTTTCTGGCAACTGCATCTGTTACTTTTTCATAAAAAGCCTGTAATAGCTTTCTTGAACCGATATGCCCGAAACCGTTTGTATCACTATCTCTGGGCTCATTTATTCGCAATACTTCAATAAGATCATTTCTATTTGTCTGAATCTGAGCGTGAGGAGAATCAGCATCAGTAATATTCACAAAATTACCATTTTCAGCAGTAATATTGATAGTAAGGCCGTTTATGGGAGGTTTCTGATACATAATCAAGTTACATGAGAGTCGCTTATTATCTTCAAAATCAATAATAATTGAAGCATTATCAACAATCGTTGGATTTTTCAATTGTACCTCACCAATATCTATGGTTTGTATCGTCGCTTTATCTTTCAATACCTGTTGAGATCCACTCGCAAATACTTGTACGGGCAAACTTGGGGCAAAAAGTGATGCTGCAGTATCAAAGAAATGAATGAGCTTATCGTTGATTGCACCACCAGATTTTTCTTGATCATAAAACCAAGGGAGAACAAATGGACCTCTAAATTCATTGATCTGAATAAATAATGGATTATTCAAATCAGATTTATGAGACCATGAAAGAATTGTTTCCATTAAATCGGAATGTCTATATTCTAGCGCTGGATAAAGAACAATATTACTCGTACGAGCAACTTTCATCAAGTTAATAAATGAATGGATATCGACTGCGAATGGCTTTTCAAGAAGAACATGTTTACCTTTATTTATCGATGCAAGTGCCAGTTGTACATGGGAATTAGAGTATGTTGCAATAAGCACAGCCTTAACTGAAGGGTTATTCAACAGTACTCTGTAGTCCGTTGTCATCATAATACCTTCTGTTTTCAATGATTCGCCAAAAGATTTTAAAACCGACTCATCAGAGTCACAAATGGCAACAATCTCAAAGAGATCCATTTCATCAATAACCTGTGCATGGCTTCCCGCTATTTTTCCACATCCTATTATTCCAAGTTTGACTCTTTGTTGCATACAGAAGTTTAGCATGATATTCACTTGAGCGTTACTTACCAATAGCTTACAATCATAATATGGATTTTAAAAGAGTAGGTTATTATTGCTGGGGCGGACCCGGGACATCCCGCATGATAAAGTTAAAATACTTTAACCCGCATCTAGATACAAATAGTATTAACTCTAGTTATAACTACGATTATCTCTTAAGAATTAAAGAAGTGTTTGGAGTTACAGATTTCTGGGCAACGTATTCATGGGGCTTTGACGACGAAACAGAAAAGGAAGATCGTAATTTCCTCTTTGATAGGCTTCAAAACTTTCAAAAAGCGGGTATTAAGGTACATGCTTATATACAAGGACCCAATGTGGTTTATAGTCAATTCAAAGACAAGGCATGGTACGCAAAAGATGCAACAGGTAAGCTTATTCCTTATTATAGAGGGAGAAAGGTTGTTTGTCTCAATAATCCAGGATTCCTAGAAGCTGTGTTACAAAAGATTAACAGCCTAAAAAATCAGGATATTGGTGGTATTTTTATTGATAACATCCAAATGGGTCAAATGGGTTTTCCAAAACTAAAGAAAGGAGAACCGTTCGCCTTTGTTGGATGCACTTGTGAAATTTGTCGAAGCTCATTCTTTCAAAGGACTGGAGAGAGTATTCCCCTCGACTTTGAACGTGACAAAGAACGTGCTAAAGAATACCTCCAATTCCGGGTAGATTCAACCACTAAATTTATTAAAGAAGTTTCTGATCTTTCGCATTTACTCAACATGGAATTCGGGACAAATAGTTTTGATCCCAAGTTTAAAACTACTTATATGTTCGGAACAAGTCTACGTCAACTTGCTCAATATCAAGACTATCTTCTCTTTGAAACTCATAATCTGCCACGACCACAAAGAAAATCTTCTGCATCATATATTGGAGCACTGACAAAGAAGTATAAAAAACCGGTTTTCCATATTTCTTATAAATATGGAATCGGATATGATGAAGAATTCTCACAAGAGGATATCAACTATACTTTCACAGAGGCAGATCATTACGGATATTATCCACTCATAAAGGGAAGCGAATATGTTACAAAAGGTATTTGGCATAATCTAAACATTGATAGAATAAAAAAACCGGAAAGAAGTCTCGAATATCATCCTCATCTTAAACCTGTGATTATGAAATATTCAACAAAGACACCAAGGTTATTTCGCAAAATTATTTCTAGGAGGATGGGAAGGCTCTATACACTTTTTATGGAGTCACGTTTATTCCGTAAACTTTTTGGATGGATTTATAGCAAAGTAGTGTAAAATAAAGTATGGAGCAACAGCCATTTGCAAGTAGAATTAGACCAAAAACAATTAAAGGCTTCATTGGTCAGTCACACCTCATTGGAGAGAACGGAACAATTTCAAAATTAATAACTCAGAAATATATACCAAGTATGATATTCTGGGGGCCACCAGGTACAGGTAAAACAACACTCGCACTTCTTCTTGCAAAAGAAATAGATGCCGAATTCTACCAATTATCAGCAGTAAGCGAGGGGAAAAAAGAATTAAAGAAAATAGTGGAAATTGCAGAAAAGAATTCACAGTATAATAAGAAAACAATACTCTTTGTTGACGAAATTCATCGCTGGAGTAAATTACAACAAGATGCACTCTTACCCTTGGTAGAAAAAGGAGTCATTATCCTTATTGGAGCAACCACCGAAAACCCAAGCTTTTCTGTTATATCTCCTTTACTTTCTCGCAGTAGAGTATTTATATTTAAAGAACATCTTGTTTTAGATTTAGAAAAAAGTATTAGTGAAGCAGCATCAACACTAGACCGTGATATAAATCAAGAGAATATTACGTATCTTGCAGAATTAAGTAGTGGCGATATGCGTTTTGCATTAAATACACTAGAAATTGCAAGTTCGCTTTCCGAAAAGATTATTTCAAAAGAGATTATAGAACAAGCTGCACAAAAGTTCTTACGCTACGATAAAAATGGAGAAGAACACTATAATATTACTTCTGCAGTTCATAAAAGTCTCAGGAGTAGTAATGCAACCGCTGGAGTTTATTGGATTGTGCGCATGCTTGAGGCTGGAGACGATCCTCTCTATATCGCACGAAGATTAATTCGTTTTGCATCAGAAGATATCGGCAATGCCAATCCTAATGCGCTATTACTTGCTAATATTGTTTATGATACATGTCAGAAAATAGGAATGCCTGAATGTCGCGTTGCACTTATCCAATTAGCACAATATCTGGCTAATTCCCCAAAAGATAATTCTGCCTATGTTGCAGAGCATGGGGCGCAGGAAGATATTAGAAAGTTTGGTAACCTCAATGTACCTCTCGATATAAGGAATGCTCCAACAAAACTCATGAATGAACTAGGGTATGGGAAAGGGTATGAATATGACCACGATTTACCAACCAAAAAATCAGAACAACAACTATTACCAGTAGAGTTAAAGGGAAGAAATTATTTTCCAAAGAAATAAGGAAATAAAAAGGCATAGCAACAGAATCAATTTACAAATTGTGACTTATTATCCCTAAACAGCATATAAACCGTACCAATAAAAAGACCAGTTCAAACTGTTAAGCAGTAGACTCGTTACTAACTAGTCTGAGGATTTGATATCCAAGCAATTTCTTCTGGAGAAAGTGATTCAATATGCTCTATAACTATAGTTTTTCTTGGAAAATCACCAAAGTTAGTAATGACCTCAAAATGTGTCAGTGCAAGAGTAGCAGCAGTAATCTGGTTCAGGGATATTCTACTATGATGATTTCCCGCAATAAGGACAGACCTACTCCTTATTAAACTTTTTTTCTGAGCAGATTTCACTGCCAACATAACTTCTCTCCCAGCAGTCAGAAAGTCTCCAAAAAAGACATCGGAAATTCGCGTATCCGTCATATCATTAATAAGGAGTATTGTTGCTTTCTGGCCATTACTCTTAGTATCGCCTAAACGTATTCCTTGTTTATTTAAAAACAGCGCAGCATTCCGAATACAAGGATTACCATCATCTAGGTATTCTGCAGGATTTGCAGACAGTCCAGTAATTGCGTTAAGGAATTCTGGATCAGGTGTTTGAATCTCCCCTTCGTCTTTTACCCACTTAGCTATAATTGTTAATGGACTCATTATTGTCTGTTGGACCCTTTTAGGTAAATACTGAACCTGCTCCAATAATGTCCAGGAGGTACCATCTGCAACAACAATGTTCTCCCCAGAAGCAACTAACTCCGGAGATCCCCTACGGGTATTATCTTCCCCGTATATTAATGGACCAATATTCGTTATTATATGTGACATATCTTTTTTTTCTCATAAATATTAGTCAAGTATATTTATAGCCTTTTTTATTAAAGAACGTCAATTCTCTAGTAATGTTATTTAGTAGCGGTAGGTCCGCGTGATATATGAATATCAATAAAATATGTCTTAAAAAAGGTGTCGCTTGTTAGGTAAACCTTAATAAAAAAGAAACAATGATTACTCCTGTATATCGCTCACTGAGTTAAAGAAATCTAATATCTCTGGCATTAATTCTGTATCCACATCCCAATGCGTTTTTCCTTTGAGTGTGACAAAATCAATAGACTTACCATTCCTTTTTGCAAAGGCAACGAATTGGCTACTTAATGACCAAGGAACATTCACGTCTTTGTCTCCATGCCAGATTTTTATCTGAACAGGTGCAAGTGCATCTATCTCAGCTTTTTTATAGGTCTCTGAACGAGAAGTAGGGGCGAGAAGGGCTACACGATATATCTTTGCCGGATGTTGCATGGCAAATTTAATTATTGGTAACCCACCCATACTATGTGCGATAAGATTGACTTGAGGTTGTATTTTATATGATTCATTTACCCAATTTATTAACTTTGTCATATCATCGATAGATGCTTGACTTCCCCAATTAGCACCATGCTGTGCTGAAGCAGAAAATGCGTATCCTTTATCTGTAAAATACTGAGCATATGCTCTCATGTTAATCATATTATCTTCTTTAAAATTTATTGTTACGGTTGTATTAGAACCATGACCATACACAATTAATTGAGGGGGAAAATTCTTATTGTACGTAATTGGGTAAGCAACATATGCCTGTTGTCCTTCAATAAGAGGTGTTTTCTCAAAGTAAATGGCATCTTCAACAGCAGGTTTCTCGTCAAACGTAATGTATGGGTTTTCAGTTGGAGCGGGAGTAGGTTCTGGCGTTTTTGCTATCTCATGTGATTGCTGCGTTCCAAAGAATCTTGGATAAAGGTAATATGCAGTTACACCGATAACACCCGCAAGTACAATAAGAAGAAAAAAAACCACAAGAGGGTTTCCTTTTTTTTGGTTACGCATGATTGTTTCAGAAGAATAATTTGTTTCCATTATTTATCATACCAGAGAGCTCGAATATAGGAAATATATTTGTATTAGATAAGGTCCTATAGTATAATACATATCGTTTTAGATCTGCACTTTGGTAAGTTTTAGTCTGCTGGAAGACTAAAATACTGCATAGTAGCAGACAAGTATCTTCTCACCCAACTCCCGGGATTTTAATCTGTGCGGTAGTATACGCATATTTTTAGATGATAGGGTCGCAATGGTGTATCTCAACCGAATAACGCTTCGACGTTATTCAGTACGCTAACGCGTGGGGCAGGAAAGGAGAAAAAAAATGAGAGAGTTAAGAGGAATGATTCTCCTAACCATTGGCCTAATACCATGCTTAGTATTAAGCCAATACCAAGGGCTAATCCCATTACTGGTATCCCTCTTTACGATTGAAATAGTCATATTGACTATAATATCGTTAAGGAAGAAGTAGTAGTATAAAAAACGCCTCGCCATATCGATTCATTCTCCGCATTCCACTCGAATGCATCCAGAATTAAAGAGTTTACAAGACCGTAGGTTGCTCTCGCACCGAAATCTTGGACTGAGGTTCTCTTTAATTGAAAATGATAATATGGCTCTTCCTCTTTCTTCTTTTATTTATCCCATAGTTATGTTATAATTCACTTCATATGTATCAATATAGTGTCACTAATACAAAATGCCAACGTCTTTCAAAGGGCAACATCAATGCAATCATTGCAATTGCTACAGCTTTTCGTATGAGTGATCCAGATACTAACATGGGGTAACCCAAAATTCCAAACGCTAATATAGAAAAGCCTCTCCGGAGGTTTCTTGTTACTTAAATTCAAATAATGAATATACACAATAACTAATTCGTGGGGAGGTTTCTCTGTCTGAGTGAAATCATTCAACTGGATACTCAGACAGATTTTTTACAATTTGTGTTTCTAAAAGGAGAAAGCTCGTGGAAATGGATCAGAAGCTTGTTCGGTTTTACTATGTATTAATTTCAATCCTAGAACAGATCAGTCATGGGTGGTTTGCTGCTACTTATGTCTTGTTCTTAGTAGATTCAGGCCTCCCATTCTGGGAAGGCATTCTAGTCAATGTAGTCTACCACCTGACTATGGGTCTTCTTGATCCGGCTACAGGCTATATCGGTGATAGAATTGGACACCTTCGCATTTATGCTATTGGAATTTTCATTTACTTCATCGGAGACTTCGTATATTTCTTTGCACGGGGTTTGTTCGCGTTTTCTGTTGCTGAATTCATTTTGGCAATTGGCGCTGCACTTATGTCGGAAGCAATTGACAGTTGGCTTAAAAACCGACTTGGAGTCGAAGATACTCATACGCTCCGAGCATCTTCAGATTTATCCCGTATTTCATTAATTCTACCTGCAATTATCGGAGCGATTGTAGGCTCGGTATCGGGAAGACAATACCCATTCCTGCTCAGCGCTGCAACGGCAGGAGGTATTTTTATTACCTCTCTATTGTTAATATGGCGTGCAAGCGAAAGTGGAAAGTCTGAAACCATTTCAAGTGTTAAGGTCGGAAGCGTTTTCGTCCGTCTTTGGAGCAATTTGAAAGAACTTGGTTCGATAATGTTATTGTCAATCACCATTAAGCCGGTCAGGCGGGTTCTGATTTTCAGCTTCTTTAGTTCCATCGCATATCAAAGTATGAATATGCTTTGGACCGTCCAACTCTTAAATATGAGCGGTGGAAGCGAATGGCTCGGGTTCGTTTGGATTGGCATCTCGACAGCAATTGCATTTGGGAGTTTTCAGGTACGAAAGTTAATAAACCCCACTATGGGTAATATTAGCGTTATGTACTTGGTTATTGTGATTCCCATGTTACTCGCATCACTAGGACAGTCAGTTCTGTTAGTTCTCGCTGGCTTTTGTCTCCATGAAATTGGTCGAGGGGCTGAGCGTCACATACTCACCACCTATGCGGACCACCATATACCAAACGAATATCGTGCCACCCTCAATTCGGCTCGTTCCGGTAGTCGTTGGCTTGGTGGCGCATTCGGTCTTTTTCTCATCTTTCTCCTTGGCTCGGCTGGAATCATTCGTCAACCCCAACAATTCTGGCTTTTCTCTACACTAATTATCGCTTTTCTTGGGCTCTATGCCATCTGCTCTCCAAGAAGAGTAATCGTTAGTTTCCCAAAGGGTGCAATTTTTCCAGTTGAATTGCACCCTTTTCCCTTTCATACAAACAACTTTCTTAATCAAAACAATGTCTCATTTGCAAGACTTCAGTAAGTACACTACTATAGAGTAACGATTCAATTATAAGACAAGTAATATGGATATCCAATCAAGAGTAGGAGATTTCAGAAAGAAGGTAATTTCACGGAAAGGTATGCTTCTAAGTGCTATCATTCTTTCGTTTATTCCACTCTTCTTCTTTTGGAAGCTACCCCTAGGACTTGTTGGTGATACCAACCTTATCCTTATGTTCTATTTTGGTGAGTTAACGAGTATTATTGGACTTATTGGTGCAATGTTACTCTTTTGGCAATATGTCTTAGGATTTAGGCTTTTTGCAGCATCTTTTACTAAAGATCTTATTTGGATTAACAATATTCATAAAAGTATAGGGATTTACGGATTTCTCTTAATTGCTTTCCATCCTATTGCAGCACTTCTTAGTTATGGAGCAGATTGGTTCGAGCTCATTTTTCCAAAACAGCTAACACTCTTTGATATTAATATTTTCTATGGGAAAACAGCCTTTCTGATTATTACTTTCATTTGGATCACAAGTGCTCTTTTTAGAAGGAAATTGCCATTCAGACTCTGGAAACAGATCCACTACCTTAATTACTTAGTCTTACCCCTCATTCTCATTCATAGTTTGTCTGTAGGAACCACTCTAACCTCTACAGGACTTGTTTACTACTGGTATGTTATTGCCATCATTACAGGAATAATTATATTGTTAAAATTAATTCGTTGGTCGGGCATATTGCAAAGAAAATACAACATAACACAAATAACGGAAGTAGCTTTGAATATTAAAACCTTTGAACTAACTCCAGGATCAGGATCTTATATTACTCCTTTACCAGGCCAATTCATTTATATACAACTTGCCCCTTTTGGAGAGATTCATCCTTTCACTGTTTCTGGTTTTGATGAACAAACAAAAAAACTAAAAATAACACCAAAGAAGGAAGGTAAATTCACATCTCAATTACATCAAACAACGATTGGCACTCATCTATCCATAGAAGGGCCATACGGCGTCTTTACTCACGAAGCATTGGTAGATAATAAACCTGCTATTTTTCTTGCGGGAGGCATTGGCATTACTCCTTTTATGAATACATTGAAATCAGTAAAAGTTGAAACTATCCTTTTCTACAGCATTCAAACTCAGAGAGATATTGCTTTCAAAGAACAACTAACCCAACTTCAATCACAGAATTCCAATATCCACATTTTTTATAACCTTACTAAAGAAGAGGGAAATCATTCGGAATTTCATAACGGACGAATTACAGAAATCTATCTAAAAAACAAAGTAAAATCGCTTTCTGAATACTCATATTTTATCTGTGGACCAAAACCTTTCATAAAGTCAATGATCGCGTTACTTAAACAGAATAGTATTCAATCACAGGATATCTTTACTGAAGAATTTAGTCTGTAAGATATTGTTGGAAGGTCGGAATCTTCATTACATCAAAGAATTCCTGATGGTTGTCTGTTTCCATAAGTAATTCTCTCATCTCAGCTGCACCATCAAAGCCATTAATGTAAATTTTAAAGAACCGCTTTAATGCATGGTAATTTCGAAAAGTACCCCAGGTTTCTTGATGGAGAGTTACATGATATTGCATAAGTTCAAACTTCTCACGAATTGACCTCTTCTCTTGATCATTCTTTGCAAAGAACCAAGGATTATGAAAGATGCCACGACCAATCATATAACCATCGATGCCATATTTTGTAAAGTAGCTCTCGGCTTGTGTTTTAGAAAGAATATCACCATTTCCTATAATCACGGTTCTTGGTGAGATTTCATCTTTTAATGTGACAACACGAGGGCTATCCTCCCAATGAGCAGGCACTTTCGATTGTTCTTTAACTGTACGAAAGTGTACCGTTAATGCATCTAATTGGTGAGAGAGAACATGACTAATCCACCCTTCAATATTCTTTTCATTAAACCCTATTCTTGTTTTAACACTTACTGGTAAACCACCAGCTCCTTTTTGCGTTGCGATAATAACTTCAGATGCTAAAGCTGGAGTATTTATTAAACCAGAACATCCACCTCGCCTAATAATATCTGCAACTGGGCAACCCATATTTATATCAATACCGGAGAATCCTAATTCTTTTATAAGCTCTGCTGTTTTAAAAAAGTTATCTGGATTTGTTCCCCATATCTGTGCTATTAAAGGTTGTTCATTTTGTTCATGTTTAAATCTATGAATGACTCTCTCTTTCCCTTTTGAGAAGATTCCATCAGTTGAGGTAAACTCAGTAAAGAAAACATCGGGACGACCAGCTTTTATAACGACTCTTCGGAAAGAACTATCAGTAACATCTTCCATAGGTGCAAGTGTAAAAAAAGGTTTCTTTAATTCTTTCCATGAAAATACAGACATAGCTCACATTATATCAATTCGTAGGATATCTGTCATTGCGATATATTGATAGTTGGGCTACTATTCAAGTATGGTCAAAAAGATATTTATTATTTTTATTGGTGTAGGTCTTCTTATATTTGTAGTACTCGCAATATCTGTCTTCATAAATCAAACCAATGTAGGTAGTGGGATTACTGGAAATGGAACTATGGTAAGTGAGGAGAAATCGCTTTCAAGAATATTATCAATAGATGTAAGAATACCTCTCCAATCGAGTATTCATAAATCTACAGAGAACAAATATACTCTTTCCATTGATAGCAACCTCAGAGATTGTGTTTCAATCTCTGATACAGATCATAAATTAATTGTATCTACAAAAGAATGTAGTAGTATAATGAATCCAAATATTTCACCTTCAAAAGATGCAAAGCTAGATATCTATACAACGGATGTTGACAGGATTGTTGCCTCATACAATGCATCTATTTCGTTAGATCTAAACGGAACAAGCGTGATTGCACTACTAACCTTGGTGAATAATAATTCTTCGATAATTAAAGGGATAATCAATGCCGATAGGGCAGAGTTACATAGCAATGGTTCTGGGCAAACAACACTTTCTGGAGTTAGCAAAGAATTTTCAATTTTACAGCAAGGATCAGGCACTATTTTTGCCTACGACCTTAAAACAATAGTCACAAGCATTACTTTAAGTGGTTCTGGGGGAATCCAGGTATTTTCCGAAGGAATATTGAAAGTAAATGGTTCAGGAAGTGGGGTTGTGCTATATAGAGGTAACCCTACTACAACAATTTCATTAAGTGGTTCTGGTAAGGTTACAAAAGCAAGATAAAGATAACGACAATATCGATTATTTATCGTTGCTCTTTTCTATTTGACGCTGCCTTCTGTTTTCGACATCCCGCAAAGACTTATTAAGAACTATCTTTCGCATTCTCAAATTCTTTGGAGTTACCTCTAGCATTTCATCCTTTGCGATAAACGCAAGCGCAAATTCCAATGTTAATTGCATAGGAGCTTTAAGTCTGACATCTGTTGTAACAGCAGAACTCTGTCTTACTGCAGTTGCATGTTTTGCCTTGGCAGGGTTAACATCAAGATCTTCAGGATACTTATTAATACCAATGATCATTCCTTCATATACATCATCACCAGGAGAGATAAAGAGATCTCCTCGCTCTTGGACAGTATTCATTGCATATCCCATTGATTTTCCGGTTTCTGTAGCAATAAGAACTCCTTTTCGATAGATATCAGGTTGTTTTGTAAGCGGAACATACCCAAGCAAGAAATTGTTCATAATCACATTTCCTTTTGTCGCAGTAAGAAGCACCTGTCTTAAACCAAGAAGGTTTCTTGTCAGAATCTTATACATAAATTCTGTTTGATTATTCTCAGATTCCATCGAGATCAATTCTGCATTCCTCTGTGAAAGATTTGTTGTAATATTTCCTACCTGATCATCCGGGACATCAATGATTAATTCTTCTAAAGGCTCCATGACGACCCCTGCTTCCTCTTTAAGAACAACTTCAGGTTTTCTTACCTGGAACTCATATCCCTCACGTCTTAATGTTTCAATCAAAATTGAAAGTTGCAATTCACCACGACCTGCAACTGAACAACTACTTTCATCTATTTTCTTAATAGTTAAACCAACATTATTCTCCTTTTCTAATTCGAGTCTTTGTTGAACAAATTTCATAGTGACAAATTGTCCTTCACGACCTGCTAATGGTGAAGTATTGGCTTCAAAGGTAATCTTGACCGAGGGATTTGAAAGCTTTAATGGGGGTAATTGCTCAGGGTGAGCAGAATCACAAATAGTTCCCCCAATACCACTTACATCGATACCACCTATTGCTACTATCTCACCTGATGGCGCTTGATCAACTTCTTTAAACACCAGGCCTTCTCGCGAAAGTAACTTTTCAATCTTTCCTGTATGTTTAATCGTTTCTTTATCTGCTGTGTGTATTAATACAACGGATTGACCTTTCCTTGCAACTCCACGAATAATTCTTCCAACGAGATACCTACCTACATGTGGATCATATTCCATACCTGTGACTTGCATTTGGAATGGGGCTGATTGGTCACCCTTTGGTGCAGGAGTATGATTAATGATCTCCTCTAGTAATGGCTCTAGAGTTGCTGGTAATTCGCCAGACTTTGTTAAATCACCTTCTGGTAACTCACGAAATACTTTACCAATACGGCCAATTGCATAAAATATCTTAAAATCTAACTGATCTGGGTTTGTTGCAAGATTCAAGAAAAGATCAGTAACCCGATCTAATGCTCGTTTTGGATTAGCATATGATTTGTCTATTTTGTTTACAATGATAATTGGCTTTAAATCTAGCTCTAATGCTTTCTTTAAAACAAACCTCGTTTGAGGCATTGGACCTTCCTGCGCATCAACAAGAAGGATACAGGAATCTGCCATGCTTAATGTTCGTTCAACTTCACCACCAAAATCCGCGTGACCTGGAGTGTCGATAATATTAATTTTAAAATCTTTATAAGCAATTGAGATATTCTTTGCACGAATCGTAATTCCTTTTTCTTTCTCTAATTCACCAGAGTCAAGAATAAGATTCTCATCCATCTCCTTTTGATTATCGCGAAAAATATTCGATTGTTTTAAGAGAGCATCAACGAGTGATGTTTTTCCATGGTCAACGTGAGCAATAATAGCAATATTTCTTATTTTTGATTGATCTATCATGATTGTTTTTATAGAATAGTAAAATATCTATATCTTCAAGATGAATTATACCAAATATTGGTTATTAATACAACTTTCCTATAGTATCTGACCCTGTGGGAAAATACCAAAAATTCTTAGATTCTTTAGTTCATTTTGAAAAAGAGTAAGCCTTTTCCTAATATCAGCTTCCTCTAATTCTGTCACAAAATCACAGTAGAATACATAACGCCATGCTTTACCAATAAGTGGACGAGATTCTATTCTCGTAAGATTAAAGCCTGCCGCAGCAAGAAGAGTTAGCGTCGATGCTAGTGCCCCGAGTTCGTGATTAGTTTCAAAGTAAATCATTGCTTTATTAACATCGTTTGAATTGTGAAGAAATTTGGTTATCTCATACTTCTTTGCTGGTGATGAAAGAACGATAAATCTTGTAAAGTTTACTTTATTAGTTTCAATTCCTTGAGAAATAACTTCCATTCCATAGAGTTCTGCTGCAGCAAACGGAGCGATAGCAGCAATTGACGGATCACCTGAATTCATGACATAAGGGACAGCAGCAGCGGTATCATGGTACTCTCTTTGCTCAATTGCATGCTTCTCTAAAAAAACTGTACATTGTTTTAATGCCATTTCATGCGAATAAGCCGCTCTTATCTGGCCAAGTCTTGCCCCAGGGATACCAATAAGACAATGTTCAATACGTAGATATCCTTCAGCAACGACTTCAAGTTGATGCTTTGAAAGTAAATCAAGATTCTGAAGTATGGTACCTACAATAGAATTTTCTACCGCAATAACTCCGATATCTGCTTTAAATGTTTCAACAGCAGAAAATACTTCAAGAAAAGTCTTTGCACAATATAAATCAACATAATCACCAAATAATTTCGACGTGAGTACATGATGATTCGAACCTTTATCTCCTTGGATTGCAACTTTCATATTATAATTGGAATTAAATATCGTTTCTTTATTAGTCTTTTTTCGTTAGTATATAAGTATGTCATCAATCTTGAAAAAAGTATATCCTTATATTTATCTTTTAATACCTCTTTTTACTCTTTTATTTTGGAAGGGTGAATACATACATGAAACTATTTCATTATTCATAATCTTACCTTGGTTTTTCTGGACAATTGTCTTCATTATTATTGCTTTCTTCTATGGTTTTATTCAAAAAGAAAATATCTTCTTTCTCCTTATTATTATTTTTACTTTTTCTTTACCTTTTCTGATCACTATACAGCCGAATCAGAGAATAAACATAGGGGAAAGAATCTATACTTGTTCACTTAATTCCCAATTTCTATTCGGATACCTTCTTAAAGATTCAACAAAGATAGAAATAATCAACGATAAACTTAAAGAGATTAAGGCAATGAACTGCGACGTCATACTCTTACAAGAAGTGTGGAATGTAAAGAGATATTTTGAAAAAATAGAACCAACTTTCGCTGAAGTTTTCCCAGAATTCTTCTTTGCACATGGTGGAGAATTCATTACAATCTCTCGTTTCCCAATTAAATCTCAGATACTTGGATACAATGAGGGTTTTCTTAAAACAACGATAATATTGCCTACTCAAAAAGATTTATCTATTTATAATGTTCACCTATGGAATCCTTTATTTACACGTAACTGTATATCACTTGAAGGATTCGTAAATGATGCAAATCCCTGTATGATATCTGCCTTTGATATTAGAAAAGCACAATCTCAAGAATTACTTCTTTTCACGAGAAACGACGATGACCCTCAATATATCGCAGGTGATTTTAATAGCATGCAACAAACGGATATTATTCAGAAACTGTCTAAAGAGAGGACTCTCATATCTCAGAGCAATATAGGTCTCAAAGCTACTTTCCCAGCTTCGTTTCCTTTACTCTCTATTGATTATCAATTTATTACCGAAGAATTAACATTACTCAGGCAAGAAATATACTGTAACCCTAACATTAGCGACCACTGTATGATTTCAACCGAGATAAGTCTTCCGTAATTAGATAGAGGTAAATGCTTTATACATTCCTATGCTTGCTGCGATAGTTACATTAAGAGAGTCTATCTCAGGTGAATGCCGAATAGCTACCTGTTGAGTTCCTGAAATAACTTCTCCTGATAACCCTGCTCCTTCATTACCAAAGACAAGAGAAAACAGTGGCTTATAGGAAACTTCTTCTATAGGCTTCCCTGAAAGGGAAAAAGTATATAAGTTATGCAGAGGAAATGCTTGCTTATACTCCGCAAATGAATTAAAAAGCTTTATATTGATAGAGAAAATACTCCCCATTGATGCTCTGATTACTTTTGGATCAAAATGATCAACAGAAGGTCTTATAATTGCAATATTCTTCATACTAAAGCCATGGGCTGATCTTATAATTGTTCCTAGATTTCCACCATACTGAGGATTACATAAGACTAAATGATTCGAATTATCCTCAATATCTTGTGTGTATTTTTTGAATATCACCGCAATTGTATGATTTTCTTGAGGAGCAATTCTCCTAAGCATGGTAGGATTCCTATCAACAAAGATATTATTTTGCTGCGCAATTTGAACAATTTCTCCATATTGCGAATTCATTTGCTGTTGATCATCTGTAATAATTCTTGCAACAACTCCTGGTTTCTTTCGAAGTATTTCAATAGCCGAATAAACACCGAAGACAAATGAGTAATCCGCTTTCTTTTGATACTTTTTGTATAGTTTTGACATAGCTTATTATATGCTAAAAAACATAAAAATACATTGCACGCGTATATGAAATACCGTATAATTCATCCATTGGGCAGTTAGCTCAGCTGGTAGAGCACTTCATTGACATTGAAGAGGTCATTGGTTCGAGCCCAATACCGCCCATTTCTAGATTACGACTTCCCAAACTTAATATATTGATTTTGTACTTAGTTGTAGATACCATTGCAAAAAAAATACAAATAAAAGCCAAGTAAGAGACTACTATTGAGTAGATAATTGAGTTACTTTGTATAGATACATACAATAAAACTGTTTTAAATCATTAAAACAGATAAACCACAAAATAATAACGTATTATTCTGACTAAATACTATTATAAGGAAACTTAGTTTTCTTTTTGATTTTGACGTCTTCGAAGAAGAACGAACAATAGACCAAGCAATGCGAGTATTGCAAGGATAACACCGACAATGATCAAAAGTGTATTATTTGTAGATGCGCCTTGAACTGCTTCCGTTGCACCGAGAACTGCTGTTTGTGCAGAAACTGACTTAACTGTTCCTACCATAAAAGACATTATTCCTAATACCAATACTGTTGCCTTTTTTATTATTGTTTTCATTTGTACTATAATCCTATATTTATATATACCGCAATTATACATGGAGAAAGTAACTTTAACAAGTGTTATAGGACTTGCACTTATCATTATTATATTATTATCCATTTTACTGCAGTATCCATCCCAGTTCCTTTTAAACAGGGATAGTTATGAAATACTCGTTACAAAGCCAACTGAAAGAGAAACTTTAGGTATACATGGTCAAAAAATTACAATAACACCATATAATAGATCACTTAATGTTATTATTTCCGAGACACTCGGTGATAATGTATTTTTCTTTCGATATCTTCAATTCGGCATATTTATATTTAGTATCCTTATCCTCTTTTACCTATTATTACTTTATACCGGAAATCAGAGTGCAAGTCTTATTGGTACCACACTATTCGGACTATCGGCGCAAAATATCTTTATGCTCATTCCAGTCGGCTCGGATACTATAGGCATTGCATTTATCATACTTTCACTATTATTCAATAATTTGAGTAAAACAAGAAATAGACAAAGGTTATTTACTCTCTTATCTCTTGCCACCATTATTATCGCTTGTTGCTTTAGAATAGAATATATCATCATATTTTGCGTGACACTTATCTACGCAAAAAGGAAGGTTATTCACATTATCTCTCTCGTTTCTCTCTCTCTCTTAATGCACATCCTCCTTCAAGGGATAACTAACCCCCAGGCAAGCGTTGAATCATTAAAAGATCTTATTCTTACATTACAAAACGAACTACTCTTTTTTAGTATTATAGGTTTTGTCCTTTTCATTGCATTTCTTGTCATACGGAATGTGAGGCTAAGAACTGTATTACTTACTATTATGGTTATGGCTATCTTCTTCTTTCTTATATTAACTACTCAGATATCTATATACCTTCCTTTTATTACATCAATTCTTCCAGCATTGTTGATTTTCGGATACATTTCATTTAAAAAACAGACTTTTATTCTTTCTCATCCACTCAGTAGAATGTCACTTCTTATTATTTCATTATTCTTTATTTTTTATAAGACTCTCTATTTTCAACACCTTATAATTATGTTGCCTTTTATTTCAATTATCTGTGCAATAGAGATCACACCATTATTCAATAGAGCAAAAGACCTTTCTTACAAAACACTTGGCAGTATACTCGGAATTGCTCTAATCTCAGTGTTTACTTATAAATTATTCTTCGCTCAATATACTATTGACTTCCCAGCTTATACCTCGAATTATATAAACCAAATAATAATAGATAACTCATATGATAAAGACAGTACTATTGTCTATTCATATGCACCAGAAGCTATGTGGTTTAAGACAGCAATCTCATCAAGAGATATTGGCGAAAAATCTGAGGTTCCCAGAAATGTTAAACAGATTATTATTCTCAATACAAAAAGAATGTATTTACAAGATAAAAGATTTAGCACTTTTACCTTTAAAGAAACTATCAGTGTTCCTTATTTTACTGATTACAGTTTCTACGAGGAAAAGTTGGGATATAATCCTAAAGTCTTCATCCACGTTCTTGTGAAGTATTAAGCTATCTTAAAAAAAGACATTAATTTTCCAAAAATGAATGCGGTTCCGAGTATTATCTGTACTAATATTTTTGCAATGAATGAAGGCTGGTGATTATCTTTAATCATTATCTCATCTAAAATTCCCTCAAAATGCTGCGCACTGGTGTCCCAATTATACTGCTTGGAAGTTTCCCATGCATTCTTTTGTAATGTTGAATAATCATTACGGCTAAGAGCATCAACGACTGCTGCTCCAAATGCTTCTCCGGTTTTCTCTTTTACGAGAATACCTGTTTTTCCATCCTCAATAATATCTCTATAGCCATGAACATCAAATGTAATTGCTGGAGTCCCTAAGGCATTCGCCTCTACGACAATAAGTCCAAAACCTTCTTTTATTGAACAACTTAATAAATATTCTGATTCTTCCATAATACGATCTCTCTCTTCTTGCAAAACATATCCAGTTATAACAATATTTCCTTTAAGATTATACGATTGTATCTGTGAATGCAGTTCTTTTTCGTAATTATGATCTACTTTGCCAACGAGATATAATTTCGAATTGGGGAAAACTTTCACAATATCACTCATAGCAGTGACTAAATTTGGAATTCCCTTCATCTTTCGAATACCACCAGCAAAAAAGAACTGATGTTTCCTCTTAATAATATCCAGCTCCTGTATCGGTTTAGTATTTGAACCCTCTTTTGCAATGTAAACCATATCTCCATTGATCCCTAAACTTTCTAAGTCATTTTTAGTTGAAGGAGATGGACAGATAAAGTATTGTTTCTTCAATAATTGAAAATAAAGTCGTTCAAATAAAAAACCTATTACTGAAACAGGAAATGCAAACATTGAAAACCAAATTTCACCTGCGACTTCGTGAATAATTGTTACTTTAGGTTTCCCAACATACATTGAGGTAAAAAAAGGATATCCATGTAGTTCGTCAAGTATAATATCAAACTTATTTTGGTTTGTTTCATAAAACCTCATTGCCTCTAAATGAACTGAGAAAAATGAACCTTTTCGGGTAATCTTTATACCTTCGACAACTTCTTCACTGGGACCATCCTTAAATTCTGGCGCAAACCAAGTAACAGTATGTCCTTTCTTAACTAAACGGGAAAGTAACTCAAAATCAAAAACCTCAGCACCACCTTTTTTAGGATTCTTTATATCTCGCCAACTCAAAAGAAGTATGGAAAGCTTGTTCATTATTCATTTTTCGTTAAATCGTACATTCCTTGTACCCACTTATGATTATTTTTATCGTCATAGTAGCGTTTAAGGTAAAGTCGATACGAAACAGCTGCTGTATCCCAGAACATATTACGAATATGCCTTAAGGTAACACTGCTTGGAAAATCGATAGTAAGGTCAATATGAACAGGAACATCAATATGTTTTGTATATCCAAGACGATGGGCAACTGCAAGCATCTCGATCTCAAAAGCAAATTCTTTAATCAGTAATCGTGGAAGTACCTTATTAACAAGTTCTCTAGTGTACATTTTTGCGCCTACTTGAGTATCATTATAAGAGATCCCAGTAAAGAATCTTGTTACAAGAGCATACCCAAGTGTCATTAGCTTCCGTTTAAACGGGTATACTAATGTTGAATCTTTGTGCTTTTTACTTCCTACTACTATATGTGTATCTTTGTTATCTATGATTGTTTTAATCATTTCCTTTATAACGAAAGGGTTCAAATCTACACCAGCATCTATATATCCAATATAATCACCAGTAGCTTTAGTCATACCAACCTTAACAGCAAAACCCTTACCTTTATTCCTTTTATAGGTAAACCATTGAAATTTCTCAAGACCTAGAGTCTTTGCGACTTCAGACGCATTATCTAATTGACCGTCTTCTACAGCAATCAATTCAAAATCCAGACCTAGTTCATTACAAACTTTCTCTAACATTTGATAGTTCGACAAAAGAGATTGCTTTAGAATCTGTGCTCGTTTATAGATTGGAGTGATTAAGCTAACTTTTTTCATAGGCTGCTTTGTATAATAATAATGAATTATACAGGATATTCAATATTTAGTAAATAAATGTTATAATACGCAAGAATGATTAGGGATTTCGTCACTCAAAACATAATCAATGTTTTTGCAAGCATTGCTATAGGTCTCCTAAATTGGGTTTTTTCATTTTTAATTATCCGCTATATTCCCGAACAAAATTATACCTTCTTTTTCACTTTCAGCTCTCTCCTTGCAATTCTTTCATTTCCTGGAGCATGGATTACTCTTATGACGGTAAGAGCAGGGCATACTTTCCTGAAGAAAGTTAAGGATAAGTTTTTAGAAATTCCACATATAAAAAAGTGCAGTAGTGCCTTATTTGTAATACTATTTCTTTACTGCATTCTTTTTAATATTGCTTTCCTTCCATTCGGTGTACTACTAGTCTTTCTTGTATCAATCGGATTTTATAGCTCTTATCTCAGGGGCTTGTTTCAAAGAGAATTAAAATTTATTTATCTCGGTAGTATTGGTTTATTTGAGGTAATATTGAAGGTTATTATTCTCGTTGCCGCAATATCACTAGGTTGGTCTGGAACTGCGATGTATTTTGCAATTACAATTCAAACAACAATTACATTGGCTATACTTTGGAAACTATCTCCTTCAAAAGATATTCATAAAACTGTTTCCTCTTTTGCACTTACGAAAAACGCAGTGCTCACGCTTTTTTATAGTCTCTGTTTTATTCTTCTTACTAATATCGATTTAATTATGGCAGATGTTCTTCTTCCAATAAGGCAAAATGCCGATTATATCTCTCTACTGCAGATAGCGAAACTAGTTATCTTTGGTTCCTCTGCACTAATAACTGTTTTAATACCCGCATTACAAAAGTATCAGGAAACTAAACAGATCTTATGGATGAGCTTTTTAACAGGTCTTGGTATTATTTCGGGAGCAACAGTAGTCTTACTTCTTACTATCGCTGAATACGCACAAGTTGCACAATTCCTAAAATTGACCTCTGTACCACTTGATTTAGCAATAAGGATGATTCTCTCTGTTGCATTGCTGGGTATCGCTCAAATACCCCTTGTCCTTCTTCTCATAAAGGAAAACCGCGCTCTTCCATTCGTCGTTGTTATAACTTCTCTCATACAAATATTACTCTTTATATCCCTTGGTAAAGATCTCCAGTCGTTTGTAAATATTTACGGGTTGACCGCAATAACTCTCTTTATCACTTCAATGCTCGGACTAGTATCTGGTCAATTTAGTTTTAGACAAAAACAAAATGATGACATCAGCACAAAATAAAAAAGTATCAGTTATTATCATTGCATTAAATGAAGAGAAAAGACTTAAAGATCTATTTGAATCACTATACGAACAAACTTATAAGAATATTGAAGTCATTATTAATGATGATCCTAGAACGATTGATAATACCAAACAGATAATAGAAACGTGGTCTCGGCGGATGTCAATTATTCACATTATGAAGAATGATAAACCTGGAAAGTTAGGACATGCTAGATTAGAAGGAGCGAAAGTAACTACTGGTGAATATATGATGCATATTGATGCTGACATGAGACCAACTCCAAAAGTTATTGAAGAATGCTTAAATCTCATTGAAAATGGTGCTGATGCAGTTTTTATCAACGAAGAAGTAATTGGTGAAGGCTATTGGACTCAAGTTAAGTGGCTGGAAAAAAGATGTTATTTTAATGACGAAGAAGTATGTAGTCCAAGATTCTTTAGGAAAATTGATTACTTTGAGGTAGGTGGACATAATCCGGACTTAGCGTTCTCGGAAGATCTTGATATCAAAATAAAATTTCAGAATGCAAATAAGAAATTAGTTTGGGCAAAAGAAATTATGTTTCATAACGAAGGGAGATTAGAACTGTTCAAATCTATGAGGAATAAATTCTTTTGGTCACAATCAGCGTTAGATTTCATTAAAGTACAACCTAAGGCTTCATTAAAACAAGGAAATGTTTTCTTTCGACCCGCCTTTATAAGAAATTGGAAACTGCTTTTAAAAAATCCACATCTCGCACTAGGTATTATTCCGCTAAAAGCAGCAGAGGTAATAGGTGCTGTATCTGGAATTATTTCTGTAAAATTCTTTAAAAAAACAATTTCATATAAAACAACAACAAAATGAACAAATCTTTAGATTTTTATCGAAATCCTACGATTATTGCAACTCATGCCAGTGATATAAGTGGCCCTGCGCACTATTTAAAAGAATTTTTGATTGGTGAGAAAAAGACAGTTATCTTTATGTCTTTCCCTTTGTCTAAAGGTGATAAAACATTACCGCAATATAGCGTTTTTATTGAAGGTAACAAGGTTGAGTCTAAATTAAGTAATTTCATGCTTCCTCTTTTTCCTCTAAATTACTTTAAAGACATATTACTTACTATTCTGTGGTCTAGAAAACTCATAAATAAATACCACTTACGAAAAACCTACTTCTTTTCTGGGAACAATCTTTTGACACTCTCTGGATTAGTTTTAAGAGCTTTCAAGGTAGTCCCCAAAGTTATTTTCTACGCTATTGATTATGCAGAAGAGAGATTCCACCAAAAAGTTCTTAATTTCATCTATCGGTTAATTGATGGTATTTCTGCAAGATCAGCAGATTTTGTATTAAGCAATACTAATAGAACAATTGCAGTACGAAAAAAACAAGGAGTTGTGAAAGAAAAAAATATCTTGACCCCGAATGGAGCTTGGACAAATAAGACTGATATAACACCCCTAAAAAGAGATGAAGATGGATTAAAGATTACATATTATGGAGCACTCACAATAGGAAAGGGAATACAGTTTATATTAAAAGCATTACATAAGTTAAAAAATCAGAAAGTTTCTCTTCACATCTTTGGATATGGACCTTACGAATCTGAACTGCGTTTACTCAAAGACAAATGTCAATTGGAAAATGTCTTTTTTCATGGATCAAAACCTAATCGTGAAATTATCGATCATCTCCATGAATATGATTTCAGTATTAACCTGATTACTGATAAAGAGGGATACCTATACTATTGCGATCCATTAAAAATTAAGGAATCACTCGCAAACGGTATTCCGGTAATATCTTCGGCAGTACCAGAAATATCGGAAAGAATTCAAATGGAAAAGCTTGGAGTTGTGATTAAAGACCCAGAAAATAGTAAAGAACTTGTGTTAGCATTAAAAAACCTACTTTTACACAAGGACCTGATTAGAAATTATAGGCAAAATATTGAAAGAGTGAAGGGTGAATTCACTTGGGAGTTCATTTATTCAAAAATGTTAGAAAAAATTAATACATAATAATATGGAAATACTCAATAAGCTAAGCATCGTTATTCCTGCATATAATGTTTCTTCCGTAATTGATGAAACGTTAAAATCTCTAAAGACCCAGGTATTTACAACTATTACTTCCATTGAGGTCATTATTGTAAACGATGGATCAAAAGATGATTCCTTAATTACAAGTAAAAAAGCACTTGACGCATCAGGATTTGAAGGAAGAATTATTGATCATGGAGCGAATAAGGGAATATCCGCTGCTTGTAATTCTGGAATAAAAGCAGCAAATGGTGAATTTGTATCAGTAATGCAAGCAGATATTATATTCGAAGAAACCAACGCTTTGCAAAAAATGGTTACCTCTATTGAAAGTGGCGTTGTTGGTACTTACCCTTATGTATTACATCCTCGAGCGATATGGAATACCTACCCATTTTGGCAGAAAGCCCTCTTTGACCGTTTAGTAGAAACAAAGAGTGAGGCACGCTTTGCGAAATTAGGGATAGCAAGGAAAGAAACCTTCAAAGAAGTTGGTTATTATCCAGAGGAAATTAGTAGCGGCGAAGATAGAGATATGTTTGAGAAAATGATGAAACTTGGTAAGGTTAGTATTACCGATACAAATGTAATTCACATCCATAGTAGGGAAACAAACTTTTCTATCATGAGACTTCTTGATAAAGAAGCCCAAGAAGCTGAAGGGGCTGGAGCATTAATCAAGAAATATGGAATAAAAAAGAGTGATCTTGGGTCACTGATTCTTATCTTAGCAAGACCGATTATGGCATTATCCGTTTTTATACCTTTATCTTGGCCATTTCTCCTTTTATTTATCTACTTATATACAAAAAATCTCTATAAATATTACCTCAGAGATAAAGATATTCTAAAACTCCCTTTCGTTACCATTGCCCGGATCTGGATATATTCTTTCTACCTTGCCAAGGGATTTAAAACCGGGAAGGCAGTTTCAAATCATTTTAAGTGGTAATCTATGAAGATATCAATAATTATTGTCAGTTACAACAATGAGAAATGGGTAAACAGTTGCTTAGTAAGCTTACAGAAACAGACACATAAGAATTTTGAAATTATTTGGGTAGACAATAATTCACAAGACAAAACAAGAGAAATAGTAAAGAATCCGGAGTTTGAAGACTTACATGTAAGATTGGTTGTTACTGAAAAGAACCTTGGCTTTGCCGGCGGTAACAACAGAGGACTAGAACTTGTGACGGGTGATATTATTTTCCTTCTTAATTCAGATACAGAAATCCAGGAAGATGTTTTAGATAAGGCAGTATTATTTTTTAAGACACATCCTTTTGCTGGAATTATGCAAAATCGAACAATGTTGATGAAAGATACAAATAAATTTGATTCTATAGGATCTTTAATTACTTTCACAGGATTCTTAAAGCATATTGATCCTAAAACAAAAGATCCTCAAGAAGAATTTAAAGTATTCTCAGGAAAAGGGGCAAGTCTTTTTATTAAGAGAGAAGTACTGTCAAAAACATATCTCTTTGAAGATGTATTTGAGTCTTATTTTGAAGACTCTGACCTCTGTGCCAGAGCTTGGCTTGCAGGATTCGAAGTATGGTATAGTCCATTTGGAACCACATTACACGCAGGTGGATCGACGGCACTTCTCTTACAATCGGGAAGAACTGATTTCCACTCATTTAAGAATAGACTATTTACATTGCTTACTATTTTTGAACTACAGACTTTAACTACAATGATTCCTATTCATATTATGGTTTGTCTTTTTGTTGCGGGGATGTACGCATTAAGAGGAAAATTTACAAAATCTTGGGCAGTATTTAGAGCCATGGCATGGAATATTGTAAATATACCTTTCATGTTAAAGCGACGAAATAAAATTCAGTCAAAAAGAGTCTTAACTGATCATGAACTATTTGCAATCACAAAAGACTCATTTAGTCTTAAATATGCATTAAAAGCTATATTCGGATATACTTCTTTTTAGGATGAGACCATTTTTTCAACATATTAAAGCAAGGGTTCAAGAGTCTGTAAGGACAATTACAAAATCTGAACATTTTTGGTTTCTTCTTATTATCTTTATATTAGCCTTGGTACCAATTCTTTGGTATAGACCAGGGACTATAGCTATTGGACACGATATGGGTTATTCGCTAAATCCAACACATTGGTTTAGTGATAGACTTTCTACTTGGAGCGACCGTCTTAATTTTGGGAGTGATCAATCCGTACTTATGGGTAGTGTGATTCTCCATGGTTTTGAGTTTCTCGTAACTGCAATAGTTGGTAATGTTGCCCTTGCGCAAGTTATCACCTATGTTTTTTGGTTTGAACTCATTGGCATCAGTATGTATTTATTTATGGTTACCTTATTAAAACAAAGGAATAAGTATCCAGCTTTGTTCGCCTCAATTCTATATATGTTTAATCTTTTCTTTCTCCAGGCATGGTTTATTGCCGAAAGAAATAAATTTGCAGTACTCGCTGCATTACCTCTTGTATTACTCATTCTCATTAAAGTATTGAGAGACAGGTATCCTGTTCTCAAAGGAGCAGCAATTATTGGATTAATATATCTTCTCTTAAATGGTGGTGGTTCAATACCATTGTTTGGTTCAACGTTACTTATTCTTCCTATCGCTTTACTTATCTTTGGTACCCTTTTTATTAAAACAAAAAAAGAATTGTGGAGGGTTATTAAATTTCTTGGTTTAACTCTTATCATTACGATAGCACTTAATCTCTTCTGGATCTTACCCCAACTATTTACCTTACGTTATTCATTTTCTGTAGGGTTAGATAACGCAGGTGGAGTTTCAGGAAATAAAGCTTGGATTGACGAAATTAGCCAAAATGCAAGTTACGGTAACTTATTACGCTTGCAAGGATTCCCGGATTGGTCCCAAGAACATATGTATGCACCGACATATCTAAACAATCCTTTATTCATTTTCGCTAGCTTTGGATTTATTGTTATTGTTCTTCTTGGTATTATCCTAAAAAAGAGTAGGGAAGAATACCTCGTTTTCACTCTGGGATTACTCAGTATACTAATTACACTCATCTTTTCTGCAGGATCTAATGGCCCTTTTGGTGATATCTATGTCTGGCTTGTAGATAATGTCCCGTTTTTTGTTATTTTTAGAACTCCTTTTTATAAATTTGCAGGTGGTATTATTTTCGGGGCATCTCTTGTTATTGGAGTTACTCTGCCATTAATTGGAAAAAGTCTTATAGAGTTTTCAAAAAGATTTGTAGGACTCTCTCGTTCATCTCTAAAGATTGTAACTATATTTTCAGCTTCTATTGCAATTGCCTGTTTAATTCTCTATGTCAATCCATTCTTGACTGGTTCATTCTTTATTTGGAATAAACCAATCTCAACTATGGTTACCGTTCCGAAATATGTATTCGATTATGATAAATATTTAACTTCGGAAAGTCTTACAAAGGGTAACATTCTCATTGTCCCCGATATTTACGAATCAAATAGTTTAGATATTACAAACTGGAATTATTTCAGCCTTGATCCGGTACCTGCGCTTATATCTAATCGAACTCATATTTATGGAGGAGCTGAATCATCTTATGTTCAGGGCAGCAGGCGACTTATTTCTGATATCTATGATAATCTTCTTGCAGAAAAGTCTAATGATGAAACGCTCCAACTACTCGGACAATTAAATATTGACAATATTCTTCTTAGAAAAGATCTTATCTCATTCAGGAATGCAACGATCACAGATGCATCTAAATGGGAGAAAGTACTGGATAGAAGCGCCTATATAAGGAAAGAAAAAGAGTTTGGAGATTGGGTTCTCTACAGTGTTGCAGTTCGGAATAAAGATATTGTTGCATATTCTCAATCGCACATTATTAATGCTCCAATTAGCCAGCTTGGAGAAGTTTATAAAGCCGATCTGCTTAACCCTAACCAGGCTTCAATTTTCGTCGAGTCTGAAAAAAGCCTTAATGCAAAAGTAGATGATGCTTTATCAAAGACGGTTACAAGAAAAACAACTCAGATTACTCCCGAGAAAGGAAATATAAAAGACGGCGAAATTATCTATCAATTTGAAACAACACCCGGGAAATATGAAATCATTGCAAAACAATATGACTTAAATGAGCTCTGGTATAGACTTATTCTAAATAGAGTTGGTACTACTATTAAATTAATAATAGAGCGTCCAAAAACTGATATCTTTGTAAATGATGTACTGACGACTATTGAGGCGAAACGCCAAGAGTTTGTCTTTACACCTCAAACGAAACTTGAAAAGATTGTTATAAATAGTGCAATATTAAATGTACCAAATACGATTCCAGAAAACAGTGAATTATTTATTGGAGTTTTCCAAACTAACTCAAATCAGCTATCTATTTCATATACCAATAATAGTCTTTTGAGCGTGGCACGGAATGTCTTACTTGATCCGTCATTTGAAATCGGCCCATGGACAGGAGCTCAGATATGTGGAGGGCCTTTACTTCCTCGGAATGTGAGTGCCACCAGGGTTAGTGATAAAGTCGGTGGCTCTTCTAGTGCTTTTCTTTCTGCACAATCAGGGACAATTGGTTGCCTTATCCAAACAATGCAGAATATAGATAAAACAAAATTATACAATCTTTCTTTTTCATACAAAAATCAATCTGGAAACCCATTACGCTACTGTATCTTAAGAAGAGACTATGAAGGCTCTAAAATCATCGATAAGGGTTGTTTACAAGAAGAATTTGTAGAAAAAAATAATACATGGAAAGCTACTTCATTTGATTTCTCCCCAACTACTGCTCAGGATCATATCCTCCACTTTTATGGAGAATCTGATCAAAGAGAAGCATCTGCGAACTACCTTGATAATATCGTAGTCTCTGAATACACATTGCTTTCTTTAGGAACATATCGGTTAGATACGGGAATTGAGATTGCCTTCTTTAGTAATATTAATAAACCCTATGAAACTCGAGGAGACCTTGCCCTAGACGCGAATACAATATTACGAACACAAACTCAAAGCGGATTTGACTCTCTTTCTTTTATTAGCGATAGTCTGTTTGAGAAGACACTTTGGGGTGGAGTTAACTTGTGTGGTGGAGACTCGAAGAAAGCAAATATTTCAGTTGTTACAAGTACTGATGCCGTAACTGGTTTACATTCTGTAAAATTGAGTGCAACTGACGGTACGGCATGTATCTATAACCCTATCAGAAACTTTAAAAAGAGTTTAATCTATAAGTTCTCATTTAGTTATAAGACACTCAGTGGCTCGGGTCCGCAGTTTTGCGCATTAGTAAACTCACCCAGCAGATCTCAATGTGCTCCACAAGTTAATTTGCCTATATCAAAAGAATGGACAACCTATGAAACAATGATTCAGACTGCTGCAGATACTAATGATGTTATTCTTCACTTCTATTCGCCTAGTGTAAATGGACAGATAACCGAAACACTCTTTGATAATCTTAAAATAGAAGCAGTCTATAACCCTATTCAAAATATATTTCTCTCTCAGGAGAGTAAAACTCCGACTACTCTTGCAAATATTACTACTTCAAGACAAAAGCAGTGGAAATATTCAGTAAAAATTGGTGATCTTTCAGACAATGGCAATATCATAGAATTACGTCAAACATTTTCACCATTTTGGATTATGGAAAAAGATAAGGGAAACTGGTTTGAAACTCAGTATAATCTGATAAGAGAATCTTTCACATTCTTGCTAACACAAAAGAATCCAAACAATCTCACACATATTCATTCAAATGGACTCTTTAACGCATGGTATGTAACTGAAAATGGAGACTATACAATCTACTATCTGCCGCAATACTTATTTATTATCGGAAGCTCAATTAGTCTTACAAGCCTTCTTGTACTACTTATAGTTATTAATCGACAAAGGCTTTTCAAACCAAGGATGGTATTCATCGGATATACTAAAAAGGTAATAGAGTTGATAAAATCTAGGATGGAAAGAAATGTTAACAAGAAAAAAAAGTAGTATGAAAAAGATAAAGCAAATTATTTCCGATACTAAGGCACGAATTCCATTACTATTTATTCTTTTGAAGAAATTCCATCGCTCATTAAAGATTGGCACATTTATGATTCTCTGTTTTATCATTAGTATTTTTATCTTTTCTATTCAAAACAATACCTCTCCCGACTTTATTTCTAAAACAATAGAAATCACCGAGAACATTATTGAGAAGAAAATAGATGGACAGATATTTGCATTCACAGACCTCGCACTTAAAACAGGGATTTCTGACGCCACTGTATATATCTATGCCGTTGGTACAAAGTTCAATTATAAAGACATGGAGAATTCTCTTATTAATGCACAAAAAATAGGTTCTACTGACAAGGTTAAGGTTCTTGTTCTTTATGATCCACCCATATCTACCCCTACAAGAAGAACAACTCAAATGTTTCTGCTTACAAAATCGGAAGAAGGGTCTATACAATCAGAAATAATTTCAGATCTTGGCATTATCGATTCTACGGATCCACAAGTCCTCTATGACTTTTTAGCATTTGGGATGAAGAATTTTCCTGCAAAAAAGAATATATTTATTCTTGACGGTATTGGAAAAGGAACAAGCGGTCTTTTCTATGATGAATCAAGCAATAGTTATCTCTCAGCAAAAGAATTAGAACAGGCAATCAGCAGCCTTGTCTTTTCAGGTGGTGCGGTATTTGACCTTACTATTCTCAACACAAGCTATAGCGCTAGTCTTGAGCTTATTGCCTCACTTCCAAGATTTACTAAATATATATTCGGCACTACTGATACTCTTACTACAGAAGCATTCCGTTATGGGCAATTAATAGAAACTCTAAACAAGTACTCAACACTAAACAACAAAGATTTATTTGTCCAACTTTTTACTAACAGTATCAATACTTCAAGTTGCACATCATGGAACATTTATAATACAAGAAATATTGTTGGATTAACGAATGGACTAGAGACACTTTCAACAAAAATATTTAGAGACGGTTCAGAAAATACTCGCAGTGCAGTTATGGCTTCTCTTTCTGACTCGGCAAGAATAAAACGAAATGACAGAGAACTTTCACTTTTCTCTTTTACAGATCTACTTTCAAACCTTGAAATATCAGATGACCCTCAGACTATAAAGGCAGGCTTGCAGATGAGACAGGACATAGCAACAGCAGTTACAAACCCATTCTGTACTAATAAAGAGACATTCTTATTTTCTTTTCCCGAAAATCAACAATCGGCACTTGGTCAAAATTTTGCCACAGTTCCATATACTACATTGCCATCATTCAAAGAGTTTGTTAGATTAAGTTCTATTCCAGAAGACCTGCGCTCTGAACCAGTCTCTCATATTAGTGTGGCTTCGGATTCATTCTCATTAACGAAAGCAAAGAATGCTAACTTTTGCGGGACGGGATCTTTTATTAATGGTCGTTTCTCAATTACTGATACCCAAATACTTTACTCAAAATCTGATATACTTATCTGTCCAAAGAAAGATAAGAGTTACTTCTTACAAAGTACATTGCTTCCATTCATGAGTAATGCCAGTAAATTCCTTGACCAAAAGATTATAACTATCGTTGACAATAATGAGTTCCAAGGAATCCTGAGGCTAGATACTGAAGGTAAACAACCACGACTCAACATTGATGGAACTTCAACAACGAAACTTTCGTTTAGGACGCCACTTACATCAACAATTGTACGATTTCTTTATCCTTCAATTGATAGCGAAGGTCAAAATGGATTTTTCTATTCTGAATGGCTTACTATTGATTCTGAAACAATAGTTACTCAATCTCCTACAACGGCTACTCCTTTTGTTGCATATACTTTTGAAGAGAGAAATACCAATAGAATAAGACTCTACGGATCACATGATAATAGTGGCTCATCTCTTAAACATAGTTACAATATCTTTGTTCTTTACACTGGTGCAGTAAATAAAAACACGGTACTTTCAGAGAATGTATTTGTACCTACGTTGGCCACAAAACCATTTACCGTAAGCTTTGCTCAGAAAGAAACAACGGCTACGACATACTCAAAACAAGGCTATCAATATATCGAGTATATTTATGCTCAGAAAATTAATTTTGACCCAAAGAAAAGAACAATTACTCCAGTAGGTACGAGTTATGGTGATGACATAGTCTACTATCGTGGAGAAGTTCTCCCTTCACAACCTAATATAATCTTTTGGTCACAATGGCTATCAAACAAAAACTAACCTCTATTTTACAAGCGATTTTTAAAATGAGGATTATCATCAATATAGCTTTATTGATTGTATTACCATTAGCAACGTATTACTTTACCCTTAACCCTTATTACGCAGGGATAGTATTTGCGATGTTATTCAGCCTATTCTTTTTATCTGCAGAAGAAATTGCAATCTTTCTCTTTTTTATTGTGATTGGGATGTTAATCGCTTATCTTGCTCAAACAAAAGATTTGTATGAAAAAGCAGGTGAGTTAGTATTCTTTCTCTTGGTAACCGTCGCAATTAAATATATCTGGAAATTTAAAGAGATACGGAAAGTTTCCGAGCAATAATACACATAAAGAGTGGAATTTCATTTCTTGCTCTGTTTTCCATAAGTGCGTATCTTCCTTCACTTACCTTTGGTGAAACCCATTCTTCAATTCCAGTAACAGCGAAATTGCTTTTTGATAGTTTCTCTACGTAATATGATAAGGGACGGTGAAAACTTGTTGTCATTTTTTTATAATCAGTACTCCCAGGTGTCATATCGATACCAACAGCATGGTCAGAAAGATACCTATCCACCCGTCTATATTGGATATTCCTTTCATAATCCAAGCCCCATGACGTGCTCTTAGGAATTCTAAAATATGGATGATTTATAACTATTGCGAAAGTACCACCATCTTTTAATAGGAGAGATGCATTTTTAAATACTCCAACTGTATTTTCGATATTCTGCAATGCAAGAACACAGACGACATGAGTAAAATCTGCTTGTGGAAGTGCAATAGCTCCAGATGCATCTTGTACAAAGAATTCTGAATTGTTCAGCCTGTTTTTGTCTTTTGCTGCCGCTATAAGTCCATTTGCAATATCAAAACCAATATATTTTTTTACCTTTGGAATAACTCGTGAAAAGACACCTTCTCCACATGCTATATCTAAAACGGTTGATTGGTTATCCAGTTTGAGAATGCGAAGTAATTCAGGGAAAATTAATTCTTTATGGAAATAATCTCCATCTTGATCTTGAGTATTACTATACCAACTTTTGACATTACCCCATGATGTTTTCCTTATTCTGGCCATTTATTATGGTACGTGAGAATTCTTTAAGAAACAAGAGTGTTGACAGTTCTTCCGATTCTCTTTAAAGTAGAGTATGAAGTCAACATTGCGTTTAAAAGGTCAAGCCCTTGCATTAGTTCTTATTGTTGTAGTTCTTGCAGTTATTGTCGTTGTTTCGGTTAGTTCTCGTGTTGCAACTGATATCAGGCAACAAGGCCTGGAAAGAGCTTCAGCACGTGCGGAATCTCTTGCAGAATCAGCAGTTGATAAAGTAACTCAACTCTTGCAACAAACACCTACATTATTGGATTCGGGGGCTACTGTTAGTTTTCCACTTTCTTCCGATTCAACAGACCCAAGTTCATTAGATTTATGTTCTCCATCAAGCACCGACATTAGCACTAACTGTGCAAATGAAAGTACTGCAGAGGCAAAGGTCTTCAAAAAAATTATCAAATTTAAAGTACTTAATAGTGAAAGTATTGAAGGACATCTAGCAAAAACGGGTACTGGTGCTGCGAATGTTTCAGGAGATAATGCAAAAATGGTTCTCTCAGCATTTAGTAACAGTGCTTTAAGCTCAACGGAGACCTCACTGTATGTCAGGGCATTTAAAAATGAAAATAATGATGTAAAGCTAGTCGGAGAATGTATTTGGACACTTTTAAATAGTACTGTATCCAGCGTGCAATGCTTACCGACAGCTGGAGGTATTGTTCCTTTCTCAATGGGAGGTTCATGCCCTGATGCAGCTACTTACGGAGATCTTTGTATGGGTTTTGCACCTTCGGGATCGGCGATTTCTTTTTATAGAGTTAAAGCATTGCTAAAGCCATCGGGAACTCAAGATCCTAAGACATCATTTGTAGAAGTGAGTTTAAGAGGTAATCCTGATACTTCGTATGACTTTCCCGTAGCACAAATGGCATTTATTCGTGCGGGAGTATATACGGGTTCACAAGATAATGATCAAGGAATCTTTCAAGAAGTAAATAGACTTATATTGCTAAATCCTGCAGTACCAGAAGCGTTTGATTATGCGCTGTATAATGGGAGTGGGGAGCCGGTAAAGAAGGACTAACTTTTTTACAATATCTTACGCCTAACCTATTACTGAATAGTTACGTATTATCGAAAATTTGTAGGAGTTCATTTGAGGATCTTCAACAAAGAATGTCTGAAAATCCCTCTGTTTTTCTAAGTGAGATTCAATGTCACTCTGAGTGTAGCCAGTTAGCCGGCGAATAATTTCATCAACTTCTATCTTTGTCCATCCTTTCTTCTTAGCTTTTGTAATGTAGTTAGGGTAGACACTTGCAAAATTTGTTGTGTTGATTCAATGATTGTCTTATTCCATTATGTGTTTTGTAAAAGGTGTGTCCCAACAGGACGAAACCTGAACTGGATTCATTAATCAAAATCTTTTTATAGCAGAAAATTGGATTCCATTTAATTATAAAGTTCTGAAATACAAGATCCGATTCCTAAATATTAAACAATGGAGGGATCAATCCAATTGCTACTAGAGCGGCAATGAAATTAAAAAGTGCAAAAAAGATAATTATAAATGCAGCGGCTTTAAAAAAAACACCTGATTTTAATCCTTTAGAAAAACTCATTGAGGCAATACTTATTAATGCGAGCATTGGGAGAGTTCCTAATGCAAAAACTAACATAGTTATTGCACCTATAAAAAAGCTCCCTGTTGTTAAGGAAAAGAGTTGCATTGATTGTGTAAAACCACAAGGCAAAAAGAAGGTAGCTGCACCAAGTAGTATTGGAGTTAACGTATGATTTGTTTCAGTAATATTAAGAATTTCTTTACCAATAAACTTTGGTATTCTCAATTGCAATACTTTCGTAACTGGCAATATCTCCAATAAGTTAATTGCCATAATTATCATTGCAAGAAACAAAACAAGATTTAATATAAATGACAGTAGAGGAGTTAATATAAAAGTAGAGCCAAGTAAACCAATTACTCCTCCCAGGATAAAAAAGCTAATAATTCTAGAAATATGGAATGCGATCATAGGCTTTATTTGATCTTCTTTTGCATAGTTTGTTGATAAAGAAAGGACTAAGCCTCCAACGACCGCCATACATGTAGATAACGAAGCAATGACTCCAATAAGGAAAATAAAAGGAAATGTAATTTGATCAGAACTTGAGGCAAGATTAACAACACCTGCTTTCTGAAACAATACAAACATACCAGAAAAGGCAACTGCTATTATAAAACCTAAAAATAAATCCTTTTTATTATCACGATTAACAATTTCTTTTTTCTCAACAATTTTATAACCTTCTTGCCTAACTAATATGCTCAATTCTTCGCTAGTTATAGCCCTATTAGATTCAATATATATTTTTCCCTCATTCAACTTGGCATCAATATGCTTTATTCCCTCCACTCTCGAAAGTTTTTTCTCAATTAATAATTCACACGCAGCGCAGTGCATTCCTTCAACAAAGAAATCACATTTAAATAGATCCCTCATATTTTAAAGTTTCTTCAATCTTAATCTTAGAGAATTAGAAACCACTGAGACACTACTTAATGCCATAGCAAAACCTGCAAATGCAGGATTCAATAATATACCCCAGAAAGGGTAGAGTAATCCTGCTGCCACAGGTATGCCAATAATATTAAAAGCGAATGCCCAGAATAGATTCTGTCTTATGGCACTCATTGTAAATCTGGATAATCTAATTGCTTGAACAACTTTTGAAAAATCCCCTTTTAATAGTGTTATCTGAGCCGATTCTATTGCAACATCAGTTCCAGTACCCATCGCTATACCGATATCTGCTTGAGCTAATGCAGGAGCATCATTTACTCCATCACCAACCATGGCAACAGTACTACCCTCAGCTTGCAATTCCCTTATTTTACGTGCTTTGTCTTGAGGTAACACTTCGGCCATAATTTCATTGATTCCAGCTAAATCTGCTATATATCGAGCAGTCTGTTCATTATCACCAGTCAGCATAACAACCTTGAGTCCTAATCTATGCAAGGATTCAACAGTCTCTCTCGAATTATCTTTTAAGGCATCTGCAATACCTATTAAAGCAAGTACCTTTTCTTTAGTCATGACTATAACGGGAGTTTGACCCTTCCGGGTTAGCTCATCTAATTGTTGGATATCAAAGTCAAGGTTTAGGTCTGTAAGGAGTTTCATATTTCCAGCAAAATATTCCTTCCCATCAATAATGCCTTTTAAGCCTTTTCCCTCAATAATCACAAAATCCTTAACCTTTAAAAGTTCTACATTTTTTTCTTTAGCTTTGTTTATTATTGCCTCTGCAAGTGGATGCTCCGAATTCTTCTCCAAAGAATATGCAAGTTTTAAAATCTCAATTTCATTTACATCAGATAATGTTTTTATGTTAGCAACTTCGGGTTTACCTTTCGTTATTGTCCCCGTCTTATCGGTTACAATGATATTTACTTTATGAAACTTTTCTAAACTCTCAGCATCTTTAATCAGTATTCCATTTTCTGCTCCAATTCCTGTTCCGACAATTATTGCAGTTGGAGTAGCAAGTCCCAAGGCACAAGGGCAGGCAATAACGAGAACACCGACAAAACAGGTAATTGCAATTGATAAAGCCTGAGGAAATGACATAAACTGCGATCCAATAATTGTCCATGCCAATAATGTAACTACTGAAATAACCAGAACTAAAGGAACAAATACTCCTGAAATCTTGTCTACTAGTTTTTGAATAGGAGCGCGACTTCCCTGAGCTTCATCAACCATTCCAATAATACGTGCAAGTAAGGTTTCTAAACCAATCTTGGATGCTTTAAATTTTAATGCACCTTGTTTATTTATTGTTCCTCCAATTACTTCATCACCTATAGCTTTATCTACTGGAAGTGATTCTCCCGTAATCATTGATTCATCAATAGAGGAGCTTCCTTCAACGATGTTTCCATCTACTGGAACATTTCCACCTGGCTTCACTATTATAATATCTCCAACAATAACCTCTTCTATTGAAATTTCCATTTCCTTTCCATCTCTTTCCACGATTGCCGTTTTAGCCTGGAGATTTAAAAGCTTTTCAATTGCTTCTCCTGTTTCTAACTTTGATTTTGTTTCCATATATTTGCCAAGATATACAAAACCTATGACCACGATAGTGACATCAAAATATGTATGCATAGGTAAATTTAAGCTCTGAATAAACTGAGGGAATAGAACAACAACAGAACTATAAATATATGCAGTTAATGTTCCTATCCCTACCAATGTAAACATTGTAGAGACTCTGTATTTAATAAATACAATAACTTCTTTCAAGAATTCACCTCCAACCCAGAATAATGCGATTGTCGCAAATATTAAAAGAATAGGATTATATATCTCATCCATGAGAATGAATTTGGGAAAAGAAGGTAATCCAATTGAGAGAATCTGCCATATCATGAAAATAAATACTGTGCTTGTGATTGGCATAATGAATTTTAACTTTACAGTTTGTTTTGCCAATTCTTTTAATTTGTCTTCTTTTGATTGATTCAAACCTAAATGTTCTGAGTGATCCATGCCTGGCATTCCATCCATATTGTGATTGCTCATAATTGTGCCATCGGACATTTTATGAGAATCTTTAACTGGAGTAATGAGTGAATAACCAAAAGGCCCTATTTTTCTACTGAGTTCATCTATCGATGTTTTAGATGGATCGAAGTCTATTCTTGCTTTCTCATTACCATAGTTCACTTCGCAACTTTCTACACCATCAACCTTCATGAGTACTTTCTCTATAGTGAGAGAGCAACTCGCACAATTCATTCCTTTTACTGGAATTGTTATCTTTTTGGATTGAGTTACATCATTCATATTATATTGAAACTAATTTAGAGTATTTATATGATTTTAAGTCTTTTTCAAAGGTCTTTTTTAGTTCAATTTTAATTTCTTCAATAGTTTTCTCAGATTTAAACTGTGCGTTATTTTTTTCAAGGATTACTTCTATATCTGTGAATCCTAAATCATTAAAGATCATTTTTATTGAATTCTGACAACCCGAACAGTGCATACCTTCGATATCTATAATGTATTTCATAATCCTTTATTTAGTTAAGTTATTGTTAAGAAAAGTCTACTTCAAATTGATACATTCCCATTCCGCAGGTTCCACGAAGTTTAGTACCCGATCTTTGAGGTCCTAATACAATATCAGTATTGCCAGTTACAGGAAGAACTTCACTAATATTCAAACTGGGGATACGAATACTCGCGCTACAGTCAAATGTGTTACTTGTCGAAACTCTTAAAACCGTACTCTTATCCGCCTTAGCATTTATCTTACGTGGAGTATAACCAGCCTTTGCAGTTATGTTAATTACTTGAGTATCACCATCCACCGTAACTGTATCATTTTTGCCGGCACCACTAGCTGGCAGTTTTATTAGACTAAAGATTATAAGAACACCTACTATTATTACTCCTATTCCAGTATTTCTTAAGGTTGATTTTTTAATCTGCATATTCGAGAGTGAAAAATTATGTATTACTTATTTAAATCTAAGATTTTGATTAATTCACTAATTGCTTTTAGTTTATCTTTTTTAAGGTTATCCTCTAAACAATGATCAAGATGTCCTAAGAGTAATGTTTTCTTTGAAGATTTTAATAGACCAATTGCAGCATCTACCTGTTGAATAATATCAGGACAGTATTTATTCTTCTCTATCATTTGTAGAACCTTCAGGACAATCCCTTGAGACTTTTTAACTGAAATTGACGCTTTAGCTTTATTAGATTCATGTTCTTGATCTGTCATTATTTTGAACTATTAGATTAACCACTACCTAAGGTATAGGTTATTCTTAAAGATTAACCATGTCAATATAGTAAATTCACACTAACATATACTTTAGTATGTCTATCTAAAAAAATAAATTGATAAAATTATAACTAGGTTCCTAAATCAATAATTAAATGAAACAAGATAAAACTTGAATGGGTAATTTGAAAATAAGATCCCGAACAAGAAAAATAAAAGCGGGCGACGAGATTCGAACTCGCGACCTTCAGTTTGGAAAACTGACATTCTAGCCAGCTGAACTACACCCGCATCTTATAGATTTTACTGTGGAACCCTGTAATTTTCAAGCATTTGAGAAAGATCTTCCATATACATTGCAACGGCACGTGCCCAATAGTGTTGTCCAGTAGCGCCACAAGGAGGGCAGTAGACAGACTCAATAAGAAATGGATTTGTTGGTCGGTTATATCCTAATGCCAACCTTGCAGTTAAATGCCTGATTGAGTGTTCCCAATTATCAAATTGCTGCCAAGCACCACCCGGGCCGCCTTTCCATCCCCATCCATTAAAGGTCCCTGCAGGATATACCTTGCAGAAACGTGACTCTACCCCTGAGATTGAAACCAAAATTCTCCAATCGAGCCCATATTTATCTGCCTCGGAAATAATTAATTCTGCATGTGGCGCGAGAGGAGAATTCTTTTCCAGGAGAAACTTCTGCATAACAACAGCTCTACCTTCCTTTGTTGATGACTGTGACGTAATTGCGACTGAGCTATCCTGATACACAAAAGCCCTTCCATCTGTTCCATATGTTGCTGTTGTTGTTTCATTAATAGGAGTGAGAGTATAGGGGAAGTTAGAATCAGCCAAAACTATTGATTGTTCAAGAACTTTTTCTGTAACTATCTTTGAAAAAGGTGTAAAAAGAAAAAGACAAACAATAACCCAGATAGTAATAATAGAGAGCACTTTAAAATATTCAGAGAAGATTAGCTTCTGCAATATCCACATATTGAGTTTCATTAATCCATAGTCTATAATAACAACGTGTATCAGTAAAGTAAGTTAAGCAATTCTGAAATGGCAAAAAAAACAAAGAGTCAATACATAAGGCTTAAGTGCGAGATATGTAACCATATTAACTATACAACCACAAAAGGACTTGCAATTAAAGAGAAGATGGCTGTAAGCAAATTCTGTGAGACCTGTAAAAAGCATACTAAACATAACGAAACAAAGATTAAGTAAATAAAATAGAGGGCCATAGTTTAATGGCAAAACAGTGGTCTCCAAAACCACCGTTCTCTGTTCGAGTCAGAGTGGCCCTGCCACAAAAAATATTATGGCAAGATTAAAAATTAACTTTCGGATTGGAGAAAATTCAATCCTTAAAGAGCTAGCAAAGACCTTTAGAGAAATCCAATGGCCTACACTGAAAGACGTCCTTATAAAAACCCTTGTTGTTTTGGTGATATCTGCTATAATTAGTGCGTACTTGGTAGGAGCTGACTCAGTCTTCTCACAATTAAGAAATCAGATCTTATTCTAATAGAAAATGGCACAAAAATGGTACGCATTAAGCGTTCACTCAGGAAAAGAAGACTTCGTTGTTGAAAAAATACAAATGACGATTGTCGCACTTGGTCTCAAAGATGTTATTACTGACATGCTTGTTCCAAAACAAACAAAGATTATCATCAAGGATGGTAAGAAAGTCTTGCAGAAGAAACGTTCACTCCCAGGATATATTCTTGTTAAAATGGAATATTCAAACCAGACCGCGCCTCTTTTAACAAACATCGAAGAAGTTCGTGGCTTTATTAAAACAGGTGATAATGTCTATCCAATGGACGACACAGAAGTTGAAAGACTAAAAGATGACAAGCAAGATGGACAATCTAATCAAAAAATATATATCACAACCATTAGAATGAATGATGCAGTCAAAATTAAAGAAGGTCCTTTTGTAGATATGCTTGGTAAGGTATCTAATGTAGACGAAGTAAAAGGGAAAGTAAAAGTCTTGGTAAACCTTATGGGACGGGATATTCCTTATGAATTACCTATTGAAAGTATCGAAAAACTTTAATTCTATAAGAGACAAATTATGGCAAAAAAAATAAAGAAGAAATTAAAATTGATCATCGCTGCAGGAAAGGCTGTACCAGCTCCACCATTAGGACCTACGCTTAGCTCTGCTGGTGTAAATATTAAAGAATTCTGTGACAAATTTAACGAGCAAACTAGAGATAAGATGGGAATGAGTGTTCCTGTATACCTTACTGTGTTTGATGACAAGAGTTTTGCAATGGAATTACGTACTCCTCCAATGTCAGATCTTATAAAGAAAAAAATTGGTCTACAGAAAGGATCTGCACGACCAAACCTACAGAAAGTAGGAAAAATAACGAAACAACAAATGCGTGAAATTGCAGAAGAGAAATTGGCTGACTTAAATACATCCAATATAGAATCTGCTATGCACACAGTTGCTGGAACTGCTAGACAAATGGGTGTTAACATTATTGATTAGTATTATGGAAAGAAGACGAGGGAAAAAATATAAGAAATTGTTAGAGAAAGCACCAACAAAATTGTTGTCGTTAAAAGATGCTGTTGATAAGGTAAGGAAACTTTCATTCTCTTCTTTTGATGGATCAGTTGAATTACATGTTAGTGTCATTCTTCCTAAGGATAAAGATCCTAAATCAATTAAAGGAAGTGTTTCCCTTCCACATATGCAAGCAAAAAATGTTGTTGTTGCAATTGCAGTTCCTAGCGGACTTGAAAAGGTCGCAAAAGATGCAGGGGCAAATATATATAATATGGAAACATTACTAGAAGGATTAAAAGCAGGGAAAGTTGACTTTGATATTCTTCTTGCTGTCCCGGAAACAATGTCTGCACTTGCTTCGCAGGGTAAAGCTCTTGGTCCAAAAGGACTTATGCCTAACCCAAAGAATGGAACAGTCATTGACCCTAAGAATATTGAAGGAGCTATTTCTGAATTTAAGAGAGGTAAACTCATCTTTAAAGCAGATAGCGCAGGTGGGATTCATATTTCGGTAGGAAAGATCTCATATTCAGGAGATAAACTTGCTGAAAATACTAGGAGTGCGATACAATACATTGCAAATCTCTTTGGTAAGAGTAAAGAGCTCGTTGTGAGGAAAGCAGTGCTGGCACCAACTATGGGACCTTCAGTATCATTTGATGTTAAGTTAATGGACTAAAGTATGGCTAAGAAGTGTGATGTTTGTGATAAAAAGACAGTATCAGGAAACCAACAGTTTCACCGACATTCGGCTTGGAGATTTCGCGCACCAAAAACAAAGAGAACTTGGGAGCCAAATATTCGTTCATTAAAGATTGCTGACAAGAGTACCTCTGAAGAAATTTCTATATGTATGAGTTGCTATAAGAGATACCAAAAAGATGGAGTTGCTTTCCTTATACGGAAAGATGTTAAGGCTATCAGAAAACTACAGCTCGCGGTATAATTCTCAATGTTCGATAATCTATTCGCGTTTTTAACTCTAGATATTGGTATCGATTTAGGTACAGCAAATACTCGAGTTGCACTCAAAGACAAAGGTGTTGTTATTCACGAGCCTTCTGTTGTTGCAATTAATACAAATACAAAAGAGGTTATTGCTGTTGGCAAAGAGGCAAAAGAAATGATAGGAAGAACCCCAGCAAATGTTGTTGCTATCCGCCCACTTAAAGACGGTATTATTGTTGACTTTGATATAACACTCGCAATGTTGAAATATTTTATTGTTAAAGTACATCAAGATTACGGGAAAATATATACAATTCCTCGTCCCAGAGTAGTTATTGGAGTACCTTCCTCTACGACAGAAGTAGAAAAACAGGCGGTGATCGATGCGGCTGAAGCAGCTGGTGCGCGTGAAGCATATGTTATTGAAGAGCCAATGGCAGCAGCAATTGGAGCAGGACTTCCTATACAAGAGGCAATTGGAAGCTTAATTGTCGACATTGGAGGTGGAACTACAGATATTGCAATTATTTCACTTGGTGGTGTCGTTGTAGACAAAACAATTAAAATCGCTGGAGATGAAATGGATGATGCAGTAATTGATTTTATGCGCGAAAAATATGCTCTTCTTATTGGTCGAAGGACCGCAGAACAATTAAAGATATCTCTTGCTAGCGCATTTCCTCTTAAAAAAGAAAGGACAGCGACAGTTCATGGAAGAGATATGTCAAAAGGACTTCCAAAAAGTATCGAAGTAAGCAGTATAGAAATTCGCGAAGCTCTTGTTCCAGCAATAAACCAAATTACCGATGCATTAAAGGAAGCAATTGAAGATGCTCCTCCAGAACTAGTGAGTGATATTTATACTCAAGGAGTTCTACTTACTGGTGGTGGTGGACAATTAGAGCAGTTAGATAAATATTGGGAGAGTATCCTTAAAATACCTGTCAAGCGTTCAAAAGATCCTTCCCTTTCGGTTGTTCTTGGAACAATAGAAGTTTTGAATCATATTGCATTACTAAAACAAATAAAACAATCACGAAATAGTCTCTTGTAATATGAAACAACTCCCCCAGCTTACAAGTATTATTCTTATCTCACTTATTCTTTTTCTCTGCGATTCGTTAGGATACTTTAAGATTCTTCATACATTCCAATCATTTACAGTTACTCCATTGCAAATTGCTTCTCAAGAATTTTTGAATGATCTCGGTGATCTTTTTGAATCATTCTCACAGACAGGAGCATTGAAAGATGAAAATAGAGCTCTCAAAGCAAAACTTATTGAATCTCAACAGATTATTCAAGTAAGTGAGCTATTAAATAAAGAAACAACTGATAGTAGAAACGCACTCACCTCATTAATGTCTCTAGGGTTGCCTCAAAATACACTTGTTGCTGCAAAAGTACTTGACCTAAGCTACGAAAACAGAGAAGGGTATTTATGGATTAATAAAGGAGAGAATCAAGGGATTAAAGTAAATAACACAGTACTTTCAAATGGAATCTTTATTGGTACAATTGTAGAAACTCAACAGAATACCGCTATAATAAGAAGTATTTTCTCTGCTGGGTATAGTTTTCCAGTTAGTATCCTGAATAGAAAAACCACTGGATTAGCAATCGTGGAGCAGAGCGGAATCATAATTAATGAAATTTTACTCAATGAGGAAATCTCCATAAACGATACGGTGCTGACACTTTTACAACAAGGGTCGTTATCCATCCCTTTTGGAAGCATTTCATCTCTAAATAACAATAATGATAAACTAACAAGATCCGCAACGTTAGAGCCTTTTATCACACCCGACTCTCTTAATTATGTTATTGTTATCTCACAATGAAATATATTTCTTCTTTTATTCTTCTCATTATAGCTTTAGGGCTGCGCCCAATTCTTCAAAATGTATATATAGACACATTTATTGTTTATATTGTCTGCTATTCACTATTAGTTATGGAGCGAGATATTTCGATAATTGCCTCAATTATTATGGTTACCTCGTTACTTTTTAGCCCTTTTGCTGGACTATCTGGAATTATCGCCTCTCTTTACTTTCTCATTACCGAGATTTTTAAAAGACAGATTGAAAGAGTTGGCCCCATAATTAGTATTTTATTGCTGTCATTTCTAGCAAGCATAATTCTTTATTTAGAAGATATCCTTCTTTCACTCCGTTTCGCACAAATGATAAATATTTCACATATTCTGCTATTTCACTCAATTATCAGCGTTATTATAGGATATATTATTGTTACGGTTTATAATAGATATAATGACCAGCAATCAAAAGGCTCTAAAATACGCTAATACTAAAAATACTCACAAAGATTACTCACAACAGAACTTTTTCTACTCACAGGAATCTGAACAACGAAATCGTAATAAAGGCCTGTCACAACAATTATCTATTGCTATATTCATATTAGGAATATTCTTATCAGCAGGAATTCTTGTCTTAGCATTAAGTAACCTCACTATCATTCAGAATGGTATACTCACAGCCAGAGCAAAAAATAACGCAACATTTGATAAAATAATCCCCGCACAAAGAGGGATTATCTATGATTCAACTGGAAAATCATTAACAGAAAATACGAAGGAATACTCTCTGACTATCAATCAAAAGATAGTTACTCTTACAAGTATTGAGAACATGTATCCATCGTTAAATGGCGTAATTGATACCTATTTCAGAAACAATGGTGACGATAAAACTTCCGATAGAATAGTTCTCACTAATATTCCCAAAGATATTGCACTTCAAGTTCTTTCCTCACCACAGAATGGCATTGAATTAGGCGAAGTAATTGGAAGATTTTATCCTTATAGAGATATCTTTTCACACATGCTAGGTTATACAGGAATACTAAGTTCTGCAGATAAAGAAGCTCGTCCATACCTTACAAACATATCAATCGTTGGTAAGTCAGGATTAGAATATCAATATGATGATATTCTACGAGGAGTTAATGGGGCAGTTATTACTTCTCAAGATGCTTTAGGAAAAACACTCACCGAAACTACTTCAAAGAAAGAGTCAATCCATGGTTCTGATCTTATATTAAGTATTAATTCTATAGATCAACAGCGTTTATATGAGAAAGTTAAGAAATATGTTGATAAATACAGCACAAAGGGAGGTTCGGCAGTCATTGTAAATGTTAATTCAGGAGCAATTAAAGCTTTGGTCAGCTATCCTAGTTATGATAATAATCTTTTTAGTCAGGGAATAAGTACAATTGAATACAAGAAATTGATAGATAATCCCCAAACCCCTCTCTTATACAGACCAATAGGTGCGCAAGAACCACCAGGATCTACTTTTAAAACGGTAGTCGGCTCTGCCGCTTTGCAAACGAATGCAATTACCCAAAAGACTATTTTTAATGCAACAGGAACAATAACTCTTGCAGGAGGTACAAAATTCCAAGACTACCGCAAGAAAGTACATGGAAATCTCGATGTAAAATCTGCACTTACGGTTTCTAGCAACATATTCTTCTGTAAAACAATGCTTGCCATGGGCATTGAACCGTTCTTACCTATTGCAAAAGAGTTCCATATTGGAGAGGAAACTGGTATCGATATTCCAGGAGAAGCAAAAGGCAGATTGCCATCACCAGAAAATAAAATCTGGTTAGCGAAAAATGGTGCGTATTGGCTTGATCCTATATGGTATCCCGAGGGAGATGCTTGTAACTCAGCGATAGGGCAAGGTATTACCCTAGCAACACCTCTTCAAATGGCAATGGCTACATCAGTTATTGCTAACGGGGGAACATATTATCAACCCCGAATAGTTGCACAATTAAAAGATACTACTGAAAATATTCAAGAAATAAGCCCCAAGATTCTAAACCAAGGATTCATTTCTCCAGAGAATCTGACTGCTATAAGAGAAGGCATGAGGATGGGAGTAACTGGTGCACGGGGAATTATCAGTAGTCTAAGAAATGCACCAATCTCGGTTGCAGCAAAAACGGGAACTGCAGAATTCGGTGTTAAAGATAGAAACGGATACCTAACATCGCATGCTTGGATTATTGGATTTTATCCCTACGAGAAGCCAGAGTATGCTTTTGCAATATTATTAGAAGGCGGAGATGATAGTAGCAGAGCAACTGCATTAATAAAGGAATTTCTACAAGAAACATATAAATAATATAAAAGACGGTACCTTCTATTAAGAAGTAAACCTTTTCAAAGTAGATCCAGTCGTTTGATTTGACACAAGGCTTATAGCCCGGATATAATACCGTATATGGCAGTTCCAAAGAAAAGACATTCACATTCAAGATCCGCTAAGAGAAACAAAGCAAATAGCAAGGTTACCCTAACTGGTATAACTGTTTGTCAATCTTGCGGTCATTTAAAGAAAAATCATACACGTTGTATTCATTGTAACGCGAAATAGATTATGGACATCTTTTTCTCAGATGATCCTCGCAGGAACGCACGTATTATTATTCTCCAAGAATTATTTGCTGAAACTTTTTCAAATATACAACAAGACCTTACTTCTGAATATGCAACCATTATTTATGATAAAGAGAAATACGCCAGTATTAAAAAGGTCTTAACAGCATCTCTTACTGATATAGATACAATGATTCAAAAATATGCAAAGGAAAGACCTATTGCAGACCTTAACCCTATAGATCTTCATATCCTTCGAATAGGTATTGCTGAAGCATTCTTTGCGAAAGTAGCACCCCCAAAAGTAGTTATTAATGAATCTGTTGAGATCGCAAAACAGTATGGCACAGAAGCCAGCTTCAAGTTTGTTAATGGGGTACTTGGCGCAGTTTTTGCGAATGAGTTTAAATCATTACTTCAAGCATAGTGTTACAAAAAAAAACCGCTCTCTCGCAAGAAGAACTATTAATCGTTAAAGGTGCCGAAGAAATTATCGGTTATTCTTTTAAAGATTCTCAGTTACTTCTCCTCGCACTAACTCATCGTAGTTATGTTAATCAGCTTAAGAAGAAGGGAGAACTCTATAACAACGAGAGAATTGAATTTCTTGGCGATGCAGTTTTAGAACTCGCGATTTCAGAGTATCTCTACAGTATGTACCCTGAATTTGCTGAAGGGATTCTCACTCTCATTAGATCCACAGTCGTAAGGACAACAAGTCTTAGTGCTGTAAGCGAAAGAATCGGCATTAACAAGTTTATTATTATGGGTCATGGAGAAGAGAAGACAGGTGGACGAATGAAACAATACATCCTTGCCAATGTCTTTGAATCAATTACTGGAGCAATCTATTTAGATGGTGGAATGAAACCGGCAACTGAATTTATCTTCAAGAACTTAAAAGAAGCGATAGAGTATGTTGTAGAAAACAAGAAATTTGTTGATCCAAAAACGCAACTCCAAGAACTCACTCAGTCAATCTTCAAAACAACGCCAGTTTATAGTATAATCAGTGAATCAGGACCCGCACATCAAAAAGAATATGTCTCGGCAGCTCTTATTGATGGAAAAGAAATAGGACGAGGTTCTGGAACTTCAAAACAGCGAGCGGAAGAAGTAGCTGCAGAAGTTGCTCTCCTAAATATAGATAACTTGAAACCAAACGAAAATGCTTAAAATTAGAATGTCGAGAATTGGAAAAAAGAAGCAACCAATTTATCGTATTGTTGTTTCTGAAGCAAGGTCAAAAAGAGACGGATCTTATACTGATATTATCGGATGGTATAACCCTCTTAAAGAGGGTGTCTTCGAATTGAATATGGAAAGATATGAATATTGGAAGAAAGTCGGTGCATTACCTTCTGAAGCAGTAGAACGACTTACCATGACGCGTGAGCAAAAAGAGGCTCGATGGCCATCTAAACCAAAACAAGAAAAGAAGAAAGAAGAATAGTAGAAAATTAGCAGATACGAGAGAAATGAATATAATCTCGGAACCTAATAAAGATAACATTTACTCACGTTGTTTTTTGAAGGGACTGAAGTATAATAAGAGAATCTAATTTAACTTATTTACCCTCCAAATGAAAGAATTAGTAGAATACATAGTCCGACAAATTGTCGAAAGTCCTGATGCAGTTGAAGTTATCGAAACAATCGACGAAACAGGAAAAATTATGCTTGAAATCCATGCTGATACAGCAGATATTGGTATCATTATTGGAAAGCAAGGTAAAAATATTAACTCAATCCGATCACTAGTCAAAATAATGGCAATTAAAGCAGGAAAGTTTGTTGATGTTAAGGTACCTTCCCGTGCTCCAGAAATGGCAATGCCCGTAGAACAATAGGATAACAACCAGAAATGAGGGTGTGGTCTCGCTAGGGGTTCACACCCTTTTTCTTAAATAGAACAAATTTAATGCGTACCCGTAGCTCAATTGGATAGAGTATTGGTTTGCGGAACCAAAGGTTGTGGGTTCGAATCCCGCCGGGTGCAATAAATATTTTCAGGTGACCAAATCCCGCCGGTTAGTTAGTACTAACTTTTTCTAACAATTGTTTCCACAAATTTTCTTCAACCTCTATCATCCCTGTTTTCTCGACCGCATTTTTAAATCTATTCCCCCTTTCTCCTGGTACATATATCTCTTCTACACCAGCAATCTTTCTGGCAGATTTTACCTTAACAACTATATCACTTACATTTTGGGTAAAGTCACTCTTATTCAAAAAGATTTCGGGGTTTATTGCAAATATTAAATTTCCTGCGTTTACACTATCATTATTAAAAGAATCTGCTTTAACAAAAGCTCCCGCAAGTATCTGTACTACTAATGCTAATCCAGCACCTTTATGACCACCAAAAGATCTAATTGCTCCGGCCATAATTTCTGCTGGATTTGTTGTTTCGTTACCTTCCTTATCATAGCCTATACCTTGAGAAACGCTTCTCCCCGCAGTCTTAGCTTCGATTAAACCATAATATGCCATTGCCGAAGTAGACATATCTAAAATGATGGGATTTGTTTGTGTCGGTATTCCATATGCCATAGGATTTGTACAATAACGTGCCTCATTCGAACCGTAGGGTGCTGTAGTTTGAAATGGAGCAGAGGCAAAAGCAATCCCAATAAGACCTTCTTTTGCGATTTTCTCTACATAATATCCCAAAGCACCCGTAGATTCATCAGTATCATAATTTCCTGTAATTCCGATTCCACTTGTTAATGCTTTTTTTATCGCTAATTCGGTTAGTAAGTTCATTACAACCATAGAATGTGTTCTATTTCCTTTAACTAGAGCTGACACAGCTGATTCTTTTTCAATCACGGGAGCCAAAGAATCTAACCTTTTCGGAATTCCTGCATCAATAAGTTTTACTATACCTTGGTTATTCCCTCGAAGCTGCGCATATAGTAATATATCTTTAATAACTTCAGATTCCGTATCTCCGTATCCATACGATTTAATGACCGAAAGAGTAGTTGTTATAAGATCGCTAAGTTTTATTTGCATACAATTCTGAATAAGATTATGCGAGCATGATAACAAAGAATCTTCTGCAATACTACACTCCTACACCACACCTATAGTGTAATCTAACTTCGCTGATTTTTAAGATGTACCTGATGTCTCGGAACGTTATTATTTTCTTCACATTGTGGAGGCATTAATATCAAGAGTGAGAGGTTATTTTATGGACAGTGTATTCAAAGTGGGATTCGAACCTGAGTAAAGACAGCAATGATTTGCTGTCTGAGCGAAGGAAGGGGTCGAGGAGTGAGCAGAATAAAAGCAAAGCGCATTATGAAGCCACGAGGTGACCGAATCCCCATTAGTTCTTCAGACGAAAGATTCACGTTGTGAACCTCCGATTTCAGAATTATCTCTTCGAAATATCCGAGATAACCTCCACTTCGTTTTTTCTTTCAATTATTTACACAAACTCTCTTTTGCGCTTTTTATGCTCTAACATAAACCGTCTTTCTTGTCTTAAGTCTAAATTGGCACTTTGTGATATTGTTAGGCTTTTATGACATCATCTCCACTGAAATGTCTTTCTCTAGCACCTACTGTTTCTCCTATTCCCATAAGTAGATCAGCACATTCTGCTTTTTTAAAACTTGCGTCACTCTTTTGGTAAAAAAGCACAGCTAATCAATCAAAGTGAGTTAACCACATGAAACCACCGAATTGGACCAAGTGTCTTACGTAACTTTCTATTAAATTCATTACATCATCTAAATTACCAATAATTTCGGTTTCTGAATGGAAAAATTGGCTTAAATGCCTATCATCTGCTTTTTCTCCTCGAAAGGATGGAGCGATATAATAGCAACCATTTTTGTTTACGCAGCAAGCATATTCAAGGAAAAACTTCATTGAATCAGCGAGATGGGTATCTATTCCAGCAATATTAATCTTTACTGGAGTTGAATCACTGCCTAAACCCGTGGGGCTGAAAATTGCTCCTGTTGTAATAGGAAGTAATGCAAAATCAAAATTTTGCCTGTTATAAAAACTCTACTGTTGCTTTAACAAACTCAGACTGCAACTTCCCTATTATTCGGTACCAGTTAGATTTTAAGACCTTCTTGAAATGAGTTTTGGGATCTTTCCAAGATTGTGACAGTTTAATCATTTTTATATTTGTTTGCATATATTGGCGGGAAACACATGAATTATACCAAGAAAGCATGGTTCTCACGACATTAAGTTTGCTACCATTCTTCCATACGAGTTATAATTATCATTGATTTGTTTATACTCAAACATTCGATGATTCTGGATAAGGTTAGTTTCATGGGAGAATCCCCACGGAACATCAGGACACTCATTAAGGATCTACTCGTTCCAGCGATTGTCGGGTCAACAGTAAAGAGTATTGTTGTTTCAGATATGCAGGAAGAAGCGACAATACTTCGGGTCTGCCAAATGGCTCGAGAAATGTTGTTGCTAAAGAAGCCCACTGATCAGAATTTTAGATACGCTCTAAAAGGCTGGTTAGATTCAGTTAGTAAGATTGGTTCCGAAGAAATAATTGCCACGGCAAAGGAGACATTGGAACTGATCAAGGTTACAAGAAACAAGGGTTTAAGGTAGCGCAAGCTTCCGGAGGTTTTCCCTGTCACAATGAGATATCATGGAGTTTTCCATATTTCTTTTCCTTAAGACAAAAAACCTCAAAATTCCACATACACTAAATAAATCTTTCACTCCCGGACCTACAATTAAGAAATGCTACAATACCTCATGGACAATCAATTCCTTTGGATACTCACAGCAATTCCACTTACTATTGTTTCACTTACTTTCCATGAATTTGCCCATGCTTGGATGGCATTCAAACTAGGGGATCCAACAGCAAAAATCGAGGGAAGACTTACCCTTAATCCACTAAAACACCTTGACCCAATCGGCTTTATATTTATGCTTATTTTCCGCTTTGGCTGGGCAAAACCAGTTCCAGTGGATATTAATGCCTTCGAAAAACCATTTCGTGGTCTCTTCCTTGTAGCAATCGCTGGGCCAATTTCTAACCTTATTCTTTTTGCATTAGGAACAATTCTTCTCGCACTTCTGAATGTATTCGGAATACTTACAATCCTCCCTTCGGTCATCACTACAATTCTTGTGATTTTTCTCTATATTAATGTCTCCCTCGCACTCTTCAATCTTCTCCCTATTCCTCCACTAGATGGTGGTAATATAGTCCAGGCTTTACTTCCCGAACAATACCACGAGCAATGGCAATCGATTCGTAGTTTTTCACCGTTTCTTTTTCTTCTACTTGCTTTTCCAGGCAGTCCATTCTTCGCAATTTTTAGTAGTTCTTGGTATAATATCGTTGACTCTTTCATTAGTTTCGCCCTTAGAATGGCAGGATTATGATGCCGAAGTAACTCAGTGGTAGAGTAGCAGTTTTGTAAACTGTTTGTCGCGGGTTCGAATCCCGCCTTTGGCTCTGCTCCTAATTATTTAAAAGCAAAGATAAATCGGGATTAGAAACGCTAAATATGAAACGAGGTGAATTATAAAGCCCTCCTTGAAATAACGTGAAATCATTCACATTATTCCTTGGTTCCAACTTTTCTCATTGCCAAATACCCTCATCACCATCAACTACATCACGCTCTTTTTTTACTTCTGTTCACACATTTGATATCATTCAACAGTTGCTGGGATAGCTCAGGTGGCTAGAGCACTCCCTTGGTAAGGGAGAGGTCACGGGTTCGAGTCCCGTTCCCAGCTCTGATATTTCTACAAAGGGGCGGATGGGGTCGAGGAGCAATTTCCTAAAATTTAAAATACCTTGATCGCAATGTGACTGAGTCACGTTTTTGGCTTTTACTATTACCTGTTTTGTGACTTAGATAATTTAACCTTTATCTAATAAAAAAGTGGATGAAAGAAAACCTAAATTCCTCAACGACCGCTACAAACAAAAACGCGGTGGAAGCTCTTATCTCATCACTCTTTTCTGTGCCCATTGTTCCACACAACTCCTTGTCTACCAAAAAGATGGAAAGGGCTCGCTCATACGACTTTATCTGGATAGAATAATTGCTCCAAAAGAACTGACCGAACTACAAAACATCTTTCATTTTTCTAGAATTCCACCACTCGTTTGTCCAAAGTGCCAAAGAATAATTGGAGCACCCATGATTTACGCACCAGAAAAGAGAAGAGCAATAAGACTCATACACGGTTCATTTCTCAAAAAGAAATCCTAACTACTGCTTGTTTCATCAAGAGTACAAGATTTCCAAAAATCTCACCGCTGAATTGTCACTCTTTGAGTGTTATAATTACCTATGACACAAAAGACACTCTATGCAAACGAGATTAAGAATGCTGATATGGGAAGAGACGAACTCTTCTCAGTAAAGGAGATCCAAAAACATCTTTCTAAAAATGGTGACCCTTATTTCCGAGTGGTTTTAAAAGATAGAACCGGCATCGTACAAGGGAAAGTATGGAAAGACTCAGTGACAGAAACCAATGTAGAGAATATTCAAGTAGGGGATGCAGTTGCTGTGGATTTTGAAGCACAAACCTATAATGGTGAACTACAACTCATACTAAAAAAGATGAATAAGCTTTCAGAGTATGATGTCACACAGCTTGTAAACATGTCGCCTAAAGATCTTTCGGAACAATGGACAAAGATAGAAGCAAAAATAGATTCAATGGAGGACAAAGAATTAAAAGGGCTCCTTAATAAAATTTTTTCAGATACAAAAGTTAAGGATGCCTATCAAAAATCCCCAGCTGCAGAATTTGTTCACCATGACTTCATAGGTGGATTAATGGAACATGTCCTTGAAATGATGAGCATGGCAGAAGCTTTGATTCAATTTTACCCAATAGTAGATCGATCTATGGTTCTTACAGGTATACTACTACATGATATTGGAAAGATTTACGAACTAGCTCTAAACGAAACAACTTTCGAACGAACAAAAGCAGGGTATCTTCTCGGTCATATTGCAATTGGTACTATGATGATCAATGAGGCAATTCCTGAAAACTTCGATGAAAACAGAAAAATGGCATTAGAGCACATCATATTGTCTCACCATGAAGAATTGGAATGGGGTGCCGTTGTAAAGCCAGCAACAATTGAAGCAATGATTGTTGCTGTCGTTGATCGGGCATCGGGCAATGTTCGCCAGTGTGAAAAAGAAATTGCATTAGCAGACGTAGATCGACTTGGTTTTGGCAAATATAATAAACAACTAAAAACAAAGATCTTTATCGGTACACCTGTAGCCTAAATCACCAAGCTGAAAGAGCGGTCTTCAATATCTTTGTGTCTACAAACAAGTTAATAATGATCTTGTAAAGTCCCATTATACCACATCATATTGGCTATTTCCCTTCCATAAACTGAATAATTAGTGTATAATACATTTATGATTTTGAAAGTCGTCTTTCAGATACTTTATATTCTCCTCATCTTTATAGAGAGCTTACTCTCAATTCGATTTATCCTAAAATTAATCGGTGCTACCAGCGGTGTCCCTCTGGTTAGTTGGATATATTCCTTTACAGACGTTATTCTTTCTCCAATTCGTGGTATTACAACAGATTCCTTTTCATTTTGGGGAATTACCATTGAAATTGGAACACTCCTCATGATTCTGCTCCTTACTTTATTGGCTTATGCCTTCTACGAGATAATAAAAGCCTTAAAATAATATGACAAACCAATTTTCCTCAGACTCTCTCCCAATTACTGTCACAGAAGACGGACTTTCATTCGATGCAACTTTTCTTACTGTTCTTCAAGAAACTTCCTTTAAAACACGAATGCTCCGTCGTTTTTACCTTAATTCTGTTACTGTATATCCAAAAGTAGTCTATAAGACCTACTGGCTAGACGACGCATACAATACCTTTGCAAGACTAGGAATTAAAGTAAAGGCAACCATCATCTTTTCTGATATTGTAGGAATTGAATTTGCAAAAACTAAAACAATCACTTCAGTTGATAAAGTTCGTATTATCGAATGTATTTCTGGTATTGGTGTTGCAATTGTACAGCCAAAGCCAATGTCACTCGCAGAAGAGATGATTCCTCAAATAGTAGACCTTATTTCTGGTACAAAAGTCATTGTTCCTCCAGGTTGGAGTTACACTCTTGTAAATACAGGTAAAGAATCCCTTGCAACAATTGAAATTTTGCATAAAGATCAAGAAATACATCAAATGTATGTTGAGAAGAGAGGAGCACCCCTTTATCTGATAGAAAGGAATGGCACTGTTGAAATTGTAAAAAATTCACAATACAAAAATGTCCAAAAGTATGTTAAATTGAACTCAGATGAGTACTCAAAATCCCTTGATATTAAAGACACCCCAACGATTGTTCACCAAATTTGCGTGGATGGTAAGTGTTTTACCTGGTTTGACCAAGCAAGTAACCAGAATTGGGAAGATACTCTCGCTGCTACTATTATCGGCGACCCTTTCAGTTTTAACGGCTAATCCAACTCTTGCACAAACTAACCAGATAAAGGAAGATCTCTCCTTTCATTTTTTTATTGACAATAACTATAAAGTAAGACTTGAAGGATATGTTAATCTTATTAATAAGACTTCTCGTGATATCTCAATTACTGAGTACACTCTGTCACTACCCGCAGTAAAGCTAAAAAATACAAAGGTTTCAAAACTTGTTCCTTCTACCTTTCTCGTTGATAACTATGAAGAGAAAGGTTCAAATCTATTTAAGATCAAATCTTCCCAAAGAAATCCAGTAGTACTTCCACCAAATACACGAATACAGTTTGCGTTTACATCAGATATTGAAAGCCCATTTATTTCATTCCAAAAATTCAAAATCTTTGATTTCCCCTTTCTTCTTGATACAGACTCTCAACATATCGACTTACAAGTTAGTGTTGGACAGTCTTTACCTCTTATTCTCGCTCCAGATACAGAAAGGACTGAATGGGATCAGAGGATTTTTACTCTGACACAATCAAAAGGTAAAACTCTTGTATTTCTAGAAGATTCATTTGCATTTTCTATAAGATCCACAAGTAGCATTTCCGATATGCCTCTCTATAGCACATTAACTTCTAATGCTTGTGTCGATGAGAAATTTATATCTTGTGAAAACTGTACAAAAGGCAGATATGATTCACTCTCAAATTTTACTTTTTCTCCAAAGATTTTAACTGAACCCGCAATATTAGTAACCAATGTCCTATATAACAAAACCTGTGCAATTGAGAAATTTCAGAAGTTACAAAACGAAACTGTTTTCGGTACTGCGATAACAAAAGAGAACTATTCCACTGGCTTAACACTTTATCCACAACAATCAACTATATTCCCTGCAAAGTGGACAAATAAATTCTTCAATGACTCCTTGTTCTATATTGAAAGTACAGAACTAAAACAAACAAACTTTCCGTTTGCCTGGGATAAAGGTTCTTTCTTTCACATACCTCTTATTAACTGTACTACCGATACTGAGTGTCAAACTGCTAAAGAAAAACTCGCGAATATTACATTCTCGATTGGCGAAGAAATTCCGCACGAGGATGTAACGATATCGGGAATAGATAAAAGTGATATTTCTCTCTTCTTAAAAGAACAAGTATCTCTCTTTGCTCAACCAACCCTCATCATAAGGAATAACTCAGATTCTCTCAAAAAAATTGCCCAATTAAAAATTAATGCGAATGCTATATTTTCAGAATTAACTATAAATAATATGTTTCTCTTCCCTCAAAGCTCAGAGGAAATACCGCTAAATTCATTAAACCGTATTCCTTTGAGAGTTATTCCTGAAAACATTACAGTCTTTGCAGATAATCTCGAATATCAAATATCTGTTACAGAAAATAGTCATCCCTACTTGATAGTAATTTATATTCTCAGCATTCTCTTTATTATCTCAAGTGGAGTATTCCTCATTTCGATAACAACTGTTATTATTAAAAAGAGAACAGCACGAGTTAATATCATAATGGGGGATAATGAATAAAGAGTATATGACGGTTAGACTGGCATTGCTCGCCTTATTTGCATGCTTTTTCCTTTCCCATCCAGTATTAGCACAGACTTCAAGTCCTACGCCAAGTCTTACAGTAACGACAACTCCCTCAATTTCTGTTACAACAACACCTGAACTGACACCAACAAACACACCTTCACCAACAGTAACTAGCTCTCCACTGGCAATTAGTAGCCAACTGAAAATAAATGCTCAATATCCATGGAATAAAGATATTCCGGTAACAATCGAGCTTTCGCCAAGGATTGATGCACAAATACTGGAAGTACGGTGGCCAACAAGGACTGGTTTTACAATTTCTCCTAAAACAGCAACATTACGAAATGTGCAAAAAGATTCTACCTATTCAGTTACTTTTATATTTTCACCTATTGGAACGGGACTTCAACGTTTTTCCGCAGAATTAATACTTACAACATCCGAAAGCAAATATATTTCGAGTGTCCCACTTGAAATTACATTAAATTCACAAAAACTCGTGACACCAATCACGGATGGCTATAAACAATATGAAATTCTTATGTATGCGGGAATTGGAATAATTCTTTTCATTGTAGTTCCGGCATCAATTTTCCTTTTCTTCTTTTATATAAAAAATAAGCTAATACCTAAATGGGTCAAGACACGGTTAAACGAACCTCTCTAAAAAGAAGAGGTCTACTATTTGCAAGCAGTGGCATCATTATTGCTACCTTTTTCTTTCTACTTATCTTCTTTTTAAGGGAAAAAATAAGTAACGAGTATACACAGAGAGTTTCAGCAATTGGGACAAAACTTCAACTTACTGAACAGACATATGTCGATATTATTACTGAAGTTACAGAAAGAGAAAATATCTCAAGTGAAAAAATAGATGCACTAGAGAAGGACTTTGAAGAATTATACGCTGACATCCTATTTATAAATCAGAATATCTTTATCTATAAGGAAGATTCCTCTGCGCTTAGTGACCTTCAGAATTTGGCTCTTAAGAGAAAAGAACAAATATCTACAGTGCGAGTAATAAGCAATTATATTCTCCTGGAAAGCGAAGTAGGCACCGATCTAAAACAACATCAAGCCTGTGTTGATACGATCAATTATAAAGGCAGTCCAGCAAATGTATCCGGTTCTGTACGCCTGTGTAACGAAAGTCTGGGTACTAGTAATGTATCCTTAATCGGAAAAGAGAAGCTTCTGAACTGTTCGGAAATATCCCTACCTAGTACTTATATTACTAAGAGAATATCAAGCTATACTGCGTTAGAAAAATTTTATTACTATATTTCAGAAAAAAAATACCCCGAGGCGGCAAACGAAGATAAACTTTTTAAACAGAGACAAATAGAATTAGCGAATATCACTAGTTGGAATATTTGTATTACAGATTTTCTGGGTGAAAAGGCTTCTTTTATTGCTCCCTAACGACTGAATAAAGACCTAAGCATTGACAAGATGCCCTCAAAGAATGAAGTAAACCCTAATCGACGAGTTCCTTGTGTCTGAGATTGATAATAAAAAGGTTCTGGTTGAGCGTTTGTAGAAACAAAAGCTGGACCCGGGCTATACTCAACGGGAGAACTATTCATTTGCTGTGTTTGAGATAAATGTGGCATTGTCGACACGCCCTGATACTGCTTACTTTCACCTCTGAGGTTAGCTATGTGTCTGTTTTTTTCTTGAAGTAAATCCTGAAGTGCAATTATTTCTTGTCTCATACCTAAAAGCTGACTCTCCTGAAACTTTACTTTTAATTCGAGCTCCGAATTAGAAGACTTAAGAATTGAAAACTGTTTTGCATTCTCTAATGAAATCTTATGTTCATTAAGATTTAAAAGGTTTCTAATAAGCCCTTCCTCTGTTAATGCACTAAAGCGATAATAGTTAAAATCTTTTTCTGCAGGATCTTTACCCAGGACTAATTTAAAGATACGTGTAATAATATCTCTTCTCTGATCTTCTGGCATTTTACTTAATGAAACCGCATTCTGTTGTTGTGAAGCACCAAAACGTGATGGTGGTGGTAATGGACCGAGAGGATCGTCAAGGAAATCATCATCATCATCTAAAAAATCATCATTTGGTAACAGTGCATTGTCTTGTAATAGCGACGACCTTTGAGGACCAATATTTGGTGCAGTCTGCTGTATATTACTATTCTGTGTCTTGTATTGTGCAGGTTGCTGAGCTACTTGCGATTGCGTATTCTGCATATTTTGCTGTTGTTGAGGATTGAAGGGCGCATATGAGGGAGCCTGTTGGACACTGGGTGCATTAGAGCTAGTAGGGGCATTTACGGGCATTGCGAGGACAGGTGAGGATACAGGGGGAACGTATGACTGAGCTGGTTGAGGAGTGTTATTTTGAGTTGGCGTAGGAGTGCCAGGAGAAAAAGTAATGTTTTGCCCTGGTTGCAAGTCTTGCATGCTGTTGAATTATACCATTTCTCTGTGATAAAATAAACAAATAGACGGAAGTTCTGTCATTTTGCGGATGTAGTTCAGTTGGCTAGAACATCTCATTGCCAATGAGAAGGTCGCGGGTTCGAATCCCGTCATCCGCTTTTTGTATACTGTAGAGTAATTCCTTTCCAAATCTTTTATATCCTCATATCATTACTACTGTATAATATAGCTATGATTGAATTTAACTAAATAAGACTCTTCCAGAGAAATCATTTTCTCTGTATCTTATTTGTTATTTACACATCATGAAAACATCAAATCGTTATCAAAATAAATATAGTATCAATCACTCTCAGAACTTTATCCACTCTGAATTACTTTCGGAAAAGATAATTGCACTTTGCTCAATAAAGCAAGGTGATTCCATCATCGAGATAGGACCCGGCAAAGGTGCACTTACTAAATACCTTATAGGTACTAAAGCAAACATCACCGCAATAGAAAAAGATAATACTCTCTTTAGTTATCTTAAAAGCTTATTTCAAAATGAGACTACCGTTCATTTTGTTAACCAAGATTTCCTTGAGTATCAACTCCCTTTAAAAGAAGACTTGATTATAATTGGGAATATTCCATTTGCTTTAACAACGGCAATACTTGAGAAAGTCCTTCAGCCTAAACTTAAAATTAAGAAAATTGTCATTATTGTTCAAAAAGAAGCAGCACAGCGACTTATAGGACCAGATAATAAGGGTAAGATTGAAAGTCTTTTTTCTCTGAGATACAAACCCTACTTTACAACGAAGATACTCTATAGATTTCTTAAGACAGATTTTCATCCTCTGCCATCAGTAGACACAATCTTATTAGAAATAACACGAAAGGATTCGTTGGACATGTCTTTTTTTGATTACAAAGGGTACTTAAATTTCATTAGCTATTGTTTTAGCTCTTGGAAACCAAGCGTAAATGATGTATTAAAACTACTTTTTAGTAATTTGCAACGGAAGATTATTCAGAACGCTACTGGAATAAACCTTTACAGAAAGCCAACGGAGCTATCATATTCCGAGTGGATCACTCTTTTTCAGAGCTTTCTTGAACAAGCACCGCTTCATAAGAAAAAACTTATTGCAAATGCGGCAGATGAGATGGCAGTTAGGGAGAAAGAGTTAGTAAAAATATTCCGAAAGAGATAAGATAAAGTAAGAGACTACTAGCTATAATATTGATTTAGATAATGAAGTAATAGGTCAGCTGAATACTATTAATATCGGAGAAGGGGTATCCCTAAAGTTATTAGCACCAGAAGATACTTTAATCATAAAATCACTGTTGATGAGGGGTTCGTCTGAAGGTAAATTTGACATGCAGGACATAGACTCTCTTACTAAAATAGTTAAATTAATAAAAAGTATCTAAAAGAAAGGATGAAATCGCTAGGCATTAATACCTATACTCAGGAAAAGATTACTTTACTAATAAAATGAACTCATTCTCTTTTATCGCTTCCCTCTGGCTCCAGCCATCTACAGACGCATGACATTTCTTTACAGTACCCATCAATATCTCACAAGATATTGATTTTCTTTTCAAACATAACAGAAGAGGATGGGGATCATTACCTGTTTTGGTTACCATTAGTAAAACAACATGGAAAACTTCAATATTCTATAATTCGAAGAGAAAAGCATATCTGTTACCTGTAAAATCAAGCATTCGAAAACTAGAGAAACTATCAGAAGGGCAGAGTAGTAAAATAGAAATCAATATTACTGAGTAATTATTCCCATTCCGCTAATGTAAAGCCAATTTCTCCCATCGGAGTTTTTAATGTAGGTAGCTTATTTCCTTTTGTTTTCTCTAGAACTGTTTCTTTATCTTTACAGACATCACCATTAATGAGTACTTTACCTGTAATGATCCAATCCTTAATCGCTTGTTGGTCCTGCATTGGAAGTAGTTTCTCAAGTGTTTCTAAAAGAGTTTTTCCAATAATGCTACTATCTGATGGTATTGCGTAAATCATTATTTTGAAATAGCCCGTAAAATTATTTGTTTAAGAATTTTTAAGTCTACGTCTAGTAAGCGTTTAATGTATAGACAAATTTTACCTGTTTTATACTTGCCTAGCTCTAAGAGAAGGTCACTATACAAAAGTTCACCACCTCTCAATACATATAATGTTAATGTTCCTCTTCTTGGAGAAAACCCAATCTTTGGCATATCTCCCTCACGACCACTCTTATATTCATAGTGCTCACTTCCAAAGCCTATAATTGAAGCCCCCCACATTGTTGGCTTCTCTTTTGTAATTTCTTCCATAAGTTCAATAATTATACGAGAATCTTCCTGCTGTACTTTATCTTCGACTGTAGATAGAAAGAGATCAACACTGGTATCTGTTTTTTGCGTCTTATTTTCTGCCATAACTTGTTTACTTAAGTTAATTATTACAATTATCCTCTTTTCTCACAGGATATGCTACATTATGTCAGTATGCATGAAGATTCTCAAGTACATAGAGTTGCTCTGGTTCATGATTTCTTTATAACTTATGGAGGGGCAGAAAAGGTCTTTGAAGCTCTTATGAAATTACCTTACACTCTTTCTTTACATACTTCACTTATTACAAAACCTCCTGAATATTCCGTCCAAATTCAAACATCATTCATGCAAAAACTTCCATTTCTTAGAAGGTTTCTAACTTTCTACAAATTTTTGCTTCCATACGCATTCAGCTCACTCTATTTTGATCCCAAAACACAAGTTGTTTTTAGTGATACCGCATCATTTGCAAAATTTATCATTCCTCCTCCGGGAAGTATTCATATTAGTTATATCCATACCCCACCCCGCTTTCTGTGGAATTTGGATTCCTCGATTAAAGCGAGATCTTCATTTATATTAAGATTCTTTTTTAATCTGATTGCAGGAACAAGGCAAAGGATAGATGACTATCTTAGCTCACAACGAATTCACTTACTTGTTGCAAACTCACTTGAAGTCCGAGATCGTATTAAGAAATACTATAAACGTGAATCAGTTGTTATATACCCTCCAGTACAAGTTGCAGAGATCATAAATGCACTTCAAAACTATTCTATTAAAAAACAAAATAAGTTCCTCTTCTTTAATAGAATAGAAAAGTATAAGAATATAGATATACTCCTAAAGAACTGGCCAGGAAAATATCTATTAACAGTTGCTGGAGATGGAAGTATGCTTGAAGAATTAAAAAAACTATACGCAGATAAGAAAAATATTACCTTTATCGGTTTTGTTCCGGAAAGTAATAAAATTGCGCTAATGGCTTCACATGCTGCCCTGGTTTATCCCAACAGAGAAGATTTTGGAATTATTATGGTTGAATCGCTTGCATGTGGTACCCCCGTTATTGGTCTCAATTCAGGAGGAGCAACAGAGATAATCAAAAATAGAGTGCATGGAATTCTTTTGAATGAATTCACTTCAGAAAATATTCAATATGCCGTAAATTGGATTCTTGAAAACAAAAGTAATCTTGAAACAAAGAAACTTCAGCAACATGTGCTAAAATTTGACAAAGAACGGTTTATTCGAGAAATAAAGAGTACAATAGATCTAGCTTATACAAAGTATGGAACAACTATTTAAAAAAATAAGTGCCCTCATAACAATTATAGCTTCTGACGTATTTGCAATAATTATTGCATTTATTTTTTCATTCCTTGTTCGAGACATTCTCTCACTATTGATTACTGTTCCGACCCTTATCTCAGATGACCCAATTGCATACCAAGTAACAAACTGGTGGATTATTCCTTTATATATCGCAATTTTCTGGATTATGGGTCAATATGGTCAACGTAAACCTTTCTGGCATGAGACGAAGGATTTTATCAAAGCAATTCTTTTAGTATCCTTACTTATCTTTACTGTTATTTCATTTGGTAGACTAAGTCCTTATGTTTCGCGAATTATTTTTGTAGTCCATCCACTCATTCTTATTCTCATTATTCCCCTATTAAGAAGAGTAGTAAAAACTATTCTTTTTAGATTGCAACTTTGGAATGAACCCCTTATTGAGATTACTTTGGATTCTGAATCCTCTCTTGATGAAATCTGGAAGCATAATTCCTATATTGGCTACACAATTGTCGATAAGTTTAAGGTTGTACTTGATGGGAAAGATAATATCTCTGAAATTCTAAATAAACTTCAATATGAAGTAAAAGAAAGTGCTAAAAAGAATAAATGTGAAACAGTCGCAATTATCATACGTGATGTCTCAGACAAGAATCTTCCAAGAATTACCGAAAAGCTATACTTTGTCGTACCTAGGCTACTCATAATTCCTGAATTTTTGTCATTTGACGTTATGAATGCAGCTGTTTATCATCTTATGTATGAGAATATGTTTATCTTTGATATTCGGAAAGGTCTTATTTCACAATCAAACCAGTTTATTAAAAGGATTTTTGATATTCTTATCTCATTAACTGGAATTATCGTTCTTTTTCCTATCATGTTACTCGTGAGCCTTATTATATATATAATAGACGGAGCACCTGTAGTCTTTACGCAAGAAAGATATGGGAAAGATGGATCTATATTCCAATTTATGAAATTCAGATCTATGTATAAGAACAACCCAGAGATTCTTACAAAATATCTTGATAGAAATCCAGATAAAAAAAAGGAATGGGATACATTTCAAAAACTACGAGGTTATGATCCAAGGGAAATCAGAGTATTGGGTAAAATTTTGCGTAAATTCGATCTCGATGAGATTCCTCAGTTATTTAATGTACTTCTAGGAAAGATGAGTATTGTCGGTCCTAGACCTTATCTTCCAAGAGAAAGAGCGATGATTGCTGATTATTTTGAAAGAATCCTTGCAGTAAAACCAGGTATTACAGGATTATGGCAAGCAACCGGCCGCAATAATTTTACTTTTAAGCAAAGACTGGTCACTGATACTTGGTATATACAAAACTGGTCACTCTGGCTGGACTTTGTTATTGTTTTTAAAACGATACGTAAAATAATTAGCTAAAACATGCTTAAACAGGTAGAAAAACATATTAAAAGTCAAGAAAATGCTTGGGCAGGACTAATGGAAATGCTCAAAACTCAGCAAAATTTCCAAATCGAGTTACTCTTCGCAATTATCAGTACTATTCTCGGTATCATCTTACAAATTATTATGCTTGAATGGTTCATGCTCTTTACGGTAATAACACTTGTTCTCGTTGCTGAAATATTCAATACTTCTATTGAATACGCGTGTGATGCAATTACTTTGGAAAAGAATCCTCTCATCAAGTTATCTAAAGACATGGGTGCAGCTGCAGTTCTCATTACTGCATTGCTCTCATTATTTGTCGGCATCATTATCTTTCTTCCTAAATTACTTGCACTCGTATAATGCTAGCTTTCCATTTTATTACCTTGTTTCCAGAGATTGTGAATGCCTATAGTAAGGAGAGCATTCTCATGAGAGCAATAAAAGCAGAAAAGATTGAAGTAGTAATACATGATCTAAGGCAGCATGCTACAGATAAGCACCATACAGTAGATGATAGAGTTTATGGTGGCGGACCGGGCATGTTATTAAAGATCGATGTGCTCTTTCGTGCAATCATAGCTATTAAAAAACAGTTAACCAAACAGAAGAGAGAATCAAAGGTTATTCTTTTTTCTGCACACGGGCCATTATTTGACCAACAGAAAGCAAGTACTTATTCAAAATTAGATAACAATACAGCATTTATCTTTATTTGTGGACATTACGAAGGTGTAGATGCAAGAATCACTTCTTTTATAGATGAAGAACTTTCTATAGGGCCGTATGTACTTACGGGTGGAGAATTACCATCACTTATTGTAATGGATGCAGTAACTCGCTTATTACCTGGGGTACTTGGAAATGAAGAAAGCGCACAAGTAGAAACAAATTTTATGAGAGAAGAAAATACACTTATTGTAGATGGAGAACACCCACAATATACACGGCCGGAAGTATTTACCTACACCGATGATACTGGTATAGAGCAAACTCTATCCGTACCTACTGAACTCCTTACTGGTCATCATAAAAATATCGGTGAATTTAATCGGAAGAATCGTACGAAAAGGAAAATAAATCTGTAATGTAACGCTTCCTCTGGGAGTCTGTATAATCACTTTTCCCGCCTTACTATAGTAGCAATTGAAATTAAATTGTTACGAAATATCTATGAAAAGAATTACTGCTTTTGGTTGTATTGCTATGTTATTTCCATTTCTATTCCTTAATATAAAGATAATTAGTGCGGAAGAAATAAGTATTCCATTGAAGGAAGATACTTACGTAGAATCTAATTATCAAACAATAGCACCTTGGAACAATAGAAATATCTATTTAGGAAAAGATACCTTGTACAACAAGGGAATGACACGAGTATTCTTCCTTCCAGACTATATGAAATTAAAAGAACTTAAAGTAAATCCGAATAGAATTAGTTCTGCTACTTTGCAGATGGTTGCATATGCAACTCAAGGCCCTTGGCAAGTAATACCCACTAATCTGTATAGAGTACAACAAATATGGAGTATGTATTCGTTGACTTGGTTAAATCAACCAACATCTCTCTCAAAAATACTTACTACAGATTTATCTCCTGGTAGTGGTCAAAAGAGTATTGTAATGACCCAAACAATTAAAGACGAGTACAGTAAGTTTCTAATAAATCAACCGACATATGGATATTCTCTTAGAACAAATCCGGAATCCGATAAAGGTCTTATTCTGTGGTCAACCGGTTGTCCTTATGCAAGCACTGCCCCAATATGTAATATAGGAGAAGAACCAAAAATTTCATTTACTTATACTCAAAATACAGCACCGCCGATGTGCGCATTTATCCAAACTCCTCCCAGCTTAACGAATCAGCTAGAAATCCAGCTAGATATTGGACCAGTACAAGATATTGATGGAGATACACCTGTTTATAAAGCAACAGTCTGTTCTGATAATCATTGCTCTACCATTCTTAATACAATTATTCCCGATGTCACAAATAAAGTTACCATCCCACTTTCTGAAGGAGAGCAATTCATACGGTGTGATACTTCAGATTTATTCGAAATAGCTACCGGAACCATTCATTCTGTAAAAAGAGATACTATTGCTCCGGAAAAACCTATACTTACTGCCGAACCACCTTTTTCTGCAGGCACTCAAAATATTATCTCTTGGGAGAGTAGTGACCTCACTTTCCTTTCCCAATTACAAGCAAGTAAGTATAGTGATTTCCGAACACCAATAACGACTGATTGGCTAAATACGGCACAATATGAACTTACAATTCCTTCAGAAGGCAAGTGGTATTTTAGGATTAAAGCAAAAGATATCGCAGGGAATATTTCAGTATGGTCTAACTCTACAACTACTACTCAAGATTTTACTCTGCCCGAAGTTGAATACTTTAAAACAAGCAAAGAAATACTGAGTCCCAAAGTAGACAAAAGTGGAATTGTCTCGGAAAATGCATATATTCAAGGAAGAATGAAAGATAATTCATTAAAAAAAGTGTCACTCACAATCTATAATATTAATCAAGAGATAGTCTATAGTTCGAGTGAAACTGACAAGGCATATATTTGGAGACATTGGCCAGAAACAAAAACAGACATTAAAGATGGAATTTATTATGTCTATCTCTTTGGGGAAGATCAGGCAAATCAATCCTTTTTTAGTGAACCACTAAAAATAATAATTGATACAACTGCACCTACCCTTGCAAAGGTATCTTTTCCCAGAAACAATAGTACCTTGAGTCAAAATATTTTTAAGAGTTCTTTCTCATGTGAGAGTAATGCAAAAGGAAAAGTATATTTAAACACTCGAGTACAAAAAGAATTTGTGGGAAGTGCTACGATTGATTTCGATCTAAAAGACAATACCTATACACTTAAGGTACTTTGTAGTGATCTGGCAGAGAATAGCTCCCAAATAGAGATTGGTTTTATTGTAGATACAACTCCTCCCAAAAACCCTAAATTAGAAATAAAAGAGACTGGGACTGGCTTCGAAATTAGTTTTGAATGTGAAAAAAACGGTAAATATAAGGTAGAAACAAAAACATCTTCTTCTGAGACAACTTGTCCCAAAGAAAACAACACAAGTATTATAATTACTAAAAAAGATCTCTTACTTGGTGACAATTTCGTTGTTGTTAGTCTGACCGACTCTGCAGGTAATCGCAGTGATAGCACACAAGGCGTACTAAAAAATGCAATCTCCGAGGTTTTAGGTATCAAAACATCTACTGTGTTTATTCCTTGTACCTACGTCATTTACCTTTCAACTAAAAAAGAAATACCAAACTGTGACTGGAGTGTTTTAAAGTTTGATCATATTTCTGTGCCTGAAGGATTCCAGGATCAAAATTCTTTTATTTATAAAGTCATTTCATCAGGAAATATCATTGCCAAAACTACTGTTACAATAATTGATTGCAAAAAATTCGATTTCTGGGATCCACTTACTTGGTTTGGGTGCAAACAAGAAGAGCTACTGAAAAAAGAAGTATCACTTACACTTATTGAGAAGATTAATACTCCAGAGAATAACATTAGGTTTACAAACTATTCTAATAGTTTAAGTGAGTATATTCTTACAAGTACAAGCACTCTAGAAACAATTAACCTTAATCTTTCATATATAGGAAGTACCCTTATTGACTATCGTGGTTTAAAGTATGCACCCACAATAGTACTCGAAAGAAAAGGTCAACCATTCAATGCTCCTAAAATCTTTATTCATTCTTCAAAGCCCTTTGAGTGGATTTTTAAGCGAATAGTTGAAGCATCTCAATGGCACGGAGACACCTTCTATCAGAAACCTCATGGAGGAATAGATTTTAGTGTCACTAAAGAGACTATCCTTATCCCGGCAGATGGACAGGTCGTTTCAGTTGCATATAATCAATCAAGTACCTGTTTTGCTGGAGGATATTATATGGGTATAAAACATGGAAATGGGATGTATACCTACTTTTTTCATCTTGAAAAGAAGCCAAACTTTTCTGTAGGTAGCAAAGTAAAGGCTGGCACAGAATTCGCTATATCAGGAAACTCTGGGCTCTATAATTGTAAGGCCTTAGCATACCACCTTCATTTTGAAATAAGGACATCAGCAAAAACTACCAGCCATGTTAACCCAGTAGACTATGTAAATGTCGACTGGAGCCTTATCAAAACTGCAAAAGCGAATCAATATCCAAGCAGATTAAGTGGTGATAACCCACATCCTTCATATTAACTTTACATTGACTCCTAATGAAACAAAAAATATTCCTCTCCTTTATCATAATTAGCACAGTGACAATAATTTATATTCTTCTTTATTTACTTGCCATATTCTTTAAACCGAAAGGAGACGAGAATTATTCACAATCTATTTTTAATCCAAAGATAGAAGTCTACCAGTGTAAGAGCGGTATTATTATTCAAGCTGTTAAGAATGGTATCTCACTCTGTCGAACTTCTGATTCACTCTCATTACAAAGTGAAGGAGAACAAAATAAAGTAATGTCTAAAGAGATAGGCGATCAACAAATTGTGGTAGCTTTCAATGACCCCTACCTCACTATTGTAGGCGAAAAGGAATTACTTATTTCTAAGATATATTCTCAGAGAGAAGTAATCTCAATTCTGAAAGAAGAGAAAAAAATTATTCCCACTGGAGTATTGATTGCACAAAGGGATAATAATTTACAGGTCTATTTTAGTGAAGAGATTAGAGCAGATAAGGCTACTGACATTAAAACAAAAGTAGAATTCATTAATTTTGAGAAAGAATCGATTAAGGAAAGACAATCGTTTTCATTTATCGACTTCTTTAAAATTTCAGAGGTTTTCCGTAATAATGACTATGACCTCTTATTAATAAATGAAGCATACCCTTTTATTGCACCAGAGTCTGGATTACTCTCGCTTAATTCCAAAGAAATAATAAAGATTAAATGCTTTGGCGTACTTGTCACTATTCCAACAATAAATACCTCACCCGTTTTTTATTTACCCACTGATTGTGATGATTATAAAGTAGGGTATTATTACTTAAACCAAAATGTACTATTGAGACTGAATATCATGGATATCCGCACAGATAATAATCCTGGAAAAGATACTATTTTCATGGTTAATGACAAAGATCTCATTCATTTCTCTGGTAATGAAATTACTCAGACGATAGCTAATACAATGACTACTTCAACCCGGAATATCGGACTAAAGTACACATTAGACATGCAAGTGGTGGGAAAAGGTAGTATAATAAATCCAGCCGGCAGATCAGACTATTTTGATTTTGCCGAAAATAACAGATTTATTTATAGACTATTCTTATGATTATCGGAACAATACAAGCACTTCTTTCTCCGAACGAGAAAGAAGTTAATAAAGCAAGAAAGATTCTTGTACAAATAAAGAAGTTTGAAAAAAGCATTAAGCTGCTTTCGGACTACGATCTTGCACAAAGTACTTCCTATTTTAGAGAGAAACTAGAAATCTCGGTCTCAGAATTAGAATCAGACGAGATCTATTTTAAAGAAATTTATCCTCAATTTGATAAATCTGAACTTGCAAATGAAAGAAAGAAACTTCTTGAGATACTTCCAGAGGCATATGCAAGAGTACGAGAGGTGGCCCTTAGAGTTGCAAAACACGAGCATTTTGACGTCCAACTTGTGACTGGCATACTTCTCGCTCATAATAAGATTACAGAGGTTTTCACAGGAGAAGGAAAGACTAATTCGGCATTACTCCCTGCATTTCTTTATGGAATTTCAGGAAAAGGTGTTCATGTTGCTACAGCTAACGACTACTTAGCAAAAAGAGACGGTGAGTGGGCAGGGCAAATTCTTCTTGCATTAGGAATGAAAGCTGCGATTATTGCGCCACAGGAATCATTTAAGATCATTTCCGATTCTGAAGCTGTTGAAGCATATGGAGAAGGTGCCAAAAAGACTCTCGAACTTAAAGATATGGCAAATATGTCCACTATGAATGGCGCTAACCTTAAAACAATTACTAAAAAAGAAGCTTATAAATGTGATATTATCTACGGTCAGGCAAGCGAATTCGGATTTGACTATTTACGAGATAATATGGCCAACTCACTCGAAAGCCGAACACAACGCTTTTTCTATTACAGCATTGTCGATGAGTGCGATTCGATTCTTATTGATGAAGCAAGAACTCCATTAATCATTTCAACCCCGGATGCACAACCAAGTGAGATTTACTATCGTTTTGCAACAATTGCACAACTTCTTAAACACGAAGAGGACTATAGCATAGATGAAAAGCGCCATGCTGTTGTTCTTACCGATTCGGGAATTGAAAAGGTAGAAAAGGCACTTGGTATTGCGAATGTTTGGTCAGAATCCCAGTATATTAAACATATCGATAATGCATTAAAGGCAAAGGCTCTTTACTACAAAGATAAAGAATACATCGTAACGAATGGAGAAGTACAGATCGTTGACCAATTCACTGGTCGTGTCCAACCAGGAAGAAGATATAGCGAAGGGCTACATCAAGCCATAGAAGCGAAAGAGAAGGTCACTATCAAGAATGAAAGCAAAACACTTGCAACAGTTTCTTACCAAAATTACTTCAGACTATACTCGTACCTAGCCGGTATGACTGGCACTGCAATGACTGAGGCAGAAGAATTTGAAAAGATTTATGCCCTAGATGTCGTACGTGTCCCAACACATCGCAAACTAATTCGAAAAGATCTCCCGGATGTCGTTTATAAATCAGAAAAGGCAAAGTTCAATGCTGTCGTTGAAGATATTATAGAAAAATACAAAGAAGGGAGACCTGTCCTTGCAGGTACGACATCAATCGAGAAGTCTGAATATATCTCACAGTTACTTCGAGAGAGAGGTATTCCACACCAAGTACTTAATGCAAAATTACATGACAAAGAAGCAAAGATTGTTGCAGCAGCAGGCCTTAAGGCTAACGTTACCATTGCAACAAACATGGCAGGCCGTGGAACAGACATAAAGTTATCACCCGAGGTAAAAGACCTTGGTGGGCTACATATTATTGGTACAGAAAGACATGAAGCTCGTCGTATTGATAACCAATTGAGAGGACGTTCTGGAAGACTTGGTGATCCTGGATCATCACGTTTTTATCTTTCTCTTGAAGATAGACTTATGCGAGTATTTGGAGGAGATATGATTAAAAATATTATTGGTAATCAACTCCCCGAGGATATTCCGCTCGAGTCTGGATTCCTTACACGAGTTATTAAGAACTCACAGCAAAAGATAGAATCGATAAATTTCGACATCCGAAAACGTCTTGTCGATTATGATAACGTTCTCAACCAACAGAGAGAAATTGTCTACAAAATGAGAAGGCTTATGTTGCAACAACTTCATGCAATAGAGATTCCTGAACAGATACGATTTATAGCTGACACAAAGTATACTGAATTTATTCCTCTAATTTCTGCATTTTCACTAAAGAGATATTCCAAGGATAAGATAGTTAAAATTGTAAAAGGAACCTTCTTAGAGAATCCACAGCGATTGTGGATTTTAAAACAGATATTAGACCAGTCTTTCCATATTCTCAATGATGATGTAAAAGAGAAGAGGCAAGTATCAGCTAATACACGAAAAATCTTTATTGATTTCCTTGATACAGTTATTCCGAATCAACTCCAAGAGAAAACCGCTATACTTGCTGGTTTTAAATCATACTCAGATTTCCTCTCTGCAAATATCGAAACGAAAGGAAAAGCATTCACAATAACAGTTCGGGTATTCGTCCAATTTATTATTGACGCATTATTTATACAGATAGAAACAATAACAAAGAGTGTGGGTAATAAAGAGTACGAAAGATATGTCATTATGTCTTCTCTCGATTTCCTTTGGATGGAGCATATCGATGCAATGTCAGACCTTCGTGAAGGAATCGGCTTCAGGGGTTATGCACAAAGAGATCCATTAGTTGAATATAAGAGAGAATCAACGATACTGTTTAATGAATTCTTCGATTCGCTTGCGGATATGATTGCAAGAAAAGCACTTCGTGTCGAGTCTGCCCTAACAAATCAGCAATCAACTGCAGAGCAGATTAAAAACATTGTCGCTCGAGCAAACTTCTCAAGTGGAAAAAAAGGCAAGAAGAATAAAAAGCGATAAAAGACTCCACTAAAGATGTCCCTAGATTGATTATTTTTATAGGGGGTTGTTGGATTAGGCTTGCCATGATACAGTATTTCAGATATACTCCAATTCGAGTTTACTATAGGATCAGTTCAGTAAAAATAATATGGCAAAAAAAAGTAAAAAGACGAGCGCAAGTCAAAGGACATTTAATGTTATTAAAATGGTTTGCGCAAATTGTGGAGAAGAGGTGTTTTATGTTCTCTCTTGTAATCATTGTGGGGAACAATTAGTATTCTCTGAATCTCTCAACCTTACACAAGCAGAAATTAAAAGGATGATTTCAGAAGATGATGCTGATTTTAAGGGCAACCTAGAGCAATTAAATGTTTCTGATGACGGTGATATTGATGATGATATTAGTGGGGTTTCAAGCGACATTGGAACATTAGGAGAAGACGAACTTGATGACCTCTATAGTAAAGGCCCTTTTTCTCCTTTATAGTATAATTCTCATAGTAAATACGTTAATTCTACTGTTAAGTTTATATTACCCGGGGATCATAGCTCAGTTGGCTAGAGCACTCCGTTCACATCGGAGAGGTCACAGGTTCGAGCCCTGTTGGTCCCATTGAAAATTATGAATCTACAAGATACTCTTGATAAAATCATCCTCCATGCGAAGTTACATACTCCCGCTCTTATCTTATTAAAAGGTACTATAGGAACAGGAAAAACTTTTCTTACAAAAAAACTAGCTGAACACATTGGAGTTACAGACGATATTGCAAGTCCTACTTTTACATTATTATCGAACTACTATATTGACTGGGAGAACAAGAAGAATTTTATTCATCTTGATCTCTATAGGCTTCCAAAATTTTCAACAGAACAGATTTTTACACAAACAAATCTTGCTGAATTCCTCATGGAAGACAATATTGTTGTTATTGAATGGCCAGAGAAAGTAGAACCATATCTAAAGCAATTTAATCCACTTATTGTTAACATTGCTATGAAAGATAACTTAAGAGTGTACTCCATAAATGAATAAACTGGTCATACAAAATGTTTTTCACCCTTTCTTTATTTTTGATGAAGCAATAGGTTTATTAAAAACTTACGAAAGCTTTCAAGAACTGGGTACTATGCTTACCGATGTAGAGATTACCGATAAGACGGAAATTATTGTAAATCGTGGTCCAGGATCATATTCTGGTATTCGAACCTCACTCGCCTATGTTCTTGGATTAGAGCACGGGCATCTTATTGCACAGCGAAACATAAGTACATTTACTACATTCGATTTTACAATGTTTATACAACCACTATATTTTATTGCCTGGCCCCGTAATACAGTCAACTCAATTCAGGATACTAAGGGATACACGCTTGACGATATATCAAAGCCGATTCGCTATATCAGTGGAGTAGAAGCACTTGAAATACCTAAGATTAAAATGCTTGCTGAAAGAAGTTTTATTCTTAACTCCGAAATACCAGTCCAGTTATTCGAAGATTTTGTAAATCCCTCACACATAAAAAACTTTTTAAACAACTCTTCACTCTCAAAAGATCGGTCTCCCCTATATATTAATCCCGTATTCATTACGGTATGAGAATTGCTGTCGTTTACGACTATTTACCTGCACATCCAGGCGGAGCAGAGAAGGTTCTTCCTGAAATACTACAAGTCTTTAAGGGCAATGTTGATCTCTTTCTTGCAGGATTAGTTGATTCTACATTTAGTAGAGGTTTTATAGACAGAATTCACGAACAAGATCCAGACTGTAAAGTATTCATTGGACAACAAATAAACTACTTAAAAGACCTACGCTTAAGATTCCTACATTATCGATTACCTGCAATTCTCTCGGGTTTTTCATTTGAAGGATATTCCCATGTTATTTGCTACACCTCTTTCCTTGGACATAGTATTACAGTGCCGATAGGTACAAAGAAAATTGTTTATTTCAATACTCCATCCCGTGTTTTGTGGAACCTCACACATAGTCATTCGCCTCTGAAAAAAATTATACCTCGATTTCTCCTTGAGATCCTTAGAAGTTCACTCCGAAGATCTGACCAGATGGGTATTGCTAGTGCAGATATAATAATTACCATTTCACATGCTGTATTGCAGAGAATTAAATCATTTTATAATGTCGATTCAATTATTCTTTACCCCCCTATATCTCAGAGAGAGCTACCCTCACAAAGCACCAGTATTATAAAAAATCCTAACAGAAAATATTTTGCACATATCTCTCGGCTCGAATCATATAAGAATATACAATTATTAATACAAACAGCGCCACTATTGCCAGATTATGACTTTTTTATTATTGGAGAAGGGCCATACCAGAAGCAACTGGTTGCCTTATCAAAGAAAATAAATTCGAAAAATGTTTTATTTACTGGGTTTATTTCTGATGAGCAAAGGGACATCTTTATTCGTAATGCAGTCGCAACTTTATCACTTAATGATGAAGATTTTGGACTCTCAAAAATCGAGTCTCTTCAATTGGGTACGCAGGTAGTTGCATTAGCTCGCGGTGCAGCTCCTGAGCTTCTTAAAAATACCCCCGGGGGTATTTTATTTAATGAAAATACCCCGGAATCTCTAAAAGAAGCACTCATAAAAGCCACTATATCACTATGGACAAAAAAAGAAATACAAGACGCCTCTTCTATCTTTTCATATGAACGTTTTAATAAAGAACTACAATCTTATATAGTATGAACGAGTATATTAGCACAACACTTTTCGTCCTTGATTATAGAAAATATGATAGAGATGTCGTTTTTATTGCAATTTCACCATACGAGGGGCAGAAGTACGTTATTGTAAAAGGTGCATCACTTGGCCCAAGTAAACGAGCAAAGATAATTGATATAGGAAATATCATAAAAGCCAAAGTATACCAACGAAACCATTGGTATTTATCCGAGGCAGAGTCTTTTGATTCGTTCTCATATCTTAAACAACATTTATCACTTATTGTACTATTTCAAGCCTTACTTACAATACTCAAACATACCTATATGGTTCCAGAAAAGAAAATTTATAATGCGGTAATAACAACTCTTCAGACACTAAAAGAAGGAAATTCCCTAGAGAAAGACGAAATAACACTTTTTTTGCTTATTCTGAGGGTCTTCGCCTTCTATGATCTTGTTACTTTTCCTCCAGTTTGTAGTATCTGTGAAAAAACAACATATACGGGTAGTTTAGGGGGATCATCTTGGTTCTGCGAAGAACATGCACCAGTAGGAGCTACCCCGTTTTCATTTCATAAGCACGGGTCTCGTATTAAGATCTTGCAGAAGCTTTTTAAGGATTCTTTGAATGTCAGATTTACTTATTCGCCGCTTTTAGGTAATCCTGCAGAATAGCATTTTAACTATTGCTTCTCAACTAAATTATACGCATAACCCGCAATCATTGCAGCATTGTCTGTACAAAAAGGAAGAGCAGGCACTAATAAATCAAGTGAAGTCTCGGCAACGACATTATTATAGAGGTAGTCAATAAGAAATTGGTTGCAGGCAACACCACCACCAAGAACTAGTGTTTTATATTTTGTATCCTTTATGGCGAGTAGTACTTTTTCCGCAATATGTTCACATGCCGCTTGTTGAAATGAAGCAGCAACATCTGAAGTAAAATAATCTCGTGCTGGACCTTCCGGATAAATATCTCTTTCTTTTTCGATATATTGACGCACCGATGTCTTTAATCCTGCAAAGCTAAAATTCATGGTGTTTACATTCTTTAGTGGCACAGGGAAAGGAATTGCAAGTCTATCACCCGTAAGTGCAGCTTTCTCGATTGCAGGACCACCAGGATAGGGTAGTCCAAGCATTGAAGCAACTTTATCGAACGCCTCACCCATTGCATCGTCTTGTGTTTTACCAAGGACTTCATAATCTTCCGGATTATCAAATGCCATAATTTGAGTATGTCCACCCGATACAATTAATGCTAGGAGAGGAAATTCTGGTTTTAGTTCAAATGCCTTGTCAACCCATACACCCCACATGTGAGCAACAACATGATTGACTGGTATTAATGGTACCTTTAATGATTTTGCAAGCCCTGCTGCATATGCTTCGCCTACCTGAACTGCCGGAGGTAAACCTATTTTTGAAGAAACAGCGACTGCATCTATCTTTATTCCACTTGCTTTTTCAAGAAAGTCTTTACCCATTTGTGTAAGATTAGTAAGATGCTCACGTGCCCCTAAGTCTGGCACTACACCACCATATTGTTTATGTTTTTCTATCTGTGAAATTGTAATATCCTGAATAATAATTCGACCATTAGAAACTATCGCAAGAGATGTTTCATCACATGTAGTTTCGATTCCAAGAATATTCATACTGGTATTATACATTGCTAGTGAATTTATGCCCACTTTAGGTTATAATCATTTATGAGTCTTATGATCTTAAAAAAACAAATTAGTGCTTTGCTTAAAGAAGCTACGGAAGCATTAGGAATAATAATTCCCGAGGATAAGATTACTCTTTCCTTTCCACAACATAAACAATTCGGAGACCTCTCTACAAACCTTCCATTAACAATTGCAAAAGATGTAAATCAAAACCCTCAAGAGCTCGCACAGAAAATAGTTGCTAATATAACTGATGGGCAAAAAAAGAAGTTACAGATAGAAAAAATAGACATCGTTGCCCCAGGATTTATCAACTTTACGATAGCTACAGAATATTACACTGATCTTCTTAGTACAAAATTTACTGAAGATACTTTTGGTACAGGTGATAACCTTGCCGGAAAGAGAATTATGATGGAGTATGCTCACCCAAATCCCTTTAAAAGCTTTCATATTGGACATTTACGTAATATTATTCTTGGCGAATCACTTATCCGACTTCTTGAAAATCAAGGTGCCGAAGTAATTCGTGTCAATTATCAAGGTGATGTCGGGATGCATATTGCAAAGTGTTTATGGAGTTTTATGAAGGTTGACCCTTCTTTATATCCCCAAGCTTCTGACGAAAAAGTAGCTCTACTAGGAAAGTGTTATGCCGAAGGTGCAACCGCATTTGAAGAAAATGAAGAATCTAAAAAGGAAATCAAAGAAGTTAATAAAAATATATATACCAAAGAAGATCCTAAAACTATCGAACTCTGGAACCTTGGAAAACAATGGAGTATGGAAAAACTTCACGAGATATATAAAAGAGTTGGTTCTCACTTTGTCAAAGAATATATGGAAACAGAGGTCACAGATCTTGGTCTAGAAAAAGTTCAGATTGCACTCGATAAAGGTATCCTTAAAAAGAGTGATGGGGCAATAATCTTTGATGGTGCGGAGTATGGACTAGATACCAGAGTTTTCCTTAGTAGTGAGGGCTTACCCACATATGAAGGTAAAGAATTAGGAATTGCTTATAGAGAGTTTACAGATTTTGGTAAAATTGATCTCTGTATCCATAATGTTGCAGTAGAACAAATAAGTTTTTTTAAAGTGACTTTCAAAGTTGAAGAACTCTTAGATGAAACACTCTTTAAAGGGAAACAGTATCATAATGCCTATGAATTTGTTGGATTAAAGAAAGGAAAGATGTCTTCGCGAAAGGGAGATGTTATCTTGGGTAATGATATTCTTAATGAGGCTAGAGATAGAATTAGGGCAAAAATTAAAGATGAGAGTACTGAACATAAAGATCAGATTGCTGAGACTCTGGGTGTTGGATCAATTAAATATTCATTCTTAAAGATCAGCCCGAAAACCTATTTAGCCTTCGATATTGATGAAAGTGTTAATACAGAAGGAGATTCAGCACCGTACATAATGTACGCATACACAAGAGCTCAGGGCATCCTTAATCAGGTTAAAAAAACTGGAAACAACAAACTTGAAGCAAAAGAAATAAGTGAAATCATGTTAGTAAAACATATTGCCAAGTTTCCACTCATCACGCTGCAAGCTACAAATGAATATGCCCCACATAGCCTAGCTGCCTATCTTTATGACCTTGCACAGCTTTTTAGTAGATTCTATACTGAATGTCCAGTACTCTCTATCAAGGACTCTGCAATTAAAGAATCAAGAATTGGACTAACTGCAGCAACTGCTCAAGTGCTAAAAAAAGGTTTGTATCTGCTAGGAATAGAAACAATCGATAAGATGTAAAACAATAATGCTACCACTCATTTATTTAGGAAACTCAATCCTTCACAAGAAAACCCAGACTCTAAAGCCAACAGAACTTATCTCTGCTAAAATACAAACATTTGCAAGGCAATTACTAGACACTATTCCACATCTTCCTGCTGCTGGGCTTGCAGCACCGCAATTAGGGAAGTCTTACCGAATGTTCTGTATTATTCTTGAAAAACAAGATCTGACCTATAAAAGTATTTCTCCAACTGAATCAAATCTGATTAAATCAAATATTGCTCATCTTTTTGTAAATCCGGAAGTTATCTCACATTCTAACGAACTTATTACCGAAGAAGAAGCTTGCCTTAGTATTCCTTACTATGCTGGATTAGTACAACGATATGCATCGGTAACTATTTCTTTTCATGATTTAAAGGGGAAGAAATATATAATTACCGCAGATGGCTTTATGGCAAGAGTTTTACAACATGAGTTAGATCATCTTAATGGAACGTTGTGGTTAGATAGAGTACACTCACCAAAAGAGATGTTCTATTTAGTACCAGAAAGAGATAAGGATCTCTAATTATTCCCCTCTTTTCGGATTGACTTACTACCCAGACTTTGTTATTCTTAGGTTATTATGGGTCGAAAAATTTTTACATTCTTTCTTCTTTTTGCCATCATTTTATATACCCCCATGGGTATTATTCCCCATGTTTCTGCACAAACAACAGAAGTAGAAAGAAATAAACAGTTAGAAAAAGAACTTTCTTTGAATCTTCCTGATCTCATCGATGATCCAAACTATCCTGTAACTTTTATCGACCCTAGTACAAAAGGCATAGAGATTACCCTGAACGGAAAAACAACCTCTAATGCACCATCTCCTTTTCTATTGCCAAATTTGACTGTAGGTGCATATGAAATGATCTTTAAATTTACCAATAAGGATGGCTTAGTTCGAGTTCTGGGAGAAATAATTTATATCGTTCCCAAAACACCAATTTTTGATACAACAATTAAAACTACAGTTATTAGACCTAGTCAAGTAATACTAAGCGGTACAGCAATGCCTCAGTCAATATTACAAATCATTATTAATAGCCAATCATTCTTTAAAACAGTAGTGACTAATGAAGGGAAATGGGAAATAACAATACCTAATCCAACAGAAGGTAAGCTAAATATAATTGCATTTGCACAAAGGAATGGCTTTACGAGTGATGCTTCTAAATCAATTACTGTTGAATATAAACTTCAAGACAATGCAACACCACTTATTACTTCGACCACTGAATCCTGGGAAGCTATCTTGGCTACCGAGGTAAGGAAGATCCTTGCTCAAATTGAGAATTACCGAAATCAGAATCAAAACGAATTCTTTGTAATCGTTGGAGCTACTGCATCAATTGTTGTTATTCTGTTTTTTGTGATGGTAACGAGAAGGTTTAAGAAGAAGAAAGAAGAAAGAAATATTGAATCACTTTTTGGGAATTCGAGAAATAACAAGACAATCTTGGATATTGTTTCTGAAAACTTAGAAGATGCCAAAGAAGAGAATCTTATTATCGAAAAGAAAACAGAAGAAATGACTGTAGAATTAAAAAAACCAATTGTAACAAAAGAGAAGAAGAAAACAAAGGGTAGAAAGGAACTCCTTACACAGAAAGTAACAACAGAACGTCTTGAACTTAAAAGAGCAATACCTAAGAATAGGAAAACAAAAAATAAAGGGATGAAAATTACAAGAGAACAACTTAATCAAACAAAAGAAAACCCTGAAGCAGAGCAACCCACAAAGAAAATACTTTCTAAAGAAGAATTTCTTAAGCAGTTTAAACCTAAGAACGTGAGAACCGAATAATAATTCCGGTAAGTATTCCTACTGCTAGAATTGATGATCCCCCATACGTAATAAATGGCAACGGAATACCTTTTACGGGTAAGATAGCCAAATTTACAGAGAGATGGAAGAATGTTTGTGACATTAATAGCCCTAGTGAACCCCAAAGAACAAGCGAGTTATAAGAGTTCTTCTGCTCCTTTGCTGCCTGTTGTATGGTTAAAAAATACGTCACGAAAACACCTATAAATATAATACTGAGTACAAATCCTAGCTCTTCAAAAATAACTGCACTAATCGAATCTGTAAAAGCTGTTACTTCTGCAAGATATCCGAATCTCTGCCTCGATTGACCAAGACCTGTACCCCATAGGCCACCAGAGCCCACTCCAATAAGGATATTCCTTGTTTGGTAGCCTGAACCAAATTCATCCGCGACTTCACCTGTTGTAATTAAGTGAAAGTAATTCTGAATTCTTTCAACTCTATAAGATTCAATTAAACTAAAGCCTATAATACCCATAATTCCTACTGCACCTAGCAGAAGTAAGTCTTGTTTCATATATTTCGTTTGTTTCAAAATATACATAAAAAACAGTGCAACAAAGATAACGACTGCAGTTCCTAAGTCTGGCTGTAAAATAATCAGGAGAAGAGGAAATCCAATACGCAAGCCAACAGGCAACAGAAAACCTTTAATATGCTCTATATACGTCTTGAATTGTTTGGTGCCTAGCTTATCAATCAAGTATGCTCCATAAAGGATTAAAGTTATTTTTGCGAATTCAGAAGGTTGGATACCAATATCTCCTGTCAGAGGAAACCAACGATGAGCACCATTGACTTCGGGTGCAAAAAATACTGCAATAAGTGCAACAACAGTTCCATAGTAAAGTACTGTACTGACCTTCTTTAGAAAATCAGGTTTCATTATATAGGCTAAACCAGCCATTATTATTGCTAAAAAAACCCAAAAGAAATGAATGATCGCAAAATAGTATTCATTTGACTTTAATTCGACCCCTTTAAACCTACTGGCGGAGAACACTTGAACTATACCAAATACGAAAAGGAAAAGTGGAATAATCCACAGCTGTGGATATTTCTGAACTACTTGTTTTACATTGATTGTTGATCTCACAACTTTAGTGTATCATAGAAGTTGATGGGAGAAAAATCAGAAATACCGGTGATTCTGATCTGTGGACCGATATATTCTCAGTCGTTGGAGTTAGGAAAACTCATTGCAGAAACATATCAAGTACCACATTTTTCACTCGATGATATTATTCTACGCCTTATCCCTTCTTATACTAAAACTCAGCGCACAAACTATATTGAGCTGATGTCTCTTCTTAAACATAAAGATCTCTCTTCGATAATGAGCAAAACATTCACTTTCTTTAACGAGCTTATTGGACAGAAAAAACCAATTATATTATCTGGAAGTGGCATAGAATTTGCAGTTAATAGTGAAATCTCAGTGCTTTTAAAATTGAATATCGTTACCCCTCTCGAATTTAGAGTACGCCATTCACATAATACTTTTGGTATGGATGAATTATCAACAATTGATATGTACTATAAAGATATCTTTAAAACATTTGTGTCCTGCAAAGCGAGATACGAGCTTACGGTAACTCCACAGACACAAGCAGAGGAGACCTTTGCGACAGTTTCAAAGGAATCAAATTTTATTACTGCGATTTCTGAGTTCAAAACCACTGACGATATAAGTATTATCAAAAGAACTAAATGTTTAGTTTGTGGATTAACATATGAAGGCAAAGTAGAAGTAAATATATGTCCAAGATGTGGGAATATGGATATGGATAAGTTTAGGGATGGGTAAGGGAATTACCCCGCTAAGACTCTAACTATGAATTGTTCCTCGGGCCAGTCCACTTACAGAAATAACAAATCGTTGATATTTCTGCTCTGGTTCGATTCCCCGACAAAACTACATACTATTAAAATTCAGAGTTTCTGAATTTTAATAGTATGCCGAGGGGGGGAATCGAACCCCCACGCCTTTTGGGCAACGGATTTTAAGTCCGTCGTGTCTGCCGTTCCACCACCCCGGCTTATCTATCTCTTCTTAGAACGAAAATCAATCTCGATTATATAGGTATCAGCCGAATCTGTATAGTCCGAATTTGCAGTCTTTGCAGCAATAAATGCTTCTTTTGCCTCTAGGTATTTCCCTAAATGGTGCAGACATTGTCCTTTGCCATAATAGAGATCTGCCATTGTCGTTTCAGAAAGAGAGTTTATTTCCTTCTTTTTTATCTCTGCATCGTAAATATCATATGCTTCTTGATAACTTGCAAGGTTATAGTAAAGCTCTGCAAAATATACTTCTTGGATCGTGTTAAGTACTGATGTTGTATCAAGAGCAGTATACAGTTCATCTAGAACCTTTGCTGATTTCTCCGTATCACCCGTTGCATCCAGAAGATATACATAATTTACCATATCAAATGTTCGTATGTTTAGCGTTTCCCAAAGTGTTTTATAAAGAGTAACTGCTTCTTCATGCTTATCTGTACTTCTTAAAAGATTTGCTTGGATTACCATAATATCTCTTTTTTGATCATTCGAGAGATTCTTTGTGCTTGCAGTTTCACAAATTTTTACAGATGCTTCTGTAAGCTCTAAATGACCTTCAATGATACAAGAATAATACCAAGCGTTATCAGTTTCTCCATTAAACTTTTTATACTTCTCTAGTGAAACTCTTGCTGCAGTGTATCCACTTGATGAAATATAGAACTGTACTTGTCTCTCGTGGTTTATATATTTTTCTATAAAACTTGTTGGACCTAATTGGAATACATAGACTCCAAAACTACCAATACCTATTGTTAAGACAGAGTAAACCAGGAATAGGAAAATGCCTCGCTTCATCCTATAGCGGAATGGTTCACCAACTAAAGGAATACCCGATATCCAATCTGGAATCGTTTTTTTTCTTGTGACTAAAGCAAATAGGGTATATGGAAAAAGTATAACTGCCCAAAGGGTTCCAACTATATTTCTTAAAAAAAGAGATAAAAAACCTATCTTCTCTTTTGGTACATATACCTTCTTTGTAATAAATTGCCCCAGAGTAGAAAAGATGATACGAGGGATAATAACAAAGTAAAAGAGAATAACTCCAAATAATGTTGCATATAAGACAAGAAGAGCTTCGTTAATCGAGTTACGGAGAATATCATTAAGAATTGCAAGATCATAGGTTCTATAGTAAAGAATAACTACGATTATCAAAAGAACTGATACGAAAGTTATAAAAAAAAAGACAGTATCAAAAAGCAATGCTACTTTCCAAGAAAGAATAGAAACTATTCCCTTGATAATTTTTCTAAAAATTCCTTTCTTTTGAGTAGTTCCGATTCTTTGTAGTGTGTCTATTTTACTGCTTTGCAGTACTGATACAGTCACAGGAACTTTCACCTTTGTATCGGGATCTATTGCTTTAAATGGTGTCTGAGGACTGTTTATATTCTTTTTAAAAACTTGATTTGGAAGCGTCATAGTGTAAGTGTATCATGGAATTAAATCGTTGAGACTATCTTATAAAAGAAGACATAATAGAGAATCTCCTCAATTCTATTTCTCCATTGTCAAATTTTTTCTTCCAATCTTTATTTGCAAGATGGAGGAAGCTAAATATTGGCTTCCTTTTTCAATTACTACTGGCGAAATAGATATACCGGTGATACATAAAGAGATGATTGAGCCAGGAGTAAAGCCGAATCTTCTTCAAAGAAAATCCCCATATACCGTTCTCTTTCATTGGGTATAATATATAAATCTAGAGGTTGTATCTCAGAAGGATTTATCAAATAACTTGTATCTTCTCCAAAAATAGAAACACCCGCGTGTGTTGATTTCCAATCTCTGGTTGACCACGATAAAGAAGCATTAAAAATATCCGAAAAGCGTGGAAATTAATTTCCGGAGCTCTTTCCTTTCTTTAAGGAATCTCACTGTCTCTAGAATTCGCAGAATGAGCATGAAGTTTTTCATGTTCATTCTGCTTTTTCAGATTTTGACCATTATATGTCTAAGGAAAAACTCTCAGGTGACGGCAGAAATCGACCACCTCAGTGATTTATAATCTTCTCTAAAGTACACTTCCTCGGCCCCAGTCCACTTACAATAACGACAAATCGTTGTCTTTATTGCTCGGGTTCCGATTCCCGGACTACTTCTTCCTTTTTAGGAAATCTAATATATTAGATTTCCTAAAAAGGTGACGGCGGGAATCGAACCCGCGTATAGCAGTTTTGCAGACTGCTGCCTTACCGCTTGGCTACGTCACCAATATATGCGTATAATACTATACAAAAGCATATTCTGGAATGCCTATTTATGAGAATAAACGACACTGCCCTAAAATATATAAAGTCTTTCCTAATCGTTTATTTATTTGTATTTTCACTACTTTTTTTAGGGTCTGTCTTTTTTCTACTTTTCCGCGGATATTCTAATCATTCGGAACAGCCTTCTTTTACACTAACAAGAGAAGAGAATAGCCTCATCTTAGAGAAAGATACCAATATGTCAGCACTCATTACCACACTTGCAAGAGCAGAAAAACAAAAAGAATCGTTGACTCAGATTGCTATTTTCGATGGAGCAGTAAACCCACAAATCACTTTCGATATATTTGAGCTTAATTCCTGGACGAAATTCTTGGGCTATTCTCATATTTACTATCTAAGACCCAGCACATTTCAAGATTCCTCTACTAGTGATCATATCTATTTCTTTCTCATGAATAATCTTCATTTAATGGACTTTTTTGGTACTCACTCAGAAGAAACTATCGCCATCTATCTACAGAAAGGAAAAATTAAATACGATATAATACTTAAAGAGGGTATAGTCATTGAATAAGGATGACCACTCATATAACATTATGAAAAAACCTGTTTTTACAATTCTCATCAGTATTCTCACACTTAGTGCAGTAAATGCATGGCTTTCTTTTTATCAATATCTAAATAGTTTTCAACTTGTTCTTTTCTTCTTCATTCTTTTCGGAATTATCTCGCTCATTTCGTCACAGATAAGGCATTTTTTAACATTACCAGATATTCTTTGGGCAAATATCGTTACAAGGGTAGTATTATTAGCCGTCTTATTTATTATTGTTGATACATTCATTGGTGGAATTAAGATAAATGCCCTTGATATTACAAGTACAACGTTTTTAGGTATAATCAGTATAATAAAAACAACACTTTCCCCTACAATAAGTGCTATTATTGGTTCAGTTTTTGTTGGTAGTCTTAGCGAAATAATAATTTATCTTGGTGAAAAACAATAATGAATCAGCAGATGATCAATATTCTAGAGATAGCTTTTGCAGTAATAGGAGTTATTTTCATACTTCTCCAGAATCGTTCAAGTGAACAAGGTTCTAGTTTTTTTGGAGGAGGCGGTGAAGTTTTTAAATTAAGAAAAGGACTGGATAGAATTCTTTTCTTTGGAACTTTTATAATTATAATCGTACTCGCCACACTCATTGTTGCTGATATTACCTTAGTATCATAAATAATGTCCTCTATCCGGGATACTTTATGGAAATACCCCGATATTTTCATTCCGTTGGTGCGAAGGTTTTCGCTCATCTTTACTATTATTGTCGGTGTCTCTGTTGGGTTAATTATTACAATTATTACTTCTAACATTTTTATTCTTCAGAAGTCTTACGTCTTTGATACGACACTCCTTAAAGAAGGTGTTATTGCTGAGGAACTTCAAATAAACCCCTTTGATATCTCTGATACACGTTACGACAAAGAATTAGCTGGTCTTATATATAGTCCCTTGGTTACTATTGACGCAAATGGAAGATTACTTCCTGGATTAAGTGAAAGCTGGTCGATATCAGAAGACGGAAAATCGTATACCTTCTATTTACGAAGAAATGTTCAGTGGCATGACGGTTTTACCTTTACTTCAGAAGATGTACGCTCCACATTTGGATTAATAAAAGCCTCAGGCCAAAGTCTGTTAATTGGACAAATAATGAAAGAAGTGACGCTCGTTGTTCCAAATGCATACGAAGTACAGTTCACTTTACCTCAAGCGAATGCGTCATTCTTAGAGCTACTTCAAATAGGGATTATTCCTAGTCATATTTATAAAAACTATAGTTATGCAAAATTTGTGAGTGAGTTACAAGATTTTAACCCAATAGGCACTGGCCAATTTCGCTTTATTCAACGATCTGGGGAAAATTTTACCTTCAAGCAGTTTGAGAAGTATTATGGTAGAAAAGGTAAAATCATGACTTTAATAGTCACTACCTTTGATACTTTTGATCATGCTGCAGTAGCACTCCGAAAAGGAGATATCTATTCTCTGTATGGTATCTCCGTCTCAAAAGTAGCTGAATTCGAAAAATATCCATCAATGATAGTAGAAAAGAAATTAATCGCGACAAATACAAGGCTTATCTTTTTCAATCTTACGGGCAATAAACAAACAATGTCAGAAAGCATTCGCAAAGCAATTACACAATCTATTGATAAGCTTGAACTGGTTCAATTTATCCCTGGCGCAGAAATTGCATATGGACCATATTCGCATTCATCCTGGGCATACAATAGCGAGATTGAACAAACCTACTCCTACGATCCAGAAGAAGCACAGAAGTTAATACAACAAGACGGATGGCTAAAAAATACAGCTGATAATATTTATTACAAGAATGAGATTCCACTTCAACTCTCTATTACTTATCTCAATAATGAAACTAATACCCTTATTGCCGGAAAGATTCAAGGCTATAGTAAACAAATCGGGGTAAGAATCAATCTTAACCCAGTTACCGGTAATGAAATTATTCAACAAATTCTTCCGCAAAGAGATTTCGAGATGCTTCTCTTTGAGATACAAAACACTATTGATCCCGACATTTACACATTATGGCATTCGTCTCAGGTAAAATATCCTGGATTAAATATAAGTGGATATGAGTCACGTTCTTTAGATGGATTACTTGAAAGAGCACGGTCAATATCAAATAGAGATAGGCGCTTAGCACTATATTTACAAGCACAGACAAATATATTAGATGATGAACCAGTCATTTTCCTCTACCACCCTGCTGTTTATACCGCAAGATTTGATATAATCGACATGCCGGCAGAAATAAATTCTCTTCCTGGACAAAGATTTAGAAATATCGCAGATTGGGTAATAGAGCCGAGATGGCGAAATTGGCAGACGCGCTAGCTTCAGGAGCTAGTTCCAGCAATGGAATGGGGGTTCGAGTCCCCCTCCCGGCATACTAACTAGTTAGTATCTTATTGATGAGACTCAAAGACGTAAGTAAAATATGAACAATTTCACATTTTACAAAACGGGGGTCGAGGAGTGAGCATTTCCAGGATGCAGTGAATGGAAATGCCACGAGGTAGCCGAGTCCATCCCCAATTCCAAGATCATTTTGGTTGAAATGAGAACTATTATAAAGCTTTTAGTGATAAGATTCTGATGAGATCTACTTAAATACAGATTTATATGATGACATTGAATCTATCAAATAAAAATATACGCAAGGAGAAAATAGGCCGTCAAGAAAGTTATTAAGAAATAATAGAAAACCTAGATGAATATTTAAATGCAATCTTTTCTAAATTAAAACTTTCGATCTTAAAAGTACAGAGAATAAATGGTCAAAGCTCGATTAATTTTATACTTATAGCTTCACAGAACAAATTTATACTTAAGATTGATTCCTGGATTGGTGTTTTTGAAACCTCAAATAGGTTTTTTAATCTCGTAAATAGACATATTCCCAATGCCCAAACTCCAAAAGTATATTCCTTTGATGTTTCAAGAACTGTGATCCCTTATGAATATATAATATTAAATTATATTCAACATACAGAGCCTAAAGAAATTATTCAGTTCGATAAATTTATGGCAGGCAATCAGCTTGGAAAGCTCCTCAAAGAAATACATCAAATAAAGGTAGACGGATTCGGTATTCCTAAAAATAACTTCGAGTGGTAATACAAGACATGGAAAGAAACAATCTTTGACTCATTAAATTCTCGTTACGTAAATAGTTTGAATAAAATTCTCCCCAAGAATGATATAGAAAAAGTACGCAAACTGGCAGAGACAATAAAGGAAGTACAACCAGTATTACTTCACGCCGACTTAAGTATTGAAAATGCATTATTTCTTCTAACGAATAAAGAAATTAAACTTGTTGCTATTATTGATCCTAATACTATGGGAGGTGATAGTCGTTGGGATATCTCTTTGTGCCTAAGAGATGAAAATAACTTTGATTAAGGACTAATGACCGGTTATTTTGACGACAACTATAAGCGATATATCGATTCTGAAACAAATATCTTGTTACTTATTAATTTACTATGGATCATGGGCTGGCAATACTTATATGCAAATCAGATAGATATAAATAATATGAACAAGTTCAAGACGATATTGAGTGAATTCTAGAAATTATCTCCAAGCAGATTTACTTAAACTGGCCTTACTCCTTCATCACTATCTCACCAATCCTCTCAGCCGCATCCCTTGGAAACTTCTCATCTAATACCTTTATCGTTTCCATCGAGATCTCCTTTTTCAGCATGTTAATAATAGATGCTGCTAATACGTCCTGAGTTACACTCTTTTCTTCTATTACTTTTGCTATTCCTATATCTTCCAAGATCCTCGCATTTGTATACTGTTCATTCTTTGTTACCCATGGAATAGGTATAAAAATAGATTTCAGTTTCATCATTCCTGCCTCATAAACTGAATTTGCCCCGCTGCGTGCAATGAGTAAATCTGCATTCTTATATAAAATTCCTAGTTCTTCAAAGATAAACTTTCTTACAATAATATTTTTCTGTATCGCATCAGGTAGAGTAGCCACATAATCGGCAAGCATTCCAAAATCCTTTGTTACTTGATAGTCACCAGTCTGAATAAATAGAATATGTTTCTCTGCCAGCCTCCCAATGATATTTTTCATAATTGTATTAATAAGGTGAGATCCTTGACTTCCACCCATGACGAGAATAAATGGCATTCTATTTTGATTCTTTTCGATTTTCTCTAGTTGGTGAAGATACGTGTCTTCAAACTTTGAAATTACTCCGCTTGCCAATTTTTTCTGTAAAGCACCTACTGAATCTACTGAGAAAAGATAATTTCTACTAGGGCTACCCGTATGAATGACCTCTTTTGTTTTTGTAAAAAAGGGCAATGATTCTTGGTAACTGATAAGTGATTTTTTTGCCAAAAACCTAAGGATTCTATTTGTTAATCCAATACTCGTTGTCTGTTCATGAATATAGAGAGGTATATTCTTTAACCAGGCTACTACTCCCATTGGAAGACTATTATAACCACCAAAGCAAATAACTTTTCGTACATTTTGTTTATTAATGATTTTTAATGCGTCAAGAAAACCAAGAGAAAGCTTCCATAATGCAAGAATATTTGAAAGAGAGAATTGCCGTTGTAATTTTGAGGTTCGTACTTGATAAAAAGGAACACCCATTCGATTTGCAAGTTGTTCTTCAAGTGGTTGTTTGTTTTTTTCTCCTTCCATTAAGAGATTACTTCCTACAAAGAGGATTTCGTCTTTCCTGGTTGGATACTGAGAATGAATACTCTCTATTACTGCGAGAGCCGACTGTATATGTCCGCCAGAACCCGCAGCAACAAATGCAATAGTTGGTTTCTTATGCTCCATAAATATTGAATCATTCTAACACAAATACCCGCAGATATGCTATCATTACTTAATTTATTATTTATACGTAACTATGGATTTTCAATTTATTCTTCTCTCAATTATTCAAGCCTTAACAGAGTTTCTGCCTATTTCTTCGAGTGGACATTTAATTATTTTCGAAAATGTATTTGGGTTCTCTGCACCTGGTACCGTAGCACTTTTGCATTTACCTACTGCATTGGTTATTCTTTTTATCTATAGAAAGGAACTACTGCAGTTGGCCCGGACTCCAAAAAGTTGGCTAGTGATTCTTGTTGCCATGATCCCCGCAGGGATTATAGGTTTAATTCTTGGCGATATTATCGATCTTGTTTTTTATAGCCCATTAATTATTGCAATTAATCAGATATTCTGGGGAATTGTTCTTGTATCGGTCAGTACGGACAAAAAAGTCTTTGAAAGAAAAGAAACAGGATCAGTAGAGTCCGTCAGTATCCGACAATCTTTGATTATTGGTCTTGCACAAGTTCTTGCACTTATTCCAGGTACGTCTCGAAGTGGTATCACGACAATAACTGGAACCTTTACTGGCCTCGCACCAAGAGATAGTGCGAATTTTTCATTCATTGTTGGGTTTCCTCTTATTCTTGCTGCGTCACTTGTTGGTTTGTATAGATTTTTTACTCATGCAGGGCTCGATTCAATAAATCTTTCAGCGTTTGGTTTCCTGACAGGTATGATTATTTGCTTTATTCTCGGAATCTTTGCTATCCGATTATTTGTTTCTTCTCGCATGAGAACTGTTATGAAGTTTTCTGGTTTATATAGAGTTGCAATTGGACTATTCATGCTTATATGGCTACTATAGCAGCGGGTACGCTCAAGAATAAAAATCTCGTTATTCCAAAAGGGGATGTCCGAACGGCGCAGAGGATGGTTCGTCTGGCAGTTTTTAATTTCCTTGATGACTTTGTTAAAGAGGCTTCTGTTTTAGACCTTTTTGCTGGTGCTGGGACATTCGGTGTCGAAGCTCTTTCTCGAGGTGCCCGTAAAGTTGTTTTTGTAGATATAGCAGAGAAATCTATTCAAGCTATTAAAGAGAATATTGCATCGCTAGAAATAGATAAAAAATCTGCAGTTTACAAGATGGATGCTCAAACATTCCTTATGAAATCCCGCATTAAGCACCGAAAATTCGATATTATTTTTATTGATCCACCATTCACTGTCCTTCACGGTATGAATCAAGAGAGAAGAGATAATTACATTGGTGAAATTATTGACCGTGCAAAAGATCTCCTTAATGAGAAGTCACTTATAATTCTGAAATACCCAAAGAAATATGAATTTCCTTTACCAACAGGGATTAGTATCGCAGAAAAAAGACGCTATGGAATTAACCAGATTGCGTACCTTGTACAAAATGCTTATCTTGTGTCACTATAGAGTATGTATGCAGTAAAAAGAACGCCCCCACTTTTTGCTTTTGGTCAGTATATTGTCTCATACTGTATGGAGTTCATTATCTGGTGGTTTGTCGCCGTCCCGACCTATATTATTAAATCTATTATTCGAACGAACACTATATTTAATGACTCTACTTCTTTCTCAATTATTCTCTTCGGGTTTTTTAAACCGTGGAAGAATGATAATAATATCGCTGGTTGGGTTATTGGCTTGATTATTAAGAGTATCTATATTCCTGTCTTACTCATAGCATTTGGACTAATAAATATAATAGGACTTCTTCTTCTTTTAATTCAGATCTCTTTCTTACCTATAATTATTGGGCTCATTATCCTTAATCCATTTATATCCTTATGAAGCAAAGAGTTATTACCGCATATAGGGATAAAGTAACAAATACTCTTTTCCGCTACGATAATCACGCTGTCATTATTGACCCCACTTATGAACCTTTCCTCGTTACACAGAACGATCTTTTTACAATTCCAGTCCCCGAGCTAGAGAGGACAATTGCGGAATTTAAGGTAGGACAATTGTTTGTGACAATAAAAAGAGTATTCTTACTTGGCGTCATTCTTTTAGCATTGATTGCGGCAGCAATATATTTCTTTACACTTGCCGGTTATATAAGCCTAAATAATAATATTCTGGTTCTTCAGAGAGAGCTTATGTTTTTTGCTGCTATTGCAATCTTAATGCTGTGGCATGATCTATCCACAAATTTTGACAGCGTCCAGAAAATGCCAAGATTCGGAGATATAGATGATTTTATGATAGAGTCCGTAGAAAAGGGTACCATTCAACTTGCATTACTCAAACAGAGAAATCCGTTACTTTACTTACATCCAATGACGAAACAAATCCTTTTTAGTGCTGTTATTCCATATAGAGATACTTATATCCTTGCATCAGAAACTTTATTAAAATTTGTTGTGCATCACGAGCATGTGCAGAGAGTTCTGAAACGATTAGAAATTGAAAATTCAACAGAGATACTTATAAATGTTCCTATTTCAAGTACTTCTGCACCGGAATTTCCTGCTGAAGCATTACAATCACTTATTCTTTATACTGTCGAGCAAGCAATTGAAACGAAGAGCCATACAATATATCCAGAACACATTCTCCTCGCGCTTTTTGAAATATTCCCAATTTTGAAGAATGTGTTAAAGCAATATCATGTTGATGTACAGACTTTCCAAAAAGCAATTGAATGGTACATTATTGATGAGCAATATCGGGCAAAGACGAATAGTATGGATCCAATGGTGTCTTATAATCTCAAAGGTGGTATTGCAGATTCATGGGTTAAAGGATTTACTTTCTTTCTTGATAAAATTTCTTTCAATGTTACAGATTTCATTAATAAACGTGGAGGCTTATATGGAATTGGACACTCAAAGGAAATAAATTACCTCATTGGAATTTTGCAGAAAAAATACGATGCGAATACAATTCTTGTTGGTGATCCCGGAACAGGGAAGAGTAGTATTATTTACGGGCTTGCACAAAAGATTCTCGAAGGTGATGTTCCTTCCTCTTTACGGAATATGAATATAAAGACTGTTGATATTAACAGGCTTCTTTCGGTTGCGGCTCAGGAGGGAGGTATATCTACATTAGTTGATAAACTATCAGAAGAACTAAAAAAACAGGTTGGAACTATCCTTTACTTTGATGAACTCATGGTTCTTCTAAATACAGGAGTAGGTTCAGAGAAAACGATTTCTTATCTCATGCCACTGCTTCTTCAAAGTCCTATTCCCATTATCGGAACAATGACCTATGCCGAATACGCATTATTAGAAAAACAATATCCTTCATTATTACAAAGCTTTACAGTTATTAGAGTAGATGAGGTAGATCCGTCTGATACCTTTACTATCCTCACAACGAAGATACGAGACCTGGAACAGAAACAAGGACTCTATATTACCTTTCCGGCATTAAAAGATATTATTGATCTATCGCAGATATACATGCCTCAAAAAAGATTCCCAAAGAAAGCTGTTGAGATTTTAGACCAAGCAATTATTCTTGCAATTCGAATGCACGAAAAACGGCTCACACGAGATATTGTTAAGAATACGATATCAGAAATGACGAAAATGCCTTTCGCATCATCAAGTCAGGCTGCTGCACAAAAGATTCTTACTCTAGAACAGAAAATACATGAGAGGTATATTAACCAAGAAGAAGGTGTTCATGCAATAGTAGAGGCCCTACAACGTTCACAAACGATGCTTCGTAACACATCTCGCGCAATTGCTACATTCCTTTTTCTTGGGCCAACTGGTGTTGGGAAAACAGAGCTTGCAAAAATTACCGCAAAAGAATACTTTGGTAGCGATTTTTCTGTAATTCGTGTAGACCTTTCACAATTCAAAACTGCAAATGATATTCCTTCAATTATAGAAATATTGTATCAAATTAACCTTAAACCGTATTCATTAGTATTATTAGATGAGTTTGAGAAAGCACCGCAACCGATCCTTGATCTCTTCTTGAGACTTTTTGATGAGGGTGTTCTTGTATCGCCAAATGGAGAAAATATCTATTTTAATAATAGCATTATCATTTGTACCAGTAATATTGGAAGTGATCTTCTGCTTAATGTAGATCCTGTAGAATTCGAAGATGCAAGAAGAAAAGTGCTTGAAATGATCCCCTCCTATTTTAGACCAGAATTAATAAATAGATTTGACCGTACTATTATATTTAGACCCCTTGACCAAGACCATATAAAGAAGATCGCTGCATTAAACCTCAACGAGCTCATTCAGAAACTTGCAATGCAAGGCATAACTATTGAATACTCTGATATAACTATTAATTATCTCTCAGAGGAAGGATTTAACCCTGGAATGGGTGCAAGGCCATTAAAAAGACTTATTCAAGATAAGATTGAGGCTCCAATTGCAAAGATGATTTTGACTTCTCAAACTAAAAACGAACAAATATCATCGATTAATTTAGATATGCTTATTGACAGCGCTCCTTTTCAAGGTCATAATCTATAAGTTTATTAGCTCTAAATAATTTATTTAAAAATTACATGGCACTTTTCGCGGGAATTCTATTTATTATTGTTGTTATCGGTATTCTATTTATTGGAGTCTATAACTCGCTTATTCAATTAAGGATTGACGTACGTGAAGCATCTGCAGATATAGACACTCTCTTAAAGAAGAGATTTGATCTTATTCCTAATCTTGTTAATACAGTGAAAGGTTATGCAGCACACGAGAAATCAGTATTTGAAAAGGTAACAGAGCTTCGCTCAAAAATGGGTAATGCACAGTCTATGGAAGAGAAAGCAGATGTTAATAATCAGATGACACAGACATTAAAAACATTATTTGCAGTCGCTGAGAATTATCCAGAATTAAAGGCTGATGCCTCATTTATTAAATTGCAGACAGATCTTGGTGACTTAGAAACAGAGATTCAGAAATCGCGCAGATTCTATAATGCAACAGTTGGAGAATTCAATACAAAGATCCAGGTTTTTCCAAATGTCTTAGTTGCAGGTATGCTGGGATTTACTGCTGAAAAGTTCTTCCAGGCTGCAGACGAAGAGAAGGAAAACGTGACCGTACAATTCTAATTGATTGTTATCAGTTTCCTCATTACATGGTATAGTTAATGAGTGAATACTGCACGAAAACAACAATTTAGACTTACAGGGTTTACTCTCATAGAAGTCCTAGTAGTGCTTACTATTGCAGGCCTACTCTTTAGCCTAATGTTCACAGGTATTGCCACAAGTAGTGCTTCATTTTCTGCATCACAAGCCGGCAAAAACATGACCTTACTTACTCGCAGTGCAAGAAGACAATCAATGCTTATTACAAAATCAAGTATAGAACCTTGGGTATATGGAGTTGGTATGCAATTCAGCAAATCCGGTTCAAATGCATGGGAATATCAAACGATAAAACTAAGGAATACCGGCAATCTTGGGGTTGGTGCATCATTTTATATTCCATATCCTAAAAATATAGTAAATCTTCCCTCTTCAACTTATGATTTTGTTAATTTTGGAGATATATATAAACTCCCAGTCGATCTAGCTCTTTCTTTTACAAGCATTACAGCACCATCGATTGAACTTTGTAGTTTAAATATTTTTATCGTTGTCTTTGAATCAGTAAATGGTTCTCCCTACTTCTATTGCGATCGACAAGCAATAGGTGTTGATTCTGTTGAAATACAAATGTTCCAGGGAAGCATAGCAAGAGGACAAGTTTTAGGTATTACCACAGGAGGAAATATTTTCGCATATGAAAAATAATCTCGGTGCAATTTTAAAGACTAAAGGAATGACTTTAGTTGAGGTGCTTATCTCCTTAGTTATTGTTTCATTTGTGTTTGTCTATATTACAAATACCACTTTCGGATACATTAAAAGAGTAAAGGTTCTTGAAGAACAAGATAAAATGCTTAATTTGGCCTCGGAAGCAGTAGAATTGCTTCAAAATGAGAAGGCTATTAGTTGGAGTGCCTTGATGAGCAAGTTTCCTTCACTTAACTCTCAGGCATTAGTGACATACGACACAGATGTGAGTGGAAATCTATCAGTGACCGGTAAAATCCAAGCATATGGTAGTGGTTGCATAAAACCAAATGTTGCAATAGACGAACGCTTGTTTACCCCTTCTAGTACAAATTGTTCGGAGCTAAGACTTACCTCCAGTGGACAAAATCAATTTGCGAGAGTTATTACATTGATAGATCCTAATGTGCCTGTAGGATCTCGGTCCTATGCGCAATTTCAAGTTACCATTGCTTGTGCTCAAGATACCTGTGACCCAACTCTCTATAACCCAATTGTTTTAACAACATATGTCTACAAAACAGCAAACAATTAATAAAACAACTATTGAGGGGCTAACGCTCATTGAAACCATAATTTCTATGACATTAATGTCTATTATCTTTCTTGTAGTGATGCAGTCATTTAATTCAATCCTATTGGGCTCGTATATGATAGATGCCAGAACATCAGTAAGAAATGAAGGAGAATTTATTACTGAATATTTTAGATTATATGCAAAAAATGCTGACGCACGAACTGTCTCCTGCATTCCCGATACTGCCTATCCGGCAAATCCTGCTATTCAAAAGATTAGTTGGCAACCCCTTGGAACATCAGATTCATATCAGTTTATCTATGAGAGGCAAGCTGTTCCAGGAAGTACGGTAGAAACATACGGCAGATTCACTATGATACAGAATGGAAAACAAATTATACTTTCTTATCCAGATATAGACATAGCACAGGAAGATGTCGCAATGCAATGTAATGCCTTTACTGACCCAACAACTGGGCAAGTAATTAATACGATTAGTATTCGATTTAAAATTGATTCTGCATTAAAACTTGCTGGTGCTCCCGCAGTCAAAGATGTTCCTAGAAATGTAACGGTAACAGTACGTTAATAGGTTGCATCAAAACAAAAACAATCAATAAATAGAGTAGCGGTGTAAACCAAAACAAGAAAGGTACTCCCTTTTGAATAGAGAGTTTTGGAATTCTTTTAATAAATACCTGTGAACAGAGAATAAGAAACAATGTAACTACCAACAAGAAAATAGTCTGTGTTAATCCAAAAAGAAGCGTAGAAGCAAGTAAGAGTACCCAATCCGCTCCACCCAAGAATATCTGATTCTTATGTGCGCTATTATCTCCCTTCCAATATCTTACAACAAAAATTGACAGTACTATGATAACGATCATAGTAATACTTTCAACCCAATAGAAGGTACTTCCAATAAAGAGTATATGAATGAGCAATAGAGTAAGACTAAATGCTGATAATGCATCAACCCTGACTTCATGTTCTTTAAGATCTGAAAGAGCTATATATGCAGTCAAGAGAAAAAGAATCAGTAGATAAAGGGATAGTACCTCTTGCTGTATAAGGAAGAGAGTAGAACCCCATACGACTGCAAAGACTAATTCAAAAAGTGGGTATCGAAATGATATTCTTTTATAACAATGAATGCATTTTGCCCTTACTAGAAAATAACCAAAGATTGGTATCATACCATACCAAGGGACAATCTCATTACAATAATCACAACGAGATCGGTCATAAAAAGAACTAGGTTGATTACCACGGTCGACAAGAACTTGTACGAACTCCGCAATAATCAACCCAGCAAAGAAGAGAAACAACAAGTTACTTATTGTAAGCTTGGCAATCCATCACAAGCGAAAGTGTTTGTGTCATTACCCTGACAGAAACAATCTTTTGTTGTTGTACCCAGAGTATTAACATTTCCGCTATTAAGGTTCTCTAATCGTGAACAAACTCCGAACTTGGTTGCTCCGCTAGTTGAAGATGTATTTACGTAGAAACCAATCTTTGTATCGTTAGAGCCTGTCCCTGGATCTCCATAAGGGCCCCAGTTAAAACGACCTTCTATATAATCACCAACACCTGCAGAACCAGAACTAAATACTAATCCAGCAGTTCCAGACATTGCAGATGTACACCGATAGAAACCACTCGTTCCTACTGCACTTGTACAGCCATAGTTGCTTGGGTATTTCTGAAAATCTGCATAGTAAGAAAGCAACGCGGTATTAACTTGCGTTACAATATTTCTTCGTTGTGTATCTCTTGCTTGACGAAGTCCAAAAGTAAGACCAGCAAAAGAACCAATAGTAAGGAAAGCAATAATTGCCATAACGACAAGAAGCTCTACTAATGTGAAACCTTTCATTTTTCTCATAAAGGCTAGGATAAAATTAAATTAATATGTTGAGTTAATTTTAGGTTATTGCACAAACTGTGTCAACTGGAACATAGGTAAATAAATTGACACAACAATACCGCCAACAATAATACCCATTGCAATCAGTAGAATAGGTTCTAAGATTGAAGTTAATGCTACGGTAGATGCCTTAATATCGACACTGTAATACCTTGCAATCTTGCGCAAAACTACATCAACTTTACCTGTCTCTTGACCTACGTTAACCATGTAACCAAGGATTAAAGGAAAATACTCACTTTGAAGTAGTGGTACAGATACAGGTACTCCCCGTTTCACTTGTTCTCGTATATGTGAAACCTCATCTTTAAACCATATATTTGTCATTGCTTGTTCTGTTAATTCGAGAGCCTGAAGAATTGGGACACCACTCGAAATAAGCAAATAGAGAATTCGTGCAAAGTTCGCTGTCTGAACTTTTATATTTAATGGACCAAATATTGGGATACTAATTAATAAGCGTTGAAAAACACGCAAACCACCCGGGGTTCCAATATAATATCTTCCAGCAACTGCAGCTGATATTGTAAGAAGTAAAACAATATACCAATAATTTACTAAGAATGTACTAAATCCAACAACAATTTGAGTAATAAGTGGCAAAGTTGCATTGAAATCTTCAAATGCTTGCTTCAATTGTGGGACAACAAAAAGCATTAAGAAGATAATAACACCAACCATTAATAAGGTAATAACTGCAGGATAGGCTAGAGCAGAGCGAATTTTTGATGACAATTCTGCCTTACCCTGATATTCAGCAGATAATTTTCTAAAGATTTTATCAAGGTTACCACTTTGTTCACCAGCTCGAATTAAGCTAATCGTAATTTCATCAAATGTATCAGGGTATTTTGCAAAAGTATCGGAAAGACTCAATCCCCCAGATACTAACTTGAGTGATTCTTTCAATACCATTTTAAAACGTGGATTCTGTGCTTGTATACTTAAAATCTCAAGAGTACGAGTTATTGATAGACCTGCATTTACCATAATAGAGAACTGTTTCATGAAAAGTACCTTCTCTTCAAGGGGGACTCCCCCAACATTAATCTCACTTAACTTCTTTAATGAAAATATTGGAGATACTTCATCAATAGAAAGAACTATTAGCTCTTTCTCATTCATAAATCTAACGACATCCTCTTTTGTAAACGCGTCCAGAGAGCCTGAAACTCTTTTTTTATTTCTATCAAGCCCCACATATTCAAAGAAGCTTTTTTTTGTATTTATTTCTTCAGCCATTATTTTTTATTTAATTTGATTCTTGAATAAGTCTTTGCATCTCATTAGGATCCATAGCATAACGCAACGCAGTATCTTGATCGATTAAACCTTCTCGATATAATCCCAAAAGTGATCTTTCGAGCGTTATCATGCCTAAATCTAAACTAGTACGAATAACGTTATCAATTTGGTAGATTTTATTCTCTCGGATAAGGTTTCGAATTGCAGGCGTCATTAACATTATTTCTACTGCTGCACGACGACCTCCACCTTTTACAGGGATAAGCCTTTGAGCAACAACAACTTCTAATATATCTGCAAGTTGTGATCTTACTTCTTCTTGCTGGACATCAGGGAAAACATTAATGATACGCTGAATTGTTTGTGCCGCATTATTTGTGTGAAGTGTTGCAAACACCAGATGACCAGTTTCGGCAACAGTAATTGCCGCATTAATAGTTTCAAAATCTCGCATTTCCCCAACAAGCACTACATCTGGATCTTCACGAAGAGCAGCGCGTAGCGCTCCCTTCCAAGAGTGTGTGTCATCCCCTAATTCTCTTTGAGAAACTAATGCTTTTGCTTGCGGAAATACATATTCTATTGGATCCTCAATAGTCAAAATATGTTTTGGATATGTTTCATTAACTCTCTGAATAATTGCTGCAAGTGAAGACGATTTTCCGTGACCCGTTGGACCAGTCATAAGCACAAGTCCTTGTTCTAAATCTGCAAAACTTTTAAAAATCTCTGGTACTCTTAATTCATCGAGCGATCTAATTCTATGAGGAATTAAACGGAATGCAGCAGATAAATATCCTCTCTGGAAATAGGCATTAATTCTAAAACGACCAATGCCATCATATCCATATGCCAAATCTACTTCACGATTAACTTCAAGCTGTTCTTTTTTATCATCCGGAAGTACGTCATAAACTAACTTTTTTGCAATTTCTGGTGTTACAATCTGCTGCGCAATATTAAGAAGATCTCCATCTATACGAATCATTGGTGGGTATCCAACAACGATATGTAAATCTGAACCATTTTGTTTTGCAACCATCTCAAGCATTTGAAAGATACTTAAAGTTGAAACATCCCCAAATACTTTAACCGTGGAAATTATTGGTGCGCCAGCTGCTTTCCATTGTGGCAAGGGAGCCATAGTAGGTCGAGGAACAGAGACTTGCGTCTGCATTGTTGGTGACATCGATTGTATAGGTTTCTCTGGTGATGGTATCTGTGTAGGCGTTTGACTCTTTACTGGCACAGCTGATTGCTGAGCTGGTATTGGTGCACTACCTTGCATAGATTGTGGCACATTCTGTTGAGTGGGTGCTACCTGTGGTTGTGGTGGTACTGAATTAGACTGTTGTGGTGAACCAGGAAAGCTAAACAACGACAAATCAGAATTGGATTGTGAGGGGACATTTGTATCCATACTACATAGTAAACAATTTACTCACTTTTCGCAACACGAATTACTTCCTGGATTGAGGTGATTCCTTCAATTGCTTTAAGGAAACCATCTTGGTACATACTTAACATTCCTTGTTCTGCTGCAATACGCTGCAATTCATCGTAGGGCACTCTCTTTACAATTGCATCTGACATCGCTTCATTAATAGTGACAACTTCATAAATTGCCATACGACCTTTATATCCTGTGTCTCCACATTGCGAACACCCCTTTCCTTCATAAAGATATACTTGCTTTGCTCCATTCGCATCTATTGTTGGGGCAGTTACTGGCGGAGCAAAACGAAACTCTTTTGTTCCAGGGGTAGGGTTTCCATTCCGTTGAGCAACTGCTGTTAAATAATTAATAACATCAAAACCTTTAATACCACTGACAACCTGATTTAACTCTATCATTTCACTTTCTGTTGCAACATGGGCTTCTCGGCAGTATGGGCAGATCGTTCTTACTAATCTTTGTGCAACAACACATTTTACAGTTGAAGAAACAAGGAATGGCTCAATATCCATATCGATTAAACGAGTAAGTGCAGCAACAGCACTATTAGTATGTAATGTAGAGAGAACTAAGTGACCAGTAAGTGCAGCACGAATAGCAAGAGATGCTGTCTCTCCGTCACGAATTTCACCGACCATGACAATATTAGGGTCTTGACGCAAAACAGCTCTCAAAACCATAGCAAAATCTAAACCAATATCGTGATTAACTTGAACTTGAGTAATACCCGGCATACGAATCTCAACCGGATCTTCAATTGTAATAATATTCACCTTTGGATTGTTCAACTTTGTAACAGTACTCGCCAATGTTTGTGTTTTACCACTACCAGTTGGACCAGTAATCAGAACAATTCCATTTGTTAGTTTTATAGAATCCGTATATTTTTTATAAGCTGAACCTCTTAACCCCGACTCTTCCAACATAGGAATACCCGAAGTCCTTTCTAATAAACGCATAACAACCTTTTCACCATGTACACTTGGCAATGTAGAAACACGTAAATCAAAACTGCGATTATCTACCTTTATAAATATTCGTCCATCTTGAGGAATGCGCGACTCATCAATCTTAAGATTAGCGAGAATTTTAATACGTGCAACCATCGGTGCTTGTAATTCTCTCGGCAAAGGATTTGTCTTTTCTAACATAACCCCATCGATACGATAGCGGACACGGATAGATGATTCTTGAGGTTCAATGTGAATATCCGATGCATTTGACCTTGCACCCAGGGCAAGAAGCATGTTTACTATTTTTGCTACCGGCGCACTTTGCAATTCAGAAGAAATATCTCCAGACTCAACATCACTAATAATTGTTTCTTGACCTGTTTCTAATTTATAGGAACGGACAGCAGCTTGAACATCACCACCAATAAGTGATCCAAATTTTGTATTTATATAGTTAACAACTTGTGAAGGGGTTCCAGCATAGACATCAATTTGTTTTGGTGAAAACCTAACGCGCCAGAACTGGATTGCAGAAATATCAAAAGGATCTGCCATCAAAATCTTGACTTTATTATCAAGAACTTCAAATGGAAAAGCACTTTGTTCTCGGAGAGTATCAAGATCAATACCAAGCAAAACATCTTGTGGAATTGTAATACCTAATACATCATCAATAAAAGGAATATTGTATGTCTGAGCTTTTCTTTGGTACACATCGCTTTCGGTCATAAGACCTTTTTCAATGATTATTTGTACCTCTGATTTGTTATTTTGTACTGATTCAAGTTTAATCGCATCCGCTTGCTCTTGGGACAATTTACCCATTTGAACGAACGAAGAAAGTAAACGAAGATCAACACCGGTGTAGGGCAGTGCCATATTGTCAGTATACCCGATTTATAAATATTTTGACAAGCAAACAAAGCGACCCTATAATCGAAAACCTCGATATTTTATAGAAAAAGATAATTATGACAATTCTTATTGTTTCACCTTCAGCGACAGAGCGACATATGCATATTATTGTGCAAATTAATTCTAGTCTTGGGACTGATTATTCAAAATCTAATTTACTTGAAAATATTCTTGACCCAGATATTCATTTCTTGGTTATTAGAGATAAACAGTCAATAGGAATTGAGGAAACAAAGAACTTTCTTAAAAAATTACAAAAGAAACCTTTTAAAAGAAAGAAGCAAATTGGAATTATTCCTGATGCGCATTTATTAACTATTGAAGCACAGAATTCACTTCTCAAAGAGTTAGAAGATCACTCAGAAAGTACTGTCTTTATTCTAGGTACAGAAGATGATCAAAAAGTTTTGCAAACAATCCGATCACGCAGTACAACTTCATTTCATTTTTCTGAAAAAGATAGAAGCACCGAAGATTTTAAAACTCTCCTAGAATTATTTATTTCAAATGACGAACTTAAGCTTTACACAGTTATTCAAGATTTTGAATGGACAAGAAGGAACGCATTAGAATTTCTACAACATCTTCATAGGCAACAAGATTGGACAGGAAAACAACTTCAAGCAATCCAAAAAGCAGGGGAGATGGTTCTTGCCAATGTGCCTGGAAAGCAGGCACATTGGCTTTTATACCTTACTCTAAAAGAAAGTCGTCTTCCGTAAACCATTGTGTAGTTTGTGAGTATACATTACATCCGTCATTATCCTTTCTAAAGAGATTCTTTCCATTTGGTAATACACAATAGGTACTATATCCCTTATCTGAAAGATTACGTCTCAAGGTATTATTATCACTTGGTACTATAGCATCTGGTAGATACGCAAGCTCTAAAGATGAACCAATTATTTGAGGCTTTCCATTTCTAAATCCTACATTTACCAAGAAAGATTCCTTAGTACCATACATACCAGTGGAATCACGAGTATTTATTGCGTTCCCTAGTACGTACGTCACTGGTATAGCGTAACTAACATAGGCAGAATCATAATCTATTGGATAAACAACATTTAACTCCAGGCTAGGATTACTTCGATAGCTTTTTATACTATCAAGATCAAAACCAATTCCGGCAGTTCTATTAAACTTAACCAAATTAGTGGCAACCATAGTTGAATCAATGAATGTTCGTGCCTTTGTAAAATCATTTCTTTGTATAGCTTGCAAGTAGTTAACGACAAGAGAATCAATTTCTCTATTCATCGATTCCACAGAAGCATTTTTATCTATTACTCCTGTATCAATATTGAGTAAAAGGAATCGACTAAAATTTAAACCAAAAAAATTTGAAAAGATACTCTCATTATATGAAGCTTGTTCTCTTTCCTTTATCGCTTCTAATTCCGTTTTTATTAACTGTGAACCGAAGGGTACTGAATTTTTTTGTTCATTCGCGAATACGAGTACTGCATAAGGTGCTTCTTCCGCAAAGGATTTAATAACGCGAATGTCCAGCTTCCCCGTCTCTTTATACCAAGATGTTACCTGCACAAATACAAGACTATTCCATGGGAACAAAGAGATAATTGTCAAAAGAAGTACGCCAGAAAACATTCCCATAAGAACAAAATCTCCAAAGAACAAAGATTTAACATAACTTATTCCCGGTCGAATTGTTTTGATAAAGGAAATAATTAGGTATGCTAACATCAGCAACGCAATAATTACTATACCCACAAGGACGTACATTCTGTAGAGAGTTGGACCATACAATTCCATATATAACCCCATTTTATAGAGAGCAGAATAGAGTACTGTCCCAATTAATAAAACAGTGAGAGATGTAGCTGTGAATGAAATATACCTCACACCATTACTTGTTGTTCGTGATCTATTCGTGACCCAAGCAACTAATGGATATGTTAATCCTGTAACCACAAGTAATTCAAAGAAACCTCTTCTTGCGTATTCTGATATCACAGTAATATCAGATATATTGACGCTGAAAAGATATCTATATTGAACTGCCATATATAGTCCAAAAAGTCCTATTACAGGTATTAAAACGACAAGTGCAAAGAATGATTCAGTATTGCGAAGCATTTTTGTTTCAGAAACTCTTTCAAGGAGTATATCCATATATCGTTGAGTTAATCCAACGAGCGGAATTATTTTCTTTTTAAGAAGAACCGCAAAAAATGAGAAAACTACAAGGAAACTACCCAAAACTAATGTTCCACGGAAAACGATTTCATTCAAACGAATAGTGTCGAATATCTGGGAGATGATTTTTGCAAATTGTGCATCTGCTTGTGAGAGAAGTAGAGCGAATATAATAAAGATTGCTAATGAAATAACTCCATAAAAAATCAACTTACCAATAACTTTTACTTTACTTAGATCATTCCGGAAAACGAGACCAATTGATTCAAAGAAACTAGCGATCCACTGTACTCCTGCAGCCATTGATCCTATAGCAACAGTAATTGGATCCATAATTGTAAGTAATTTTGGAGCAAGCATAAAAATAGAGAAATACACGATAAACCCAAGATGAAAAAGAAATACAGGGGCAATAGCAAACATGTCTAAGCGGTAAAGATAAGTGAAAGTTAATGCAATATAAAATATCGCAAATACCTTTAAAACTTGCAGTGTATTCTGATCCTTTAATTTCTGTGACAACTCTTTCGATTCTTCATCAGTATATTCTAGAACTATCTCTCTTGACCCAAAGTATGCCATCAATAATAATGCATTAAAGAAAAGGAAGGCTCCCAAACCTATGGGTATTCCGAATACACCGAATCCAAACAGTAGCGCAGTGAGTACTGATGCAATGAAGAGGAATCTTTGTGATGACATAACAACAGAGTTAAATTATTTCTTCGTTTTAATGCACTATTATATATAATAACGGAGATAGAGCTAATTGATAACAGAAAGTTATACAATTAGGTTTATGAGACGACTTTTTCAGGATCTTTTCCAGCACAAGAACGTAAATACTTTAAGAAATTCATTGAGAGTCTAATCTCTTTGGAATAGGATACCGAATTATGGCCAATTCTTATTATTCTTTTTTTCCTAGATCTCCCTCGAATTTCCTTTTTTAAAACAGCAGATTGTTCAAAACCGTATTTCTCTGCTACTTCAGGAAATATATAAGAAAGGTGACCTATTATAAAATTAAGCCAATAGTACTGTGTTTTTATTAACATCTCCGTAGGCTCGACAACTGGAATCAGTCTTGCTTTTTCATTCTTCAATATTTTATCCCACAGACGGATGTAAAACTGTTGTAATTTGGTTTTTAAAACATCTGATAAAGGGATCTGCGAGAGTAATATAAGATCTGAGATATACTTACTCTCACGAGCATCATCAGGCTTTCTTCCCATAAGAGGCCCAATTTCTAGCATAAAATCTCTCACTGTCACGTTATACGGAATTGTATTATTTTCTATTGTTGTATGGTGCAATTCTAGACTAAATTCTTCTTCATCTCCCCAGAAGATAGTTACCCATTCCATATTATAAAACTTTGCAAAGTATTGATTTTTATTTCTATAGAGTTCTGGCTCTACTAATGTCAAATAACTGACAATCAATGCTATAGCCTTTTGTCTAAAATAAGCATACTGCGAATACTTGCCAAACAGTGACTCTACAACTGCTCTTGGAGGGTAGAGTACTCCCTTTTCTAATTCACTAAGGAAAATACTACAAAACTTTTCTATACTATCGATCAACTTTATACTTCGTTTTCTCCCATCTGTGATAAATAACCCCATCAATGTCTCATTTAATGAAGTCGTTTCCATTATATCTGTAATTCTCTCCATATCTTGAATTAAAGACCTCGATTTTATTGAATTAACGGAATCCTTTTCAGGATTATCCTTTTTAAAACAACGTATAAAAGCCTCTATCCGATCTTGAAGCTGATAAAGATTCATATATTCCTTTTGTTTGTTTCGCTTACTAAAACTTCGATAATACTCATAAATATACTGAAATGTCATCTCACGTAATTCACGCAGGACAGTGTCAAATTTTGCATATGGTCTATCGGGCAAATAATCTCGTACTTCACTTACATATCCTCCTGGTCTTGTTTCTTGTTTTAGGATTGTAAGGAATTCTGGATTAAGCTCTATCAATGGATTAGCTTGCCAAGTAGCAGTATTTGTCTTAAGAACGATTGCCCTATCCGCTAGCTTTTTAGTCACAAATTCACGTGCAACATGATGAACAAGATTCTCTTGACTTTGACTACCCAGCATTGAAATAAACCAAGAGTTGTGTGGTAACTTTTTTTGAATTTCCCTGAAATAAACTTTTTGAATATCCTGTAAGAGTCCAGGAGCTTCAATTCCATAGCTATTAAGATAATCTCGAAATATATTCTTGCCATACGTAATTTCACTAATCAGAAGCAGAATGGAAGTAAAAGCAAGTTCCACTTCACTTTTTTTCGGAAGGTTTAATGTAGAAGGTACCTTTGTTGTCATCTCTCTTATTAAGGCATCATAAACATCATCCAGAGAATCACCATAACATACCTGAAAAATAAGCTGTGTGAAAAGGATTGGATTCTTTATAACAATTAATCTCACTGTTTCTGGAAATAATACAGTTGGTCCCTGAATGTGTGTATTTTCTCTCGCAAGATTCCACATAAGCATATTCGAGAATTCTGAATTTTCCGTGTTTATTTTCAATACTGGAGACTGCTCAGCATCTTTTAGCATTTTCCTTACTACTTTTTTTTCCCATTCCTTTAATTGCTCATGTATCTCATCTCTTCTCGGTACCCTATCACTTCGTCTCGTCGTTACTCTTATTGCAATATATTCATCAATCGGTGGCTTTGTATGGCTAAGAATTCTGGCCTCTTGTTGTCTCTCTGTATCCGTTCTCATGGTCTATTTTATCAAAAATCTGTCGTTTCAGATAGTGGAATGTGTTGTATAATACCCTTATGGCAATACTTCTAGATGGAAAAGCAGTCGCAGAAAAAATAGCAATAGATTTAAAGAATGAAATTTCTACGTTTAAAACCAAACCAAAACTTGTCGTAATACGAGCAAATAATAGTGCTGCCTCTACTCAATACGTTACTATCAAGATAAAAAGAGCAGAGGAGATTGGAATAGAAACTGAGCTCGTCGAATTCGATAAGGACACACCACAAGAAACGATCATCGCAGAGATTAGGAAACACAATGAGCATGCAAAAACAACAGGTATCCTTGTACAACTCCCCGTATTTGAACATCTTAAGGCTCATGAACTTGTTAATGAGATATCCCCACTTAAAGATGTTGATGGCCTCTCTGCATTTTCCCTAGGATTACTTACCCAAGAGCATATAACATTCCTCCCCGCTGTCGTTCAGGCAGTTGAAGAGCTTCTCTTTGCGTACCAATTAGAAGTAAAAGGTAAAATGGTAACTATTGTTGGAGCCAGCCCTTGGGTCGGAAAACCTCTCTCTGAATATTTTAGTTTTTTAGGTGCTACTGTGACTCTTTGCCACGACAAAACAAAAGATCTTATAGAAAAGACAATCTCTGCAGATATTCTTATTAGTGCGACAGGGGTTCCTGGACTTATTACTGATTCGTTTATAAAAGAGGGCGCCGTAGCGATAGATATAGGAACTGGTTTAAATACAAAAACCAATAAAATCGAAGGGGATTTTGATTTTGAGAAAGTATCAAGAAAAGCAGGATTTATCACTCCTGTCCCAGGTGGTGTTGGTCCAATGACCGTTATTTCACTAATGTCTCAGATTGTTCTCGCATACGATTCACAGCATAACAAAGAGTAGTGCCCAAAAGCTCCAAAATAAGGTATAATGCAAGCATGAATCACACAACAATTATTTCTTCACTACAATCAATTGTTAAAGTTATAAATAACAAGTGGCAAGCAGAAAAGAAACTGACACTTAAGCCTTTTACCGAAGAACAAATAAGAAGTGCAGTATTTTTTTCCGACTTTTCCTTTGTTAGAGAAGGTTCTGCTGATTTTTTTAAAGTATACGACCTTGCATCACAATACTATTCAGAAATAAGAAGTGAGATACGCAATTGGACAGAAAGTGCGGACATCACTCCTTTCGAAAAAGAATTTATCATAGGAACTACTTTTATCTCTGACGCATATGTCCAATATTATAAGAGATGGTTACAAACAATGATCTCTAGCCCTGTTGCAAAGTTTTTAACAAAGGAACTTTCTGCAAATGCAGAGGAAACGCATAAGAAGGTCAAAGTACTTGGTCTATTAAGTCCTTATACTGTAATTACAAGCACATCAGATACGGTAACCTGGGAAAACCTGACACAAGTTCTTTACGCAGAATATTTTGAACCGGAAATTCAGAATATCGTCTCTGCATTTGGACGAATGAGAGAGAGAGTAGCACCAGTTGCGGTTGCAGATGAAGAGCGAAATATGTCAAAATTATTACAAGAATATGTCAAAGCACTACAATGTATTAACTTGAAAGAAGTTGATAATTTCTGGAGAAATGTTGACGTTGCTTGGATGAATTCCACCTTCTGGATACAGATTGTTCACGACATAGAGAGTCACTATGGAGATCCCCTTGGAGTAAAGATAATTCCTGACTTTTCGGTACGCTTTTTAAATAGCGACTATGCATCAGCACAAAAGTCATTTAAGGAATCTCAAACGGTACTCGAAGAATACTACACAGCAAGATCCACACCAACATCAAAGAAAGGGCTATCTGCTTTGCAGAATTCACAATCAGGTGTTTATTACCTTCCTTTCCAAACAGGAATGAGTACTCATTTTAAATTTGCTGGACAAAGTATTCCTAATCGAACGGATATTCGCCACGAAAAAGGTGTTAAAATCTACCTCGATTACGACTCTACAACAGCACGAACAGAAAAAGCGAAACTACTTGCCGATAAGGTATTTGGTGGACAAATAAAACAATATCTCGGTGCAGTAGTTGCAGAACAACAGATGCTTGATCATGTTGTACCTCACGAATACGGCCATACGATTTACAATATTGCAGACTTTATGCCAGAGGTCACAGAGCGTCATTCATTTGCACTCGAGGAACTTCGAGCAGATCTTAATGCATTATTCACCGTATATCAAAAATATAAAAAGGGCTTAGTTGATAAGAGATATGCAGTCAATTCAGTTGCAAACTACGTCGTTCACGAATTACGACGTTACGATTCATGGGAGAGTACGACACAAACTGCATATAGAAATAGTACATTACGACTATTCAAGATTTGTCTCTCTGTTGGAATACTTACGGTTAATAAAGGTGAAATTACTCTTGATCTCAGTACTGAAAAATCAATCGAATTCTTAGTACAAGCCAAGGCACTTTTTGAAACGATATTGGCTGCATTAGACAAAAAAGATATTCCAGTTCTCGATATGATTATTACAGAGATAGAGGAAATGAAAAACTCTGAACTATCAAAAGCAATATTAAAGAAACTCGCTAAGTAAGAATGATTAAAGATTTAATTGCCAAGGAAGTACGTCGTCAACAAGAACAAATTAGCCTTATTCCCTCCGAAAATTATGCGTCTAAAGCAGTAATGGAAGCTGTTGGTTCTCCATTAATGAATAAATATTCTGAAGGAATAGTAGGAAAACGCTATTACCAAGGTAATATATTTATTGATGAGCTTGAGGCAGAAGTTAAAAGACTGGCACTCCAATTATTTGAACTAAACCCAGAAGAATGGGGTGTTATTGTCCAGGCAGCTACAGGAAGTATTGCGAATATGGCTGTCCTTACAGGTTTGTTGGAACTAAACGACAAAATACTGAGCATGCATCTATACGATGGTGGACACTTATCTCATGGATGGAAAATGCCGGAAGGCAAAAAAGTCTCCCTCGGTTCACGTTTATTCGATACGTACTTTTACTCGGTAGAAGCAAATACTCAGGTTTTTGATTATCAAAAGATTAAAGCTCAGGCAGCAGAAATTTTTCCAAAAATGATTATATCTGGTGGTACTGCGTATCCTAGAGAAATAGATCATAAAGCAATGAGCGAAGCGGCTACGAATGTTGGAGCACTTTATGTAGCAGATATTGCACACGAAGCTGGCCTTGTTGCTGCAAAAGTGAATAGTTCGCCGTTTCCCTATGCAGATATCGTAACAATGACGACCCGAAAAACTCTTCGCGGACCAATCGGTGCTTTAATCTTTGCGAAGAAAGAATTTATCCCAAGAATAGAATCTGCATTATTCCCCGGCATTCAAGGTGGACCATTAAACCATAGTATAGCAGGCATTGGTGTGTGTCTGGAAGAAGCATTGCGACCAGAGTTTACTGAATATGCAACTCAAGTCATCAAGAATGCAAAAACGCTTGGAGTAGAACTAGAAAAGAGAGGCTTCACTCTAATTAGTGGAGGGACAGATAAACACTTGCTGCTTTTAGATATGACACATATGAAAATGAGTGCCAGCGAGTATGCAAAGAAACTGGAAGAAGTAGGAATCATCGTTAATAAAAATACAATTCCCAATGATTCTGGCAAGCCTTGGAATCCATCCGGCATTAGAATAGGAACACCTGCGGTAACAACAAGAGGTATGAAAGAATCGGAAATGGTCAAGATTGCAGAGTGGATGGAAGGGGTAATAGGAGGAAGATATATTACTATTGGAAAAGAGGTGGTAGCTCTTACTAAAGAGTATTGTATTCACTAGGGTATAGTCTTTCGATAAATGTTTACTGTTTAAACCTACGTACTTCTCAGGTCGAAATCCTACTTGCTTCTTCCCAGAAATCCGTTCTTCCTGCACTCCTTCCGTAGAGTCTATATCCTGATTTTATAGGTCTTCCCCCATTGGGTTTGCCCGGTTGCGGAACAATAAAACGCTTTGTTTCTTTTCGTAAATAAGAACAGAGCGCCAAGACAATACCATGAAGAAGCTCATGAAAAGTAACAATCTGTCTTGTTTCTGGAACATAAACCTTTTTATCAAGAAAATCTTTAATGTTATCAATAGTCCAAGTAAGGTAATTGTCTTCTGATACTTCCTGCTCTTTTGCTTCCTTAATTGCTAAGAATACAACTTCATCAATGTACCCTCGATACGGCTCTATTAGATCATAAAGCAACGCTGGATAATCAGTTGGTTTATGTAAGAAACCATGATACGGGCTAAGATGGTGATAGGTAATCCATCTTAAAAGAATACCACTCACAAATTTCGATGTTGCATTAAGTGTATTCGAAACAACATTACGCTTACCTCTACGATGGAAATCTGGATACCCTAACTCGGTATAGTATTTCCCCCAATAATTTTTTGCATGCCATGCTTCTATTGCAATCATTTCATCTACCTCGAGGTATTTTCCATCAAAACCAAAAGGTCTGGGTATTAACCACTTCATTGATTCAAATTTTGCAGATAGAAGACGTTTGGATACATATGTTCTCTTTTTAATATTTTCTCGAAAAAGGATATGGCTCGTAAGGATATCATCTTTTGAAGTAGATATACTCGGTAATATCCATGACGACTTATGCATATTACGTTTATGAAAGGAAACAGGTATATTATATGACGTCATCGCAGTAATAAAATCTTCTGACAAATCACAAAGACTTCCATAAAACATAACCGAATGTATTTTGGACAAATTCTCCTTAACTTCACCTCCTTGATAAATAATATGTAATTCTTTACCCAACATCTTTATCAAAGAGGGATACGGTATCCAAAGTGGCACTTTTTTCTTATTATTCATGTCGAAACAATATAATCTATCTATAACTCTTTCATTTCTATCAGATTATAGTAGAATATAGAATAGTACTTTGACACATTTACCGGAGATAAATAGAGGAAGTCTCCGAAACTATCGGAGGTAAAGGCGCTATTCCGGTTGACTGACTCCGAAACTATCGGAGGTAAAGGCAGTCCCTCCAAAGACGCCTCTCCGAAACTATCGGAGGTAAAGGCACGAGTGTCAAAAGCGTATCTCCGAAACTATCGGAGGTAAAGGCAGAAGGCGTATTTTTTCCCTCCGAAACTATCGGAGGTAAAGGCTTACTATAGTAACATAATACTCCGAAACTATCGGAGGTAAAGGCTAGCTCCCTGCGCAATAGTAACTCCGAAACTATCGGAGGTAAAGGCCTTCCCTCGGCCAAAGCACTCCGAAACTACTATCTCTAAACAAACGGTTTTCCAAAAAAGGATTTAATTCTTTTTTTTCGCCTTATACCGCTTTATTTACTCCGATAAATTGTCTTATTACAAAAATAGTATGGAAAAATCGAAAAGAATTACTGGTTATCATCTTCACATTGCAAGAAGTCTTTATTCTACAAAGACTATTATTCGTTCGATAAAGTTCCCACTCAAGTCACCATCTCATGATGCCGGAATTCTCTTTGCGGAGAATATACGCAATGATTATCTTAAGCAAGTCGGTAACATCCATCCATCAGCTTATTTTGCATCTACTATAGAATACTCATTGCTAGATCTCTATGTCGAATTCTTACGACAGGGCTTCCTTTTTGCACCAACTGCAACTAAACTTAAATCAAAAGTTTACAAGATAACCTACGGAAAAAGCTTGGCGGAGGTAGATATATTCCCAAATATATCTCAGGAATTCCTAAATCTAGTAAGTAAAGATCTTTTCGATAAAACTATACTACAAAATAGTACTGTCCGAAACACCTCTACAAAGGCTAGCCTTGACAAAAGGTATACTTCTATTTTTAAAAAAGAGGTCCTCCGTGAGACTGTCTTAGAACAAGTAACTAAAATGGTTGACGGTGTTTATAGAAAGAATTATGAAGAACAAAAGCAATTTTGGAAGAACTTTATTAACTTAGAGTTTAGTGAAAAAGAAAGTAATCTGACTTGTTACCCTCTTCCAAATAAAGGTGATAAATTTTCGGGTAAAACACCCATCCAGGAAATAATACTTTCGCATTTCGAGAGTAAAAAGAAAGATCTGTTTGGGACTCAAAGACAGGATCTTACTGATGAGGAACTAAAACTTGCAAGGATAGAACTTCTTGAAGATATCGGTTTATCTGCGAATTTTAATGCTCTCTCTAACTTTTTGGGCAGCATTGTCCCCTTGCTACTTACCGAGAAAGGGATAAGGGAGTTAATTTCTAAAATATTGAACTACTCAACTGTATGGAAAGACAAGGAGGAGATACTTGAAGGGAAGATAGCAATTCTAGCGCTTACTGCAAGGAAAATTTCTCTTCCTTCCTTAACGGCGAGTTGGGCAGATTATAGATCTTCTTTTGGAGGAAAGATACAGAGTTGGGTTTCTAATTTCTTGACACAAAATGTAAAATTACGAGAAGCTTTAAACGAACAAAATAAAGAAATACAAGAACTGAAAAAAGAATATACTATTGATTCTTCTCGAGTTATCGAAATAAACAGGCAATTATTAGGTAACTTAACTAACCAAAGTCAGTATCAACTCTATGTTGACTCATTAGCATATCTAAATACAGAGATAAATATGCTTAGACAAGAAAGGGATGTCGATTTCAAACTTTTCCAAGATAAGTATAAAGCACTTTCTTCTAATCTCCCAAAGATACCTAATTTTATTGTTCAACGTAAATTTACTCTCTTCCAAGATTTTCAAAACTCTCTTGTCAAACTCGAACAGGGATTCAGCTATATTCACTCCGTCTATAATGAATTATTGGGAGATATCCGTGTTTCTCAAAATCCAGATATCGATGGAGTTTTAGTTAGAAAAACTTTAGATTCACTAAAACGCTTCTATTGTTATTTAGAGGAAGGTTCTTATTATAAAAATGTCTTTAAAGAGTTTTTCCTTAGTATTGGTCACACTGTAAGCGAGATCGAGGGTACTGATAAAAGATTCTTTATTGCTCCGCAATCTCGAGACAAACAACTTTCGCTTATCATAGTATCTGAATCAACTTTTGAGATAATTAAAGACAAGCTATTAAAGATCCCTATTGATTTCTCATGGAAACACCAGAGCATCAGCGAACTTCTTGCTATAACAGAAGTGATGAAGATAATAACCGCTTTTTACTTGAAGATGATACCCAATACAAAAGAATTTACCTTAGATGAAAATACTATTCTCCACTTTCCTGCTGGCCAAAGATATCTAAAAACCCTTGGGAAGTCCTTAAATATCAAACATTTCTCTTTCTTTCTGCAAAGATATATCTTTGCAGAATTACGAGGATGTTTAAATCTCCTTAGTAGAGAGACCTATATTGAAAGATATGTTGTCCAAACTCTAGGTTCAGATAAGTCATTTCCTCTCGTTCTTTTTCCAAAAGATAAGGAACAAAAGCCTTCAATTACTAATCGTGCTTATTGGGGTATTGTGTCACAAAGACCTTCTAGAAATCAGAAAGATCAGGATGATACTCTAAATGGCTATATTTTTAAGTCCAAAGAATACAACCAAGGTGCAGGTTCTTTTAAAGAAAATACAAAAATCTTTCCAAACGAAGCCGTCTTTCAGATTCGGAGCTCAAAATACCAACTACAATTTCTGGATAATCCTCTCAATGATTTAGGCGACAGATCGCTATGGAAGAGAGTATCGGTAAAGTTAAGTGAACATAGCTTTATAGTTGAAGATACTATGAGAGTAACATGGGACAGAGAGAAGATGCGTCCCAATATTAGTTGTATAAAAACTGATATCTATGTTTCAATTCCTATTAATATCTCTCCAAATATTAAACCACATGCAGTAAACCCATCAAGATACATGGGTATTGATGTTGGTGAATATGGTCTTGCATACACTATATTCGAGACAAACCCTAAGTTTAAAATATTAAAGCAAGGATTTCTCTATAATGCGAATTTACGTAAAATAAAATCCCATATAAAGAGAGGTAAAGAAAAACAAGTAAGGGGGACATTTTCCTCACCTTCAACAAGTATTCAATTGATTAGAGAACAGGCAATAACTTCCATTAGAAATACTGTCCATGACTTAGTTATACGGTATAAGGCAAAACCAGTATACGAATGGCAAATCAGTAATTTCGAAACGGGAAGTGGAAAAATATCGAAGATATATAATTCAATAAAGACTTCAGATACGAATTCTGATACAGATGCCGAGAAAGGTGCAAAAGAATTAGTATGGGGCAAGGGTACAAAGACGATAGGTAAGGAAATAAACGCATATGCTACAAGCACTATCTGTAGTAAGTGTTTCAAGAGTTATTTGCTTGAGATTGGTTTAAAAGACTCTGATAAATTCACACTCGAAAAGATAGGTAATGAAACTTTCATAAAAATTAATAATACCCTTATACGTTATTTTTCAAGAAAGCCAATTACAAATACTGACGATGCAAAGTCAGCAATTTACGGAACGATGAGACCTCCTCAATATTCGGAAATAGTTAAGTCTCTTGATATCGAGGACAGATTTTTTAGTACCCGTGGCAATAGTGCGATTTTTTATTGTCCTTTCTGTAAGCACATCTCAGATGCAGATATTCAGGCCTCATTATTTATCGGGTTGAAAGGATATCTGAAAGATCTAGAAAAGAAAACGGAAACCACAAAAAATAATACTCAAGTAGATAGAAAGACAAAGAGTCTCGACGAAACCAGAAGAATGATAAAGGAAGCAAGATTGCTTGTGAAGGACCCGATCCTCTTCGACAGAAATAATTTTCTTTCTTTTGGTGAACATTTAGTAAATACATAGACAGTTATTTCATATCTGTCTTTAGTTTAGGCTATAATCTCTTATGCTTTCTTACTTCTTCCACCCCTCATTCTCCCAAATCCCTCATCGTAGTGCAGATGGGCAAGTCTATATCTTAGATGCTTTTCTAAACTCTCAAAAAATTGTCCAAGCCTTACAGGAACACCATCTCGCAAAGAATAGTTATAGTTCTCCTAGTGTATTACCTAACCTTCAAAATGCAGTCCTGGTTCACGATCCTCTCTATCTTAATAGCCTTGTAACTGGCAAACCTCTGGAGCTTGCTCAATCTTCAGGAGTACTTTTTAACCAAAATAATGTCACTACCCTTATTCACCAAGTAGAGGCATCCTATCAGTCGTTTAATTTTGCATTACACAATGGGTTTTCTTACGATCTTAGCGGAGGGAATCACCACGCAGGATATACAAGAGGTGCTGGCTTTGGGGTCATTAATACGTTTATAAATGCTATTGCCCGAGACATCAGATCTTACGGAAAAAAAAGAATCCTTATTATTGATACCGACGTCTATCTTGGGGATGCTAACGCTTTGTATTTGCAAACTGATATCCAGTTTTCTGAAGTTCGTATTTTTGACTTGTATGGGTACATTATTCCAAAAGCCTATCAAGTAGGCTTTGATTTATTAGAAAGAGCAGGGAACTATATCCGAGAAATCTCTCGCGCTAATTACTTTAAAGAACTTTCTAATCTTGATGCCTTTGTTAAAGACTTTAAGCCGGAAGTTGTTCTTTGGTTGCAAGGTGCTTATATTTGGCAGAACAGTACAAAGTCAATCAAGGATAAAGGATTAACAAAAGATGAAATTGCGGAACGAGACCGCTATGTCGTTGATACACTTAGAAAATATAAAGTTCCTTTTGTTATGTCTCCAGTGGAGGGATACGTTTCCTATAAAAATGAAGATGGTACAGTAAAAACTAGGGAAGAAACTGACGAGCAGTGGCAACAGCTTTTAGATATTTATTTGTATCCGGTGAGGTATTATAATCGGGCATAAACTAAGAAAGGAGATAATGATTAAAGCAATCTGTTTCGACCTGATGATGTTTTCTTTACAAAAGAAGGCATGGAATCTTTCGTGCAGTCACTTATCCGAAAAGGTTTCAACGAAGATGCTGTTCGCTCTGCAATCTTTAAAAGCGAGAAAATGAAACAATTCAAAATGGGATAAATATCGGAGGAAGCTTTCGTTTCTTTCTTGCGAGATGTATTGCAAATCACCCTTACCTCCAATGAGTTCAGAGAATTATTACAAAAAGATTACAAAATTAATGCTGAGGTCTTAAACTACGTTCGTACTTCAAAAGCGAAAGGATACCTTACTTGTATTTGTTCCAATAACTTTTCTACAAGAATCGAGATTCTTAACCAGAAGTTTAATTTTCTTAAAGAATTCGATATTGCCATTTTATCTTACCAAGTGGGCCTACTTAAACCTAATAAAGAAATCTTTCAGAGACTTATCGAAGCAACAGGAGTACAGGCTGGCGAAATTATCTATTCAGATGATAGTCCAGAGAAACTTGCTGGAGCTTTAGAGTTAGGAATGAATGCATTTGTCTATGAAGATTTTGAGCAATTTAAAGAAGAATTAGAGAGATTCGATATTATTGTATAGTTTCAATGACCCGTCTTTCCCTTCTTAAACGCAACGAAAAAATCCTCTATATTTCTCAATTCTTCCATTCACTTATCTTTACTATTCCAGTTCTTTTCTTGTTCCAACTATTACTAGAGGACTATTTACAGGATTTGGTATCATTAGTCTTATTATGTTATCTTGCCTTGCAATGATAATAAAGAAAGAAAATTAATTTATCTCATTATTACTATGCCTCGCAAAATATATATCATTCGTCATCTTAAAACAGAATATAACCTCAGAGGTGTTTTTATGGGACAAGAACTTAATCCACCAATACTAGAAAGCGAGATAAAACCATTTGAGGAATTTATCGCTACCATATCTTTTGAGATGCCCGTCACTATATTCTCAAGTCCAGCACGAAGGAGTCTGGATACTGCCGAATTAGTTGCAAAAAGACTGCAAATACCAAAATCAGAAATTATGATAGATGATTCAATGAAAGAAACTAATTATGGTGATATAGAAGGACTCACCCATGAAGAAGTTGAAGCCCGATATCCTAAACTTTTCGAAGAAATTCAATTTTCTCCAAGTAAGGCAAACTTTCCAAACGGTGAAACATTTTTAGAAGCACAAAGAAGAGCATGGAAAGGTTTCACAGAAATAAGAAATTCAACAAAAAATAATATTATTTTTGTTTCCCATATAGATACAATTAAATGTATCTTGACCAAGCTTCTAGATATTCCTTTCGATGATAGACGATTATTCTCGGTCGATAATGGATCTATTACGACAGTTGAAGAATTTGATGATCGCTTAAAAGTTATTCAACTAAATAACATTCAAAATTAAACAGTTTGTCATTCTCGACCCAATAAAACTTTTTTAATTCTTCGTCTGCCACTAAGATATTTTTCTTTTAATAACTCTGCACCCCTACGTATATTGTCTTCTATTAAAACAAACGGAGAAACTGCAAGATAGAGTAGACCTTTACGAATTCTTTCTGCACCATAAGCAATAGGATTATGATAATTACCTGTATATTCTGGTTTCCCTGATAACCCGCCCATAAAAAGAGAAATCCCTTGCTTAAGATGATATGCTCCCTCCTTGAAGGTATCGCTTGCATAAGACTCGTATTTTTCTCCCATACAGTATTCTAGTTAAATATACTTTCTTTTACAACATTGTCTATGAAATACGTGAACCCCCTTTTTCCGAAGGCCACTTTAAAACAGTAGAGTAGTTAATAAAGATAATCTCAATCGTACCCTTTTCCCTTTACCTTTCACTCTTTTAGACTTACAATATTCTTCGGGAATATCAAGTTAATACAAATAATTATGGATAAAAAGAATATTATTATTTCGGTAAGAAACCTTGTAAAGAAATATGGCGATTTCATAGCGGTTAAGGGGATTAGTTTTGACGTTTATGAAGGCGAAATCTTCGGACTACTTGGACCAAATGGAGCTGGAAAAACAACAACGCTTGAAATCATTGAAACGCTCCGCGATGAAACAGAAGGTGATGTTATTATTGACGGACACTCAATAAATAGTGACCCCCTCAGAATAAAAGAAATTATAGGCATCCAATTACAAGCAGCAGGCTTTCAACCAGGACTAACCCTTGTAGAGACTATTAATATGTTTGCCGCACTCTATGATGTACAAACCAACGCACTGAAGCTTCTCGATCTTGTTGGGTTAAAAGATAAAGCAGGTGCACATTTTGATAAACTATCTGGCGGACAAAAACAGCGATTCTCAATCTGTACAACTCTTATTAATAAACCAAAGGTAATCTTTCTAGATGAACCAACAACTGGGCTTGATCCACAATCTCGCCGCAACCTGTGGGAACTCATTAAAGATATTCGGAGTAAAGGTACGACTGTTGTATTAACAACCCATTATATGGATGAAGCAGAAGTACTCTGTGACAGAATTGCAATCATCGATAGCGGGGAAATATTAAAAATTGATACCCCAGACAATCTGATTGATGAACTGGTTAACTCAGGTTTTAAGAAACCCAAATCCGTTAAAGAAGCTACTCTTGAAGACGTATTCATCAACTTAACCGGTAGAGAGATAAGAGCAGAATAAATATATACACATGAGCATATGAAAAAACAAAATAATATTAAGAAACTTATCTCGTTAACAAAATACAATTTCCTTTCTACAATGAGGAATCCTTCCGCATTGTTTTTTGGATTTCTTTTCCCTCTTATATTTATCCTGGTCTTTGGATTACTCGGTCAAAGCAGTGGAAAATATGAAGTAGGTGTATTAAGTTCCTCTCAGAAATCGGGAAGTGTTTATGAAACATTAACCAAGATTGAGGCATTACAACTTATTACCGATAAGAATGATGATGAGTTAAAAGATGCGCTTAAAAAAGGTCAGCTCGCAGTACTTGTAAGTGTTTCACAGAATGCTGAAACACAGAAGGTTACTATAGATCTCCAAACATCAAGTGCTTCTCCACAAGGTGGTGCGATTGTAAGCAATATCCTTGAAAATATAACAAATTCTATAAATGGTCAAGCTAACCCAAATGCGGTAAAAGTAGCAAGTCTAAACATAGTAAATGTAGAAGGAAGAAGATACAACCAGATTGATTTTATTTTACCTGGCCAACTCAATTTCTCACTTTTAACCACAGGTGTTTTTACAATTACTTTTTCATTGCTAACACTAAGAAAAATGCTTGTTCTCAAACGAATGTATGCAACTCCAACTCCCAAAGGTGTTATTCTCATGTCTAAAGTACTCAGTAGTATGATGGTAGCCTTATTGCAGGCATCGCTTATTATCGCTGTAGGTCACTTTGCATTTGGATTTACTTTAGTTAATGGCTTACTTACCTATCTATCGATGTTATTTCTCGCGCTTATTGGTTTAATTGTTTTTCTTGGACTTGGACTTGTTGTTTCCTCTCTCGCCGATTCAGAGGATGCAGTATCTCCTATTGCTAATCTTGTTACCTTGCCTCAATTGATTTTAAGTGGAGCGTTCTTTCCTATTGACGCATTCCCAGACTTTTTACAGACTATTGCACGATTATTACCAATGACTTTCTTGAATGATGCCATGCGCTCGGTCGCATTCGAGGGAGCAAGTCTTATTGATGTGTGGCCAAAAATGTTAGGACTAGCCGTATGGGGAATAATCACCTATGTCGTTGCCGTTAGGATATTTAAATGGGAATGATGAGCACATGACCTTTTTTAGAATAAATGGCATGTGCCGAACCGAATAATAATATGAAGGTAATGGAAAGCCTACCTCAAAGAGACCGACAGTTAGGATATACCATAGTGTGATATATATTGTTTAGTACTGGCTCTTTCAACTACTATTGGCATTGTGTTCTTAACCTCTAAAAAAACTTGATAACTCGTATCTGGATTAAAGGGGGAAGTGGTTGTCGATGTGGTTATACAAGAGGAGGTATATCATTAGTATCTGGAATTATCGTAATCTTATTAAGATCCCTTAACTTTATATCCGTAAATTGACTTACTATATATAACCAGTAATTGGCCATTTTCTATTCACTTAAATAGGAAAAGTCTTTCTTGTTTGTAATTTGTAGCATATTCTTAATTCTAACTACACAGTTCTGTCCTGTCTTCATAATATTACCTAGATCGCTGTCGTATCTATCATATAAAGTCTGTGAAATCCTTTGCCAGATTTCGGTATGCTTATTCTTTTGTAATCCAAGCTTATGTTTAATCAACGTTGCCTGATTCTCCTCAGCTGTAATCTTTTAATTTTATCCATTTTCTACCTATTAAAAAGATGAATAGCCCCTGAGATAAAGTATTGAATTATGTTATTAACTATAATACCTCTCTTTTATAAGAAGAAACAGCGTTCGCTGTACTTTCCAGGCCTGGATTTTTATATACCTTTTGCTATAATCAGAAACATAACCCCGTAGAAATATGACACACCCAGAAGTAGAACCATTGCCGTTTGTTTATGTTCGCATTGAAGATCGACGCCATTTCTTTAGGAAGGATAGAACTCTAGAAATGTTTGCCGGAGCAATGGGTTTCCCCCCTGATGATACTGATGGCAGTTCATCGGTACAACAGATGCACCGTTTTACTGCAGGAAAAGTCGTCTTATGTAGAACGAGCTCTTTACATCATAGAGAGGCACGAGCGATAGCTGGAAATGGTGCTAAGTGCGTGTATATTCAAGATCCTACTCTTAATAATTCAACCATTAACCATTCAGATGAGTGGACACCAACAGATCCAGATGCACTCATTAATGGATTGCAAGCAAATTTATATCCTGGTGAGTTAGGAAGTGGACGAAGCAATAAACTCCGAGATGAAGCAACTCAAGATCTACCAAATATTCCTTGGGGCAAGCAAATAAAAACAGATATTATCTTTGATTTCTGGAGTGATGGACTTCTTCTACCGCAACCACAAGCCCGTAACTATATTATAACTTCAATAAAGCATCTTAATGCTGGAGGAACTCTGTTTGTTTCTCCTCCGGGAAGACTTTTGCAGATGCTTGAACAAACCGCACCGCAAGGAGCAATAACACTAAGGCAGAAATTACAATCGATGGGAGCAGAAATTACTTACGTCATTAGTAAAGAAGTATACCCATCCCACATTCGAATAGATAAAGGGGGGTGATTTATTGGTCTTGTTCATGAACCTGTCTATTGATCTTACTATCAATATAAATAACGTGAAGCAAATACTGGGAATAGGTACCAGGTAATTTCTATGACCTTTTCACAGAGGATGAAAGACTAATTATACTAAAAAGCTATCGCAGCGAGAATGTGATCTTTTAGAGGGATTAATGAATTCTTAGTTATATTTTATTTTGAAATTGATGCAGATGTTGAAATTCAGCGATTAGTAAAGGAATTATTATGCGCGATTACCCGAACAGGACAGACTGGATGAAAGCGATACAATAATTGTAAAGAATATGGATCAAGGTACCAAGTATAATATTCCAAAAGGTAAAAAGGTTTTGCTCATTAATCATGACGATCTAGGTATGAATATAGGTTCTAATGATGCTTTTAGAAAGATAGTGGCTGCGGGAACTTTTAATTCAGCATCCGTAATGTCAGTGTGTCCCTGGTTCCCTCAAGTTGTAGAGATGTACTCTCAAAATCCTCACATGAATATTTGTGTCCATCTAACACTCACGAGTGAATGGAAGGGGTATCCATAATACATATCGATTGTCACATGGGAGTAGGATTTATTCCAGAATTATTCGAAATGTATACCAATCTAGGATTTGAATACAATGTACCGGTGTTAGTTCCTTATCAGATCAAAGAAATACTTAACTTATATAAACTACATGCAAGAGAACCTGAGTATTACTTTAATCAAATTCAGTCGCTTCAAGAGAAAAATGTTCCGCTGGTAGATCATTTCCTGATTACACCTTGTTTTACTAGAAGAACAGCAGTTGAGGGCTACATCCCCTGTCGCTTACCATAGCCCGGATCCACATCTATTTCAGGCTTTTCATTTCGGCGCACACCGAGCAATGAAGGCGATACAGAGAGATAGGCAAGAAAAGAACAAGATAAAGTCTATAATCCAGTGGAATTTTATATGGCGTGTGATGCAACTATCTAATAAAAAGAGGGATGAATCGTTGATTGAACAGGATATCTATTCGATTGTTCGAGGGACATTTTTGAGGACGCTTCAAAAAGAAAATTTACAATACCTGCTTTGTTACCCCAAACTAAACGAATATGAATTGTGGTCTGATAGTTCCAAAACCTTCGATGAAAAGGGGTTCGGCACCTTCTACGTCTAATTTCACTACCTTAGGTCTTTGGGCAATAACTTCTTCTCCCCTATGTACCTTGATTTCTACAGGGTCACTTAATTTATCAAGATCTACGAAGCTTTGTTTTCCTTTGTTCCTCTCTCCTCGATAGAGGTTACGGGATTCATTTTTATCACCTAATGCCCAATCATAAGCTTCTACCCAATCCGACTTGCCTTTGTTGTTCCATAACCGAGTATGATTTTCTCTACGTCTGCAAGGTCCCTACCATCTAGAACATAGCAAGCAATACCTTTTTCATCTGCCTTACGAGCAGCTATTGGATCAACAGGATAACTTGCGCCAGGTTGGTGATTTTTCACGACAATAATATCTTCGTATTCTTTCCACGTAAGAACAGCTAATCGTTTTGCACTTGGGTCTTCTTTTGGATCTGCAGAGTAGACCCCATCAATATTCTTTAAGCTATAAAACTCTTTCTCTTGAAAAAAATCCGTAAAAAGTACTGCATCTAAGTCATGGCTGTGGCCGGGCTTCCATCCAGAGCCAACAATAAACTTCGATTGCTCTAACTGATCTCGCTTCTTCTCAATCTGCTCGTACATATCAAACTTAATAACTTCCGGATATACTTTACTTGGGTCAACCCTCTGCTCAAGATGAATCTTTACGATGCTTGCATGAATAACTGATGACGCAATCCCAATTGTATGCATATCTGTCTTGTTTTTTGAGGCGGGTAAGTTTTCTTCAAGCGAGGAAAGTATTACACGATTTAACTTTCCCCCACCAATCATTAAAACAATTCTGTGAGGAGATCTTATGAGAATATCAACAAACTTTTTCAAATACTCAAAGTCAAAACCAATACCATCAGCAGAGGGAAGAGAAGGGGAGAGCAGAGACCCACCAACTTTTAGAATTATTGTTTTACTCATATTTTTCTAACTTTAACAAACTCAAAACAATAGTGAGTTCCCCTCGCGAAATTTCCTTCAAAAGTGTTTCCTGTGAAACAAGGTCATCAAGCGAAATCCATATATACGACTCGTGCATTTTTGTTGCTTCTCGACAAATTCCCACCTGTATAAAATATTTATTTTGTTTCACGAAACTGTCTTGTATGCCTTTAATAACTCCGAGTGATTTCACAACTCTTAGCGGAGATTCAAAGAAGACAATAGATGTCTTTTCCTTCGTCATTTGTAAAAAAGAACCCTCAATAAGGCGTTTTACTTCACCGCTCTTTCTCGGAAAAAATCCTACAAATAAAAACTTGGGACTGGGCACCGGAAAAACACTTATTGCAGTTGTTACTGCGGACGGACCAGGAAGCGGGATAATCAAGAGTTTTTCTTTATATACTTCACGAAGTAGTTTAATACCAGGATCGGATACAACTGGCGTACCTGCATCAGAAATTAAAGCAATATTCTTTCCAGACTTTAAATCTGCAATAACGTATGGATAGACTCGATCATGGGAATCCTCACGATAGTTTTTTACCGGTGTTTCTATTTTATAATGATTAAGCATTCTCTTACTAATAAGTGGAGTCTCGCATAAAATGTAGTCCACTTTTTTAAGGGTATCAATAATACGAAAAGAGATATCTTCAAGATTGCCAATTGGAGTAGGAATAATGTAAAGAGCCATGGCTTATGGTAACTCAATACTATGAAATAGTCGAGAAAAGGTAATTGTCAATTTATTAACTTGAAATCCTTCTTGTTATCCTTTTATTCTCTATTCTGGGCTTTTTTCGGCTTCTTTATATGCAGCAAACAATCCACTAATTACTTTCGACCTTTCTGTTGGAGGTTTCTTCCCATGATTCGTAGCTTTATAACGACTCCTACAATTTAAACTATACTATTATACGTGGGGGATTTCTAACTGTATTTTACCATAGTTTGCTAAGAAATATGTGCTACAATACCCTTACTATGGCAACACAAACACAAGGATATAATGCATCAGAAATTACAGTTTTAAAGGGTCTTGAGGCAGTACGAGAAAGACCAGCAATGTATATTGGATCTACCGATGCAAGTGGAGTACAGCATATTTTTGCCGAAGTTCTCGATAACTCTGTTGATGAAGCACTCGGTGGATTTGCCTCGCATATTACGGTAATATTACACAAGGATGGTTCTGTTACGGTAAGAGATAATGGCCGTGGTATTCCGGTTGATCTTCACCCTGATACTGGAGTAAGTGCCCTTGAAACAGTTATGACTGTCCTTCATGCTGGTGGTAAATTCGGAAAAGGTGCATATAAGATATCTGGTGGTTTACATGGTGTTGGTATGTCTGCCACTAATGCATTATCAGAATGGATGATTACTGAAGTTTATCGAGATGGAAACTATTATCGCCAAGAATTTGCCAGAGGTATTCCGCAAACCAAATTGACCTCGGTTAAAGGAAAAGAACCAAAAAGTCTTTTCGGAACTACCCAAACGTTTATGCCTGATCCTTCAATCTTTGGTGAAAACAAACTTGTTGCAAAAACTATAGAGAAAAGAATGCATACTCAGGCCTATCTTACCTCTGGAATTCTTTTCACATTCATAAACGAACAAGAAGAGCAGCTTATATACAAACAGTATTATTACGAAAAAGGTATCGCCTCTTTTGTGAATAATATTAAAGTGGGTATGCCACTTATGAAAATTCCTTTTTATGTTAATCGCCAAGAAGATACTATTCTCGTAGAGGCTGGCTTTATCTATACAGACTCGAGCCAAAATAATATTAGAACATTCGCGAATAATATTGAAAATCCCGAAGGCGGAACACATCTTGCGGGTTTTAAAACTGCTTTGACGCAGTCTATAAATAAATATGGTACGTCTGTAAAGTTACTCGATGAAAAAACTCACCTTGAGGGTGACGATGTCTTAGAAGGTATTACTGCTATTGTGTCTGTAAAATTACCAAATCCCCAATATGAAGGTCAAACAAAGATAAAACTTAATAACCCAGAAGTAAAAAGCGTTGTACAGAAAGTAGTTGCCGAGGCAATGATTGAGCACTTCAATGAGAATCCTCAAGATGCAAAAATGGTTATCCAAAAGGCGATTATTTCTTTGAAGGCAAGAAATGCAGCAAAAGCTGCCCGCAATGCGATCCTTCGTAAAAATGCACTTACTTTTACTGCACTGCCTGGTAAATTAGCCGATTGCTCTACGAAAGATAAATCAACATCAGAGTTATTCGTTGTAGAAGGTGATAGTGCAGGTGGTTCAGCAAAACAAGCAAGAAATCGTGAAATTCAAGCAATCCTTCCTTTAAGCGGAAAGCCCATTAATAGTGAAAAGTATCGATTGGATCGTGTACTTGCAAACGAAAAACTAAAAGATTTAGTGACTGCACTAGGTTGTGGTATTGGCGACCAAATGGATATGACCAGACTCCGCTACGGAAAATTAGTCATCATGACTGATGCCGATGTTGATGGGGCCCACATTGTAACCTTAGTTCTTACATTTCTGTATCGCTTTATGCCAAAACTAATTGAAGACCACAAGGTATATGTCGCTCAACCTCCATTATTTAAAGTTGAAGTCGGAAAAGAAAAATATTGGTTTCTAAGTGACTCCGATAAAGACAATTTTGTCGCAAAGACTATAAAACAAGGGAAAAAAGTAAAGAATATTCAACGTTTTAAAGGTCTTGGTGAAATGAATCCAGATCAATTATGGGAAACAACCATGGATCCAGAAAAAAGAGTATTAAAAAGAGTCGGAATTCAAGATGCACAACAAGCAGATGCCATCTTTGACATGCTCATGGGTGCAGAAGTTGCTCCGCGAAGGAAGTTCATCCTTCAGAATGCAAGATTTGCGATATTAGACGTATAATTCTACCGATAGTATTATTGAGATTTATTTCTGGTTTATGTGCTATTAGATTTTATGAATGATACTCACTTAGAAACGCCTCTAGACCTCTCTGTTATTTGCATTCCCAAAGCTAGTTTTGTAGATGAAAGGGATCCTCAGAAAACAGTAAATAATCCAGACTATTTCATTAGAAGGCGGACTCTTGGAGATATGATAGATATAGAAGTAATTAAAGGTATATATGTTATTGTAAAAAGTGACCCAATAACGGTAGATAGTGAAACAGTAGGTAAACAGATGCAGATTAACATTATCTCTTTCCGAGATCATGAAATACATGAGAAAAATCTTGCTGGCAGAAAAGTCGAGTAATAGATAATATTTACATTCATCTTTACAAAACCGGGGGTAGTGTCGTAAAATACCATATATCCAGTGGTAGCTCAGCGGTAGAGCAGGAGTCTGTAAAACTCTTGGTCGTAGGTTCAAATCCTACCCGCTGGATAGAATAAATCTCCCCCAACCAATAATTACTCGATTATACAATGGGAAATATTCTATACGATTCTGATGAGAACTTTGACTTATCTTCAACTAATCCCAGTGATTGTTATATTACTTCTCGTCCATTATATGAACAAATAACAAATCTAGAGCTTCTCCCTGAAACAGAATTTCTTAACTCCTTATGCGGGCAAAGAATAACGATTCTGGGTAGTTCATTATTTCTTATAGAAGAACGAAGGTTAGCTAGCGTTGGAAAAGCTGCTGAGGTGAATTGCATCGACATGAGTTTTAGTTTAGATTTAGCAGAATGGGGAATATTAGAGGGCACAGAATCTTTACAAAACAATACGTTTTTCCATAGAGAGAAGAGCCCAGTGAGAGAGTATATCTCTGCCTCAGCTGTTTTCTTATCACCCGAGGAGTGCCTCGCCTATCAACAGACAAGGATCGCAGGAATCCCCTCTGCTCTTAAAGTATACGGACATAGAGTTCCCCTATTTCCAAAAGCCATTGAGAATCAAAAATATATTTTGGATCTATTTGGACCTTTTCTCTATACAAGCGAACGACAACAAGTGATCCTACTTCAGGAATGTATAGAGTCACTATGCGTAGGTGGTTCATTAAGAATTTACCCAAACCCTTTACTAAATGAAGGGCAAGAACTAAGGAATAAGATTCAAAGATTAATTACAGACTGTTCTTATGATATTACCCCAGATATTAGAACTACACATCCGTTAATTATCACCAAATTGTAGAATCTCACCCTCTTAGATTACTGATTCTCTAAAAGCGAGACAACTTCAATCACAGTAATTAAGCGTTGTTCTCCTGTTTTTAGATCTTTTAGTGTTACCTTACCTTGTTTTTGCTCTTCTTCACCTGGAATAACAACAAATTGTATACCTTTTCTATCTGCATATTTAAATTGCTTATCAAGTTTATCACTTTGTAAATATAAATCAGTCAATATACCAGAATTTCGAAGTTGCTGAGAAATATTACGAGAAACTTCTAATGCACCGTCAAAAGTAACAACAAGAACCTGAACCGTTTGTGGTAACTCTGGAATAAGATTCCAACCTTTTAAGAATTCTAGTAAGGAAACATCCGAGACCGCAAAACCAGTTGCCTCTAATTGATACTTTCCATACACTTCTATAAGTTTATCAAATCTTTCTCCACCAAAAAGAGAACGCTTATATTCCGGGTTTTTGTCAAATGCCTCATACACAAGACCATCGCTATAATCAAAACCGCGGATAATGCCAGGATCAAAAGATACAAACTTTTCGAGGTTTGCAGCACGTAACATAACAAAAAGATCTCGGATATTAAGATAACCTTCATTTGCGTCCAAAAGAGTAACGGGGATAACATTTTGTAGTTTCCCTATTTCACCTCCACATTCCATAAACTGACAAACCTTTTCTGCCTTCTGAGTATCGATACTTATTTCTCCAAGTGCAGTAATAAATTCTTCGCGAGTCATCTTATTATATTTATCCATAAGTCTGCGTGTAGTAACTTGTTGTTCTTCATTCAACTCAAGAGTATCTTTTAATAGACCCGTAATAAGCCTTCTATCACTAACGCGAATAGTATACATAGAATCATTTGCGCCAAATTCCTGCATCAGGTTAATAATTAAGCTGATGATTTCAAAATCAGCCTCAGCTCCTTTTATTCCAAAGATATTTGCCTCTAATTGATAGAATTCACGACCTCGGCCTTTTTGTGGCTTTTCGTACCGCCAGTTATTACCAATCATAAACCACTTTACCGGTTTAATAAGCTCGTTATATTGTGCAGCAAGCATTCGAACAGTGCTCGGTGTCAATTCTGGTCGTATTGCTAACTTGCGTCCACTTCTATCTTCAAATGAGAATAGCTGCGTATTCACAATCTCTTCGCCGGATTTTGAAGCAAATACTTCAAAATTTTCAAGGATAGGAAAGTCATATTCCTCAAAGCCAAAAAGTCTTGCGACTTTTTTCCATTTTTCAAAAATATAGTTTCTTAAACGCATTCCTTCTGGATAAAAATCCCGGGCACCTTTATACGGTTGCATTCCAACTTTCATAAATATTTTTCTTAATTTAAATTCAAAAATAATAGTAATTTTACCGATTATAACAACAAAATGATAACGAAAAAGTAATCCCGACTAGGGATGGAAGAAAAGATGTGTTTTAGAAACTGTTAAAAACATCTATAATTATACACCAATAGAGTACTTAATGTCTCTTCTTTAGTTTAAAACCTCTCTAAACTGAGAATTTTATGCACCAGATCTTATTGTCCTTCTCTTCCTATCTCTCATTGTCTTTTCTGCTTGAGTAAATCTAATTGCAACTTCATTATAAAAATCCATACAGTTCCTTTCATCAGTTACTCTGCTAATCATTTCCAACATATGCTCTCCAATATGCTGCAATTTATATGAGCTATTTACATCTTCAAAAGAAGAACCCTTAAGAGTACTAACTGTTTCTCTCGAAAAATACCCATATGGACATTTCAGCCTTGCGGCTGTTCTTGTAATTGGCCGACCGTTAATAAATGAAACTCTTTCTGATGCCCTGGTAATTTCAAGATCTTTAATAAATAAACCTGACTCTATAGAGCTTTGATTTTCTAAAGAATATTCGTAGGCCATAACAATATATACTGATAATGCCATATTATCGGTTACCATAAGATAAAGAAAAAGGAAAAAATCATTTGGATGTAAAGCACGAAGAGATGCTTCCATATTACCCATAAGAAAATTTTCTAAAGTTTTTTGGATCTCAACTTGTTTCTGAGGCCAGCTTTCAGACATTTCTTTTGATTGTCCAATAAATAACTTATACATCGAAGGAGGAAATCTGCTGACATGTTTCAAGAATCCCGAGTCCGGTGTATTATACTTTAAAAAAAGTGATGTTCGTGATTTATCTCTAATGCCAATTCCTGCATCTGCACAAGAGTAAAGTTTAGTCTTTACCTGATCTGTTGGTAACTCGAGGAAGTCTTTCCGTTCAGGAAACTGTATATCTTCTGGTACATTATTTGGTGCAGTAAATATATTTGACTTCATATTTCTTGTTAATTCTTACTAAATAACGGAGTATATATTATAATCCATATACTAAGCTTATTGTAAATTGCTTCTCATGTCAGAAATAAAAGTTTTTGGACACATTAACCCAGATACCGATTCAGTCGCTTCACCAATTGTTTACGCATGGTATTTATCGCAAATTAAAAAAATACCAGCAAAAGCATATATTGCAAATGAACCGAACAGAGAGGCACTCTATTTAATACAACGTTTTGGCTTTACAAAACCAGAAACCCTTGGAGAATTCACTCCCGAAGACAAGATCGTCATTATCGACACGAATAATGCAGATGAATTGAAATCCGGGTTCGAAATAGCACAGATCTTGGAAATTATCGATCATCATAAGTTCTTTGGTAACATCTCTACTGCTGTACCTATTAAAGTAACTATGAAACCAGTTGCCTGTGTTGCAACAATACTCTGGCAAATAATAAAAGTTAATAGTACTAACAATATCCCCGCTAATGTAGCTGGATTACTCCTTGGTGCTATTCTTTCAGATACGCTCAAATTTACGAGTCCAACAACAACTCAAGAAGATCGGGACGCAGCCAATGAACTAGTAAATATCGCTATTCTTTCGGTAGATGAACTGGCAACAAGTATGTTCGAAGCAAAATCTGACTTAACCGGTATGACTCCCGATGATGTATTGCATATGGATAGTAAAATATTTGAATTGTCTGGAAAGAAGGTTCGAATTTCAGTATTGGAAACAACAAGCCCAGATAAGGCTCTTGAAACGAAGTCCGCTATAGTTCAACGAATGTCTGAACTTAAGCAGGAAGAGAGCCTAGATATGATCTTCTTTTACATTGTTGATATTCTCAATTCCTCATCTGAGGTATTAGTGACCAACACAGAAGAAAAGACAATAATAGAAAAAGCCTATAAAACGTCCTTTACCGGAGATAGTGTCACACTGCCTGGTATCGTCTCACGAAAGAAGCAAATGGTACCCAATATTGAAATAGCCTTGCAGTAATATGAGCAAAGATGATGACGAAACAGCGGAATTTGAGGTATTACCTATTCTTGATGAAAATGAACCAATAACAGAACGAATTCCTTGCTTATCAAAAGTAGCCACCTCAATTCTAACTTATGGGGGCAAAATGGAAGGTGAGGATGAATTACAAGTCGGAGCTATGTTTGAAATTCATCTTCAAAACGATAAGCCTTTACGTTATCAGAAAGAAACAGGAAAGAATAAAGAATATGTTTTAGACAGACTTACACTCTTGCTTAATTTTGTGCGCCACAATAATCCAAAGATGTGGAATCTAGATAAACCATATAATACTGCTCTTAACTCTAACGAACAGGTAAATAGACTGGCAGTACACTGGGGGGAACTTGGAGAGTTGATCAAAGAAATAATTGGTGAAATTACAGGTATTGGAAAAGTTGAAAGAGAATTATCAGACCGAGAGATATGTTGGCTTATAGAAAACCCAGGGACGACACTTCACAAACCGGATGTCGATCTTTACTTTCATAATGTCAATATGGACCCTCATTTTTATGTTGATCTACAACAAAGATTAAACGCAGATAAGTTGTTTTTAGCAAAACAAGGATTAAGAAAGATACTACCACAAGATATGGAAAAGGCTTTCCCTGAATTGGGGATCGTTGGTTTTACTGAAATGAATATGACAGTATTTGGTGCAACTGGCTCTATTTTTACTACACTACGTATCCCTTTATTCTCTAGACCCATCGATTTTCTAAGTGAGAAGGCACTCAGTGCTGTTGTTTTTGAACACCTCTGTCAATCAAAAATCTTTTTCATTCGTAATTCGCTACTTCAGGGAAAGAACACTTATGAGGAAGCTGAACTGAAAGCAAACCGAAGACACTTATCTACCATTTCTATTGCCTTACTTTCTTCATTTTGCCAAGGACTTACTTTAAATGATCCAACTCTGAATCCACTCTAACCTATGCAGTCTAACCCTGACTTCGAATTACCACTAGTAATAAGACATGGTATCCAGAATTTTAAGAGAGAAGGAAAGAAAGCTTTACATCAACAGATAAAGAAAGCTTCTCTTGAAGATATACCTAAATTCGACCGATCTTTCCTTGATTTCTTTCGCTTTGGAGATTTTTTGATACAACTAGAAAAAAGAGATTCTATAGTTAATAGTGCGTCGGACCAATTAAATCTACATCCTTGCTTTCCACAAATACCTTCTAATCTTATCAATACTACTCCTCTAGATAATTCTATAAAAACTCCGAAATCAACTGATTTGACTACTTGTCTAAGGGGTATTGTTACTCATTTTCCAAAGCAGATTCAAACTCATTTTATTGAGGAAGCACTAAGTATACAAAACCCTATTGTTAGAAATACCCAGAAACTACTACAAGCTCATACCATTAGTAATATCTCTGATTACGATGTTCTCAATATCCTGCGAGAATTTGGAATTTCAAGTGCTTTTCATTGTATTATTGAGTTGGTTTCAAGCAGAGATACAAATAGGGTAACAATAGGAATTTCTTTTCCATTTTTCCATGGTATCAGAAAAACGGAAATTGATTATTTGCGAACTGCATTCGTCTATAAACACTTATGCTCGTCATTTATTGCATTCTCATCATCGAGAGTAATGAGGGAGCTTTCAGGACCACTAGTAGACCATATTGCTATAAAAACATTTATTAATACCATTCCTTTTCTTCTTAGTCTTCCGGGCTATGAGGGATTACCTCTGACTGATTTTGATAATAGTTTATAATTAGAAATGAATATTCCACAACAAATGACAGTAAGGCAAAAACATTCACTTATTGAGATACGGCAACAATATACTATTTTTAATGTTCTCAACCCAGATAAAAAAGTGATTCCTATTGCAAGAGTAGTGAACTCAACGTTCTTTCTCTATCGACTTGCCCATATCATTATAAGTAATGCATGGCTTGGATTTTCTTATACAGTTTTTAATACTAAAAACCAAATCATAGGTACTTTACAAAAACCGGTGGGACCAACTAATACTTTCTCTATTTTAGATAAAGATAATCTAAAGATTGCGACGACGTCGGTATCGAAATTCAGTTCAGATTTTACAGTTGAAAGCAAAACAGGATGGAAAGTATTAGTTACTCGTACAGGCAACGATTATATTATTACTTTTCCAAAAAGCCTGAGTACACTTATAGTAACAAGAAAACGACGGAATATACTACTAAACGTGTTCTTTCCTCATATAGAATATACTTATGATTTTAGAGGGTTACCCAAATCTCTACAAAACGACGAGACTTTTTATATATTTATAAGTTGCTTGCCCATTGCAATGAAAACACTGAATCAGTAGTAAGAGTTTTTAAAATGATTTTTTGGCTCTTCCCCTTTTCTTTTTCAAGCTACTACTCCTTGAGTATGTCATTCCAAAAAAAATGTACTATAATTCACTATGTTAGATATACATTTCATTACTCAGCATCCTGAAATTGTCAAAGATGCCATTACAGCTAAACATATTCGCGGTATTGTTCCAGAGGACATTGATGCTCTTATTCTCTTACAAAAAACTTCTGCCTCTTTATCTCAGGAGATTCAGAATCTACGGACACGACGAAATGAAATCGCCAATTCTATCGCAAATGAAAAAGACAGTAAAAACAGAGAAAGCCTTATTACTGAAGGTAAACAAATTAAAGACGAAGTACAAACTCGTGAGCAAGAACTTACTAAGATCGAAGAAAAGAAGTATGTAATAATGCAGTATATCCCTAATATCCCATCTTCAGATACCCCCCGGGGTATAGATGATAGTGGCAACGTAGTTTTACGAACCATTGGTAAAAAGCCAGAATTCGACTTTACCCCAAAAGATCATGTCGATATTTTAGAGAATCTCGGTCTTGCAGAATTCGAGAGAGGAAATAAAGTATCCGGATTTCGTGGTTATTTTCTTAAGGGAGATATTGCATTATTACAATGGGCAATATTAACATATGCTATGCAAAAGATGGCAGCGAAAGGGTACTGTGTTGTCATTCCACCAGTTTTAGTGAAGAAGTTCTCAGTTTTTGGAACTGGTCATATGCCATGGGGTGGAGCAGATGTGTACCAAGTGGAAAGTGCTGATATAAACATTGCAGGGAAAGAAGAAGAAAAAACACTTCTTGCAGGTACTGCAGAAATCCCATTGATGGGAATGTATGCAAATGAAACATTTCTCGAAGAAAAGCTTCCACTTAAAATGGTTGGGTTCTCTCCTTGTTACCGTAGAGAAATCGGAAGCTACAGTAAAGATGTTCACGGGCTATTTAGAGTTCATGAATTCATGAAGCTCGAGCAGATTGTTATTTGCCCCCCAGATGCAGACTTAACAGCACAGTTACTTGAAGAAATTATGTCAAATAGCGAAGAACTGCTAAAAGACTTCGGACTTCATTACCAGGTTTTAGCTATGTGTACCGGAGATATGGGCGAACCACAATATAAAAAATATGATATTGAAACATGGATGCCTGGTCGCAATAAATTTGGAGAAACTCATTCCGCCTCAAATATGACGGATTTCCAATGCCGCAGAAATAATATTAAGGTGCAAATGAAAAACGGAGACAAATTGGTTGCCTACTCCTTAAACAATACGGTTCTAGCCTTACCTCGTTTCCTCGTTGCTATTATTGAAAATTATCAACAAGAAGATGGTTCTATTGCAGTACCAGCAGTTCTTCAAGCATTTATGGGTAAAAAGGTAATTGAAAAGATAAAATAACCACTATCACTGTATAATATTGCATGGTTTCAATTAGTATTATTCGATCTCATAAGCGTCAGGCTTCTCTTCAATTGCGTGCAGTAGATAATCAAAGTATCGAGCTTCGTATCCCTCAAAGAGTTTCGGTCGATGTCATCATTGATACTATAATTCGCCATCAGAAATTCATTGCTCGTGCTTTGGCAACTGCACGTCCTCTATTACCTGTAAAAGTTTCTACCGGTGAAAATATATTCATCTTTGGGGAAAAGTATACTATTGGACTTAAATCGAGTATTCAGGAACCATTACTGATGCAGATGCCCATACAAAAAAGTATTATTATCCCCTCAAAACAAGAGAGTATTACTCGCAAAGAGTTTTACAAAAAGGTGAAAAGTGTTCTTCTCTCATATATTGCTCACCAAACAGAAGAAGATTCTGTTCTGATGGGCAATCTTAATTATAAAAATATTCGTATCAAGCTTGTTCGAAGCCTGTGGGGGAGTTGCTCAAGTAAAGGAAACCTCTCTTTCAACGTAAAATTGCTCCATTACCCTGAGGCAGTTGTTAGATATGTCATCATTCATGAATTGGCTCATCTAATTGAGAGAAACCATTCCCAAGCATTTTGGGATATTGTGGAAAGATATGATCCTAACTATAAAAAGCACAGAAAGGTTCTTAAGAATCATCTGTTTGGATAATGCCTCCAAAAGAGTAGCGTCTTATTGTCATCTTTGCTGGTTCCCACAAATGAGATGGGTAGACATCATTTATTGGTTTTAGATACCGTTTTGCCCACGTCAACTGCCTTTTCGCATAATGTCGATGCTCTTGTGCAAGCGCATCTAGCATTTGATCATTTGGAATTATTGCATCCGGATATAATTTAAGCATCATTTGCACCGTCTTGTAGCCCATTACTTGAAGACCCGGAACATCTTGGCCATATTTTTGACTGATTGAATCAATTTCTTCTCTCCACCCATTCTCAAAGTATTCTCTAAGACGTGGGGTAATACGATGATATAAAGCCTTTCGGTCGATATCGGGCAAATAAAGAATCACATCATTTTCTGAGACTAATTTTGCCCATTCTTTTTCTGAATCGGAAAGAGTTACCACTGCTTTCTCTGTTTCTTTTTCTATCGCACGAATAAGTCTTCGAGTATTATTAAGGTCACTATTATTTAGCATTGTAGAAACATGGGGATACTCTTCCGAGAGGATATTTTGTAATTCTGAAAGAGACTTTTTCTCTAAGAGATGACGATTCTTAGAGCTATTTCCAAAAGGTAATCCAAAAAGCAAACCATCCAGGTAAAGACCAGTTCCTCCAAAAAGAATAAGTCCATTTACTTGTAGGCCAGAAATTTGTTTTGTTAGTTTTTGTCGAAAATCAGCAACTGAAATTAACTCATCCGGATCAAAAAGGTTTATGCCAAATACGGGTAGATTTGAAGCTTGAGAAAATAAAAGCAGTTCTCTTTTATTAGTTCCAATATCAAGCTCTTTATATGCCTTTCGAGAATCTACTGAAATTAAGGGTGCAGAGTATTGTTGCGCCAAAGAGAATGCTGCTTTTGTTTTACCGCTTGCTGTGGGGCCAAAGATGACAATGATTTTCATATTGAATTATAACGCAAAGGAAATAGAGATATGAAGAGGAAATTTTCATGTAATAGGGGATACTTACCCCACCAGACTCATTATTACAACCCCAAGGAGTACAAACAACAAAATGAGTACCGATTCTTTCTTACCTGGCTCTTCTTTAAGCGAAGGAAGTAAATCACTGACCGCTATATATAAGAATCCTCCAATTGCTACTGGGATTGCATATGCACTTAGAGTTTCTGAAATCGAACTAATATAAAACCCAATAATACCACCAGCAACAGATGTTAAGGCAATTAAAAAGTTTGCAAGAACTGCCTTTCTTTTTGAGAAACCACTACTTAATAAAATGGCAAAATCGCTTAATTCTTGAGGAATTTCATGTGAAATAATGGCAACTGTTGTTGTGACTCCTAAAATTGGATTGACAATAAAAGCGCCAGCTATGACAAGTCCATCAATAAAATTATGAACAGCGTCTCCAATAAGTGAAAGATACGCTGTAGAAACTGGAATATGACTATATTCGTCTGTCTCATGTTTATGCCAATGGACTATTTTCTCAAAGGCAAAATAGAAAAGAATAGTGACAAGAATAATAAGTGAAAATATTTCTACTGGAAGAGTCTCAATGCCTTCGGGTAAGAGGTGAAGAAATACCTCACCAAGCATAACACCAGAAGAAAAAGAGAGGAGAAGGCGAAGTAATCTAGGCGAGGGATTAGTTTTAAAAAACAGGAAGATTATTCCTATAAAACCAATGAGACTTACCACAGTTGTTGCCGTAATTATAGATAGTAATTCGTACATGAAGGTATGGTAGCGTAATTGAAACTGAGTTGCAAATCTAAATTCCCAGATTTGATAGTACTTTGCATTCCTAAAAAGATCGTTCTTTTTATTACTAATTTGCTATAATCTAACTATGTCATACGGACTTTACTTAATCTTCTCATTTCTAGGTCTTGCACTCACTCTCATTGCAAGTTTTTGGACGAAGAATTCTTTTAATACCTACCGTTCATTAAAGACGAAGAGATCAATAACACCAATACAGTTTGCAAAAGAAATTATTGATGGTGAAAAATTATCTCTCACATTAGACTATGTTGACGGTCAATTAACTGATCACTATGATCCATTTAAAAATATCCTCAGACTGGGTCGAGAAACAGCAAACGAACAAGGTTTAAGTCAACTCGCAGTAACCGCGCACGAATTCGGACATGCAATACAAGATAAATATGGTGGTTTTCTTTTTAAGATACGAAACTGGCTTGCTAGATTTGTTGGAGTAAGTACAAACATTGGATATGTATTAGTCATGCTGGGACTTTTCCTTTCTTATTTTGATCTTGCAGTTTTAGGATTGATTCTTTTTTCGGCAACTACCATATTTATGTTTATTACTCTTCCTATAGAATTTGACGCAAGCCTTCGTGGTTTAAAATTGCTTAAGAAATATGATGTCGTTTCTGATTTTGAAATGGGTGCAGCCCGAACAGTGCTTACTGCTGCTGCCTTAACCTACGTTGCCGGATTTCTACAGTCTTTCTTACAGCTTCTATACTTTGTCTCTTTAGTATCAGGCAGAAGACGAAATGAATGATCTTTTTGGAAAATTCCTCAGTACTTGGGGAGAACGTTCTATTGCAGTCGCTTATGCAATTTTAATCTTTTTTTTCGCTCGCCTTCCATTCTTAGAATTTATTGCATTTACGCCAATAGTTGTTTTTGTTCAAAGATTTAGTCTAACTCTCTCAATTGGAACAATAGAAAAGACCGTACAGTTAATTATATTTCTTGCTCCTTTTCTTGTCTATAAAGCAATTAAAGAGTACCTGAAAAGATATAGCTTCAAAAACTTGCGAAAGGAACCTCTTATATGGATAGTGGCGGTGCTCTTCGCAAGTGATCTTTTATTTACTGTATTTAGTATTACCCCTATGACGTCATTAATACAGTCATTAGTTAAATTGGTTCTTTATGGATTATTCATTTCAGTAAGTATTTGGCTCAAAATTATATGGGATAGCCTTAACAAACCACAACTATTAAATACTACATTCTCAGTCGTTCGTACTTTTGTTATTACATTTGGAATTTTTACAATAGTTAATTCTTTTGTTTCTGTATCACAGTTTATTGATTGTTCTTTTTTTGAGAAAGGATGTTCTGTATGGTCTAGTCTTGATAACTTCTTTCCAAATAGATTGCTACCGGTAGGACATCAAACCTTTAATGAAGAATCTTCTCTCATTAGAGCTCCAGGTTTCTTTGGTGACGTCAATCTCAACGGAATGGTAGCTTTACTTACGATTATTATTCTCGGAACACTTCTTATTATGCACTGGTTTCTCACAAGTAAAAAAGGGCATTCCGAAAAGAACGTCATCATTTTTCTCAGTATCTCTATAGTAACAGCGGTTATTTCATATACACTAACGCTCTCGCGAAGTGCTTTACTTGGTTTTGTACCTCTTGCTTTAATTATTTTAGTATTTTTCATTATTCCATTTATGCGAAAAATAACATGGACTTCTCCTATGAAGAATCAAGCGAGAATCCTTATATTTGGAACTATTGCAATTATTGGATTTACTCTTGGAATAGCAAGTCAGATTCAAGTAAAGAATCATACCTATGGATATTCAGTACCACTCACAGAAGAAGCCGTATATTATATTCAAAGAATCCTTTCACCAAGTGATCCATCTGCAACTGATCATTCTCGTCTCTTTGAATCGGGTATCGAACTCGCAAGTAAAAACAACTTCCTTGGTTTCGGGGTTGGTACATTTAAAATGGCATATAGCCGCTTTATAGATCCTAGAGATTTAGATGCAGACCCACATTCTACTTATGTGACAGTTTTAGTAGAGCAAGGAGTTATCGGGCTGACTATCACACTCATCTTTATTGGATACTGCTCGTTCAAGTCATTTAAACTTTTACTCTATTCATTAAAATATATACAAACCTCTATTGCAACACAAAAGACACTGACAAAAGAAATTTATATTAGGGTAATGGTCATAACATTTGTCGCGATGATGGGGTTAGCATTACCATTCTTCAGTCTTGCAACAATTACGTATTATGGGTTCTTTTTGCCATTTATCTGGTGGTTTGGAAGTGTAGGAATGATTAGCTTGACCATGGAGTATAAAAATAGAGATAATATTAGTTAGTTAATCTTTTATTCGTTGTAATGCAACTTTATATTCATAATACTCTTCTTGGATTAAAACCACCCGAAACAGCCACAAACTTAACCCTACGTCAAATAGAAAGAAAACAATTAGCTTCATCTTTATATACTGAAAGCAGAAAACTAAATGATCGATATAGAAATGGACTTGCAAGTCCTCGAACAATTAGTTCTGTGTGGGTTCATGGATATTCTGAAGATGAATCTCTAGAGAATCGGGAATTAAACCTCCTTCCCAAATCTCCCTTTCTAGATGATGTAATTGGCCTTAATACCAATCCGGAACCATATATAAGAAGCTCTAATCCAAGTATCCGCAATCTTGCCGAATATCTGGTAACACGTCATATTATTCTGGAACAATTAGGGCCATTGTTATTATTAAATGATATGCGTAAAGCGACAACACTCTCTTTTATTGATGAGTCTTTTCGCCAATCCGGGAATGGAGTACTTGAAAAACTAAAGGAATGTATTCAGAAGAAGTTAATACGTCCTAAGAGTATCATCCTTACTGATAAGGGAGCACAGTTCACTTACTTTAAAGTTATACTAGGAGTTTTCTTACAATTTAATAACTTCGAAGTCATTACAACACTTAGAAGCCTCGAGAAGAGTAATACCTTTACAGATCATCTCAGAAGCATGTCGCAAGATGAGAAGGTGTGGGCAGAGGGAACGAAAGCGATTCTATAGAAAAGCTACTTAATTAGTAGTCACCTTATAATAAAACCTGCTATCATTCCCATATGACATTCCAGCAAATAATAGAGACATTAAATAGTTTTTGGGCAAGTCATGGCTGTATTATTGCCCAGCCATATGGAATCGAAGTTGGAGCTGGCACAGCAAACCCGCATACCTTCTTTAGAGTTCTTGGGCCAGAACCATACAATGTTGCTTATGTTGAACCTTCACGTAGACCAACAGATGGCAGATATGGAAAAAATCCGAATCGTTTACAGCACTATTACCAGTACCAAGTTATTCTAAAACCGGCTCCGAAATTTAACCAAGAGTTATATCTCGAAAGCTTAAATGCCTTAGGCATAGATATCACAAAACATGACATACGTTTTGTAGAAGATAACTGGGAATCAACTCCACTTGGAGCATGGGGATTAGGGTGGGAAGTATGGCTTGATGGTATGGAAGTATCTCAATACACATATTTTCAACAAGTTGCCGGTATCCCTTTAGAAGTTCCCGCTCTTGAGATTACATACGGATTAGAACGTCTTGCCATGTATATCCAAGATGTAGATGATTATCGGAAAGTAAAATGGAATCAAACCACCTCTTATGGAGATATCTTCGAACAACATGAATTTTGGCAAGCAACCTATAATTATCAAACTGCCACTATAGACTCACTTCATAAACTCTTCGATATTTACAATAACGAGGTAAAGATTCAACTTGACGCGGGTAATTATTGGTCGGGCTATGATTACATTCTTAAGCTTTCTCATGTTTTCAACTTGCTAGATTCTCGTGGAGTTATTAGCGTCAGTGATCGTATCGCAAAATTTGGAATGATTGCAAAGTATTCAAAGATAATTGGGCAGTTATACTTAGTAGAACGTGAAAAACTTAACTATCCGCTCCTAAAAAGTGCAAAGACTGTAAAATTTATTCTACCTGAAGTTACGGTATCTCTACAGACTAAAAATCAACCCGAGAATATAGCAATTGTAGAGATTGGGTTAGAAGAAGTACCAGCGACGTATCTTTCTGAATGGTCCACAATATTGACTAATGAATGGTTACATAAATCGCTTGAAACTAACGAATTAATCTTTGACAAAGCAGTCTTAGGAATTACTCCGCGTCGAATTGTTTTGCAAGTCTATAATCCTAAATCTAAAATTGAATATAGTGAAGTAGTCACAGGACCTATGTGGGATATTGCATTCAAAGACGATCAACCAACTCCGATACTAGAAGGTTTCCTCAAAAAATATGACGCCAACATTAAGAATATAGAAAAGGTATTTAAAAATGAAAAACCATTTATTGGCATTAAGCGAACAGTAATAATTACTTTGCGTGATGTCCTTCAAAAAACTATTACTGACTTACTTGCAACAGCACCAAAGACTAAGTTGATGAAGTGGGAAGCTGAAAGTGCACCCTTTATTAGACCAATCCGTTGGCTATTTGCAATGCACAATGAAAAGATAATACCGCTCTCAATTCAAAACACTAGAATTACCTCAACTACCAATACATATTCACCTCGCTATCTTGCGCAGCAATCATACAATCTCTCGTCGGCACAACAATATTTAGTACTCATGCATACATTAGGAATCTCTTTAGACACTACAAAGAGAATTGAAAGAGTAACAGTCGCAGAGGTAAAAAGCCATACACTATCGCCAAAGTACCAAGATTATGTAACACAAACTGCTTTTCTGACCGAATCTCCAGAACCAAAAATGGTAAAACTCCCAGAAAGATATCATATTCTTCCTCCAGAATTAATCACCTCCATTCTTGAAAAGAATCAGATGTACTTACTATCATATGCAAATAATGAAATTTACTACACTATTGTTGCAAATGCTGAGCAAACTAGTGACATGATAATAGATGGAAATGCCAGAGTAGTTAAAGCCCGTTTAGAGGATGGGCTCTTTTACCTAAACTTAGACAAAGACACAACATTGCATGAATTTCGTAAGAGGCTTATCTCCCTAACTTACCATCCTAAATTAGGAAGCTACTTTGTTAAAACAGAAAGAATTGCTGCAATTTCTGCATGGATTTTATCTCATATAAACCAACCAAAAGGAGTTACAGAATTAGTAGAAGCTGCATTACCGTTAATTAAAAATGACCGTGCCTCCAACTTGGTTAAAGAATTTACAGGTCTTGAAGGCATTATTGGATATTATTATGCAAAACGAGATGGTATTACCGAAGATGTTGCAAATATCTTAAAATATTCCCTTAAACCTGAATTAGCAACTGATAATATAAAATCGCAAGTCATTATTGCAAGCAAAATCATCGCTCTTGCAGATGTAATTGATTCCTTCGTTGGGCTTTCTACCGTTGAAGGAGTTCCAAGAGGTTCCCATGATCCATTTGAAATTCGGAAGAATGCGGCGATGATAATTCAGCTACTCTCTGAAGAAAATAACCTCTTTTCATTTTCACTTAAAGAATTGATTTCGTACTCTGGAAACTTTGTTAAAGCTCCCTCTGAAATACTTGGGTCACTAGAATTATTTATTCTAGAAAGGGCAGAACAGTACTTTATTGATGTTCTGGGTCTGCCTGCCTGGATTGCATCTGGAGTAATACGATCAACAGAGAATTCACTACAAAAGAAGACTGTTATAGCGAATCAACTTGCAAAACTTGAATCGTCAGAGCAGATAAAAGAGAATTTCCTCGATTCTCTCAAGCGGGTACAAAATGTACTTAAAGGCGAAAATCTTTTAACCAGAGATATAGACGACTCACTCTTAGAAACCGATTCAGAGAAAGAACTTTTTGCCTTAGTAAATAATCTACAAATGAAAGATGCCTCCGAAAGGATAAAAGACTTTAAGAAGATCTCCGGGAAGTTAGAAACATTCTTCAAAGAGACTCGGATTTCAGTAGATAATCAAAAAACAAAGATGAATAGGATTGCCTTACTACAAACCGTAAAAGATTTACTGGCAGAGATATTTGTTCTTTCTTTTGCCGAATAAATTCTAGTATTTCTTTTGATAAATATTCTTAATCACCTTTTCTACAGATGCTATAGTTAAGGCATCTATTATTCTTTGTGCCCCAACTATTGATTCCCAACCACTTATATCGGTAAGCAAATATTCCTGTGATAATTCTTTCTGCAAATCAGCCTGATAAATACCGAATAGGTGGGCTCTTGTTTCTATTAATTCTGGAAGAACACTAAATGATTCAAGATAACGGATATCTGGAGAAGAAATACCTATATCTGCAAGATATTCCATTATTCCAGTTTTAGGGTTCTTATTGTTATAAAGGAACTGCATAGGTAAGATAAGTTCTTTGTTATTATCTTGAACGACTATTTCGTGAAACACAATTTGAGATTGTGTTGTTATAATCACTGCAATACTAAAATCAACAACTGCAACTTTCTGACCCAAGCCATTTGATTGAGTAATCGAGAAATCTCTTGAAGCGAATAAGGTCGTATCGAACATAATATAGCGTAACAGAGGAAAAGTGAATTGGGAAGAGGGTGATATTGTTGACTAATAGGTATGAAAGAATTATCATTCCGTCTATGATCCTAGAATCACGCGAACAAACATTAGAAAGACTCATGAGAGAGAAACTTATTTCCGCTACTATCCAAGAACTTCGGTCTGCAGCATACCCAGTCTCTCGCTATCCTAAGGAAAAATCAGGAAACGCATATCCTGGAAGTAGTTTATTTCAGCATACTATAGGATCCTACCCAAAACAAAAAAGAATCTCAGTTAATAATGATGTTCCAAAAGAGCTTCGTTCAGTCTGGTTAGTTTCACCATATGAGGTATATAGCGATGCTGAAACACCATTCTCAGAAGAAAAACCTGGGCTCTACCTCAAACTTGATCTAAGTTATATCGCTTTTCTAAATTTGCCAAAGAAAGAGGATATTATTCCTGCCACAATAAGAGATTTTACTGCAATACAGCAATGACTAATAAATCGAAACACTGCAGGAGAAGACATAGATAACCTCTTCATATTTGGATTAACCCACAAAGGAATCGTAAACACGTTAGAGAAAGCACTACCTAAGATATTCCCACTCATTGAACTTTCATGGATAACAGTAGAGGACCATGGCCAAGCCCTACATGAATATGTAGTAGCTCATATGGCTCAAATATTAAAGATAGCGAGAGTGAAAGATATTCAACCCGAAAAAATAAAACCAGTCATGCTTCGTTTAAAAGGAACTGATATTATAGGGTTCTAAAGATTTTTTTAGAAGATTTTTTATACAAATATTCTATCTGAAAAACTTTGATAAGAAATGCTACAATATGCTATGGACTTAACTTTTCTTAAAACCTCACAACTCATAGACGAAGTCATAGATCTTTCAGAGCTTGAGTCACTTCTTGCTTCTGGTACTAAAACCAAGCATTATATAGGTTTTGAAATATCGGGAAATCCACATATTGGTTCAGGATTGGTAACAATGGCTATTATAAAAGAACTACAGAAAATTGGTGTTGAGACAACTATTTTTCTTGCAGATTGGCATTCTTGGATAAATAAGAAATTAGGGGGTGATAGAGAATTTATTAAGTACGTCGCTGAGAATTCATTTAAACACATGATGATTGCTGCAGGAAAGGCTATTGGTGCTAATACTGACAAAATTGAATTTATCCTTGGTTCAGATCTTTATGAAAACCATGCAGAACATTGGGCAAATTTAATAGAAGTTTCAGAGCATAGCACTCTGGCAAGAATTAAAAGAAGTATTGATATTATGGGCAGAGCAGAGGGAGAAGTCGTTGAATTTTCGAAACTTATATATCCGCCACTCCAAGTTGCAGATATATTTACCATGCAGGTAAATATTGCCCATGCAGGTACAGATCAACGTAAGGCTCATGTTCTTGCAAGACAAGTTGCACAAAAATTACAAATTTCTCCATTAAAGAACAATACAGGTGAGACTATTAAACCTATTGCTATTCATCAGAAATTGCTTCCAGGACTTGCGACACCACCAGAATGGCCATTATCACCCGAAAGAGCAAAACAATTGATTACAGAGATGAAAATGAGTAAATCAAAACCTGACTCAGCAATATTTTTGAATGATACACCGGAACAGATTCGAATTAAAGTAAATAAAGCATTTTGTCCTGAGGGAGATATCTCCTATAACCCTGTTATGGTTTGGGCAGAAATGCTTGTATTCGGATTGGGAAAGACACTTAATGTTCTAAGACCACAAAAGTGGGGTGGTGATTTACATTTTGAAACATATGAGCAACTTAAAGAGGTCTTTATTTCAAAACAAGTACACCCGCAAGACCTAAAGATGTCTATCGCAGAGTATATTATTGCTCTTTTGCAGCCTGCACATGAATACCTTGCAACAATTAAAACTGTAAATGAAGTGCAGCAAGAGATTGAAAAAAGAATAACAAGATAATATATTCAAATCTTTATTATGGAGACTGAATACAAATCTGGTTTTTCTGTGTCAATAATAGAACCTCCAAAAGAAATTACTTTTATAGAGCCTAATACTTGCATCGTACGATACCAGTCTTGTGGAACTGAGGGGAATATATACTCACGGTATTCCAGAATCCTCTAAACTGAGAACAACTGTTGACCACATAGAAAAGCTATTCAGACAGTATAATGCATCTGAGACTGATGCATGTTCAAGATTACTAAGCATTGAATTTAAAAATGAAGGGGTAAGAGCCGAAAGGATACTGAAACAAAATCCCACTAGAGAAATAATATTCTCGAGTACTAGAGTACGAATTCATAAATATGCAAGTGTCTGGGCTACCTACTCAATAGACAAAAATCCTGATTTTTTTCGAGTTGCCTTTGTACCGCCTGAAGTTTTCCTTGCTGATGCTGAATTAATGAGGACATCTTCTTTTTTATCCGTGTGGTATTCAATAGATGGTAATTTTCAGAAAGCACAAACATTTAGTGACCGGATTTTAAATAATCCAACCATTTCATTATTATTAGACCCTGAGGAAATAGCCGAAGAACCGCTTTTAAGAGATAGTAAAGCTCAGACTTATGCAAGGATTGCAGCCACTGATAATTCTGAAATTTTTGATTTGTGGATTGATTATCTCCATCTAAATGGTAAACCAAAGCCATCTTCTGATGATTATCCTCGTTGTAATATTACTCTTGGAATATTTCAGAGATAATGACCTCTTTCACGTTACTTTATTCTTCAATTGCTGTTGTATCACTTAACGTAATCGCACCTTGTAGTTTGTTCCCAAATCGTGAAAGGTATTTATCTGTTTCCTGATACTTTGTTTGTGCATTTACTAAATGCTTACCAACAACAGAGTAGGATTCGACCACATTCGCAAATTCAGACTCCATTGTTTTAATTGTATCTAATATTTCTCTTGCCTTCTTACTTACCTGCATACCTTTCATTCCAAGAACAATTGTTTGCATGTATGCATAAAGCGTATTAGGAGATACCGGTACAACATTCTTACTAAAAGCATACGCACGAATATTGAGAATATCGTCTTCACGGATAACAGTTTCGTAATAAATATTCTCGGCAGGAATATACATTAATGCTATATCCAAACTTCCTTCTTCTTTAGAGATATATTTACTATTAATTACGTCTATGTGCTTTCGAATATCTTTACGTAAATCACGTTTTAACCCGTCTTTTGCCAGATCGTCTTCTACTTCGACAAGCTTTCTAAAATTCTCTAGTGGGAACTTTGCATCAATTGGTAAGAAATAACCATCCTTTAGCTTCACGATTGCATCAACAATATCACCAGACTTATACTTCTTTTGAATTTCAAAAGACTCTCGAGGAAGTATTTGCATAAGGAGCTCTTCAAGAAGCCATTCTCCAAAACCACCACGTAACTTTGGTGCACGCAAAATGTTCTGTAACTCACTTAGATCCTTACCAATATCATAAATACGTTTCGATCCTTCTTCAAAGGCTACTATCCTTGTCTGAAGTTCTCCAATAACTTTACTTGCTGTCGTTAGACGAGTGTTTACTTCATTTGTACTGCTCTGTATAAATTGAATATTCTCTCCAAGACGGTTTGAAACATGATCTTTTACTGTCTCCATCTTACGGTCGATATCTGTCATCTTTGCGCTAAGAGAATCGGAAAGAAGCTGTACAATCTTATCATTCCCCGATGAGTTCTGTGTAACATCCGATAATTTCTTATACAAAAGAAATACACCAGCTCCAAGTACAATAATAAGAAGTATTAAAAGTCCAATAATAAATATCTCCATATACTATTCTCCAAGATTCTCAAAATTATGTTGCTTATTAGTCTGCTAAACGAATATTCTGAAAGATTGCATGTTGATCTTTTGCCCAATATGTATTTGGTAAATTGGTCATTGTTGAAATCTGTGGGAATTGATAGTTTGCAAACATAGCTTCTGCCGAGGAAATTTTCATAAAGAAAGCATATTCACCCTTATAAGTGATTGCCCCATTTAAGAATTTACGTTCTGGTGATCCCTCTGCGTTCGCAAATGCTTCAAATTCTTTAATAAGAAACTTTGTTGGCTGAACTGTTGTATTTATTGCAGTTACTTCTGACTTTGTATTTACGGTCGCAGTACGTTTTGCTTCCTTCAGACCTTTAATAACAACGCTTGTAGCATCATCGAGAGAAGTAATAACACTTCCTTTTTGATAACAATCAATTTCCATTACAGGGAATTGACCACTAGCTATTGCTTCAGACACTCTCATTTCGATTCTTCCACCTGTATAACCAATCTCTTCTTTTCGGGTACTCTCTTTAACTACCCATGCAAATGTTTCCTTTTGGCCAGATACTGTTACATAATAACTACCTGGCAGTCTCATCGTCACAGGACAGACTGATGCAGTATAAGTAGCCCAATTCTTACATTCTGTTGTACCATCAACACATGTTTCGGGCACTGTCGTTACTGTTGGCGTTGGGGTTGGCGTTGGGGTTGGCGTTACCTGAGTATTATCTGCAACCGAAATCCCCGCAGCTTGTAATAACTGTGTACCGTACATATACCAACCAATAGCACCTACTATAGCACCGATCAGCAAAGAAAGTACAAATACTATAAAAGTACCTATAAAACCCGCTCCCGATGATTTAACTTGCGAATTAGGTTGTTCTCTGTAAGGTGAAGCCATCGGCTTAAGTGGAGGGGCAAGAGGTTGTTGAGCAGACATTGGAGTCATTGAGGGAATACCTGTCTGCACAGTTGGCAATACTGAAGGGGAAAACGTGGATATTGGAGTTGCCACTTGAGGAGCTATCGGCATATTTGGAAGTGAATTAGCAGGATTTACGGGCATGGTTACTGGTTGAGATAAGTCTATCCTTGGAATGGGAGAAGGTTGTTGTATAACCGGAGGCACTACTGGAGTTGGAAATGAAAAGCTAGAAGTTTGATTCGGAAGGGGAGGCAAGGAACCACCAGTACTTGGAGAAGTGATTGGGTTTGAATTCCTTGGATTTGCTGAATTTACATTTAGTGGATCCATTTCATTATTGGCAGAATTTAATATATTAAATGTATCAGAAATAACTACTCTTTGCTAGTAATAAACTTCTTTAATAGAGAAAAATCAGCAATAAGTTTTTCTCGCATACCCCCATTGTAGAGAGCGACTGCTGGATGATAAAGCGTAATAATCTTTACACCACTATTTGGAATAGAAAACTCCTGTCCATGAATTTTACTAATAACGTCCAGCTTATCTGCAAGACCAAAGTGATTTAATAAGAACATCATTGAAAATCTACCTAGAGTAACAATACATTCAGGTTGAATAATATCAATTTGTTGTAGCAGAAGAGGAGAGTAGTATGCAATTTCTTCTGGCAATGGATCCCTATTTTCAGGAGGACGATCTTTCACAAGATTGGTTATGTAGACATCTTTTCTTTCTAATCTAATTGACGCGAGCATAACATCAAGAAATTTTCCCGACGCTCCACAAAAAGGATGTCCTTTTTTTGCTTCTGTTGCGCCTGGTGCTTCTCCTACTAGAAGTATTTTTGCTTCTGCATTTCCTTCTCCTATTACTTGGAAATAATTATTCTCAGTTCTATACTTAAAAAAAGGAGAGTTCTTATCTATTAAAAGCAAATCCCGGATAGCCTTTAATTTATGATGTCTCTCTTGCTTCTCTAGATCAGTCAAAACCATCTTATTCTTTAACTACTTTGTAATCCAATGGGTTTCCATGAAGATAAAGCATTTGGCCACATAAGACACAAGATGTTTCAACTGAAAGGACTTCTTTTTTTATGAACGATCCAAGCAATGCACCAAAGATACTTCCACTATATGTTTCCTGTATTACTTGATAATTGGAGACTCTCGCTGCGCTGGCAAGCTGATCATATGATTGTTCTTGTGTCCCTTCCTCATCCACCAAACCAAGAGATACCGCATCTTTAACTCCGTAAATTAATGCTTTTATATCATTTCTAATCTTCGTTTCTGGAATCTTTCTTCCTTCTGCAACATGCTTTACGAACATATCATATTCATTACTTACTTGCGTCTGTAAAACTGTTTTTTCTTCTGTGCTTAATCTTCTTACCGGATTCCCAAGATCTTTATAAGTTCCACCTGTAATGTAAGTAAATTCAATACCACCCGTTGTTCCGACTGAACCCAAACTAACCAGTTGGTCATAGTACTCAAAAGGACCAAATATAACACCTATGCTACCTGTAAGTGAACCTGCTTCCATAATAATCTTATCTGTTGCCGAAGCTGCCCAGTATCCTCCTGAAGCTGCCATATCTTGAATGTATGCATACACTGGATTTCCGGTTTTTTCTTTATAATATGCAACTCCATCGGAGATTGCTTTTGAACCTACAACTGTTCCTCCAGGCGAGTTAATCTCAAGAATGACTCCCTTGATTGATGAATCATCAGCTGCTTTTACTAATGATCTCTTAATTGAGTAACCGTATACTGCTCTTGAATATAAAATACCGGCAAATGGGTCATTTGGATTACCATCAGTCATAATTGGGCCATCTATCTTTAAAGACAGGAGCTTATTATCACTAGAAGAATCACCGTATGCGTATTGGTATTCTGCCTGCGCTGAGGTAAGTGATGAAGAATCAAGGATTGCGCTAAGAATAATAGTTCCACAACAACAAAGAGGAATGAATAGCAATCCCAGTAGAAAAATAATTAGCCCCAAATTACGTTTAGGTTTTTGGTATATTTGTGTAATTGCCGGAGCACTCTGCTGAACGATAGGTGCCGAGAATACTGATGATGGTTTATTCGTTTCGGATTGTGTTTGATCCATTGCTTCGAAAATAAAATTACTAGGATAGTGTAACGCGGGATTGTGATATTTACAAATCTCTTCTTGTAATGCTCCACGTATCTTTATATAATTGTGTATTTAGTTATTACATAAAACACAATATGCTCTGCCCCTATTGTAGAAGTACCAGAAATCAGGTTATTGATAAGCGCGACACAAGTGAGAGTACAGTCGTTCGACGCCGACGAGAATGCCTCCTGTGTAAAAAACGATTCACTACCTATGAAAGATTAGAAAGCATTGGGTTAAAAGTAATTAAAAGAAGCGGAAGAATAGAAGACTTCGATCGATTAAAGCTTAAAGACGGTATAATGAGAGCAGTAAAGAAGCGACCAATTACCGAGGCACAGATTGACGAAACAATTGATGATATAGAGGCAAAACTACTCAATAGAAAAACAACAGAAGTACGAACTGCAGATATTGGCAAAATGGTTTTAACAAGACTGCGAAAAATAGATGCCTTGGGATATATCCTTTTTTCATCTGTTTATAATGAATTTCACACCTTGGAAGATTTAGAAAATGCGATTATTACATTAAAGAAAGAATCAGATACGTAACAGACATTATACAATAGACGCCATTCCCAAAACATAACCGGTTCAATAGATAGATTAGATTTTAGTGGGTACGAAACAACTAATAAGTCAAGAACTTCAATAGATTGCATACGAAAAAGAGAGCATCCCAGCTCTTTGCACCCGAGAGGTGATCGTGCAATCGGAAAGGAGGTAAAATATGAAAAAGAAGTTACTCACCACAGCAGGGACAGGAGTAGGAATAGGCGTAGGCCTAGCTCTTGTCTTTGATCAAATAGTTGTAAAGGGCTATAACGGATCTATTATGATAGCCCTTGATGGCCTGGTGATGATAGTGTTATCCACTATCATCCTAGGAATTACTCTCTACGGAGAATAATTCATAAGGCAAGAAAAAGTTCCCCGCATGCAACAAAAGCCCTACTAGATTTTCTTTTAACACACTGGTAGGCACACACCCTTTTCTAAATCCCTAAACCACAATATTCGCAATTATCATTGTTTCTCAAATGTTTTCTTGGGAAGTCGAGTTTTTGTATATTATTCCATGTATCAATAATTACTTGCTTCATATCTTCAATATCTTGAGTTTTATACTCAATACTTCGCTCTTCAAAGATTTCTTTAACCGGGTCAACAAAGATAAGTTTTCCCTCTACTGCAGTTGCCGCAAAAGAGCTAAAATATGGGTCTAAATCGGTAAGAATTCGATAGAATAATAGTTGATTATAATATCGTTGCCCTTTATCATCCCTCTTTAAATAGAGTGACGGCGTCTTATCTAATTCCCATTGCGAACAAGGGGCTCCTGTTTTATAGTCACAAATTCTTAGAAATTTTTTATCTTTATCGAGCATATCAATGCGATCTAATTTACCTGTTAGCAATGCGCCAGCCAATGGAAACGAGTTTATTTTATGTTCGGTTTTAATTGTTGTTATTTCTTTGGAAGCTAATTCTTGGTAGTAAAGACCCAAATTTTTATAGCCTTTCTGTAGTAACTTTTCTCTCTGGGAGATCGTTTGTGGATATTTCCGTAACTCATTTTGAAATGCGCTGTAAAATTGCTCGGCAGTAACTCTTTCTTTCTTAGACAGATAATTTACATAATAACTTTCAAGTGCTTTATGATATGCATTTCCATAGATAAGGGGAGAGGTCATTGCAGAAGGAGTTCTCAAAATAACCTTTAATAAAAACTCCATTGGACAGTAAAGATATGTATTTAGATTTGTTGGGCTTAATCTATAACGCGCAATAATCGCTTTTAATACTTCTTTTTCATCTGCAGTATGAATATAGACATTTGCATAAGGATTTACTCTCAAAAGAGTTTCTAGTTCATTCGCAATTAATGCTTGATATGGTTCTGTGTCAACTTCTTCTATAATTTCTGGAGACAACTCAGATAAGAATTGCGAAATTGGTTGCTCTGATGTTTTTCCATAATCATCGGTATAAGAATAGGCACGAGTTACATAGATATTTTTTCGAGCTCTTGTTAATGCAACATAGAAAAGGCGACGTTCTTCTTCTATTTGATCCGCTTTTACTTGTTGGTCTGCGATAAGAGATTCTGGCAATGCGAACATTTCTCTTACTGTTTTATTGTCCCACTTTTTATAATGAAGTTTTGGAATGAAAACATATTCATATTCTAAACCCTTAGATGAATGACCCGTAATGAGGTTAACTCCCCCTTTTATCTGTCCGAGATCCGATTCCTTTATTGGAATATGATATTGCTTCATTAATTCAAGAATCTCCAATAATTCAGCAAGATTTAAATCTCCCTCCGTAGTATTCAGTTTCTTGATTTCTCCAAAGAATGAGTTTAGTGCATTCAACTCCTGATACTTCTCAGGTATAGAAAGGAGATGAGACAGCAGTCCCGATTCATTAATAACTTTCTCAATAAGTTTTGATACCGTATGCAAATGAGATTCAGTTTCCCATTCACTTAATTTATCAAAAAATGAAACAACTTCTTGTATTTCACTCTTTGCAACATCTAGACCAGAAAGCAATTGCTCACGTTCAGTAGATTGCATAACTTCCCAAAGGTTTTTATCTCGTAAAAGGGAGATAAAACGAGAGAGTTTAATAATTGCTAACTTTGGAAGATTAAAATAAGGATAGTGGAGTATTCTAAAGAGATTCTCATCGTTATTTGGACTTATTGCGACATCGGTAATACATTCAAGGATTGTGAGTAACTGCAAGACGTACCTGTTCTCTAAAGCATTATTTCCAGATTTACGTATATAAGGTATTTTTTTACGTTGAAGTATATCAGCGATATCATCTATGTCTCTATTATCTCGAACAAGGATAGCCATTTCATCATAGGCAATACCATTCTTTTGAAGCTTTTTTAACTCATCTGCTATAAAAAGATTTTCAGCTGTCTGGGAAACAAACTCCGCTTTTTTAATTTTTACTTGTTCTTCATTTGCCTTTGAAATAAGATTCTTCTCGACATTTGGCAAAAGATTTTCCAATGTTGCCGAGTTATGTCTAATAAAAGAACGGGAGAGATCTAGAATATTCTGTTGCGATCTATAATTATCTTTAAGGGTAATAATTTTTGCATCTGGATATACCTTTAGAAAATCACGAATATTTTTCACAGAAGCACCTTGGAAACGATAGATTGACTGATCATCATCGCCCACTGCAAAAAAGTTTGCTTCTTCTCCCCAATACGAGGTAAGTGTAAAAAGTAACTCATTTTGTGAATCATTAGTATCCTGATACTCATCTACTAGAAAATACTGGTATCTCTCCTGAACCCGAATAAGTAAGTCTTCGTTGCTTTTTAATGTATTAAGGACAATAACAATCATGTCTTCATAATCATATCTCTGACGTTCTGCTAATGCCTTTTGGTAAAGCTCATAAAAGAGAATGAGCTCTTTAAGTTTTCCAATATAACTTTGTTGCCTCTGATAGTCATCCGTTACTTTCTTCCCTTTATTAGGTCCACGAGTAACATATTTATTAAGAGATTCGAGTATCGTTTGTTCAACCTGTATTGCTTTACTTAACTTTTCAACCGAAATATATTCACGTTTTAGGGTCGAAATAATGCGCGGTAATGTTGTAAGATATAAATCAATCTTTTGTGTAGGGGCTAACATAACAAATCGAGGATCTTCCAAGATTGTCTTTGTCATCTGTATCTTCTCTAGATCGGAGAGAGGGGTAAAACCTGTCACATCTAAAAAGTCTTCAGGATTTTCTTGTATTACCGAATTACAAAAGCCATGAATTGTCGTTATAGTTACTTTATATGCATCAGCACCAATAAGTTGTGTCAGCTTTGTTTTCATTGCATATACTCCTGCCTCCGTAAAAGTCATTGCCAAAATTGATTGTGGTCGTGTATCTGTCACTTTAAGGATATGTGCAATACGATAGGTGAGAATGGTTGTTTTACCTGTTCCAGGACCTGCAATAATAAGCACTGGACCGTCTATAGAAGTAACAGCATCTAACTGTTCGGCATTAAGAGTAGAGAAGTCCAAGTCACTTTGCTGTGAAACCTGTATTTTCTCTAAAGATGAATCCGAAAAACTCAATTGACCGTTTGTGTTTTTTTGCATTCCTGCCATTTACTATTATACCCCAGTAGAGCATAATTCCGGCATACTCCACAAACCCCGCCAAACGGAATACGCGGGCAATTCTACTACTCTTTGTGAAAAATGGAGATATCCCAATCTTCTTGCACACGTTGCAACGCAAAGAGGACAGAAAGGAGGAAAGAAATGAACAAAAAGATCTTGAAGATAAAAGAACTTCTTCAAGGTTGTATGACGGTAGTTTTTCTTGTAGTTTGGACTACCGTCAACCTTGGAGTGCTGATCATTTTTATGTGGTTCAGCCCACCTTGGAAGAAAGATGAACAAAAAAAGAAGTAATTCATCTTTCGCAAAAAGCTTCGATCGCACATATCCATTCGCTCCCGCAAATGGCTCCTCCCTTCTTGGGTTTGTAGCTCCCGAGAGGAAATATGTGCACAGAAGTCCCAACGGAGAAATGCCTATAAAGCTAACACCGTCGGGAAAAAACCTTTCTAAACCGTCCTAATTTCACCTTATTTGTAGGCTTGTGGTATGGTTTTTTTAAGATTAGGCACTGTATAATAATCTATAAGTTCAAATTTTAATTATGACACCATCTCAACAAATAGATAATTTAATTGCCACAACCCCCGATTGGAGAGGAGAGCTGTATGCAAGACTAAGAAAGATTATTCTTACTGCGGTTCCCAATATTACTGAAGGATTTAAATGGGGTACCGGTGTTTGGACAAAAAAGACTAATATTCTAGCAATTGGAATTTTTAATGATAAAGTAAAAATGAATTTCTTTAAAGGTGTGAAATTAAAGGATACCAAAGGATTGATTAACGCTGGATTAGATTCAAAACAACATCGAGCAATCGATTTTTCTGAAGAATCACAAATTGATGAGGTAGAATTAACAGCACTTATCCAAGAAGCAGCAGAACTTGGGTAATACACTAATTATTTGTTAATATTACCGTGTGTTTATAGAAAAATAAAACACAAAGTTTCTAACGAGATCTTTTGCTTATACTACCAATAATTCTTTACTGAACTAATCCGCAGGTTTTTACTTTGTAAAAATCCGAGGACCAGTGAAGGAAAAAGATTATTGGCAAACTGGGTGCCCGCTCGCTCCACACTTAATATCACTCACCTGATTAACTCCAAACCAATCTCTGAATAATTCGAGAGGCGTTGCATTATATACAATCCATTCTGCTGGATATGATTTGTTATTTGTGTCAGATAGCTTTCTATTAAACTGAGGAACATTTGTACTAGAAAACACGCTTCCGAAAATTTCTAATTGGTCACTCTCTGCAGGTGTAAGACTATTTGTTTTAAATATTCCATCCACAATCATTGTTGCATATACTTTATCTACGGTGCCACTTGCTGTGTCGGCAATCTCTAATGTTGCACCCGAAGCAACAACAATAACACAGACAGAACCAATATTCCTATTTATCTGTCCATTAATCATTAGTGTTCCACTTGCAACAAAAATCATTGATTTACCACTACAAGTAAGCGTTCCGAGAGAAAAGTTACCATTTACAATAACATAGTTCGGAGCTGTTCCACCGGCCGTCATTGCTGCCTGTGCAGACGGATGATTTACACACACACTTGATCCTGTTTTATTACAATTATATTCAAAAAGAGACAATAAACGAGAATACCATCCTCCAGAGAAACGTGAACCTGCAGGATCAAAGAATGATCTTTTTGTAAATGTATTTGTATCAGCTGGGTTTCTTAATAATGGAGATACGCCGAGTTTTGCATTCTGCAAACCAAGATCGGAGGAACTACTGCTTGTTCCCACATAAGAACTCGCAACCGATTTCTGCTGTGATAAATATGGAGCGTAGAGGAGAGAAGAGCTACTTAAATCTGAAAATGCAGGGTCTGCGGTCAACCTGATGTCAAAGGGATTAGCTGTCGTTAAGGTATTGGAATATACAGGACCTAAAGAGGTTTTAATCCATGCAGTGCCACTCGCACCTGCACCTGTTGCAGTTAAAGGTGGAGAGGTTAAACAATTACCATTTCCAGCATTATCTGTAACACAATACTGGGCAAATATATCTACTGAAACTCCTGCAGGAATATTGCTTTGAGCAATATCTCCAATCATTTCCCATTGACCTGATACCGTTCCCAAGTCTCCCGTTGCTGTACATGGAAGTAAACCTGCAACTGCATTTCTATTCCCATCACAGAAACCTTCTCCAGTTCGACCAGACTTAATAAAACCTTTCTGTGTTGCATCTGCCTTATTTACCCAATAAAAGACCTGTCGATAAATATTGCTATCAGAAGCCACCCCAGAACCTGCGTCTGAAACTCCAGAAATTGACGCATGAATAAAATCGTCAACTGTATCTACATCTTGTGCAAGGACAGTAAATGATGGAGCAGTTTTATCTAATGATATAAGGAATAGATTTGAACAAGCATCTGCGGTTGCATTCTCACAAATACCTTGATTCCGAGTAATACGGGACCATGAGTTATATACGTAATCAGTATTGAGTACCGGAATTGCTTTATTAATATTCGTACCTACTTTATCAGCTCCTGTTATAAACATTGCATAATTTCCTTCGAGCAGTGGATCATTAACCTGAAGACTAAAGGAAGCCTTAATTTTATCCGAAGCAACCTGTTGAATACCGGCATTAGAAGTAGATCTGCTAATACAAGCACTACAGGTACTGTCACAAGAACCTGTCTTAATGACTGGAGCAAGACTATTGTTATAACAGAGATATGAATTAGTTGGAGACTCTACATCAAAAATATAGTTAACGATAGCACCGTCGTTAGCACTAAAGAGAGGATTAGCTCCAGATGGGGTATTTACTGCACCACAACCAAAAGCAAAGAGATAACAGTCTGGGAAGAACTTCTGAGCCCATCCTCTATATGTTAATGCTTGCACTCTTTGAGTTGCCGAACTACCACCATTAGTATTCCAATATCGTTGACCGTACAGTTTTGTCGCCGCGTTATCTAATGTTTTAGAGAAATCTGCACGAGATACCCAATAGGTATTTGTCCCTATTACCTCATCTTGAAATTGCCCGTATACACTAGAGATGTTTCGCTGAACCCCAGAAGAAATAGGGGGCATTACGAGATTCCTACTTGTTGATGTTATAGCAGGGTTAATATGTTGTAGAAAAATACCAACTCTCTCTATATCTTTTGCGCCATTACTATCTTGAATTGTTACCGAGAAATCAACTGGATTCTTTCGTGACAGTACAGAGACAGAACTAGCGCAAGGGAGTCCTGCAGTATTTAAGTCAACAGGTGAGATACACTTCTTTGGTCTTGAAGATGTAAACAGCGCATTGGAAATCCAAATATTACTATTAGTTCCATTAATATAATTTCCTGCAGTTCTCACAGATGTATCCTCATCTTTATCAAGAATTTCTAGATTCGTAACTACTGGCTGTTCGTTAATAACAGTAACATCTATAGAACAGGTATTTGAAAATGATGAATCACCTGAATCTCCAACTTTATCTTTTACCTCAATCTTTAAGGTACCCGAACATTCGTATCTCCCAGCTATACTGTTATATCCATAAATCCCATGTGCTTTCTGCTGATCAAAGAGAATATTTGTTACTTGAGAAATAAGAGAAGGATCATTAGAACCATTACGTACAACCAGACCAAAGGGATCGGCACCCGAAGACGACCTCACTAAGCCACAGTCTGCATTATCATTTCTAATCTCGATTGCAGTTGCATTTTGAACATCATAAGTACTAATTTCTACAGAATCACCATAGTCTGGGTCAATAACCGTTAATTCAATATTAGCTATCGGATCATTGCGACTAATAACTGCAGGGGCACTGCTACCGTTTATTTTAATAGAACACGTTGGTGCAGTATTTATGTAGTTTGTGTAATTACAGGAAACAGTTGAAGGGGCAGGACATGCTGGTAAGCCGGGGCTAACACATGCAATACGACTGCCCGTTAGCGATTGAGGAGTTGTCCTAAATTTAGAAGACGGAGTCCCGGGTAGACAAGCTGTTTCTGTACATGTTGGACATGCAGTCACCGAAGGGGTAGGGGAAGGGGTTGGGGTAAGTGTTACGGTTGGGGTAGGAGTTGGAGGAGTAACACCACTATTAAGAGTTAGTGTCACTGGAGCACAAGCAGAATTTGTTCCACTCATGCGATAGGTACCATCTAACACATAGCCTTGCGCATTGGTACATCCTGCATTATTACCGTTATAGTCAATACCTGCGAAATATCCATCATATGAATTTGGCATTGAACGATAAGCATCTGCAACACAACTTGTTTGGTTTGGTGGACTCACTCTTTCAAAATTCAAAGAAGAGCCTGCAAGACTAACACCAGATCCTCCATCAAAATATAAACCTTTCAGTGACACTATTTTAAGACCACCCGGAGGACTATAACTACCTGGGAATATCCACCCAGTTTCAGAACCATTTGTTAGTCTTGCATTAAAACGTGGCCTTGCACCTGTACAATTACAGTTTGAATTACTGTGATACACCATAAATGCAGAAGCAGTATTTGTTGAATTACTAATAAGGTCAACCTGATAAGTAACATCACATTCTGCTCCAATATTTTTTGCACTGAGACTTTCCCCATTATTTGTACGTTGCTCGTAATTCACTAATCCTATATTTAAACATCCTGGGATTGAGTAATCTACACCATTATCAGTTATATTTTGATACCCATACCCACTACACTTATATCTAGCCACGTAATAGCCCGAAACAACAGTACAGCTACCCGAACCTACATTACAAGCAGAATTACAATCTTGCACTGGATTAGATATATAGTCAAATCTAACTGTAGGATAACCATCAGGTAAGAGATGATTTGCAGGGCCACTCGCTGAAGCAGGAATACCAGTCTTACAGAGAAGTGTATATCCTTCTGCACCCATTACTGGCGAAGAAAAAGAAAGAAGTACAATTAATAATAAAGAGAAAAAGCCTAATAACTTAACCCCAGTATTATTCATGTGTTATAGCAGTAATATCATATAGAACCATTAGTGATGATTGTACATCAAAAGAAGTTATCGCAGAGTCTTGTTTATATTGTAATGCGTATGTCTTATAAGGCTGAGCATAGATCCTCTCAATAAAAGCAGAGAATACTGCATTCGAAAGATAGGACTTTTTTGAAGCCGGAACTATAAAATAACTATCTACGTCTAATTTCTCTAAAGATGACGCGCTATTCATTATTGGTAAATATCTTCTTCTCATCAACGCATATAACCCATTCTCATATTGTTTTACTGAGTTATCATTTCCATAACCCTGAAGATTTGTATAGCTAAATGTTGTTAATCCCTGCCCAGAAGTAACAAAGAAATTACAATTGCGATCAATATCAAGGGCACTTCCAAAAAGAAAGTTTATACGCTCTTTCATTACTAATTCATCATTAATATTTATTATTTGAGTGAGTGTTGCAGATTTAGAACTTCTAAAATAAGAAATAATATTATGATTACCAAAATACTTCTTCATAAAGCCAAAGACTCGCTCATTCTTAATACCATTTGTGATTTCAGCAATAGGGCAAATAGGGAATTGATCTGATTTTAAATCATTGCTTGCCAAATCAGGATTTGTGTTTAAAGCAATAAAGGGAAAATAGTGTTCATATATGTATTTTGATAATGCATCAAAATGCTCTGGATCACGATATGCTGTTGTGTAAAGGTAATGTATAAGATTTGTATTATTCATATTTTCCGATGTTAATTCACAATCGGGCGTATTTTCTTTTATCTGACATTTTTCCGTCTCCATTCCTAATACTTCTAGTAATTTCTCAAATGATGCATTACTATACACGCTCTTTTTATCAACCAATCCATTAATCTCTTTCCATAGATTATCAGCCCATTCTTTATAAATGGTTACTTTTTCATCATCAGAAAGTGTTACACCCGATGGAATTTGCTTTATTGCCCATTTGGTCAAGTTTGAGGGAATTGTTTCTTTTTTATTGGATCCAGTCTGATTATAGTGAGAAAACATACTAAAGAAATTCTTTGCAGGATATGTAACCTCGAAAGTAAATTCAGGTTGTACTGGTATTGGATTTTGTACATCACTTAGATACTGTGTTACCGATTGAGGATTCTTTCCTATATAGTCTTCCGGAAGTAACCCCTCTTTGGTATTAATATTAAAGACTAACGAATCTTGGGTAATATCGTTTCCGTCTAAAGTATGGTTAAGTCTGTCTAAAAGTGTAGGGGCATTCAAATATGCAAGGGGAATAAATGCACAGTAATATTTTACATCGTTGCCTTGACCTTCAACGGGGATTTCTACGCGATATAAACCACAATAGTCTATTTTTATAGTAATTGTATCTTCCTGAGATGTTCTATAAATTCGATATCTCTCTTCGTATTTTGGAAGCTGAAGACCTTCTATCTGCCAAGTATTTGGATCGCTCCATGCATTGTCTAATGTATTTCGAAACTGAATTCCAAAATAAATAGATAATGCACCAAGTATTAGAACAAATATCCCAATTATGAATACTCTTTGACGATAAAAAGGAATACTAATTCCGCTTCTCTGAGAGTACTTTGAAAGTCTATTCGTTTCTGACTGATCAGGCATAAAATCATTGTAGCGAAATTGGGGAAAGGTGACAAGGGATTAGATATTAGGAACAATTCTTCAGATGTAACCATTTATAAAAGTGTACGATAGATCAGTGAGCCGGTAGGTATTGATTCACATCATAATTCCTGAGTTATTATCTCCTTTATATTTATCGAAAACTTTCATTCTTTATGCACTTTACCGTTTCAAATAGGTATATCAATATTTATTTACTAAGTTACGAGTTCGGAAATTCACATAGCGAATATTCCGTCTGAGAAAATTAGCAAATAAATGTTACAATGAAGCATGAACGCCGTCTCCTGGTCCAACAAAGCAACCAAAGGAACCAAATTCCTGTTAGTAATACCATTCCTCCGCAGCAGGGTCTTTTTACAAGAATAGGTAATCTATAAAAACGACACCAACACCAATAACTGCTCCTACCGAACTACCTTTTCCACCTAAAAATCCTAATCTCTCTATGACAAATATGCTCATTATTCCAAATATTGGCGTGAATGGACCGATAAACGAAGGAGTAGACAGTAAAAGAGCACTCTATAAAGGAATCTGGCGCCATCCGGAATGGGGGAACACCAATGGATAAAGAAATTCCAACAATTATTACTACCCACAGATTCGGCTATATCGAATAGTCGCAAGAGTTCCGCAAAACAAAATCTTTTTTCAATCTACCAAATATGAAAGCAGGAGATACATTTTCAATTATCTGGGACCAACGTGAGTTTACTTATCGCGTAAAAAGAGTAGAGGAAGCAAATTCGATTTACACAAAAGACAGCGATATGATTTTATATACCTGTAAATACTTGAAATCACCCATTCGGATTATTGTATACGCCGATAGGATATAAAAGTTTTAATAAAGTTACGCCGCTTTTTGACCACTAGACCTTCGATCAGAAAGAAAACGATTAACCTGGTCAGAAATTCTTTGCCTAACAGCAGCAATCGTCTCTAAAATTCTATTTCTAAAGGTAATGTCTCTTTCTGTTATTATAGAATTCGGTGCTACATAAACACTTTCTGGCAATTCCATTGCTATTTCTTCTGTAGTCTCCGATGCTACATGCTCACTTTCTGGCAATTCCATTGCTATTTCTTCTGTAGTCTGCTGAACCCTTGAGTATATAACCCCTGTATGAGAAATAAATTGATTTAATACAAAAGAGTGATTGGGAAATCTTTCTATTATATCCAAGAGATTTACTGAATGATCACCACGATTAATAAAATTTCCCTGATCTTCCTTTCTTCTTCTGTCATTACTTTTCCAAATTGCAGCAATTGCATCAGCTATGCAAATCGGACCTTTTCGGTATTCCGGATAGTCCTGCGGTTGGTACAATTGAGGTCGCGCACTCTCATCTTCTTCAATTGCTTGAATTAGACCCATCCTATTCAGATTGTTTCTTAAAAGAGCTGCTCTGTCTTGATTTTTACTAGGTGACCAATAAGGGTGCGTGAAAAAATACTCCCTTATCATTCTTACTGCCAGAAATCTACGACTCCTTTCGTCAACAATGCTCATCATAGTAGGAGTTTTCAATGGTTTTTCTGAATCACGATCTGTCATCCTAAATGGTATCATTCCTTTCGCGAAAGTAAAGACTCTACATAGTATCTTTATATTGCTTAAACTTTGTTCTTCGAATAAATATGTATCCTTTATTCTATGATCTATGGAATTTACTTCCCGTCTTACGTATGGTCACTTTTTATTCTTACCGATGTCGGACATGACTAACAATATCAAGCTTCCTATTTTGCTTTCTCCTTACTAAGAATAAAACCTTCCACTCGAGCTATTAAACAAAGGTGTAATAAAACTACTTATTCTCACAAAAGAGGAAAGGATAATGACATAACAATTATTAATGTGCTGGGACTTAACGTCACCAAAAAAAGCTCGTATTTTGCAATAGATGCAGAAAACAAGACTTCTTTGCTAATGTTTTTAATACACAATGGAGTTGCGGATGATTCTTCGCTTATATCAAGGTATAATGCCACTAGATGGGTACTCTAGGGATGGATTAAGAGATAGCGAAATAAAGAAATGTAATAGAATGAAACATAATTATAAACAAAAGGTAAATACTATTTGAAAAGATCAATGAAATAGCGACTAAGATTCGACAGAATGTCAAAATACACATGGTTTCTTTTAATTAACAATTGCATGATCTAATAAAGTATTCACTGGTGCTTGTTTAATAGATTACAATATCCCATGCAAACATTATTCCAACAGCTCTCCTATATCTTACAAAAGAAGACAACTCATCAATTTATTCTCTACATTATTATCGGTACTTCCGGCGCCTCTCTGGACTATACTGTCTTTTTTATTTTGTTTAATTATCTTTCAGTTCCCGCAGCAATCGCCTCGATAATATCTATGCCTGTGGGCATTATTAATAATTTCTTTTGGAATAGGCAGTTCAATTTTAAAATAAAAGATAAGCTTTGGCAGAGATTTGGATCTTTTCTAAGCATCGGGGCAGTTGGAATACTCATCAGTACAGGATATATTTATGTTGCTCATGACCTTTTTGGGCTAGAAGGGAATATAACAAAACTAAGCTCTATTGTTCTTATTGCAATTATCCAATTCTTTTTGAATAAATATATTACGTTCAAAGTATCCAACACTGATTTGCCAGAGCAGATGAAAGGCAAAGACGAGGTATTTTAGCAAGCGAGTTTCTTCGTGACACTCAAAACGTAAAGTATATCAATTTCATCCCAAGTAGTAGCAGTTACAACGATCTCATCATCTTCTGTGTAACAATCCAGCAATCTTAATCTCGAAGAAAGAGGGCTTCTTACAAGGGCCATTGGATCAAATACTCCCTTTGACTCTTGATGTGATAATTCATAATAATCTATAAAGAAAAGTTTTCCTCCAGGTTTTAATTTCTTTGCACAGATTTCAGTAAGACTTACTTGTTGCTGTGTGTATCTCATGCCAAAAAAACATGTTACGAGTGAAAGACTTCCATCTGCAATGGTAGCGTCAAGGAACCGCACACCTTCCTCTGTATTAAGATCTGCTTCTAGCTTTACTCCCGCTGGATTTAACGCAAGCATTTCTGGACTAAAATCTACTGCAATCAGATTATTAAAATTCACAAGTCCCCAGAGATATTCAGGATGAGCACCAGACGCAAGATCCATTACTCCTTCTATAGGGATATTCATTCTCTGAACATTTTCACGGCAATATTCTCGCACTGCAGATCGCGTTTCAATTGCCAACCCTTCTTTGTAGCCTTCAGACGACCATATGTAAGCGTTATTATTCCAGTACGTATTTGTCATATTTTGGATATTTATTTGAAACGGGATATTCTATCATAAACTGGCGATTTTATGAGCGGAAAGGGTACAGATGATAAATAACTCCTTTCCTTTTTGAGAACATATATTAGATAATGAACAGAGAAGAGGAAAGATTTACCCAAGAACTTACTATCCTGTGCAAAAAAGATTGGAAAACTGCAACATTTTTACTTGAGAAAAGAATGTACGCTCCCTGTTTTTCTTATTGTCGTCTTTGTTTAGAAAGAGCTTACTAGTATTAAAATGATTAGCAAGTTTACAATAACTGCTCGTTATGATAAATATGCCCAAAATTCTCTCTACTCACTCGCAAATAGAAATTTTACGTTAGATTGGTATAAAAAATGCAAAAGAATCAGAAAAAAATGAATTCTTGGTTAAAAAGAAAGTCCTTGATATCTGTATCGTTGTGAATTCTAAACGGTAATCTAAGAACAAATTTCGTGAGTTAGTATTCCCCTCAAAGCCAAACAGTATATCCTATGATGATTCAATAGAAGCTCATGTTTTTAACAAAACAGAATTCTACCACTCGTTTAGCTTTCTGCTACATGAGATAAAAACTTGGGGTATTCCTTTAATGGAGCCTAAAGAGGGTTAAATGGTGTCGCAATCTAAAGAAAAAGGGCAGCTCTCGCCGCCCTTTCCCAGAATTCATATGCTTCGAATAACACAAACATATGATTTAGTAAAACTAGAACTAGTCAATCTCCACTTCCAACTTATCAACATCCATATACTGGGTTGCTGTTGGATTTGGATACGCAAAGAAAAAGTTAAAGTTTGCATCAAACTGTGGTTCTTGGTTATCTGTCCACATTTCCATACTTAGATTCTCCAAACGTACCGGAAGTACATCTGTGGCAATCAAGTTATTGCTAACATAGTACTTAACTGTTTGCTGTGCATTTGCATCCTCTGACCAAACAAGCTTAAGATTTACCCAATTTTGCAAGTCTACCGCAAATGTTGGCCTGTTAACAGAAATAGGGTTGAGATTTACTGTTGTATTGCTGGTTAAACCTGCAAGATATCCACCAAGAATTGTATTATGCGACCATAAAAAACCAATATGATCGTATTCTGACGTTGGACCTTGTGGGGTTACTTCTGCATTCCAAAGAATAATACCACTAGTACCTACTGCACCAGAACCATCCTGTGCATATCCAGCTGACCATCTGACTCGTGCTTCCATTACGACTGGATTACCCACTGATGGTGTAAATCGTCCCGTTGTTGTTGAAGGATTTCCTAAATCTTCTTCAGAAACATCTGTATTTAGATAGAATCCAGGATTCTGGCTTGGATTAATAGCAATTCTTAAGAACTTATCACCATTTTGCTTTTTATAAGAAGTACAAGCATCTATTCCACAGAGAGTTCCTTCTCGTCGTGCTTGAACGCCATTTACTCCTTCAAAATTTGTGAAGTGCCAAGTATCTTTCTGCTTGTTAAAATTATCTTCAAGCTTTACATTACTAGCGATAACACTGATCGGAAAAAAGAGCAGAGTAGAAAGGATGACGATACCTAATAAAGAAACGCCACTAAATTTAGGTTGTTTCATATAAATGCACAGCATATAAGAAATTATATTTCGTGTCGACACTTTTGAGCTCAGATCATTATTGAATAATTAGACAACTATGTCAAGGTATTGTTACCATAATTAGGCTTATTGCGACATACGACAGAGTGATCTTTTTAAAAAAAATATAATCACTTATCTTCTGTCTCGCACCATAGCAAAAAGGAGCCAATTGAATGAGTTCTAAGAAAGCACGACAATTTTATATTACACAGAGGAAGTCTTTATGTAGTTATTTCTCTAGTCCTTTCCTTTCTTTGATATTACTAGAGTGTTTACAGGTGCTCGCATAAGATTTTCTTCAGGATCAAAAAAAAGCATACTTTTACTGTATGTACAATGTCCAAGAGCAAGACTTCTCGTCATAAAAGGGGTCATTATCAAAGAAGGGTTAAATTCTCTTATCCCTTCATTATGGTTGAGACTCTGGAAATCAATTAATACTATTCTCCCATTTTCTGCAAGAAGTGGAAGAAGTTTAAGAATAACTGCCTCCTGAAACCCTAAATAACGCATGCCAAAAAACATAGTAAAGCATTCAACAGATCCTGGCGTAAGGCTTGCTTCAAGAGTTGCTAATCCTTCTCTGCTGTTCAAATCAAGTTGAATCTTTTTACCTGCGGGATTCCTGTCTAGCATCTCAGTACTAAAATCCACTGCGATTATATTTTCTGGTTTGACAATACCAATAATATATTCAGGATATGCTCCAGAAGCTAAATCGACAATTCTTTCTGGCCTATGTCCTTTAAAAATCTCTACACAAAATTCAGTTACGGCAGTTCTTATCCGAGTACTTAAGTTTTCTTTCGAACCACCTTCCGCTCACTCTTTTGATTTTTTATCCCAGTGTTGCGACATATCCTTTAGAAACAACTAACTTATATCTTATTTACTATACCTTATTTATAAAATCTAGCAAAGAAAGACCATCTTAATGGCATTTCCCTCTTTACTTTGGAAAATGCTAGTATAAACATATCTATATAACTAATTATGTATGCTGCTCCTTCAGAATCTTTTTAAACGAATAGCAACATTCTTTAATAAAAAAATTATTAAGAGCAAGCACATTGCAAGCTTGATTCGTGTATTTATTATTATTTGCCTTTTAGGAATACTTACCCTAATACTTTTACAAAAACCGCCTGAGCAGACAAGTTATACTGTTATAGAACCAGAAGTACCTGTCTCTAGTGATTTATCACTAAAAGTACTCGGAGATACCTCAGTGATTGGGAATACTCAGATTACCCAGTCACCGACAAGCGGTCCTTCTCCTATAACAAGTATTCCTTATATAGAAACTGTTCGGTATTCTCCCGACTCTCTAAAGACTCTTATTCTTAGCTGGACTGCAGATCCATCTCGTTTAAAGAGCGCCGACCCTACAATAAAAGATACAAATACTCCTACATTGAAACTATCATTACTCACAGAAGGGAGCACTGAAATAAAGAATATTATCTCTAAAGATATTTTAAACGCTGAATTCTCTAGTAATAACCAAATATACTACCAAAAGATGAATGATGACTATGGACTTTTTGTTTACAATATTAAAACTGGAACAAATAAGAAGTTTATTTCCACAACAACTTTAGAATCTTTCAAAAGTATTGCTTTTATAGATGATGATACCTATTACTTTATCCAGCCTAAAACGGGCAAATATGGCTATGGGAATATTTCAACAGATAAAACAACTATCCTTGGCCAGAATGCTGATATACAGGAAACTTATATCGATAAGAATATGGCTTTTTATACAGACATGTACGTTTCTGAAGATAAATCACTTATAGGAGTTGTTGATAATAAGTTAGCAGAATCTCAAAAGAAAACGCTTAATCTCTTTGCAAAGAGTGATAGGGATTTAAAAAATCCGCTCTTAAAGGTCGAATTCGAATCTCTTCTTAATGATGGAAATATCTTACAAAAGACAATAACAACAAGCAACAATGGAAGATTCTTAACAATTGGATCTGACATTGTGACAATTGACCTCACTACCAAGAAAACACTTTTCAAAGGCGAGTCGGGCCGTATAAATACAATTTCGTTCTCTCCAGACGGCACCAAAATAATTACATGCGTTCAGGGTTCCAACAATGGGTATTGTAAGATGAAAGCTATTGAAAGCAATAGTATTAGTGAGTATGCAGATCTTCCAAAAGATATCTCCCAAACACAGTGGATAAATAATGAAGTTGTTGTCTTTTCGGTAGGTAGGTCACTTTACGATTATAAAGTTTCTAAAAAGCTACTTGAAAAAGTTGTTGCAGAACAGGATGCCTTTACAATTCTTGCAAGAAATAACCTCAAAAATTCTATTCTCATTTTACAAAAAGATATTCCAATAGAAATTGAACAGATAAAGAAAGCAAATGAATAACTTTATGCAATTCGTTAAAATAATAGGATCCTACCTATTAAGAAGGGTAAAGCAGTTACCTGCAACAATACTTATCGTTTCACTTTCTGGATTGATTCTTTTTACAGCAAACGCAAAAGCAATCGATTTCTTCGGAATATACGGCAGGGGCATGCCATGGCAAGACAATCCCGCCTGGAGTGCACCAGGAGCAAACAGTATGCTGAATCTTTGTACAGACTGGGGTTGTTATGGCATTGGTGGATTCTCATCGCATTTTCAGCGGAATGGCAACTATCTTCCAAATGTCCCAATTGTTGCAATTTCTGATGGATATATTGAATCACTGAGTTGGGATAGCTACTATGGTTGTGGTAATTATGTCAGTGTAAACCATACAAATGGCTATGTGTCGAAAGTATGTCATATTACAAGTTGGGGAATTAATCCTTGGACAAATGATTATTGGAGAACAGGCGACCACGTAAAGAAAGGTGAAGTCATCGGTTATATTTACTCCGATATGTCCCAAACAAGAGAAATTTACTTTATCCTCTGGAGTACTTCACGAAATACACAGGTAAACCCTACAGATGCAGGCTCATTCGAAGGATGTTATGCAAATAGCCAATATTCAAACTCTTGGGATAATTGTCCAATTAATAATTTTTATAATATTTATCCTTATCAGCCAGTTAAATCTTTCCAAACTGGAACACGAGGATTAAATGCATGGGAACCTTTAACATCTTTTCCAGTAATGGCAAATGTAAAAACATATGGATATTTCTTGCCTCAAGGATATAACGCAGATATCATCAGTGTTGCAAACCAAAATATTTCCTACACTCCCTTTACTATTGCTGAAGATCCAGTTAACACTGCAACAGGAAATTTAAATCCTGTTAATGTTGATATCGAATATCCAGTTATTGCAGGATCTCCATTAGAATTTCGTCGTTCTTATAATTCGCAAGAACTAAATAAAGGAATGCTTGGAAAAGGATGGAGTACTTCCTTTGACATGAAACTAGTGCCAAATAATATTGCAAACAATGCCTATTGGACAATACTCTTTCCGGATGGTCATGGTGAAGTCTTCCAAGATGCTGATAATAACTATGCAACTTTTGATAGTACATTAAACCCGGTAAACCCAGAAAGTAGAGGAACTGTTTCACGAGCTGATGGATCAGATGATTGGAATTTTACCTATAAAGATCTTCAAACAGGGCAGACTCTCCATTTTGCTGGAAATAGAACAAATCCTCTCTTTGGTAAGTTGTACAAAATTACATATCCAAATGGTACGGTGTATTCACTTTCTTACAATGCCAATGGGACGCTGGCAACTATTCAGGATACTTTATATGGACGAAGTTTTTCTTTTACTTATGATTCAGATGCTCGTCTCTCCAAGGTAACAGATAAGGCAGGGAGAACAATTAGTTATTCCTATAACTTCGATGGCTATCTAAAATTTGTAACAAACCCGTTAGGAGGTGTCACCAGATATGACTACAATAGTAGTAACCGCATCAGAATAGTCACTGACCCTAATACAATTGCTATTCAAACACTTGCTTATGATAGTGAAGGAAAAGTTACCTCTTTGATTGATGGTCGTAATAATACCAGGACTTATACCTATGGAAATGATTCATTAGGCAAAATAACAACAGTTGTAGATCAGAATGGAAGAACAATAAAACATTGGCATAACCAAAGTAACTATCTTATTCAAATAGAACGCCCAAATAATGAAATTATTAAGTACGAATATGATACAAAAGGAAATCGAATAAAGGAGATTTATCCAGATGGAAAAACGTATTCTTTCCAGTTTGATAGTAAGGGTAATCGCACAAAAACTACTTTTGGTTCTGGTGAAACAATTCAAACAACCTACAATGGAAATGGGAAACCTATCGAAATTAACGAATTAAATGGACAACGGGTTAAAAAATTTGCCTACGATTCCACCCTTCATCTTACAAGTACAGTAGATCCAGAGTTAGGAATCAATACTTATGAATATAATACCAAAAAGCTCCTTACACGAACAACAAATGAAAATGGAACTCCAATTGCATGGAATGACACATTTGGATATAACGATGGATGGCGAACAGACAGACATGTACGCACTACAGGCGATGTAAATGGTGATGGAAAAGCAGACATCATCGGTTTCGCGGAGAATGATACCTTTGTTGGCCTTTCGAATGGAAGAAGCTTCGAAACACCATCTATCTGGAGTAATAACTTCACTATCGGAGATACCTGGTCTGTACAAGCCAATCCACGACTCATTGCGGATGTTAACGGTGACGGTAAAGGAGATATCGTTGGTTTTGGATCTGCTGGAGTGTATACAGCTTTATCGGATGGAACTAAGTTTTTAAATCCACAACTTGTTCTTGGCCAATTTGGTACGAGCCAAGGTTGGGATTCAATAAAGCACATTCGCACTGCAGCTGATATAAATGGTGATGGGAAAGCAGACATCATTGGTTTTGGACAAGATGACGTTACGGTAGCACTTTCTACAGGTACTGGTTTTGCAACACCCGCAGTTTGGAATACCGCTTTTGCCTATAACGATACTTGGAGAGTTGATGTTCACCCACGGTTTGTTGCTGATGTTAACGGTGATAAAAAAGCAGATATCGTTGGCTTTGCTAATGCGGAAGTTGTTGTCGCTTTATCAGATGGAACATCATTTACTCAATATGCAGAATGGAGTAGAGAATTTGTTGCATTTGCAGGATGGGATTCTACAAAACATATTCGGACACTTGCAGATATGAATGGCGATGGTAAGGCAGATATTGTTGGATTTGGGGAAAACCAGATATCTATTGCCTATTCTGAGGGTAATCGCTTTAGTCTTGCAAAATATTTATCTCCTTATTTTACTTATGCAAGTGGGACAAGGATAGACCAACATCCTCGTATGCTAGCAGATGTTGATGGCGATGGAAAAGCAAGTATAGTCGGATTTGCGAATGACGATACTCTTGTTATTCAATATGATGCAGCAACTCAGGTAAATATTTATGATACAAATGGCTATCTCTCACAAGAAAAAGGGTTACTAATACATCAAAATACTACAAATAGTCTTAGTGCACCAAACATGGCTCCAATGCGGGATCTAGATGCGATACTCAGCTATCATTTTGATGGAACAGGAGCAGTTACAGATGCAAGTCCATTTGGTAATAATCCCCTTAGTACTGCAGGAGGCTATAAAACAACCGGAGTTTTCAACTCTGCAAGAGATTTTCGAGAATCTGGAAGCATAACAACTTCGTTCAAAGGATTATCCGATAATTCTAATTCCATCACACTTTCATTTTGGGCATTGACCAGACAGCAAAATCAAAATTCTGTCATCACAGCAAGTGGGGACGATAATAATAATAGACTCAATATACATTTTCCTTGGTTTGGTGAAAGAATATATTGGGATTATGGAAACATAAATACAACAGGAAGATTGAGCACGAGTTTTGATTCTGCCTGGTACAATCAATGGGCATTATGGACTTTTACCTCAGATCCTAGTCAAGGGATGCGTATTTACCGGAATGGAGTTATTATTGCTTCCTCTCCGACATCTTCAAATTTTATCAAAGGTACTAAAGAGTTAGATATTGCTTTAATGCGAAACAACTACAACTGGGATGGAATGCTTGATGAGCTAAAGATTTTTAATAAATCATTTTCACCAGAAGAAATTCACAAACAATATTTGCTAAGCCAAAATACATTGGAAAAAGGTAATTCCAAAACATACCAGAATGATCTTGTAGGAAATAGACTGATAGAAACTGATGCACTAAACAATGCAACAACTAGAACCTTTAATTCGCTTGGACAAATACTTACGTCAATTGATCCAAAAGGCAATATTACAAAATACGAATACACTACTTCTGGACGATTACAGAAAGAGATAAACACTGAAAATACTGCAAAAATATATACTTATGATAATACTGGCAACATCACACAGGTTCAATTTGGAAATACGAGTGTAACAAAATATGAATATGACAAAAATGGTAATAGAACAAAAGAAATTGATCCATTAGGAAATACAACAGTAACAACATACGATGTCGTTAATCGCCCAATAAAACAGGAATATTTCGACGTAGGTAATACGCTCTTAAAAATGACTGACCTTTCTTACAATAATTCAGGAATGAAACAACAAGAAACTGACGGTAATAGGGTAACAAGTTCATACACCTATGACTCGCTCAATCATATAAAGATCATAACACGTGGTACCGTTATTAAGAATCAAACCTATGACTTTTGGGGTAATCTAACATCAGAAACAGATTGGGAAGGGAATACCTACGAATATACATACGATAAACAGAATAGACTCCTCCGCAAGCAGAATCCTCTTGAGAAGCAAAATGGTGTTTTTGGTGAAACAACATTATACGATAAAACTGGAAATAAAATCGAGATAAAAGATGCACTTGGACAGATAACTAAACAATTCTTTAATGCACAAAATGCAATTATCAGATCAATAGATCCAAAGGGTAGAATAAGTATGTATGAATACGAAGAGAGAGGAAATATAAAAAGACAGACAGATTTTAATTCAGAAGTAACTCTTTCTACTTATGATCAGAATAATAATCTCCTTACTGAAGTCGACAACCTGGGGAACTCAACTCAATTTTCTTATGACATTCTTAATAAAAGAAATAAGACAATTGACGCAAACAATAACGCAGTCACAAAAACTTTTGACGAATATGGTAACGAGAAAAACATTATAAATCCTCTCGGGAATACTTCCAGCAAAAACTACGATGCCAATGGGAATATTACTTCTAGTGTAGATGAAGAAGGGAATGTTATTTCCTTTACCTACGATGGACTTAATAGAAAAATATCTACTAAAAAAAAATCTTCAGTAAGTGGAATACTCACAGATGTTATTGAATACTATACTTATGATGCAAATAATAATCTGAAGACTTCAAAGGATGGAAAAGGTAACATTAGCTCTTTTGATTATGATCTTTTCAATAGAGCTCTTAAAAAAACAAATCCTGATCTTACTCTTCAAGAATTTACCTACTCCCCAAATGGCAATGTATTGACTCAGAAAGATGAGGCAGGAAGAGTTACCTCTTATGAATACGATGTCATTAATAGAAAGACGAAAGAGATAAATCCAGAAGCATCTCCTAAAACATATACTTATGACATTCTTAATCGCATAACAAGCCTTACCGACTTTAAAAACTCTATAACACGTTTTGAATATGATGCAATTGGAAACATTATTAAAAAAATAAAGAGAAATAATGATATGACACTCTATGAGTATAATAATGCAAATAATATTACTAAAATCACCGCGCCTAATGGTCTTCTCACTACATATGTCTATGACGGCATTGGTAACAGACTCTCGATATCACAAAACGATGGGACAAAAATACTCACGCAGAATGCTCAATATGATAAAGTTAGAAATCTTATTGCTTCTGTTGACGCAAATAGCAAGAAGACAACAATAAACTACAACCAGGCATATCAAGTAACCTCAATAGTAAACCCGCTTCTTCTTACTACTTCTTTTACCTATAATAAAAGAGGTAATGCTCTAACAACTACAGATGAGAATTCAAACACAACAACAACAATATACGACCCTAGCAATAATGTCCTCCAAGAGACAGATGCACTTGGGTTGACTACATCCTATGAGTACAATGCAAATAAAAACCTCATTAAAAAAACTGACAAAAGAGGGAATAGTGAAACATATGAATATGATAACCGTGACCGAAATATAAAAGTAATTGCGCCCGGAAATATTGTCATTTCACAGACGACTTACGACAGTATCGGGAATATTCTTACAACCACTGATGGTAATGGGAAAGTAACAAAATTTACCTATACGTCATTAAACAAAATTAAAACGAAAACAGATCCTCTTAACGCGATTACGTCTTTTTCTTATGACCAGAATGGGAATTCTATAAAAGAAATAGATGCATTGTTAGGAGAAGTTGCTTATAGCTACGATGTCCTTGATAGAAAGATCCAAATGACAAATCAAATGGGATATATTTACAAATATGCTTATGATTCGGCAGACAATCTAATATCAACAACAAATCCACAAAATACAGTTGCAACCCTTAGCTACGATAAATTCGGAAGAAAGGTGAAATCTTCAATAAACGAGCCAAGTATTGGTTTAATAGAAACTCAATATGAGTATGATAATAATAGTAATCTAGTCAAAACAATAGACCCTATGGGTAATCCGAATACAAATACTTATGATGCCCTCAACCAACTTATAAAGACAGCAAATAAAAACTTAGAAGCAAAAGAGTTCACCTATGATAATGTCGGAAACCTTACTCAACAGAAGGATGAAAATAGTAATCTTACAAAATTCACCTACGATAAATTAAATAGAAAGACATCCGAGATAGATGCATTGAATAAAGCGACTACCTATATTTATGATGCAAATAATAATCTACTCTCGACGACCCTCCCTCAAGGTAATAAATTTAGTAAAACCTATGACGCGCTCAATAGAGTATCGACAGAAATTGATGGTCTTAATTTTATAACCAGCTTCTTTTACGATAATAATAACAATCTAATAAAGAAACTTCCTCCATCAGCGACACAATATATTTATACCTACGATGCAATAAACCGTCTCACTCTTTATCAAGGGGCAACTATTATCTTCTCTAAAAAAGAATATGACCTTATTGGACGTCAGACAAAAGAAATTGGAGGAAAAGAACAGATAACAGCATACGAATATAACAAGGTTGGTCAGCTCACCGCTGTCATTGACCCGATGAGGAACAGAACGACCTACGAATACGACTCTGTGGGTAATTTAATAAAAGAGATTGCGCCAAATCTGGGTACAATAATATATTCTTATGATTTATTAGGACAAAGGACATCTGAAGTTAACCAACTGGGAAATACAAAGAGAACAACCTATAACAAAAACGGAAATATTACAACAGAAATAGATGCAAAAGGTCAGTTAACTCGGATGAATTACGATATTAATAACAATATGATTGCGAAAGAATTCCTTGATGCATCTGGACTTCCATCACCAGAATCTACCTATTTTGAATATGATAAAGTTGGGAATATTAAAAAAGCAACAAATCAAAGCGTAAGTCATACCTATACTTACGATGCTATTTACAATCTGAGATACGATCGTCCATCTGATGGAAAGAATGTGGACTTAACTTATGATTCAAATAAACGTCTTTCAACAATTGTTTATCCCGATGGAAAAAGATTAAGCTACGCAAGTGATGCGAACAATAGAGTAAGCGGTATGCAGCTTTTTTATACAGGAGATACGTTTGCAAAAACTAGTAATAAATCACTTGTGACAACTTTTGCCTATGATAAAAATGGTAATCTCTCAAGACAAGTAAATCCTGACTCGACAGCTATATCATATAAGTATGATTCTTTAAATCGTCTTTTAGAGGTCAATAACTACAAACATACCACAGTAAGTACCTCGATTGTCGATTATAGTCTCTCGAAATTTACCTACGAGTATGACAATAACAGCGATACCTTTAGAACAATCTACAGTACTAACTGTAATAAAAATTCCTTTTGTAATCCTGCAACTAATTTCACTTATCGTGATGATTACCGTTATGATGACAATCGTCGTCTTACTCAGGTAACACACATAAGCAGCGATGCTATTAATTTTCCGATACCTTCATTTATTGACACTTATGTATTTGATAAAGTAGGTAATCGAACAAAAATGACAACAACCAGAACCGGGCCATCGGCGATAACTGACTATACCTATAATCTTGCAAATCAACTTACTAGTGAAACCAACTGGAATTATACCTATGATGTAAACGGTAATCGTATTTCAAAGACTCACAAGTCAACAGGTGAATTTACAAATCTTACCTACAACCGAGCAAATGAATTAACTACAGTAAATAGTTCACTTAAAGATACTATTGGGCAATTACAAGCATATAAGCTCAATTACAAACATGATGCTTTTGGTAGACGATATATCAGAGAAAATACAACTGCGACTCCGATAACACTAGCAAATCAAACGAATGCCTACTCCGGGATAAACAACCAACAATATATCTATCTTAAATCTGAGTGGGACCCAATTGCAGAATATACGAATAGAGTAAACGCTGATCCTACTATTATTGGATTGCCGGGAAACAAAGTTTATGATGTTCATACCAATATCTATTCTGCAGATTTAAAGAGAGGAATGCGAACCCAAATTGCAGCTGAAGACGTTGCTCAGAGAACACCCTCCGCAATTGAAACTGATTGGAATATAGTTCCAGATACTACTTCTGCAGATCCTACAAAAAATTGGATCGTTACCCCGGATAGTGTCCAAAGATATTCTTACTATAATCGTGATGCCCAAGACACAGTAGTTTCTAAAACGACACTAGGTATTAGTTATAAAGCAAACAATACAACAGGCAGTATGGTTTATACCAAACCAGCGACCGTTCTTTCTAGGGTACAATCTGCAAATATTGTTTATGATGCTTACGGACAAAAGTTAACTCCAACAACAAATAATGCACAAGGGACAGGATTTAAAGACTTCTTTGCCTCTCAATATTCTGGCAGAACCTATGATATAGAAACAGGCTCCTACTATTATGGTAGCCGTTACTATGATCCAACAACAGGAACGTGGAACAAACAAGATACCTATCGTGGAGACTTAAATAATCCAACAAGTAGGCATCTTTATAACTATCTTTCAAATAGCCCTGTAAATGGAATAGATAGGTATGGTTTTTGTAATATCGGATATCAAAGCTGCGTGAATTCTGTACCAATGTGCCCAGTACAATCTGTTGCGATGTCCTGCTCGGTCAATAATAATTCTAATTCCCAGTCAAAACCGAACAATAGTTCGGGGAATAGTTCGTCTACTGGCGGTAACTATAGTAATTCTTCTAATAGTTCACGAATGTCTGTTCCACCACCGCTTAATACTGTTACGAACCTAGAAATTCAAAGCTCCTTCCTTAAAGCCTACACCAACATGAGTGGGCCACTTACTTCTCATTATAACCATTCTCGTATTCTTTCAGTACCAATAGGTGATGGAGGAATACGACAAGTCGGAGTTATCTGTAATGATCAACGCCAATGTGCTTATAATAAAAATGATATTCAGAAGAATACAAATGCGATAGCAGTCGATAAATCTGCGCCATATAAAAGAGCTTCCAGTTATTACCAAACTCAAGGAGTTATTGATAATTCTGAGGAGAGATCGAAAGTAGGATCAGACTTCTGGTATGCTGCAAAGTATACGCTGACTACTAGTAGTAGACTTGGCAATCAAAAAAACCAAAATAAAGAAGCTCATGGCCTTGATTTAACAAACAGTGAATATAATGAATATGTGATTAAAAACCAATATATAAATAATTCTGTTGAACAAGCACTTATTACTGAGTTATTTAATTCACTCGCAGCAGACAGCTCCACAGATTACGAACTCTTGAGTAATATTGAAAACCGGGTTAATGAACTATCGTGGGCAAATCAAGTTGTTGCTTCTCAGTATCGAACAAATGGATATATCATGGATTTTGATAAAACGACTGAAGATATTCAAAACAAATTATATGTTTCCTATGTTGTCGGAGCAGTGGCTATTGTAGCCGTACCTGTAATCGTCCCAGCTGCTTCGACTACATTTGCTAGTATTGCAATTACTGCAAATCTACCTGCAATAGGTAGTGGTGTTATGACTACAGGGTATGCGCTGTATAATGCCGGGTCACAGACAAAGTATTGTATTGAAACACAAGACTGTGGTACTACAGAAATTCTTGGAATTGGAATGGATCTTGTACTAGCAAAGAAATCCTATAATAGTACTATTAGTGAATATAATTTAAGCAGAAACCTCACCGATATTAACTCGGGTAAGAATTTCCCGCAGAAAATGAGGAATGAAATCATCGATTTAAATAGACAAAAGAACAATGGAGTAGTGCGGTGTAATAATTGTGGTAAGGAGTTAGTAAAGGACATGGGATTACCAAACTCGATGGAGGTTGATCACAGCATACCTAGAAGATATAACGGTCAACCTTTTGGTTCTGCTATGCTCTGTAATAGTCAAGTACTCTGTAGATTTGATAACAATCTGAAATCTAATAACTATTTTTATGATTCAACACAGAAATATACAGACAGTCTCCCTATCCTCTACATGCAGGGTCAACAATATAATAATAGTTTTAGGAATAAAGTTGATGAAAACTACTATAATAGTACGCCATCACCTATGTGGGGTGTGAAATAGAATTATTTGCCTTTCCCCCTTACTTCCCGTTATAATCACCCAATACCTTATTTTATTATTTGTTTTATGTTAGACCAAACACAAGATACGACATCTTTATCCGGCCAACGCCAGGAACGTCTCGAGAAATTGGTCAAGATAAAGCAACTTGGTATTGATCCTTATCCAGCACGATCACAGAAAGATCATCCTAACCAGGATATTCACAACAGGTTTACAGAATTAGAAAATAAAGTAGTAACCCTTACTGGTCGTATTACCTCGAGAAGAGATCATGGAAAATTAGTTTTTATGGATCTTTTTGATCAATCGGGAAAAATACAACTCTATATAAAAGACGATACTCTCCAAGAGAATCTCAAAGAGGGTGCATTAGGCTGGGATAACCTGGTACTCTTCGATATCGGAGATTTTGCAGAAGCAAAAGGAACAGTAACAAAAACTCAAAGAGGTGAAATCTCTTTACTCGTAACACATTTGCGTATACTGACAAAGTCACTCCGTCCAATTCCTCGTGAACTTGTAGATAAAGAACAACGCTATCGCCGCAGATACCTCGACCTACAAATTACTGAAGGTATTCGAGAGAGATTCCAAAGAAAAGCAAAGTTCTGGCAGGCTAATCGTGATTTTATGCGTAAGAATGGATTTATCGAGGTTGAAACACCTGTATTAGAACATGTGACCGGTGGAGCAGATGCTCGCCCATTTGTAACTCATCACAATGATTTAGAACAAGATTTCTTCCTACGAATTTCAACAGAACTATATCAAAAAAGATTGGTAAGCGCTGGCTTCGAGAAAATCTTCACCCTAGGACCTAATTTTAGGAACGAGGGATTGAGTGACGAGCATTTGCAAGAATACTATCAAATCGAATGGTATTGGGCATATGCAGATTACAAAATGAACATGGAACTGGTCAAAAGTAGCATGCGCTATATCGCAAAAGAAGTTTACGGCACGACAAAATTTACCACGAGAGGTCATAGTTTTGACCTTAACGACGAGTGGAAAGAAATAGATTATGTTGCCGTTATTAAAGATCGTTTTGATATCGACATCTTTACAGATAGTGATAAAAAGATGAAAGCAGAACTTGATAAAGCGGGAATTGATCTTTCTAGTGGCGTTCTTAACCGTAATAGAATGATTGATAATTTATGGAAATTAATCCGAAAGACATTGTCGGGACCAGCATTCTTAATCAACGAACCAATGTTTATGTCGCCCCTAGCAAAAACAAAACCAGAGGACAGCAGATTAACGGAAAGATTCCATGTTATCATCGCTGGAAGCGAACTTGGTAATGGATATTCCGAGAAGAATGACCCACAAGAACAACTGGGAAGTTTCCTTGATCAACAAAAGCTTCGGGACGATGGAGATGATGAAGCTCAAATGCTTGATATCGACTATGTAGAAATGCTTGAATACGGTATGCCACCAACCAGTGGATATGCTCATAGTGAGCGGCTTTTCTGGTTCTTAGAAGATGTTACCGCAAGAGAAGGAACTCTATTCCCACTTCTTAGACGAGAAACTGAAGAAACAACAAAAGAGATTTATCCAGAGTTATTTAAACACCAATCTAAGACTACCAATGAAAGCGAGCCTTGTATTGATTTGAATACAATTCCAACTACAGACCGAGTCATTATTGAAAAAGATGTTGTCGAAAGATTTCCTGGAATTAAAACAGGTTATATCGTTCTTGAGAATGTAGATGTGGCAAAATCAAATGCAATTTTGACTAAACTAAAAGAAAGAGTGAGTTCAGAAGTCAAACTACGATACTCTTCAGCTGCTGATATTAGGAAATCAAAAAATATTAAAGGCTTCCGCGAAATTTATAAAGAATTTGGTGTAGACCCAGATAGTCATTTAAATAGTGCTGAATCTTTATTAAGAAGAGTACTATCGGGTAAAAGTCTTTACAATATTAATACCGTTGTAGATACATATAATGTCACCTCTATTGAATTTGAAGTACCTATGGCTGCTTATGACCTGGATCAAATAAAAGGCACAGTAACTCTCAGATTCGCCAAAGAAGGGGACAGTATTTTAAAGATTCTTGAAACTGAGCCTACAAAGATTTCGCAAGGCGAATTAGTTTATTCTGACGATGCAGGAGTAACTTGTATGGACTTTAACTTTAGAGACTCAGATAGAACAAAGATTACAGAAGCTACAAGAAATATTATTGTATTCGTTGATGGGCATGAAAGTATTACCATCAGCGAAATAACTGATATTTTATCTATGGTGGGTGCAAGACTTGAAACAATTACCGGTGGTAAAGTAGTAGAAAAAGCCATTATTTTATAAGTTTAAAAGAAACAAAATGAGTCAAGATACTATCAAATTTTATTCTATGGAGTTTGACCCTAATGCATCCGAGATTGGACTTGATGTGTTTGAACAAACTCAGGCTAGTGAAGAACAACAAATAGTATGGGAAATTGAACTACCTGCAAATGATGGATTGAAGAGTATTTCAGTGACATTTAAGGAACTTACTGATCCATTACCACACCCCAATCGAAAGAAAGGTAAAGAGGTTGCTGCAGGGTTTATAGTATTAGGAACTAATGATGTTTTTCTTACCCCAGAAGATAATTTATTTGAACTTTTCTATCTCTTTGCAGACAAATCTTGGATACATACAAGACAAAAAGATAGTAGTAAACCTGAAATTATTAATAAACATATTACAGAATAAGTCTTTATATTTGTTATAAATACCAATGGCACTAGAACTAAAGATTATAGATGTAGATATTGCCTATAGAGACTATTCCATCGCTCTTGATACTGCACGTGAAAGAAGACCTTCTATTGTAATATCCTTGGAGGAAGCTCAAAGAATCGCTACAGAACATGCAGATCTATGGCGCGATACTAGTCAGGTCATTGAAAGAGTATCGGAAAGGTCACTCAAGGACCAAGTAATTATCGGTCCACGCGGTGAAAGGATATTATTTAAAAATGGCAAACTTCATCCCAAGGTTATTAGACAATGGAACAGCAGAAAAGCAGTAGAAGATCTTTTCACAGACTTGATAGATAAACCTGGCTATAGACAAGCATTACAATCCGGAGAGGAACGTCGCTTTGCAGATGAATTAGCTATGATTAATATAAAATATACTGAACTACTCCTTAATACTTATACTTATTTCCCTGCAGACAGTCTTATGGTCGGTGAACTTCAAATCTCGAATACTTACAATGATGGCAGGTCACTCGCCTCTGCATTTGCAACAGCAAGAACAGTTAAAGAAGAGATTAGGTTGAAACTAAACAGAGTTGGCATAGACCCGAAGATTTCTGAATTTTATACCCTAAAAATGTTTATTAGTGGGCTGGCAATGCTTTCTACCTACTCATATCTTAATTACCTGGATCTTAAAGGAAACAGAAGTATGAATATTGATTTCACTGCATTATCTTTACCTGTCACTGCAAAAGCCGACCGAGATGGAGCGGACATGATATTGGAAACATTCCAAAACAGCGATACTCCAGGTAGATCTGTATTCTTAGAAGTAAAAGGTATTACTATTTGTAGGACTAGAAAGCCTTTATTCATGCAAATCCACAGCGTCACTGACCCCGATACCATGGCAAAACTTCTGGTTACTGAACATTTCAAAAATAATGCGGAGACTCCCTCTATATTACAAATTCTTTCATATACAATAAATAAACTACGTAATACACTTCTGAGAAATAACACTCGAGTACGTCATATTAAAAATCAACCTCATCTTTGGTTGGTTATCGTAAATCCATTTCACTATTTAGGATTAACAAAAATCAATAAGTACTGACACTATGAGCAAAATAATAGGTGAGTCTATTCCCAACGTAGAATTAAACATAGATACCTTTATGCAAAGTAATATTCCAATTGAAGATAGAGCAGCAATTACATTACAAACGAATAATGGTAATCTACTTGTCGTTGGACTTATTATTACGGAAAAGATTCCTCATCCCGAGACATATACGCAAGAAAAATCTGCAATGTTTCAGATTTTATCTATTGATGACATACCCCCTGAAATAAAAACTTTTCTTTATCTCTTCACTAGTGGCGACTATACTATTATTTCTGAGAGAAAATGATCTTAAAACTATCGGAAGTCATTTAAGGAAACGCGACAACTACACTTTTTTTACTATCACGATTATACTGTAATATGTATGAAGATCTCCTTAGTCGCAATCAAGTAGATACAGATATAAAAACATCACTTTTAAAGGCATTTCTCTTCTTTGCTTCTGTTATTGTGAGCACTCTCTCGTGGAGTATCCTTAATAAAAATGACCAAATAAACGTATTGCGTAACAATTCTGAAATCACTATTGCAGCAGAGAACACAGACCTTAAAGATTCTTTTTCTGTTTTTGCTTCCGAGGCTTTCTCACAGGCTATCTTTAATAATTCAGAATTAAATATTGCATTTACTTATCCAAGAGAATCCGTGAGGTCGTCACTAGGGTCAAGTTTTGTTCACCTTCAGTTTCTCGAAAACCAGCTTTTCGATAGTTATTTATCGAAGATTACTATTCCCACAGCTTCAGGTGACGAGTCTATTCTCACCCGAAACTATTGGTCTGCATTCTTTTCTAAAACTGGGATAATAAATGAAATTGGCCCAACTCAAGGTAGTATAATCTCTTCTTTTACCATGAATATGTCCGCTAATATCTTTAGTATTCCAGATTCTCACTTACTCCAGAAGGTTCATATATTCTCGATAAAAAAGTTAGGAAAAATATTTAGTATTGCAGTTGTTACACCCGAAATTATCTCATTAAACGATCGTCTTATTTCTGATATTCAAAGTATCCTCGAAACTTCACAAGAAGAGGAGATTCCCTCATTTACCAGTGAAACCATTCCAAATATAAACAAGTTCAATAAATATGAATTAGCAACACAGCTGGCGACAGTAAAACTCTATTCACATCAGTGCATAACAATAGCAGTAGATATGCACGACTTATTACCCGAAACTTCTAAAAAGACATATAAAACATGTATTCCTTTAAATGGTACCGGCTTCTTTATTGGCAGTACAGGTACTATATTGACTAATGCTCAATTCGTTGCACCAAATCCATATGACACGTTACTAAAAGCAATTCAGGCAAAAAATGATAGCGGATTAACAAAAGCAATTGCGGCTGATGTTGTTGTCGCAATGAATAAAAAAGAGCCATATCTTAATACTGGTAATTCAGAAGTGCAAAGAGAAATCATTGATAACACAAACAAACTTCTTTTATACGGTCTTTCTCAATTTAGAATAAAACCATCAATAGAGTCTTCTACATTCTATATTCAGCAATCTACCCCTTTTAGTTATAATGAAAATGGCACCCTCAAGAATGAGGAACTTTCTACGAAAGGAGAGAAGGTTGTAAGTAACGAATCTAAAAGCCTTTACGAATATGCATTTACCCAAGCAAAAAATAAACAAGATGGTAAAACGATTGAACCTTTTCTCCTTACACAGCCAGATATAGCTTTATTAAAGATACCACTATTAAGTCCTCCTCCTGGACTTTCACTTACATTACTCCCCGTACTCGGGGTTGGAAGCAGTGTATCCGTAATTGGATTTCAGGGAAGTCAATCTTCCCAGATTGCACAAGTAAAGAATACAACCCTCTCTGAAAAGGTACTCCTGACTTCGGGATTTCTGCTTTATAGAATAACGACATCGCTAGACTCCTCGCTTATAGGAGGACCGATTATTACAAAAAATGGAGATTTTAAAGGAATAAGTACTTATACAATAGAAGGCAATAGTAAAACATATAATGGGATTCTTTCAAATGATGTCGTCCAGAATTTTCTCAAAGAAAATAATGTTTCTGATGAAAAAAATAGCACTCTCGCAACCTTCTCGAATGCACTTAATAATATTACAATGGGATATTACTCATGGGCAAAAAATGATCTCGCCTTAGTTTCTCAAATCTATCCTACTGCAAGTATCTTTACAACTCCTCTAGAAAAGTATGCATCTGAACAAATTAATGCTGGTAATGATAACACCCCAATTTATTCACTGCTGGGGATTCACATTCACCGCAGTGATTTACCCGTTATCGCCGTTGGAGCAACCTCCCTTTTGATTATCACAATCATTGCCATTATTCTGCAAAAAAAGAATATGACAACCCCATCACAACCGCAACGGCCGATGAAAGAGAAGAGAAGACCAACAGCTCTCGTTAATCCATATTATCCTAACTTTGTAAAGTAACAACGGCCCATGACCTTAGGGTCGGGGAATGTTGTTATACTTTAATTTCTAGGGAATGCCTGATTTTATCAGGCAAGCTTCATCTCTCTTGCTCCCGCACAGAGCGTTAAGCAAGGTGTAATAAATTCAGCATTACAACTAAAGTTGCAACTGCCGAATATTCCGTCTTCTACCTCGATATATTTAGCAAGGTGTATAATAAAATATGAATGACCTTCAAACCCAGCTTATTATCCTCGCAGTTATTTTCGTAAGTGGCATTCTTTCCGCATATGCAATCCCTTATTTTGTCAGGAGAACAAAGACATTCAAAAAAGTTCAATCTACTTGGGAAAAATTCAGATCAGCTCAAGATCAAGTAGATAAAGAACTTAAAAACAAAGAACCTGCTCCAGAAATAAAAGATCTAACACCTCAACAGGTAAATACTTTGAAAAAGAACGAGGGCTTCGGTATTCCTACTACTAATGTTATGGAACAAAGTAAAGTGATATTCACTAAAGAAGAGTTAGTAAAACCTGATAAAAAGGCTGTCTCTACAGATAGTATTAATACAGAATTCCCGTACAAAGACCTTATTTCGGAGAGACACGTAGATAAAGAAAATGAAATAGAAATCACTAAAAAAGAACCAACTCTGATTCCTGAAACAACTTCTATTAAAACAGTGACCCCTGCAGAGAAACTGGATGTAGTCCCAACACCTCAAGAACCAGTAGTAATAAAAAGTGCACCAATTATTTCCCTTGGCAAAATAACAGTGCAGGAAAAGACTGAAAGACCGGTAGAAAGAGCAAAAGAAGTCCCGCTCACAGAAAGACAATCTCTTCCTATTGCACCTCCTGAAAGTACTGTGAGTATCCTTCAAATAGATCTGGTTAAAACTACGGTTCCGGAATCAGTTTCTCCTCAGAGTACAGCTTCAACAATACCAGGAACGGTAATAATAGCACCTTCTCTTACCGTAGAAACCAAAAAAGTACCTGTGGTAATGGAAGACGTAAAACCACTTCCCGACCTCTCTTTACTTGTGGAAAGAAAACTAACCGATCCTGTTGAAAAAATAGGATCTGTTATTCCACCAATACCTGTTATCCAAACTCAAGTACCTCAGGTAATTTCACAAGTTGCTCCTGTGCAAGCAGTTCCTGTGAAACAAACATCGGTTGTGGAGCAACCAGTAGTGTCAAAGATACAAGAAATTAAGGCGCACGTTCCCCAGATACCTCAGGATTTATGGAAAGTTCTCCATATGCAACAAGAAACTAATGCCCAACAAACTCAGACTCCAGTTATTTCGGAAAGCATTCAAATGACCCAAACGAGTAGTCCATCCATTTCATCGGTTCAACAAATATCTCAGCCTACAGCGACTACATTTGCCCCAGCACCTGTCCAAATAATTCCTGAGGCTGTAATACCTCTTATAGCCCCAGATAACTCGATAGTCTTACCAATACAGCAAATACCCGTTGCTCAAACACCAGCAACAACAAATAATGAAAACGAACCGTTACCAAGTGGAGAGACACCGCAACAGAGTAATCCTGCATACAACCCTGCTGATAGCCTTACACCTTAAGAAGAATTGCTTTTATCTCTTTAGAAAAATTATTCCGAACTTGTATCCTATCTGGTGTTTTTGAAAAATCATCAAAAAGACTTTCAAATTCATTTAGAGCATCATTCATATTCTTTTCTACTTCGTTTCGTTGTGAAATAAGAAATTCAGGTACAGCAAGTGTACTCGCAAATTGAAATAATTCTTTCCTCTGTTGCACAAGCAATATATCTTCGGTGATTTCATATTTAAAAGGACCTAAAAGTGAATGCTCTTTTAATAATGCAAATATATAATCTTTTAATAGAGGCGATAGTGATATCTGTTTAATACCTTCTAAAAAGATAATCCCCGATGTCAGCTCCCTATAGGTAGAAGAAGTACTGACAATTGCTCGAAGAACATCATACATTGATTGATCAGCAAATTGTGTGAGAGGAAACACCAGTTCGTACACATTAAGTGCCAGTAATGTCCTAATTCCTGAGATATTTCTATAGATCTGACTGCTATGCTTGCTCTTAACAATAAATGACTCGTGAGTAAGTACTTTATGTCTCACCGCACCATATACTCTTATAACTTCGGTAATGTCCATTGGTTTCAGATACCTTTTAAATAGCTCTTCTTGTGCTTGTTTTTTAAGGCTAATCATTACACTCTTTAGGCTAGTATTTAGAGATTTTTCTACCGTAGGAGAATATATGAATTGTTCGGAACTGAGAATTATATCTTTAACGAATACCTCAAGGTCTTGTGGAATTATTTGTCCAAACCTAAGGGTAAAGAATGCAGAAATAATTTCTTGCAAAAGAATACCGCTGAAAGAATCCTGCTTCCGACCCATTTTCATCTTACTGACTTTACTAGTGTTTACTGTTGGCATCTTATTTGTTAGCATAAAAAGAGTATGTCACAATTATACAACCTTGTTATTAATGCTACACCAGCACAAGATTCTTTTAGAAACAGAGGTATTGGAAGATATACCGTTAACCTTATATCGGAAATAACCCAGCTTGCAAAAGAAAATGACCCTTCGATTGCCGGTTTTAATAAAATAATCATCATCGGATATAGAAACCAAGATAGTTCCTTTGTGACCCTTTCAGATAAAGTCAGTTATTTTGCCGTAGATACTCCCATTATTAACCGCAGTATTATCAAAACATTTGTCTATACTGTTTTATTTAATTCTGAAATAGAAAAAATCTTTAAAGAGAGTAGGGAATCGGGAATAAAGAGTATCTATTTTCTTCCAAGACATCTTCTCCCTACACATCCGATGGCTGATTCTACTGTAAAGATGGTGCACGATTTAATTCCTTTACATATGGAGAATTTTAGTAATAACCCGATTATTAATTTTCTGTTAAAGAAAGAGTACCTGTACCACCTAAATTCACTCAGAAATACGGAAATTATCCTAACGAATTCAGAGTTTTCTAAAGCGGATATCGTGGCACAGGGAATTCCTAAAGAAAAAATTACTTCAATTCCTTTAGCTTCAGCACTTTTTAGATTATTCACTCCCAAAATGTATAACAATCGTCCGATTTCAGAAGATTACTTTATATATTACGGCGGTTATGATGCCAATAAAAACTTACCCCGAATAATAGAAGCCTTTCACTTATTTGTCGAAAAGACAAAATCAAATACAAAACTGGTTCTATCTGGTGGGATAAATCATACTTCGTTTCTAACGAGTATTGCTGAGAGATTCAATATATCTGCACATATTATTTCGCTTCCTGTTCTCTCAGATTTAGAACTTGTAAGGTATCTTATTCACTCTAAAGGGCTAGTTCGCCTGTCACTATTAGAGGGATTCGGTCTTCCGGAATTAGAGGCAATGTCACTTGGAGTTCCCGTCATAACTTCCTCAGAGGGACCTGGAAAAGAGTATTTTGAAAAATATGCAATGCTCCATAAACCGACAGACGTTATGGGAGTAACGGAATCACTTAAAATCCTTGCAATCAAGGGAGCTTCTATGGAATATCTCAAGAAAGCACAAGGTTATGCTAAATCATTTACATGGAAGAGAACGACAAAAGACACTTTAGAAAAAATATCTCAGAGATTTATTTTATAGATTCCTCGAAATGAAGTATGGAAGTAATTGAGAATCAATATATTTGACAGGAAAACACAGTATTACAAATATGAGTTCACAACACCTTGCAGTCCTATTGCTTGGATAAAGTAAAATGCGTGAGGATTAGTTGTAGAAGAGCTGGCAAAGAACTTCCCCTCTGTTGGATTGTACGCTATAATTCACATAGAAACATTACTTAAGAGGAAACCTCATGGCACAAACAGATCAGCTTAGAAAGAACATGTTCATTATGTACAATAATGAGCCTTATTTTTTCACAGAAGCTGAATTTTATTCTCCTGGCAAAGGATCTGCATTTACCCGCGTAAAGATGCGAAATCTTAATACTGGAAGGATTATTCCATTTACGTTTAAATCAGGTGAAAAAGTAGAAGAGCTTGAAGTTAATTTCAGCACAATGCAGTATCTTTATAGTGATGACGCAAATATGATTTTTATGGATGGAACCACTTATGATCAATTTACTCTTGCAAAATCAATTGGTGAGTCTTTCCTTCCTTTTATGAAAGAGGGATCTGACTATATTGTCATTATGTACAATGATATCCTTATTTCAATTAAATTCCCTCCACAGGTTACCCTTGAAATTACAGAGACAGGCCCTGCTGTTCGTGGGAACACCGCAAATAATGCAATGAAGGATGCAATACTTGAAACAGGACATAAAATTCTTGTTCCTTTATTTATTGATGTTGGAGATAAAATAAAAATTGATCCCGTTAATAATACATACCAAGGAAGATCCAATGAGTAACCTGCTGTTCTGGGAACGATTTAAAACTGACCCACAGGCAAAGGCTGCATACGAACTCAAATTAAAAATTCTTAGCGCTATCCGTGAATTCTTTATTGCCAAAGGTCTTTTAGAAGTAGAAGCCCCTATTCTTCAGAAGGCACTTATTCCGGAATCTTATCTAGAGATATTCCACACAGAAGAAACTCGTAAAACGTTGGAAGGGACACAAGTTGAAAAACGGTACTTACTTACTTCTCCTGAGTCTTTCCAAAAGAAATTACTTGCTGCAGGTTTTGGAAGCAATTTTGCAATCACAAAGAGCTTTCGTAATGCTGAGCCAGTGAGTGGGAAACACCTTACCGAATTTAGTATGTTGGAATGGTATGAAATTGGAAGTAATTATGAAGACGTAATGAAAACAACTGAGGAACTCTTTCTTTTCGTTGCAAAAAAAATAAAGGCGGATCCTACAAAAGTACAATTTGGAAAAGATACAGTCAATATATCAGCACCGTGGAAAAGACTAAGTATGCGTGATGCATTCCTTAAAACAACACATATAGACTTGGAAGACACATGGAATACGGTAACAAAACAATTCTCTAAAGGTAAATTAGCTGAACAGATTCAAAAGAAAGACCTTCCCATAAATATTACAGAAGAATCAACTTGGGAAGAGCTTTTTAACCAACTCTTTTTAATTTATGTTGAACCCAACCTCGATCGCGAAAACCCAGTTATTCTTTATGATTTTCCTTCGGAATTATCACCTCTTGCAAAAGCGAGAAGAGGAATTAAAATCAAAGATGCACTATGGGCAGAACGCTTTGAAGTTATGATTGCTGGCTTAGAACTATGCGATACCTACACCGAAAATATAGATGCAGTAAAACAAGTTGCTGCATTTAAGAGAGAAGAGCAGAGTATAAAAGAAAAAGGAAAAATGACTTACCCATCCGATGAAAGTTTTATTAAGGCGCTCGCTGCAGGTATTCCTGAATGTAGTGGTAATGCGCTTGGTATTGATAGACTTGTCATGTTTTTTGGGGACCTAAAAGATATCGATATCTTCGATTTTAGCTAAGAAATCTTTTTACGAGAATTATCTTGGGCTTACTGTGTTGATACCTTACATCGGTTTCATTTAGAACAACAATATGTTACCATGATATATGACTAAACTGCCCGATCTTCCGTACCCATTAGACTCCATCACTCTTTCGGCTGTCGAAGTCATGAAACAACGAGATTCTAGTGTTTCACAGACCTCGGGTAAAAGGAAGGGAAAGGATGTAAAAGGTTATATTTTCAAGCTTCCGGTTACAAAAATTGGAACATATCATTTCCCTACCGAAATAAGAATCTTTATGCGAAAAGGGCATACCTTAAGTGCTGATATTATCTTTTGCAAGAAGAAAGGAAAAGAATATAAATACAGACTAACCTATGCGGAGAGAGAAGTACGAATTTCAATCTTCAAAGATATCGTCCCAAAAGTGATTTTGCAATTCCCGGACAGTAGAATTAAAAAAGCACAAATAAACAATCTTGTTGTAAGTACTCAAGGTGTACCAGTTTTTATTACTGCAGATTTTATGCTTAGTTTCTTTACAAATCCTGAAATCATTAAGGAAGAGGCCGTTCAAAAAATGTTACTCCTTATTCGTAAAATAAAAGAAACTGAAAGTGCCTCATTTAGTGGAGAAACTATAGAAAAGATTACACTCGCAATCTGTGCAACTCAACCAGAGATTTCAGGAATATTCACACAAAACTTTGCCCCATTCGATTTTATTACTTCAGCTGGCGATCCTGGCAATATATTACTTTCTCTCTTTGTTGGTGGTATCCCTTTAGAGGCACTTCAAGAATTAGAAGTAACAAAGTAACGAGATTACTTGAAAATTATTACTAAAATATTTCAATCTACCATGCTATATTTTAGTAATATAAATTAAAATTCAGCTAAACAATGACTCCTAGAACCCAAGAGACTCAAAAGTACGTTGATCAGCTAAAGAGTAAGGATTTTAATCTTGATACATTTATAACAACCATAAATAATACAGAGATTCTTGAAACGGTTGCGATTCAAGCAATAAAAACCAACAAAGAAGAGATTAAAAAAAACGAAGTATTTAGTTACAACTTTGCAACACTCGTATCGTATATTTTATCCCTCTTTAGAATGAGGTTTCTGCTAGATAGCAAAAGAAAAGGAAAAAAATCCTTACCGTCTTGGGTAGATGATTACTCTTCTATTGTTAAATGAATTCTTATTTCTTTGCACAGAAGCTAAGTTCTCTATAGTTAGATTCAAATTCTTCCACTTAATAGCGGATACTAATTTCATTATTAATATAGCCGATAACAAAATTGCGGATAAAATTTGCAAAGAAATTGCAGGACAAAATATTGAACTCTGTACCATAGCACCTGTTGAACTAGAATGTGGTGGTTCGAATAATCCACAAACACGGTCATATAGACAAAGTATTATTGCAAAATATTTTTATCACTTCCTTTAACTAAATCAGAATTAGATTATTTACCAGAGATGCAAACCCACCTACATAAGTATAACTGCGATAAAGCCCAGATTGCCGATATATTCCTAGGATCTTATTTATTAAAGTATCGTAATACTGAAAATACTGCTGTAATAACAGCTAATATTTCGGATTTCCCATTACCACTCTTTAAAAGAACCCCTTTTGTCGTCTTAAATACACCGAAGAGTTCACAACTGTATTCTATGATCCAAATAGACAACACCATATATACAAGCTTCCGATAGTTTAGGTATTTCATTTTTCACCTGTTATAATTTGCAATGTCTTCGGAATTAAAGAAAAGCCCGCTCTACCTCCTTTACGGATTATTTTTAGGTCTTGGTGAAATTATCCCAGGTGTTGGCGCACAAACTGCGGCTATTCTGCTTGGAATCTTTGATCGACTTATTACACTTCTCTATGGGTACACAGAACTTCTCAAAGTAATCATTTTATTTATTACGAAAAAGAAGAAATTCTCAGATGTAAAAAAAGTCTTTTTTAGTATTAATTGGGTTCTTTCTATATTTGTCGGAATTGGAACTCCGCTTAGCATCCTAATTCTTTCGGGATTTGTCTCCCGATTACTTGAACAATACCCTGAATATGTTTTTGCAATTGCAACGGGTATCGTTCTTGCGACACTCTTTATTCCATGGAAGGAAATGGAACAAAGACGGTTGCAAGAATTCGCAATAATAATTATTACGGCAATTATTTTCCTTATTATTTTTGGTCTAGAAGGGTATTCACTTGCAGGCTCAGTATCTCCACTAGTGCTTTTTATTGCTGGTTTAGTCTCCTCTGTTGCAGGTTTCTTCCCAGGTGTGAGCATTTCTTTTGCATTACTTTTAATGGGCTTATATCAGTATATGATTCTTCTGGCACATCGCTTTTCTTCACTTACTTTTTCAATGACAGATGTTATTAATATTATTTCTTTTGTTTCAGGAACATCCATCGGTGGGGTAGTATTAGTTCGAACAATGAAACAAATACTCGATAAGTACAAATCATTATTACTCGCTTTTATTATTGGTCTAATGCTTGCTTCGCTACGAACGATATGGCCATTTATCGACCGTCTTTCCGCGGCTAGCCCCGAAGATATGCTTAAAGTAAGTCCTTTTATGTATTCACCACTACAAATACTCAGTATTATTATCACTATTGTTATTTCATTTATTATTATTTTTTTCTTAAAGAGTCGTCTTCCCGATACAAATAGTTTTGGGATTTCCGGTAGTAAAAAAGATCAGGTATAATAGTTAATGGAGCAAAAACAATTAAGTACAAAACCAGACTCGCTCAAAGGAGAAGCAATGATGATCATGCTCGTTATGATCATTGTTATCGGAATCTCATTGCTTATTATTTATGTTGCGGCAGTCTTTCTTCCCGCACCCCCTCAGAACCAGTCATCAGGCACTCCAACTGATACACCTATAATAACTTCAATTAAACCAACCGTGCCGGCAGATTTAACAATAGAAATACTTACCCCTGGAACAGGAACCGAAGCCAAGAATGGCAATACCGTTATCGTTCACTACACAGGAACCTTAGAAAATGGAAATGTTTTTGATTCTTCAAAGAAACCAGGTCGCGAGCCTTTTAGCTTCGTACTTGGTGCTGGAAATGTCATTCAAGGATGGGAAAAGGGCGTACTAGGAATGAAAGTGGGAGAAAAGAGGAAATTAACTATTCCCCCAAACTTGGGCTATGGAGCACAAGGTGCCCCTCCAGTTATTCCTGCAAATGCAACTCTTGTATTCGAGGTTGAATTATTGGAAGCAAACTAGACCCGGTACTCAATAATCCGCTATACTTTTTAATATTTACCGCGATATGGAATGCCAACAGAGACTGAAAGAGAAAAAGAAACAATCTTTATACAGACTAATACAGAAATAGGTAGCGTACTATATCTTATCGACAGAATACCTTACTACACTCAACCCGATCGTTTGGGAAAGTATTACTCACCGTCAGACGAAGACAGACTTAAGGGAGAAGAGAGCTCCACCCAGGAAAGGGAACCCATTTACAAAGCTTTACTTCAAAAAACTCTAAAGGTAGTTACACATGGGGAACCATTAACTGAAGGGGATAACCCATTCGATTATCTTCACTCGGCGACAACGCTTTTTCTGGTAATGAACACTGGTGTTGATGAAGCATGGGATATTTATGATGGTGCTCATTACGGCTATAGACCAAGGCAGGTCTATGAACCAGAAGTAGCTTTCGTTAGGCATGTGCCCCATGAGAATTATCTCTTTACACAAGCTTTTCACCGTAGATGGGCGAGTTATGATACTGTAGATGCCGTTAGAGAATTCATGATACATGAAGAAGGAAAGCTTCCCACTCAGTTGCGCGATCTACCTATTAAATACAAAGATTCAATTGAATCCGCAAGAGTACTGCCAATAAATATTAACTACCTCGTTACTTCATTACAAATACTGGCATATATTTCTACTCTTGCGGAAGATCCTGCAAATCCCATGCTTCAGGTATTACCCATCACAGCATTAGAGATAATGGCTATATTTATTTTAAATACAAAGATGGCCCACCATGATGAATTTGAGAGTTTGTTAGATTATATTTCTCTACGATTTAATACTCCAATATATCCCTCCGATGATCCTCTTGAATTAAGATCATATCCAAGTCCAGATTACAATGTAATGAATTGTTTACCTACTGGTTATACGGCCGAACCATTTCTTATTAAAAGATACAACAGTCTCGATCCTACACTCAGAGAATATTATAGTCGGAAGAGAGACGGAAAGAGTGATAAGCCCCAACTTGAAAGGGTGGCTGAAATAGTTGCAGCTATGAATCCTGATACACCTTTTATTGATGTAAGTAAAAAGTTAGAGAGACTTAAAAACAGAACACGTAGAGGTATACCGTATGATACAACCGGAATGATGGCTGCGCAAGAATTTATCAATAATAAGAGAGTGCAAAGGTCAGGTAGAGCTTCGATTGAAAACCAGAAACGTCAAATTGCCCAAGAAGGTCTTGCTTACCATGAGCTTGTCCAGATGGTAGAAACAAGAATTCTAAGTACACCGCATTTTTCGTATTTTCTCCCACCTACGGAATTTATTGCAAATATAGATCGTAGTATCCAAGATTCTAATATACTTGGGCTCGCAGATTTTATCTCTGAGGATGCATACTTCAAAAGATCTTTTCCTACAGCCAGAAATGCAAAAGAAGCTATTCGCTTAATATTTGTGGAGCAGCCACTATTCCACGGTGATCGATTTGCGATCCTCTCTTCATTTATTAATAACAAAATGAGCACAGCAGAGATATTATTATTTAAGGTGGCAATTATCTCATGTATCCCAGATAATGTTATGTCTCAAAGAGAGAAAATACTTTATCTTTTTCACACACCAATTGATTCATCCCATCTTAGAACATTTATATATGATCTAGTTAGCAGGGGTTCAGACAAGGAAAACCGGGATAAAGATAGAAACAAGAATGCTTCGATAACTGACTTTTACCAAAAACCTCATGAGACGAGAAACATCGTGCGTAATTTGACGAAACGATTCCCGTATTCAAATATTTCTCTTTATGAATCTCTTCGGAGAGATTATATTGAAGGAAGGGTTGAAGGTTCATTCCTAGAGGAAACGAGTGAATTTATGCGATCCTACAGACTTATGGGATCCTACAGAATGGATGATTATGATATTCCTAATACATTAACCCCCGTTACTCATGTTATAGCATCAACACCCAAGGGAAGAATAAGAATGAGAGAAGGTATAAATATTCCTCTTGCATTTCAACCAACCAATAGCCTTCTGGGAGAGATACAAGGAGATGTGGTTTCCGAAATCAGGGTTACGAGAATATCTGGAGGAATTACGCAAGAGCAACTTAACCAATTAATGCTTGAAGTAAAGGGTGACCTTGTTATACCGCTATCTCCTGGTTTTAGAATACCCATAGGTACGGAAATTATGGCAGTTTATTCTCATCAAGAAGGTATAACTGCTAAAGTAATGACTCATAACATCCTTTCGACTAACTCAGTAGTGTCCGAAGGGTACGTAGTAATTAGATTTCTGGAAAAAAAAGCTCAAGAAAGAGTAATAACTTCCTTATCTAACCCGACATTTAATCTAGAAACCTCTAAAAGATGGGCTGCGAAACACTTGCCCGAGGTTAAAAGAGGCTTAGATGTTCTTTTTATGTTATTTTCTGAAGAAATACTACAAAAGCAAGCTATTCCATATTCAAGTGAAGGTTGGGAGGGTACCATTCAAAGCCAAATACAGCGTTATACTAGATTTATGATTGCACATTATTCTTATGACATTATCACAGTACGTTTAAACGAATTTATCTTTCAAAATATCGATCCGAGTAGGTCGTTACATTGCGAACCCGCTGCTTTTTCCATGGCTGTCTTTTTTAAAGCCCTTGGATACGATACTTTAAAAATGAGTATATTACCTACCAAGATTACTTCCAAGCAGAGTAACGAACTTCTTTTTTGGATGAGTCATGCTCAAACAATAATTACTATCCCAGGAACCAACCAAGGAATAATTGCAGACAGCACTCCCACTCGTTTTGCAAATCTTCGTATTAAGAACGCAATGATGTCTCGGCCAGCATTCCTTGCATCTAGAGAACAGAGCCTCTTCGATGCAAAAGAATTACTATATCTTCTGAATAGTAAACTTCTTCAGATTGCAAGGATTCCTTCAGGTCTTTTGGCAATTGCAAAAAAAACAATAGGTGCGTTTAAAAGAGATAGAAAAAGAAATAATGGACCCCAAGAAGAAATAGCAAATGATGGTGACAAAACGTTCAAAGATGTTCAAGGTGTAATGCCTCTTGATCCAATAAAAAGAATTAGCCCAGAGGCTGTTATTGAAGAAATGCCATCAAGAATTAATCCTCTTAATGCAAGTGAAGCTTTTGGTATAATACTAAAAAGATTTAATCCTTTACTGCCTTTTCAGTTAAATATTGCGGATTCCCTTGCAATCTTATCTCGTTATAAAGACCTACCTTTCGGTCTTACATGGGAGAATGTTTTGGATCATATAACGAATGAAAAGCCGCATCTGTTTACCCTTATTAATAGTCTTGCATTTGAAGATACTGCTTCACTGACAGATGAGGAGCTCATTCTCCTCGATAATGTACGAAACGAGCTAAAAGAAAGAAACTCATCGGAGGTCTATCATAAATTTCAAGCAATGATTGAGAGTCGTCCAGGATTACTAAATCATTTAACTGGCACTCAATATAGAGACGAAGTAATTTTATTAAATTCCCTTGTCCAGCATCTTGAGTATATCAGTACGAATATTCTCGTATTGTATGCCGCGCTTCATTATGAAAATCTACCTATACTAACCAGCGAAATGAACGCCAATAATCCCCTTTATTTAATTAGAGATAGCTCTCTAACTACTGAACTTGCTTATTTAATAGCCTCACTTGACGATGGAACAATGGAAGGCTCCTGGCAATCATTAATATTAGCTCTTCGCATTAGTAGGCTACATGATTATTAAGTTTAGGTTCCGCAATTAAACTCCTTATTTCAATCGAAAATAATTGCTCACACCTTGACCCATCCCCCTATCGCCTCTATAATATGCAAGCAACCGAAAAGACCTTCTTTTAATTCATTTTCGGACAATAAAAACGTAAACTCTAAAACAATAAACAATGGCTAATAAAGACAAGATAGAAGTACCAGATGACGTCAAAGATCTTATTGAAGCACAAATCGCGGAAACACAGGAAACTGCTGATGAGAACACACAAACTGAAGCAATCCAGAATAGTGATGAACTACTTGACACTCCACCAGTAGCATTAGCCGAATCAGATGGAATGGGGGGTGACGACGATATTGGTATGAACGAAGCCCTTTACACAGGGGAGGGATTTAAAAGCGGAACAGTAGTTAATGTAAACATCGTTGACGCGCTTAAAAAGGACTATATTGATTACGCAATGAGTGTTATTGTCTCTCGAGCACTCCCAGATGTAAAAGACGGTTTAAAGCCTTCACAGAGGAGAATCTTAGTAGCTATGCGTGACCTTCTTCTTTGGCCAACTGCATCTTTTCGTAAAAGCGCTAAAATAGCTGGTCAAACTACTGGTGATTATCACCCACACGGTGAAGCTGTTGTGTATCCTACCTTAGTAAAACTTGCCCAGGATTTCTCGATGCGTTACTTACTGGTCCATGGACAGGGTAACTTTGGTTCTATCGATGGAGATCCTCCAGCACAAATGAGGTATACCGAAGCAAAAATGACAAAGATTACCGTAGAATTGCTTAGAGATCTCGAAAAAGGTACAGTCCTTTTCCGACCTAACTATGATGGCACTATTAACGAGCCTATCGTACTTCCTGCAGCATTTCCAAACCTTCTAGTAAACGGGTCTGAAGGTATTGCAGTTGGTATGGCAACAAAGATTCCTCCACACAATATTAGTGAAATTATTGATGCCTTAATAATGATGGTTGATGCAGGTAACTCTTGGAAGGGAATAACTTTATTCAATAAAATGCGTCAATTACGTGAAGCGAAGAATAGAATTCCTCAATTGCTTAACAGCCAACCATTTGAATATTGGGAAAACTACGTAAATCCTCAAGCAGAAGGGTATCGTGAACATGTTAATCTCCTCAAAGAAATAGTATCTCATGGAGAATTACCAGTAGATCAGATAAAACTACTAGGAGATGATTACCAAGTTCTTATTACCCATATTGCAGATCAGAGAAGTGGCCGTAGTATCGATGAATCGCCAACATCACTCTATTCCCGTTTCCACTCTTCAGTAACGACGTTGGAATTAATGCAACACATTAAAGGTCCAGATTTCCCAACAGGTGGACAAATCTATAACCAGAAAGAAATATTAAATCTTTACGAAACAGGTCGTGGTCGAGTAAAAACAAGAGGAATTATTAAAGTTGAAGAAGATGACAAAGAAAGAGCAGTCATTATTATTACTGAATTACCATATCAAGTTAACAAAGCGGTACTTATTCAGAATATTGCTGAACTTGTGCAAACAGATAGAATTGTTGGTATCCGTGATCTCCGAGATGAATCAGCAAAGCACGAAATTAGAATAGTTATTGAGCTAAAGTCTGGCGTACCTCCACAAGTCATCATTAGTAAATTATATAAATATACCGCATTACAAACGAACTTTAGCGCGAATATGATCGCACTTGTAGATGATGAGCCAAAGACCCTCAATCTCAAGCGATTCCTGGAACTCTATATCGAACACCGCATGACAATTACAGTCAGACGCTTGGAATTTGAATTAGCACAAAATAAATATCAAGCACACATTTTAGAGGGTCTCTTGAAGGCACTCGATTTTATCGAAGAAGTAATCAAAACAATCCGAGCATCAAAAACTCAAGACGAAGCAAAAGCAAATCTTATTGGGAAATTTGATCTTACCGATGTTCAAGCACAAGCAATTCTTGATATGCAATTACGAAGATTAGCAGCGCTCGAAAGACAAAAGATTCAAGATGATTATGATGGCATTCAGGACCTTATTAAACACCATGAAGAATATCTCGGTTCTGAAGCAAATATACTAGCGATCATTCGCCAAGAGCTTGTAGAAGTAAAATCCAAATATGGTGATGCCCGTCGTACAAAAGTATACAAAGGTGACGTAGATGAGCCACAGGAAGAAGATCTTATTGCAAAAGGCCAAACATTCATAACAATTAGTAATACTGGGTATATAAAAAGAATAGACCCCGAAGAGTATAGAGTGCAACACCGAGGTGGAAAGGGGAGTATAGGTGCGAAATTAAAAGAAAATGACTATGTAAAGCATACCGTATTATGTTCTACCCATGACTGGATATTTGTCTTTACTAACGATGGTAAAGTATTCAAACTCCGCGGTTATGAAATTCCTGAATTTAAGAAAGCAACCAAAGGAACACCAATTGTTAACCTAATTGCAGTATCTCCAGATACGCAAGTAAGTACCATCTTGGCATTAGATCCACAGAGTAAAGAGTATAAATCTATTATTCTTACGACGCAGAAAGGAATTACAAAGAAAACCTTTATTAAGGAATTTGATAATATTCGAAAGAACGGTCTTACTGCAATAAATATCAAAAAAGCAGATGTATTAATCCGCGCACAGCTTACCACTGGTGCTGATGATATCATTATCGTTACAAAAAAGGGTAAGTCTATTCGATTTAGCGAAAAGAGCGTAAAAAATAGCGGTCGTGGCACAATGGGTGTAAAAGGAATCTCCATAAAAGGTGACGATGTAGTCATCACTATGGATGTTGTTCGCTCTAATAGTGATTTACTCTTCACCGTATCTCAGAAAGGGTATGGGAAGTGCTCATCATTGGACAAATTCAAACTCCAAAAGAGAGGTGGGCAAGGCATCTTTGCTTCAAAAGTCGGTCCAAAAACAGGAAACCTTGTTGTTGCGCAAATATTTGCGGAAGAACAAAAGAAAACAGATGAAACGGAAATTATGGTTATCTCTAAAAATGGTGTAGTCATAAAAACAGTGTTCAGAACTGTTCCTTCTCTTGGAAGACAAACTAGCGGTGTGCGCATTATTAAAGTTGCCAATAATGATGAAGTTGTAGGAATGGCTGCATAATATAGCAAAGTCTCTTGAAAAGAATCTTCTGAGTTTCGCTTGGGACTGGGAGATATCTACGATCCGGAATACTCATTAACATTACCCGTACTTCTTCAAACAGTAGAAGTACAACAATTAGCGACATCGTATGGCATTGAATCTACTCAAAGATTTGGACTTTAGGTCTAATTCACTGGATGAAATTCATGATGTGTCTCTTCGGCAAACTTATCACTTGCATGGACATACCGAGTTGTTGTTTGAAGACTTTCATGACCTAATAATACCTGAATAGCAGCCGGATTAGCCCCATTCTCAACCATATATGTCGCGAAGGCATGACGGATAGAGTGGGCACTAATAGGCACAATAATTTCGAGCAATCTCCGATATTCTGCAATCTTCATTTGCAAATAATTCGTAGAAATTCGTGGATCTGCTTTTTTTAATCGGCTACCTCTCGTTGGCAAAAAGAGAGAAGAGTAGGTATCTTCCCGCTTATCCAAGTACTCTTTTATATGTTGCATTGCACGGGGAGTTAAATATGCAAATCGCTGTTTCCTGCCTTTTCCAGTAATAAATAATTTTCCTTCAGAATTAAGCTGATTACGATTTAAGCTCATTAGCTCAGAGATGCGCATTCCTGTTGCAAGAAGTGTTTCAAGCATTGCTCGATTCCGTAACTGTAGAATTTCTTCGGCTTCTAATAGCGATGGTGCCTCTACTAAAGAAATAACTTCTTCCAGCATTGGTACTTGAGGTTTCTTCTTTGGGGATCGTACAAGTTGTACGGCATCTGGAGCTAAGGGCATATCATAATCAAACTCAACAAGAAACCTTAAATAATTTCGCAAAGAGACAAGGATTCTATTGATACTCATTGCATCTAAAACGTCTGGATTATTATTTTTTACATAGCCACCTTTATACATATTCTTTGCCTTCTTAGCAGGTCCTTCTCGTAAAGCAGTATCCGTTTGTGAAACATTCTTCTTTCTTTTTTCTTGCGTTTCACGAATCTGTTCCTGTTTTTCTTTTTCCTTGTCTAAAATATGCACGTGCTTTCTTTGCTTTAGCCAACCCTTATAGTAGGTGATTGATACCTTCGTAATATGTGAGAATTGTATTTTTGTCTCAATAAGGAATTCTGCAAAAAAAGAAAGGTCACGATTATAATTATAGACGGTCTCTTCACTATAGTTATCATTAAAAAGATGTAAAATAAACTCGTTTTGTTTTTCCAGTTTATGAATCTTTGTATCTGCAATTAGTTCTTCAATTCGGATCTTTCTCATAGAACATTCTAACACTTTTCAGATCTATGAATCTTTGCTCACCAAATAATAAAAGCTTTGTTGCGAGCAAAGCTAAAATATGGTAATATGGAGCATGTACTCTTACCAAGATAAAAGCGTGCCAACCATAGACTATAACGCGATGCTTTCGTTAACTCGTGAAAAAATAGAACAAGTACTCACCGAATATGCTCCTACAAATCCAGATGCGGCAGAACTAAAAGAAACACTAAAGGACTTCACAAACGAAGATTTCGACCTTAAACCTGGACAATTAAAAATCAAGAAATTTGCAGAAGTTTTACAAAACAAAGGTATCGAAGCAGAAGGAGTTGGCTATATTGTTAAATCATTCTACCAACTCGCTATAGAGGAGGTTCGAAGAAGATTATTAGAAAAAATGTCTCCCGCTATTCAAGGTTTCTGGTATGAGTTCTTAGAATCAGAACCGAATCAACTTCAAATAATGACTTTGCTCGATTATTTCGCGCAATCTGCTTTTAGCGTTGATATAGATTTTATGATTGATAAATCTCTCGAACTTATTATTGATACATTCTTTGATGATTTAGAAATAAGCACGGTAATGAATGAAAAGCTTCTTAAACTTGCAACAAAAGACAAATTAAAAGATGTGTCACAAATGCTTGATGATGGTAAAACAGAAGAAGCAATAAATATTATATTAAATGCATAAATAAAATGGCAACAGTAGAAGGACGAGAGAATGGAGTCGAAAGAACTGGATATAAAACTCTTAGAGAACTTGAAGAAAGTCCCTTTCTTATACTAACGATGCCAGATAAAGCTGCCCCGGCTGATCTACTTGTTGATTCGGGGGATAATATCTCACTTAAGCCAAACCTCCTGAGCAGGGCTCTTCTTACCCCCCATCTTATAAAAAAAAAACCGGCACAGGGAGATAGAAGTACAATTATAGCTGAAGAGGAAGAGAGATTTGCTATGGTTATCGATCGTGTTACAAAGGCATACGAAATTATTAATAAATCTTATCACAAAGTCGGATTTCCGGTAATGCTTGAACGATCTAAAAAAGAGCTAGACAGATTGAGACTTATTTATGTTTCCCCTTCTTTAAAACAAAGAAGAGACGGGCTTTTTTCACTTCCAGAGGATGAGAAAAAAGAAGAAGCTGCCGATGACATTTTGAATAGTTTATACGGAGAAGCAGATAGAATGTCTTTTAGCAAGGCACTTAATGACGCTTTTAGAGAAGGAACAGCTGAAGAAAAAAGACTAAAAATTAAATTGCTTATTATCCAACACCCTGAACAATTACCTAAATTAATTGAAGATATATGTTCTTCAGAGAAGGGAAAATCATTAGAAGAATGGCTCGATCCAAAACAACTCTATAAAGGCCTAGCATCATCTCTACCTAAAGAGAGTGAATTATCTCGTCGAATACTTGAATTCGTTATTAGAGACCCTTCTCGAGTGTACGAAATAACTCATACGGCTTCATTGCTTTTACATACAGGATACCTAAACACAGAAAGGCCTTGGACTCAATCTCTAAAAAATGCCTTCGATATGCTTACTCCTCTTAGTCCAGAAGAGAAAAAATATATGATTGGCCGGCAGATTTGTACAGATATGTTTTACATTTATAGTAGGTATTCGAAGGATAAAACCCAGATAACCAACCTCAAAGAGATGCTCCTTAAAACGAGAAAAGAATATAACTATACTGCGCTTATGGAATTAAGCCAAATCTTACTTGAACGCTCTATTTTACATATCCCCACAAATCAAAATATTCTAAATGAAGATTTTGTAAAAATGCAGGATTACGCATTAAGTGTTGGCATTTTAGGTATTGACAATGAACAAGAACTCTTTGATCTAATCGAAACTAAGAATAACAATACAGAAACTTTATCCAAACAATTGTTACGAGAACTACTTGCTATGCCTACTAAATATACTGGGGAACTGACAACCCTTTGGTATTATCTTCGGTCAGTCCAAAGAAGTACTATTTTATCACTTGCAGTACATACAAAAGTCCCTCCTGCAAATGGAGATGCTGTTATTGCAATCATTATGGGGGAGTCAGACCACAAATATATTACTGAGTTCAGTGAACAGGAAAAACAACACATTATCATAGATACCCAGAGATTATTAACAACGGTACTTGCTGTAGGAGATCAAAGAGAAGTAGATAGAGAAGTAGATAGAGATGATCGTATGGAGATGATCGCAGGACTTTATAAAGACGGAAGAAATGCATTAGATATTGCTCAGTCATTACTTTCAAAAACAGCTAAAAAAATACTGAACGAACGAAGGTATGGAACATCTTCTTTAAGACCACATACTCAAACACCAAGAACTATCACAGATAAGGAAATACGCAAGAAATTAATTATTCCAAGAAGAGAAATATCAGTGAGAGGATTTGCAGGAGTTGTTGCCAGAGAATTTGAATCAGAAGCTTGTACACCAGAAGAATTACTTAAATTAATGAAAAAGCTAGACACTAAGGAGGGAATTCTTGCTGCGTCAAAATCCAAGAGATTTTCCAAGGCAATTGCACGAATAGCAATAATGACAGCAACAACAGCTATTATGGCTGCAGGTTTTAGTACAGTCGTAGCCACAGCAGGTACATCACTGGCTGCTGTTGCGGGTACAAGCGCATTAACCGGGTTAGCAATAAATATTATTGGCCGTGGTATCCTTGTCGCTATACCTGCAATTACATCCCATTCCTATGGTCAACAACGTCGAACATTTCAGAATGAGAGGACCGACCTTTTGGAAAGAAATCACAGAAAGAATACAATTGGAAATAAGCTCGAACTTGTAAAATATAAAGTCATTCAACTCTCAAGACAGAAATCATTTGCATTTGGGCTCTTAGTATCATATATAGGTATAGCTAATCCTGCTATATACTTAGGCTTACAGATAGCAGCTGATATTATTGTAGAAGCCAGCATTAATGTGCAAAGATTGCTGATTAATGAGAATATTAAAACACAACTTAATAAGGCTCAGAAAGCACTTATTGATTATTTTATAATCAATAAAACGGCTCTACGGAAAATGGATGCCACTCAGCTGAATAGGGTTACTGTTGCATTACGAGAAAAAGGTATAGAATTGCCCGATACACCAGATAATGTAAAACTTACAAGAATATATATTCAATACCTTATAGCCACGCCTCCAGATACACAAAAGCTTAAAATCTATAATGACATATTAGAGTCGGAGAGAAACATGAATTCGGAGAGAAACATGAATACTGAAGTATATTCAAAAATGATTCAAGGCATTCCTGAAAGGCTTCGTAATATGGATCTTAAAGCCCTGAGTATTTATGCAGGATACCAATCAGGAAAAGTATTAACTCCGCTCGTCATAAGCGCAACATCTACAGTTTCAATCATCGCTAATCACATTACGAGTGGCACCCCATTTAACCTTGCAACATACGCATTATCTGGAGAAAGAAATATTGATACCATAAACCTCATAAATTCTTATGCATCTACGGGTTATCAAAGTGCGGCAAATCTGCTTCTCGCATTAGCTTCACGCGTATTTGTCAGAGTACCCGGTAAGAAAAGTAATGTTAAGAAAAAGAAATAAATATTCCACTCCCCCCGATCTTTTATGAGAAGAGAAGAGCATTTATCCAAAGAATACAGTATTATGGTATTTTTTAAAAACTCCTAACTTTATCAAATAATATACATTCAACTCTCAATTTAATTCTATTTTAAATTCCTTTTACGTAGATTAAAAGGAGTAATTATAAATTAATTATGATCAGCATATTTGGCGCTAACATAATGCAAGAGAGTGGTCTTGTCAGATCCTTACTGAGTATAAGGGAGATTATACTCAGTTACAGAACTCTCCAGAAGGTGAGCAATTTCTACCAAAAAGAATTACTGGTGCAATTCACAACTAAAGAGAGGATTATTAAACGAATTACTCTCTTTTTCTTATAGATTTATCAAAGATTATCCCTTGGAAATACACACTCTCGGAAGAATTGGCTATTTTCCCGAATATTTGGGTTACTATAGGATATATTACTATAGGGTGTAACTGAGTTATCCACACTTCTCTCCCCTCTCTATTTCCTCCATTAAATAGGCACTTATTGTACAAATAATAGCGAGCCAATAATAAGAATGTATACAAGCCCGTATTCTAGATATACCTGCATTTTAAGTGTATTCTGTGTCTGGTGGATGATTGTTCCGAGTAATACATAAATATTCAGGGCTGCTAAGACTGCTGCCATTATTGTGTAAGGAACAAAAAGTAATAGAGATCCTGTAATTATGGTTATTACAGTAGTTAATATTAGAGCCTGTGTAACTGTCGCAGATTGCACCGGCATATAATAAAAAAGAGTCGCTAAGATCGATATAAGTGTTATGACTACGCTTAATCCTGCCCATAGAGTTACAATCAAGGGTATGTTATTGACTAGTCCATAAAGAATAGCATTATAAGTCGCATAATAAAGCATAAATAAAGAGAATACTACAGAGAGGTACTGTATTGATTCACCTAATTTACTCAAAGGGATAACATAAAAAAGATTCACATTTAAAACATTTACTGCCATAAGAACAATGTAATATAGGATCATAAATATCCCAATCACCAGAATAAACGATGATAAAAGGTATAGTCTATTTAGCTCTCCTGGGAAAAGTGTCAATATCATCGTAGTTGAGGTAAAAACGAATAGCGGGGAAAGATGCAGCACTGAATAGTAAGACTCTTTACGCAACTGAAATTTTAGAGCCCAAATTGTTGCGAAGAACGAAAGTATACTAAGTACAGTGGCAACAGCCAGGTTAAGAATCACAGTATCAATGAATGGAAAAAACTGAGTTAAACCTGAAACTTTAACGGCTGCGAGAACAAGAGGTATTAAGGCGCTCAAGAACATTAGTCTTAGCCTTTTTGATATATCTTTAAAGTTCTTATTTCCGGGTGCTAATATCAAGAAGGTATTTGTACGGAGTGTCTTTATCTGCCTTCGTATTGAATCTATCGGTGTTTTCGTGTTTGTTTCATCAATGTTCCCCACATTATTATCCATTAATTAATATATGTTGCATTGCCTTTTCAGTTAATACCCGACCACGTGGCGTTCGTTTGAGTAAACCAATTCTCATTAAGAAAGGTTCATAGACTTCTTCTAGGGAACCTATATCCTCAGATATAGCTGCAGCAATAGTTTTAAGACCTACTGGACCACCATCAAATTTAATTCCTATGACATTTAGTATCTTTCTATCTAGATCATCGAGACCCAATGTATCAATCCCTAGTAAATCTAGTGTTTTAGAGGCCATTTTAAGTGTCATGACCTTATCTTCGGTATTAATCATAGCTTGCTCCTGAATTCTTCTATAAAGCCTAATCGCTATCCTCGCAGTTCCTCTTGCTCGTTTTGCAATTTCATGGATTGCTTCTTCTTCTACATTCATTTGATCTTGTTTAGCAAGACGCATCACAATACTAAAGAGTTCAGGTTCTTCAAAGTAATCTAAGTGAATTAACGCACCGAATCTATCGCGAAAAGGGCTCGATAGCAATCCCATGCGGGTAGTTGCCCCAATCAGAGTAAATCTGGGCAAAGAAAATCTTACAGATTGTGCTCCTGGACCTTCTCCCATAATAATATCGACGGCAAAGTCTTCCATTGCCGGATAAAGAATCTCCTCAACAGAAGTGCGCAATCTATGGATTTCATCAATAAAAAGAATATCTCCTTCACCTAGATTAGTCAGCAAAGCAACCAAATCTCCTTGTCTTTCAATCGCAGGGCCAGAAGTTATTTTTAATTGTGTTCCTGTTTCATTTGCTAATACATGCGCAAAAGTGGTCTTACCTAAGCCTGGAGGACCATAAAAAAGAATATGATCCACACTTCCTTTATGCTTCATTCCGCTAATAAGTAGAGATAATATCTCTTTCTCTCTTAATCTCCCAATGATTTCTTTAAGGTATTTTGGACGTTGTTGAGTCTCTACCTCGCGCACCGAAGTCTGTTTTTGTATCGTTTTTCCAGGAGTATTAACCTGCTTGTCTTTCTTTTTTTGAGGATTCTTTTCAATTATCATACCCTCTATTGTACTGCAAGTTTGAAAACGTTATAAGTACCGAAACAATACACGAATCTTTTCTTCAAAAGTACTTGTAGCTGGTAGTTTTTCTAAATCTGGCTTTGCTTTTAATACAACTTCTCTTGCTTCACTATCTTTATAACCAAGAGACCGTAATGCTGAGACTAATTCATCATTTTCTTTTTTAATTTGTACTGGATGCAACTCAGGTGCAAGCTCTCCTGAAAGTTCAAGGATTATCTTTCCTGCAGTTTTCTTACCAATACCCGGGATTTTTGCAAACAGCGTGATATCTTTTTTTACTAATGCATCGTTCATTTCACTGAGAGTTACTGTATCTACAATATGCAGTGCTGTCTTTGGCCCTACTCCCGAAACAGATAAAAGTCTTAAAAAGAAGTCCATTTTATCGATACTATCTAAGCCTAAAAGCAGAGATTCATTATCGGACTGATGATTATAAATCCACAGTTCAATTAGCTTATTATCTGTATGAAGGAGTGCTGTTTGCTGAGAAATAAGAATTCTATACCCAACTCCTGGAATAGATAGATTGGCTAATGGCCAAACAATAAGTGAAACATTGCGTTTTCCATCTAAAAAAGACTTAATTATTGTTCCACGAATAAATCCAATCATAATTGATTATAACATGACCACTTATACTCTATTTTATGTGGATAATAGATAGCTTATAGTTATGGTACTTATGCTGTATACAGTACCTGAGACCTAGCTATACACAATATAACTCGATTATGAAACGCTGAATTATTTACTATATCGAGAATAGATTCATTATCGCTTTTAAATACCATAAAGTTTTTAGTACCTTATTTTATGACTGTAATATAGTTAACTGAATGTTTAATGACTACATATTTTGTCAAAAAAATGATACATTAGTAAATACTACGGTCTTGTCGATCTTTTAATTCTGTATATAGAAAGAGGACAGTTTCTAGAAAACGTTTTATGGAACATAACTACCTATATCTTATATATTTCTGATAAAGATACTTAAATTTTAATTAATACTCTATCCTATAACTAAATATAAAAGGTCACTATTTGTGACCTAATCTTTGTAGCTAATAGAATAACACTGAAAATCGTTTACAAAAAGCGTAAACCTAAAGAAAATAATAATTTTGTAAAATATTTTAGAACCTTACCTGATTAGTCTTTAGAGCAAATCTTCTTTTTTCACCTTTCAGGTTGAAAGAGATTCCTACTGCAGCTAAGTTGAGCATACCCCCACGGGTATCTTCAGGTGCGTAGATATGGTCGTTTATGATAACTGCATTAAGATACTTTAACTGTGCTCTTATCTGATGTGTTCTTCCAGTATGTGGCATAACAAAGAGATGGATCTTCTTTCCATGCTGACCAATAACATATACTGAACTATAACAATCTTTAATATTTGCACAATGCGCTCTTTGGAGCCTGTTTTTATCTGTATCAAAGAACATCTTCTTACCGCCAGTAATATGACCAATATATCCTTCTAAATCAAAGGTAGGTAGATCTGCAATTTTCTGAAAAAGAACCTCGGGTGATATTAAAAAGTCTTTTAACGCAGCTGGCTCTTTCTTACGTGCCTCGGCAACTGCTCTTTTAAGTAAGTTATTAATCGATGGTAAGGCATCTACAACTGCATAATACACTTTAGTTATTCTCCTTTCCTCAAAATCTTTCTTAACTTCGTTATATGTCTGCATATTTTTTGCAAAAAGGAGGATGCCTTGTGTTTCCATATCCAATCGATGTAATAATCCCGCTCTTGGGATATATTGATACTTATCTCTCATATATTTGATAAACTGATACACCATACTATCTCGAGATTGGTCTCCCCTTCCTGGATGACTTAATAAGTTTGCTGGCTTTTTAGTTACAACAATATTATCGTCCTCGTAAAGAATGTGCGGTCTTATATCATCAGCTCTTTCTATTTTCTCAAGGTCCAATGACATATCAGCGGGTAAATCAGAACTATCCCATTGTGATGCCTCGGAATCTGCTCTTCTTCCATGCTGATACTCTTCAATAAGAGGAGCAATAACATCTTCCTTCAATTGAGGAGTAAATTTCTGAGGATCAAATTTAAAACCTTTATTTTTTATAATTTCATCATTAAGAATTACTCCCCCTTTTTCTAAAAGAATATCAATAAACGTTCGGGAAAGCCTCACATTATACTTATTTTCAATAACGCCCTGAATATATTTATCTAATCGTTCCATAATTTTATAGTGAAATATAAGTTAATAGTGAAAAGTACAAAACAACAATAAGAATATACAAAAAATGCCTTATATAGAGGTGTAATTTAACTGAGTCTTTATCAACATTTAATCCTCTAATTAAGCGAACCAAAGGAAGAATAAAAAGAGCAATAAAGAAGAAACCAAATACTGGCCACAATAAATACCAGAGGAAACCTTCATTAAACCGAAAGAACCTCCAAGGATAGACAGTCAACCACTCAAACTGTCTCCCGATTCTCTCATAAGGAAGAATACCAAAGCCTATAAGTATAACATCTGAAATATGTGTAATAATCCATCCAAATCTTGCAATTATTGCACTAAATATAAATGATCTTACTACCGCATCAAAGAAATCCACGAAATTATAATTGTGTGTGCTTCCTAGTTCCTTTGTCCTCTTAAATAACCATACAGTTGTATACCAACCCATAAAGAGAACAATAACTGCAAGGGAAATAAGTATCAGGTATGTAGGAGAAAGCATATTATTTTGTCTTTACAGGCTCCTCTTCTTTTTCAACAGCAATAATACTTTTTTGTGAGATTCTTGAAGACAATGAAGTTATGGCACCAAAGAATCCTTTTTTAATATTATTGATCTTGTCTGAGGTAACTATTGGATCTTTCTCAGTACTTTCTACGGGTTTCGATGCAATCATCACTTTCTCCTTTAGCAACTCCTGTCCACAACTGATACAGAAATTATTGTATACATTCTGCTCATGATTACATTGCGAACAAGTAATTGTCATTGAAGTTCCACAAACTGGACAAAAAGGATGATTCTCAGACAAAGTCGTTCCACATCGTGGACAATCATTTACCTTTGTTAACTCCGCCATTAAGTATTTATTCTCTAATTTTGACCACTCTTTCTCATCTAATGTATTGTTTGGTCTAATAAATAGATAGCCAATAAGGCCAAGAATATTTAGTGGCAAAACAAAGATAAACCAAAGAAAAGGAATAATTGGATTCTTATATCTCTGCAGAGCATCTATTGCTACCCAGAAAACAAAGATAAGCCAAATAATCGCTGTCCAGATAAATATAATTCTCAATAAAAGGACAACATCAATACCAATAGCTTGATTCACCGTTGTCTGAAGAAAAGTCCCTATATCTAATGAGTCCGAAACTGGAGTTGGTGTTACTGTCTGGGCAAAGAGATTTATCATTTCATTGAAAATTACATTATGTACTTCGGGCGAGGAGGGAGTCGGTCACCTCGGTACAATCTTAACACGTTGTGTATTAATGGTGTACCTCCTCGACCCCAGGTTCATAAAAAGACAGGAGCAACTGTCTTTTTATTCCCTATTCTTCTCCCTTTTTACTATTCTCTAGGCTAATCTATTCTTTAAATACTTATCCGAGAGAAATGGGCGAGGAGGGAGTCGAACCCTCACGAAGGGGATGCCTTCACGAGATTTTGAGTCTCGCGTGTCTGCCATTTCACCACCCGCCCACCTATGTGCGACTTAGTGTGATTATAACAAAAAAAAGGATTTCTCGCTGACAAAGTAACATTAGTGAAGTTTTACTCGTTTAGTTCTCCTTATGCAAATCTCGGAAGCTTGCCATTTCCTTTACAAAGGTTAATTCTACATTACCGACAGGACCATTTCTATGTTTTGCAATACTAATATCTGTAATTCCTTTCTTGTCTGTATCAGGATCATAATATTCCTCCCTATGGATAAACATAACGACATCCGCATCTTGTTCAATAGATCCAGAATCACGAAGATCTGATAACTGGGGCATCTTATCATTACGCTCTTCTACTTTACGTGAAAGCTGAGATAATGCAACGACAGGTACTTGTAATTCTCTGGCCATATTCTTTAACTCTTGAGATATCTGCGAAACTTCTTGCACTCTTCCCTCTCTGTTATTTCCTTGAATAAGTTGAAGATAATCAACAAAAATCGCATCAATACCCTGCTCTAAGTAAAGTCGTCGGGCTTTGGTTCTTATTTCAACAATATTTGATCCTGGAGTATCATCAATATAAATACTCAGCTCTGAAAGAATACCATATGCTTCACTTAATCGAGTAAATTCATCATCAGATAATTTACCTGTTCTTGTTTCCCATAAGCCAACACCACTCTGCATAGACGAAAGCCTTGCAGTTAACTGTAGATTAGACATTTCTAAAGAAAAGAATGCGACTTTCTTCTGCTTCATGGCAATATTCCTGACGAGATCAAGAGCAAAAGATGTTTTACCCATTGCAGGTCTTGCACCGACAATCAGCAGGTCAGATTTTTGTAAACCGCCAAGCAAGGCGTCTAAATCTCTAAAACCTGTAGAAATACCTGTAATACCAGATTCATTTATATTTGCCTGTGCAGCCTCTTCGTATGATTTCTCGAGTAAATCGCGAATATGTATAAATCCCTTATCAATACCTTGCACCGAAACGCTGAATAATTCTTGTTGAGCCTCATTTAATACAGATGCTGTTGACTTAGATTCATCAAATGCGAGGTTTGTAATTATTGCAGATGCCGTAATTAAGTTCCTTCGGAGCGCAGTTTCCTTAATGATCTTTGCATATTCTTCAGCATGTGCCGATGTTGGTACGGAGTTAATAAGCTCAGCAATATATGCACGTCCACCAACTATTTTAAGATCTTTCTTCTTTTTAAGGTAGTCAACTATAGTTAGTAAATCAATAGGTACTCCCGCCATAAAGAGATCTACTATTGCTTGATAAAGTATCTGATGCCGCTTATCGTAAAAGTGCTCAGCTTTCAAAAAATGTGCAACTCGAATGAGTGAATCTTTATCTATAAGAAAAGCACCTAAGATGCTCTTCTCTACTTCAATATTATGTGGAGGAATCTTATCCGGCACCTTTATGATAATGAAATTACTTGCATTTCAATTGTTCCCTCTCTACTCTGCGAGTCAATTTTCTTAATTGATACCTTATCTGTAGCCTTAATTTCAGTAATACCGGTTTTCTTTGAGTACTCTTCAGATATATTCATCAGAAGAACATAAAACGGATCAAAATCTAGTTGTGATTGAGCAACCATCTCACTATCACCGACTAATACATCTATCGGAGAGTACTTTCTAACCGTCTGCTCTGATATCTTTCCATTGACTAACATAGTAGTACACTCTGAAGTAGTTATAACAAAATGAATCACTCCATTATCATTGATACCTTTTACATAGAGATCTTTAACTCTTGCATCAATAGCAGAATTAACAACAAGCGTTCCTTGAGCAAGGAGAGGATCAACTACTAAATGCCACATCTTTAAAAATTCTAGGTCAGAATAATTTGCATCGGTCAAAGTGCAAAAGACAGCCGATATATCTGAACTAATATATGATTTCAATTCATCATACCTTTCGAGGGGTTTTGGAATCCAGAGTGCATTTCCTGCCTTACTTTCAAAAAGAACTGTATTATTTTTATTATTGTATAGAATAGTCACAATTATTAAACTCAATTAATGTATTTCGTCTTTGCGACGATGGTTATATTGTAACAGCATGCTCAATAGTCAGGTAGTGAGATTTAACTGGTTACACTTTTCCTGACAAAAAAGCTATTTAAGTAAATCTGAGAGATTTTCAAGTGATTCCATTATCTTTTTCTTCATTGCTTCCTCTACTATATGTACCTTAACAGTCTCTAACCCTGCCATTACTGCTGATATTTGGATAATAATCTGTTTAGGGTCTTGTTTTTCTTCGATCATACGGGATATTCCACGAACCTGACCCTCTAATCGTTTCATTCTATTTTGCATTTTATCTTGCTTGTCTGGAGTGTCTATATTCATGACATAAGTATATACCCCTGGGGGTATTAGGGTCAAGAGAACTATCGACTTGACACGTCATTATGCTATAATCCCTCTACAAGGTTTGCCCCTTAACATAAATCGGTTGAATATGGATTTGCTTCCCTTTCAGAGCAAACGGAAAATTACATTTGAATCAGGAATTACTTCGATTGCTAGGACTTTCGTACCCTCTGAGCACTTCAAGCACTATAGAGAATTCTATGCACTTACTTCTTCTAACCCACAAAAAATTGAAACAACATATAACTATATTATTTCAGCAGTATTTTTAGAGTTATGTAAATATCTCCATAAACACTACCCTTCCTTAATCTCGAAAGACATAACAATAACCTCTCAATTCCTCAATGAGCTCTGCACTGCAGACCTGCAGATACTTCCATATAAATGTCTGCTCATAGATACAAAAAAACAAACACTCTATACGACTAAAACAAAAGAAGAAATAAAGACAGATGATCTTATCTCAGATATTGCAAGAATTTTATCAATTTTTACTTCACCAGTTCTCTTTCGAGAAAATACTAAAAATGGTATTCCACTTTGGATACTCGATTCTCTCCTTATTGGGCTAACAAAACTTGTATATCTTTATAAAAAAGATCAGGATGGTAGCAGGAATACCAATCTCTTAAACTTTTTGCCTGCTCCCTATAGAAAGATGATCGAAAAAACGCTAAAACGAAAAACTACTCTTGATGGACTATTCTTAGAACTAAAGTCGAAGAAAAAGACAAAGAAATATGTCCGTATTCTCCAAAAACGATTTGGGGTGTATCATAAAAAGAAACCACCTTTTATAATAGACAAACAAAATGGATAAAAATATAGCAATCCTCTTAATCGGAGCAACGGGAAATGTAGGTCATTTTGTTCTGGACGAACTAAAGGCTCGTGGTTACACAAATATATCAGTTTTTATAAGAACACATTCAAAGACAACGACTCTCCCCGACGATAATTTCAAACTCATTATTGGCGATGCAACCGACCAAACTCTCATGGCAAACTTCGTCCCTAAATATGATGTAGTTATCAATTGTATCGGTGCACGCAGGATATGGAGCCCTAATAGTCTCTCATCTACAAAAGCTATTGTTCCATATCTAAAAAAGAAGTCTCTTTATATTACACTTTCAGCTTTAGGTGTTAAAAAGTCCTTCCATTCAATGGGGAGAATTGCAAAGTTTATATTTTCTACTGCTTTACAACCAATTATGAGAGATAAGGCGAGGATGGAGGAATATATTCAGACATCACACGTTCCTTTTGTTATTCTAAGGCCGGGTGGAATAATTGAATCTGACACGAAGGTAGGCGTACCTGTTGTTAAAGAGGCACCGAGTAATCTCTCGGGTACTATTCAACGTGAATATGTTGCTCGTATCCTGGTTGATTTTATAGAGAAACCTGAAACACATAATAAAATCTGGGAAGCAGTAGAGATCGAATAAAGGACTATACTATAATACCTCCACCGAATATTCTCACGTTTCTATCGGAATTGTGGTTTATTGTTTGATTTAAGATTTCTTTTGCATCAATACTCTTCTTACGTGTTGCTTGGCTAACTTTACTCATTAATAACAGTGCACTCTGTCCAGGTGCTGGCGCCCATGCATCTCCTTCTTGATAAATTAACCTGGCTGTAGGATCTTCCCTAATAATTAATGCCTTCTGCGGATTTTCTCTATACCTTAGTGATACCCACACCTCCTGCTTATCTAATACTTCTTCTCGAAAAATCATATCTTGAATACACACTTCTCTTTTTAGTAATTCAGAGTGCTCTCTTCCTTGACAAACGAACAGAGTATTTGTTGATTCTTCCTTTCTAGCTACATAATAACCTTTATCTAAGCCTCCGATACCTATACCGTGGCGTTGGCCAATGGTATAAAACCATAATCCAGAGTGCTCTCCAACAATCTCACCAGTATCTATATCTCTTACGTCTCCATCTCTTGTATGCAATTCCTTTCGAAGGAATTCTCTGACATCGATATTTCCAATAAAACAAATACCCTGACTGTCTTTCTTTGTTGCCACTGGTAAATTGAAATATTTAGCCAATACCCTGACTTCCAATTTATAGAGATTGCCTAATGGAAAGGTTGCAAAGGATAATTGTTCATTACTTACTCTCTGAAGAAAGTATCCTTGATCTTTTTGATCATCTTGTGCGGTATAAAGCCCAAATGATTGATTGTCTTCCCAAGAAAATATTCTTTGTTCTCGCGATATCCTTGCATAATGTCCGGTTGCCATAAATTCTGCTCCATCCTCACGTGCTTTCTTTAAGAAAAGATCAAACTTGATAGTATTATTACAAAGAATATCTGGATTTGGAGTTCTTGCGGCTCTATATTCTCTATAGAAATAATCAAGGACACGTGTACGGTACTCTCTTTCAAAGTTATATACCCCCCAGGGTATATTTAGATGCTTTGCAATTTTTTCGACATCACTAATATCTTCTTCCCAAGGACAGTTATTTTCAATACCAAATTCGTCTGACCAATTCTTCATATAAACAGCAGTAACATCATAATCTTTCTCTAGTAAGATAGCCGCTACTGTTGCACTATCAACACCACCAGACATAGCAACATATACCTTTTTCTTCTGCATTTAGAATTATACCATTTTGGGGCATAGCAACTAGTCATTCAGACATCTTAAACAGATGAAACCATCGTCTTTCCTGCTAGTTTATAATGTTGTATCTCACGAGGTATTCCGGTAAGATATACCCATTCAATAAAAAGGTATGAGCACCAGTAAAACAACAAAAAAAATTATTATTATCGGATCTGGATTCTGCGGATTAGCGTCTGGCGCCCTTCTTGCGAAACAGGGTTATTCCGTGACAATTCTTGAAAAGAATGAACAGGTCGGAGGAAGAGCTTCTGTCTTTAAAGAAAAAGGCTTTACCTTTGACATGGGACCTTCTTGGTACTTAATGCCCGATGTTTTTGAGAAGTTCTTCTCATTATTCAATGCAAAACCTAGTGATTTCTATAGTTTGAAAAGGCTAGACCCTTCATATCGGATTTTCTTTGGCCAGAATGATATCGTAGACATAGCTTCAACTATAGAATCAAATATTGCACTTTTTAAAACTCTTGAAGAAGATGGTGATAAAAGATTACAGAAATACTTAACTGCTTCACAAAAACAATATGAATCTTCTATGGAAGGGTTTGTCTATCGAAGCTACGATGATATTTTTGATCCAAGCTTTTTAAAAGCCCTTCCTTCTGCAATGTTTATGAATTTCTTTGAAAGCATTGGAAAATACGCTACACATTTCTTTAATAGTGAGAAAGCGAGAAAGATTCTTCAATACAATATTGTCTTTTTAGGAGGAAGCACAAAGAACACACCAGCTTTGTATGCAATTATGGCTCATATCGATTTTAATCTAGGCGTTTGGTATCCTCAAGGTGGATTTGGCGAAATTGTTAAAGCACTTCAACAACTTTGTGAAAGATATGGAGTAGATATTCGTTGTAATCAAAATGTTAAAAAGATTCTTGTTACTGATGGTATTGCAAAGGGCGTGCGCACCGAGACAGGTGACCTATATTCAGACATTGTCCTCTCAAATGCTGATTATCACTTTACTGAAACTCAACTTTTGGATAAGGAATATCAAACTTACCCTGAAAGTTATTGGGAGAAGAAAACAATTGCACCGTCTGGTTTTATTGCATATCTTGGATTAAATAAGAAAATTCCTCAACTATCTCATCATAATCTCTTTCTCGATAATGACTGGGAGCAGCACTTTGACGAGATATTTAATAATCCTAAATGGCCAGAAAACCCTTCTTACTATATTTCTTGTCCTTCCAAGACGGATTCTACCGTTGCACCTGAGGGCTGTGAAAATGTATTTATTCTTGTTCCAGTTGCTGCAGGTCTACAAGATAATCCTAAGATACGGGAAGATTATTTTGAAAAGACACTCACCCATCTTGAAAAACTACTTGATACGAATTTAAGAGAAAGTATCGTATTTAAGAAACTATTTGCCCATAATGATTTTTCCACTCGATACAATGCCTATAAAGGAACTGCTTTGGGCCTATCTCATACTCTCTTTCAAAGCGCATGGTTTAGACCACGACACACAAGCAAGAAGGTTAAGAATCTCTTCTACGCCGGAGGATATACCCATCCAGGTATTGGAGTTCCTATGCAGTTCATTACTGCACAGATCATCACAAAAATTATTGCATCGAAGTTATGAATGATCCTATTCCAGAGTTAAATCAAGTATTTTCTAAGGGCAGTACTACCTATTTCACCAGTAGTTTATTCTTTCCCGAAAAAATTAAAAAAGATGTCGCTCGACTTTATGCATTTGTAAGAATTGCCGATAATTTCGTGGATGACCTTCCTCAGAATAAAGAGGGTTACTTTGCGCTAAAGCAAGAATATTATCGTGTATTAAAAGGCCAATCTACTGAGAATTTCTTTGTCCATACTTTTGTAGAACTTTCAAAAGAAAGAGATTTCGATCCGTTGTGGATAGAAGCATTCTTTACTTCAATGGAAATGGACTTGGATAATTATAAATATAAAATGCTAGAAGATACCGAGAAATATATGTACGGTTCAGCAGGAGTTATAGGACTTTTTATGGCACGGATACTGGATCTTCCCGAAAAAAGCAACGAGGCAGCTCTCGCACTTGGCAACGCCTTTCAATATGTCAACTTTATTAGAGATATTAAAGAGGATCTCGAACTAAACCGATCATATTTCCCTCAACAGGAACTGACAGCTGCTGGATTTAAAACACTTCAAGAAGTTGAAGTTCGCAAAAAACCAGATGATTTTGTTTACTGGATGCGAAAACAGATCTCACGATATATTGTTTGGCAACATCAGGCAATATATGGATTTGAGTATATCCCCAAGAGATATCTTATTCCTATTAAAACTGCATCTGATATGTATTACTGGACTGCTCGACAGATTGAAAAAGATCCGTTCATTGTCTATCAAAAGAAAGTAAAACCAAATAAAGTGTTTATCCTTGCGAAGGCTTTACAAAATTTCATAACAATAAGAAGATAGCTCTTATTCTAATCTTGTAATACTCCCCATCTCTTCAATCTCTTCTCCTATACTCCTCGTGATACTTTTATCTATTACTGTAGATTTTGCAATGATTAATTTGCCGTCTGTCATTCTATCAACAGCAACTTGTCCTACAAATGTACCTGCATAAAGAACAGGCATACCATAATGATCAAATACCCTCTTTTCTCTTGGAATATATGCTTCCCACCGATAACTAAATTCAAAAATATCTTCAACCATTTTGCGATCAATAATAAGAGGATCCAGTGGAGAAAGAATAGAAATATGTCTTTCTTTCTCATGAGTAATATCCACAATCCCCTTTTCGAACTCTTCCAAAAAATCGGCGTGAATAAAGTACTCTGTTTTTACATCATCAATCCGAACGGTAATAACTCTCCCTTCTTGTTTCAGCTGCAGAAATCGGTCTTTAAATGCTTTATCCCGTACATACCCAAGCCGAGATAATTGAGGTCTACGAACAAGTCCGGTATAACGAAAGGATGAAGTTATAATGAAATCAATCGCTTCTGTGTCTCCTTTTCTTTGAGATAGCAAATCTTCTGGGAATACTCTTCCAACAAGATCATAATATTTTCGACCTCCCTTTCTCATTGAAATTGCTACTTCCCCTGTATCCCACAGATATTCAAGAACTGCTGTTCTTACACCACCAGAATTCCATGAAAATAATGATGATGTATTTGCAATATGGTTAAGTTCTCGCGAAGAGGTAGTACCATTCTTAATAATAAAACTTTTTACTTCTTCTATTTCTTTCTTATGCCTCTTTTCATACTCAATATGCCAAGGTGCTCGATGACTCATTCTTCTGCGAAGATAGGGATAGTTCTCAATTGGAATAATTGAGTATAACTGGAGCCAATATTCAAAAACTGTTCTCTCTTTATACAGAGTATCCTGTAACAACACTCTTGAAAACTGAGTAGTTCTATTAAATAGCGCAATCTCATGGCTTTTTCCTGCTTTACCAAGAGGATCTACTTGAATACATCCTAAATGTCGTAAAACTTCTATAAGGGGAACATCTTTGCGCACTAACCATGAATGACTAATAAGATAGTTTCTTGCCTGCTGTTTTGTGATTGTTAGAATGATTTCCATGAAAAACTATTATGTCATAAAATCGATAAATATTAAAAGTTGCTAACTACTAAACATAAACCTGTACTAGAAGTGTCGTACGTATATAGAATATCATTCTATATACTATATGGCAATATCTTTGGCAACGTGGCTCTAAAAAATGATTTGTAGTACACTCTTACTATGAAAAACCTATCCTCCTTTATTGTTTTAATTATACTTGCCTTTCTTTCGATTACTCCAGTTCTTGGCGCTGGAAGCAATGCTGTTATTACAGGAGATAATAATACCTACTACTCTAGTAGCGAATATTTCAAGAGTTTTAATACAAAGATAGTCATTGAAAAAGACGGGACATTAGATATTACTGAAACAATCATTGCGCAGGCGGCAAATATCAATATTAACCACGGGATATATAGAGATTTTCCTATTTACTACACTCTTCCCTTTGGATTTAAGTCTTCAAAATCATTTACTCTTATCGATATAAAGAGAGATGGAAGAAGCGAAAGATATAAGGAAGACTCCATACAAAATGGTATTCGAATCTATATTGGAGATGAGGATATTGTTATTCCACCTGGAGAATATACGTATACAATCCACTATAAAACTGGTCGCCAATTTGGATTCTTCGACACTCATGATGAATTAAATTACAATCTCATTGGGACTGACTGGGTATTTCCAATTCAAAGAGCGACTGCAAGTATCACTTTTCCCTCTTCAATTAAGATCTCAGAAGGTGATATAAAAGTATTTACTGGAAGGAATGGTTCAACTGAATCAAATGCAACAATCTCACTCATGGGAAATACTATTTCATACAAACTGACGAATCCACTTTCTTCGCAGGAAGGAATGACTACTGCTATTAAATTCCAAAAAAATACATTTGAAAAACTTTCCACAACTGAGGAAACTGCTCTCTTTATTACAAACAATATCCTTATCTTTATCGCAACACTTGGAGCAATTGGTCTTTCTGCTTTCTATATAGTCTTTTGGTATATGTTTGGAAGAGATAAAGGGACATCTCTCACAGTTGTTCAATTTGATCCGGTCGATGGAATTAGTGCAGGTGCCGCAAGATATCTCTCACAAATGAGTTACGATATGAAGGCATTAACAGCATCAATTACAGAACTTGCAACCCGTGGAAAAATAAAGATTCAAGAGTCCGGTGCTTCAGATTCACCCCGAACATCAACATCTAGCATAGTATCTGAGAACAGTATTATGAAGACTGCATCAACCATCTTTGGTACGGTAGCCGAATATTCTGTGATAAAAGTTGCTAGTAATATTTCTGATTTACCAGAAGATCTAAAAGAATTGTATGCAAATCTATTTAAAAGTAGTGATAGTATTACCTTTACTCAATCCAATCATTCACGTATTAAAAGTATAGTAGATGGATATTCTCATTCACTAGGCAAGTTGTATGGGAATGGCAAATTCTTTACATCTAATCTTTTCCTCATAGCGATAGGAATCTTTGTTTCTATAATTATTGGTCTTCTACTTATTGTTCATGCAGGGAGATACTCAGGAGAGAATGGTATTGGTCCATTTATATTTGGTTCTCTTTGGGTAGGTGCTGTTATGCTTATGATCCGCCAATATCTGGTTAATAAAAACCTAGATATATTTAGACTTTTCCTTGGTGCTGTCGTATTCTTGATTGGATCGTGTGTAGGTATTCTCATTCTTTTCTTTTCGATAGATGCTGTATCATTATTAGGTATTGTGACTATCCTTATCACTCTCCTTGTGAGTATTGTTTTTATACCGATTATGCCCGCAAGAAGCAAAACTGGGAGAGATCTTCAGAATCAATTAGATGGACTAAAAAAGTACCTTTCCTTAGCCGAGGAAAAAAGGATTCAATTCTTTAACAAGGAACTTCCTCACGATATGAAAACATTCGAGAAATTACTTCCTTTTGCAATTGCATTTGATATTGAAACACAATGGACAGCAGAATTTGCAGAAACAATAAAAAAGGCACAAGTGGATGGATACGAACCAAGCTGGTATAGTGGATCATATGTCTTCTTCTATAGCTCGAATTTTGGACATTCATTTGCAAATTCACTGTCATCAACGTTATCTACTTCTTCTGTTGATCCAAGCTCAAGCTCTGGATTTAGTGGTGGATCATCTGGAGGAGGAGGAGGTGGTGGAGGAGGTGGTGGATGGTAAAATCACTAGACTACCCTTTCCATCATGTACACAATCATTGACTCTAAAACCTCTGAAATTTTTGGCTTGTTAGTTATGACAGGGATATGCGATATGCCTTCTTTTACATAGTTCATTCCTAACTGATATGTGTGATCATATGCACCACTTTCTTTAAAATGTTTCTTCATTGTTTCAACATCTCCCTTAGTTAGATTCTGATTCCCCATACAATAATCAAGGAATTCCTTTTGTTCCTGGTTACCAAATTTCTGTACATACAGCGTAAGGAACGTATTTTTCCCTTCTCTTAAATCGGAACCGATAGGTTTCCCAAACTCTTCTTCTTCTGCAAATATTCCTAGAATATCATCTTGAATTTGAAATGCCCAGCCAAATGCCAGACCATAATTTTTAATTGCCTCAAAAATAATTGGATCCTCTATACCTGCAAGCTTTGCGCCCATTAGCAATGGCATAACTCCAGTATATTCTGCAGTTTTATAAGTATGGATCTTTTTTATGTGGTTTTCACTCTTTCCTTTCATACTGACTGTTGCAACATCCAATATCTGACCGTGTACTACTCGCACAATGGAGTCAGTAAAAATCTTCCCTGCTTTTCTGATTCTTTCATTATCAATCCCGGAATTCAACAGAAAATCCCATGCACAGAAATACCCAGCATCTGCGATATTTATTGCTTGTGATATTCCATAGTGTTCTGGGTTCGTAATTTTTGCTTCTCGAGCAATATCTTCAACTTGCTTATGTATTGTTCGCAAACCTCTACGAATATCGTCTTCATCCATAATATCATCGTGTACAAGGACTGCAGCGTGAAATAGCTCAACAGAAAGACTAGCAAAGAGAACCTCCGATTCTTTGGTATCATTAGCCAACTGATATCCTAACGACAGAAGTGTTCCTCTTATTCTTTTACCTCTTCTTACCGTTTCATAGAATGCTTTCATTATAGTCGCGTTTATATCGCTCACTAAGGTTGCCTCATTTATCCTACACTCAAAATATTCTTCCAATATTTTCTCGGTATTTACAATATAGTCTTTTAAAAACTTCTTTCCTAACTCACCGGTCATGTCAAGAACCTTATTAGCTTATTTTTCTCAGAAGATTTGATATACTTCTTTAAATGATTGATTATATATTGAAAACTAGTAAAAAGGTATTTCTGATGTCACGACCAAAATTTTGGCTATACACTGCAGGTCCATATCTTGTCGCATATGTCGCAACGATGTCTCATTCCACCTCACTTCTGTCATTTCAATTCTTTACTCATTTCCTATTCTTTTTAATACCTGCAAATATTTTTCTCTACGGTATTAATGATTATTTTGATAGAGATACTGACGCACAAAATCCTAAAAAGGGAACTGATGAACAACTTCTCACAGAAAAAGATACTTCTATTCTTGGATATATTCTTCTCATTTGCGGTTTTCTGTTTTTTATTTTTATTTCAATGCAAGGTGATCTCTTAAGTCGTGTGTTCCTCTCAGTCTTCTTTCTACTCTCTGCTTTCTATAGTATGCCTCCACTTAGGTTTAAAGCGCGTCCAATTATAGACTCTCTTTCAAATATCCTATACGTTATTCCCGCTTTCGTTGCAATCTCACAAAATTCTGGTACTTTGCCAAGTACATCAGTTTGGGTTATCGGGTTATTTTGGGCAGCGGCAATGCACCTCTTTTCAGCTATTCCTGATATTAAGCCAGATGCTATGGTAAATCTTGCGACAACTGCAGTTGTTTTCGGCAAAAAAATATCTCTCCTTATTTGTCTCTTTCTTTGGGTACATGTTTCACTCGAGGTATTTATTACCCCTTTGTCATTTCCTTGGTCGATCATTTCTCTTGTCTATCCACTTATCTGCTTCTTACTTCTCATGTCGCCAAAAATACAGATTGAGGCCGTATATCGTCGTTTTCCAATAATAAATATCCTTATTGGAATGCTTTTAACTTTTTGGATTATTTCTGTACGCTTTCTATCCTAACTTTAGGATAGAGGGATTGATTTCATACTAAATTCTAATTGTCAGGATTTGGTTCCAATCTGTTGTATATAATGGAGATACTAAGTCTTTTTTGGGTTGCCACGCTTTTTTTGTACCAATAGCTAACGGCCGTACAACATCTCTTCCCCATTTATTATTAATCTGCTCTACAGCACTCATGACATCATCATTTTTCTTTACAAAGATAGATTCGCTGGGTGGACTAAAGAAGCTTAACTGATAAGACTTCTTAGGCATAATACCTAAAATGAAAACTCCAGCCTTTTTGTAGCCAATTCCTTCTTTGTAGAGGGCATCAATTGCCCGGCGTGCACTAGCTATCATATCTGGAATATAATCAGTGGGATGCGGAAAACTTATTGTTATGCTATCCGAAAAATAATATTGGTTTTGATATTTACTATTTCTTATTGAAACGGTCATCGCATTCGCAATTGATTTTTGTTTTCTGAGTTTCTCTCCCGCTATCTTTGCAAATTCCGAAACAGCCTGACTTAATTCTTCTTTATCCGTCACATTATGTCCAAAGGATCGGGTACTCATGATACTCTTATGCTCTACCATACTATTATCACCCTCAATACATGGGGTACCTCTTAACTCTGTGACTATTTTAAGCCCAGAAATCGTTAATAAGGTTCGTATCCTTTTGTCAGATAGTTTTACAAGGTCTGAAACTATAAATATCCCCTGTCTCTGTAAACGCAATGCTAAATTCCTTCCAATACCCCAGACATCCTCTACCTTTATTTTTTTGAGCATTTCTTCTTGCGTTCCGAGATGTGAAATATGTGCAACACCATCTGTTTCTGGATGCTTTTTTGCAAAATCTGCTGCTACTTTTGCCAATGTTTTAGTTGGAGCAAGTCCAATAGATACTGGTACTCCAACCCATTGGTAGATCTTCTTTTTTAAGCCAGAAAAGACTTGTTGTGCGTTCTTGGTATACTCCCCGGGGTATACCAAGAACGCTTCGTCAATAGAATAAACTTCCATTACTGGACAAAATTCTTCCAATATAGACATTATTCTTGCAGAAATATCCCCATATAGTGGAAAGTTTGATGAACGGAGAATGACATTATTTTCTTTAATAAGTTGCTCATATTTAAAGATTGGCGCTCCTACTGGTATCTGTAGCGCTTTCACTTCGTTGGATCTTGCAATTACACAGCCGTCATTACTAGACAGAACAGCAACGGGCTTACCTCTTAAAGAAGGGTCAAATATACGCTCACAAGATACATAAAAATTATTACAATCGACTAATGCAATAAGATTCTCTTTATTCATAGTATTACAATGCTTTATGAATGACATACATAACAACACCCCAGATTTCCATATCCGTTTGTTTTTCAACAATAATAGGCATAAAATCGCTATTGTCAGGAGACAATGTTACAACACCGCCCTTTTGTGAATATCTTTTTACAGTAAAGTTCCCTTCTAATATTACAACAACAATGTTACCCTCTTTTGGATCTACCGCCCTATCTACCACAAGAATATCGCCGGAGTTAATACCCGAATTCTTCATCGAAAATCCTAAGACTTTTACAAAGAAAGTTGCTGATGGATGGGAAATAAGTAATCTATTTAGATCAAGATTCTGTTGTATGTTATCGGCAGCTGGTGAAGGGAAACCTGCTGGAATATCAGATATAAGTACGAATTCTTTTTGCTTTTTCTCTTTTACCATAAGGTATTGTAACAAGTAAAAATCCCCCGAACCAGAATGAAGGGCTACATTGGCAAACCCCTCAAATGATACTACTATCGGCCCCACCGGCCAAGCGGCGAGGGTGGTGGCAACCACTAATATGGTTGTCACCTCCAAAACTATAAGGAAGAGTATTGGTTTCATCTCTCCCTCCTTTCTATACATTGATTGTCTTATAGTATTCTCACTATATCAATAGTCTTTGTAAATCTATAAAGTATTCCCCCCATCCTCGTTTTCGACATTCTATTTCAATGACATCTGAAAAGTAGGTAGATACCCCTTCTGCCACTACCGACTGTTCCTTACTACTCATGAGAACCAGCCTTCTTTTTCTTGCAAAATTAAGGATTGTTCTAGATATGCCCTGGAAAGGGCATCTAGTAATTCTTTCTTGTCCATGAACTTTCGAAAAAGTTGATTTCATTGAAATATTTTCCATATGCGCTTTAAGCTGATCTGCTAAAGATCCAAATGCTTGGGAATCTACACAAGCAATATAACCCAGTACTATAAGTTCATTATCTGTCAGACTTTTTACGGCTTTTTCATAAACTGCGACACAGGTTTTTCCTATATTTTTTCTACCATCAAAATAAAGGATATCTTGGTCTATATCCTGTGAATTTATATCTATATTGCGAAAGGCTTCACCTAATCGTACATTTACTTCATGCAAATACAATTGAAATTTCTGAGGATAGCGAGAGACATGTCCTACGTGTTCCCCATTCCTTCGCTCGGCAGGAAAATGTGGTGGTGTATCTATTTTTCCTATATTATTAGTAGCAAGTTCTCTTTGAAGATAAACTTTCAATGCATCAGTTGATATATCTTTAAGAGTATTCTTATCCACATGTTCGTTTCTCTCTTTCTGTAATACAGTCATTCTTAGATTACTAATATACCCCCAGGGGTATTATATTAAATTCTCTATATCCCTGAGAAGTGACTCAACTTCTCTTAGCCCTTGTTCCCAGAATTCGGCCTTTTTTATATCTAAGCCTAGCTTTTTAAATATTTCTTCGGGCGACATTACTCTGCCAGTTGCAAGAAACTCTTTCACCAAAGTAATAGAATTAGGGTCATTTCGTACCATCCTTTGTAAAGATTTCGATATAAGTTGCCCACTAGCATAAGAATAAACATAAAAAGGTGACCGAATATGGCCCCAGTAAATCCAAAACAATGCTCCCCCCCTCTTCTGAGAGACAGCTGGTCCCATATACTCTTCCATTCTCTTTTGGAATAAGTTCCCTATCTCATCTCTCGAGATAAATGATTTTTCTTCATACGTTTTTGCAAGATCTTGTTCAAAACGATAGCAGGCGACCTGTCGAAAGATCGATGCAATATCATCATTCAGCTTATTCATTAACAAAAAGAGTCGCTGTTCTTTTGGGAGGTCTTTTGTCATTTCTTCAAGAACAAAGTCTTCAAAAAAAGTACTCGCAACCTCGGCCGTAGCCATAGAAACGCCATAAGCAAATTCATTCACCTTAGAGCGTTGCATCAGAATATCATTTATCGCATGTCCCATTTCGTGCGCAAGTGTTGTCACATCTATTGGTCGATCCGTATAATTTAATAATATATAGACAGGGTCAATAGTCGTAAATGAAGTACAAAATGCCCCAGAAGACTTTCCTTTTTGAGGATACACATCAATACGTCTCTCTTTTTGCATGCTTCTAAAAATCCCATCAAATTCTTTATTAAGTCGTTTAAAAACCCGCGAAATTATCTTTACTGCTTCGTTATATGGGATTTTCTTAACATCATCTAAAGCAAAATCATAACTTCTCTCGTAATGTTCTAACTTCCTTTGTTTTAAGAGTTTAGCCTTAATTGCAAAATACCGATGAGGAATATGTTTATAGTTTTCTACTGAGGATAAAAGTGCGTCTATCATGTCACCAGAAACATCATCTGCAACTAATCTAAATTCATCTACTCTTTTTGTGCCACGAAGTTTCATGTTTATAGATCTATAAGCAAGTACCGCATTTATTTCGGCTTCCGCAACTACTTCATATTTCTTAAGAACTTTCGATATCAGCTTTCCGGCAAGGTCCCTCTCTTGCTTATCATGACTTTGAGTTAAAGGCCCAACTTCTGAAAGACTCTTTTTGATACCCTTAAAGCTAATTTCCTCATTATTCAGCAATTGAAATACTAAAGATGTCCAATTATCGCGTGCAAACGGACTGAGTAATGTAAAAATCTTCTCTTCTTGTTCAGATAAATCATATTTTGCATTTGCAAATGTTTTTCTAAGATCATACTGATACTTCTCCAATAATTTACTCGTAAGAAATATCTCTTGTTGCGAAGGGAGTACCTTGCCGAGTTTTAGCTCAAAGAATTGCATTCTATTACTCATCTCTTGTGCAAACCGAGTATTATCTGCGACCGCTTGTTTAACCTCTGGATTTGACGAATCTAGCGCTTCAAGAAGGCCTAGATAAAAACTTGCCTTTCCTGCTGATGAATATTGAGTAGTGAAACTTTCTAATTCGGAGTATGCCTGATACAGGGCTTTCTCATCATGCAGGTATGCTTCATCTTTTTCCCACTTTTCGGAAAAATTGCTTACAAATTTTTCAATTCCTTTTCTCTCCTGACCAATGAGTGGATCGCTTAGCCCGCTGAAAAGCGGGCTAAGGTCCCAAGAATAATGAGAGTCTTTGCTCATAAATCTAACGACTTTTGTGTAATCTTACCTTTCAATCGGACAAGAAAATCTGCCACCGACATATCTTTTATATTCTCTCCTGTTCTTAATCGAACAGAAAGTAAATTCTTTTCTACTTCTTGTTTGCCCACAATAATCATATAGGGAATCTTTTCATTTTGTGCATCTAATATTTTTTTATTAAGTGTATTATTCGATGCATCAATAGAAAGGCGAATACCTGGTATCGAAGAATTCAATTGCTCTTTAACTTTCTGTGCATATTCTGCCTGGTCTAAACCAATAGGAATAATGCGAACTTGCTCTGGGCTTAACCAAACTGGGAATGCACCTGCAAATCTTTCAATAAGAAAGCCCACTACTCTTTCTATCGCCCCAATTGATGATCGATGAATAACTATTGGTTCTTCTTCTTTGCCTTCCTCGTTAATAAACCTTAAAGCAAAGCGTTTTGGCATAACGAAATCATACTGCACCGTAAATGCCGTATCTTCTTTCCCTAATACATTGTCCATTTGGACATCAATTTTTGGGCCATAAAATGCTGCTTCTCCTGGCGCTTCATAGAATTGAGCATTTCTTTCAATAAGAACTTTACGAAGTACTGCTTCTGCATGATCCCATGAAGCATCATCTTTATAGTATTTCTTATCATCACTTCTATCCCCTAAAGATAGGCGATATCTGTAGTTTTCACCTTCTTTAAGACCCATGATTGCTGCAACATATTTAATTAACTCCAAGACAGCAATAATTTCTGCTTCAACCTGCTCTTTCTTTGCCACTATATGTGCATCTGCAAGACAAAATGAACGAACACGCATTAAACCAGAGAGTTCTCCCGATTTTTCATAACGATATAGTTTTGCAAGCTCGGCTATTCTCATCGGAAGCTCTTTGTAACTTCGTGGTTGAGAGAGATAGTATTCGAAATGATGGGGACAAGTCATCGGTCGGAGCATAAATTTTTCATCATCTATCTCAATTGGTGCATACATTGACTCTTTATAATAAGGATAATGCCCCGATTTCTGGTAAAGCTCAATCTTTGCAATATCTGGCGTGTAAACATGTAAATATCCGCGTCTCAATTCCTCGTCTACAATAAAACGTTCTAATTCTCGACGAATCGTTGAGCCCTTTGGCGTCCAAATAGGAAGACCCTTTCCAACAACATCAGAAAAGATAAATAAATCTAAATCCTTCCCTATTTTCCGGTGGTCTCTCTTCTTTGATTCTTCCAATCGCTCCAGATAAGTATCTAACTCTTCTTGAGAGGAGAACGCAGTGCCAGAAATTCTGACTAACATTTCATTTTTCTCATCACCTCTCCAATAAGCACCGCCAATACTGAGTAGCTTTATTGCCTTAACTTCGCCCGTGCTCTCAACATGGGGTCCTTTACAAAGATCAACATAGGAATCACCTGTCTGATAAATAGTAATTACCTTATCTTCAGCAGCGAATTGCTCTAACCATTCTAATTTAAAGGGGTTTGCTTTGAATAGTTCTGCAGCTTCCTCTTTGGTAACTTCTTTTCGAATAATGGGGAGATCTTTCTTAATAATTTCGCGCATCTTGTTTTCGATCTTTGCAAAATCTTCGTCATTAACTTTGACGCTCCACTTTGAATCATTAGAAAAACCATCATCCGAAATATGGGCAATAGCAAGCATTACATTCTCTGGAAAAAGCTCAGTTACTGCTTGAGCTAAAATATGCTCTGCCGAGTGCCGCAACTTATACAAATATTCTTTATCTTTTTGATTTTGAATCATTTTTAAATTTTTAAACTTATCTAGAACAATACTTAATAATGATGGATATAACCCCTAGGGGTGAGAGTTCTACCGTTTGTAATAAAATACATGAGCTTATTGTACTAAGAGAAGCTATAGACGACAATAGCTATTTAACAGGGCTTTCTGACGGATCAGCAACAGTCTTTGCTTCTAAATGCTTTGTATATACTACTCGAATATCTTCCTTTACAAATAATACTGAGTCATCCATCTTTTTAGGCTTGATTACAGACTTAACTCCATTTGTCACTCCAGCGCCTATTATCTCCCACTCTTGGGATATTACTTTAATTCTATAGTCATTCGCAGGAACGATAAACTGATATTTCCCATCTCTGTTTGTATAGGTCTGAGATATAAACGTATTAAAATCTTTATCGTAAAGCCCTATTTCCAAATCTGCAACTGGGCGTAACCAACCGGTTGTTACTGTACCAAACTGCTTTGGCTGCATTACCGAATAAACGATTTTTGCAACAAGAATAAGAATATATAACCCTAGAATAAAAAAAGTAATAAATCCGGGGTACCGTATCGCGAATGCAATACTAAGAGCAATTCCAATAATAAGGCTTATATCACTTGCCCATCTTATTGCTGAAACAGCAATAACACCAAATTGATGTATTGTTTTTTGCCAAGAAGAAAGGTGCTTCGAATCGATCGGTATTGAAAACATAAGAGATTGTCCTTCTACCTCTACTATTACTTTTTCACCTTTATAAATGCTTGTATATTGGGCATCTACTTTGTCAGGAACTAATGTTGAAGGGAAAGTATATCCATTTTTTGTTACTTCGAGTAGATACACCCCCTTTTGAGTATTCAAACGAAAGATACCTTGTGCATCTGTAACTGTTGTCTGTATTATTGCTAATGAACTTGCATCTTTCACCCTAACAATAGCTCTTGGAAGCCCCTTCTTGGTTACAGAATCATAAACGACTCCCCAAGGCTTCTTCTTTCTAAATCTATCCATGAAACGGCCTAATAGTGACCAAAGGCTAAGACTAGATAGTCCTAAAGTAGGAGTAAGTGCTGCAAGAACTGGCAAAAGAGTATCTAATGCAATTACTGCAGCAAGTATTCTGGCAGCCTGATACCAGGGATACTCTGTTCCAGAGACTGTATCTAAAAGAAGAGCTGACTGTCTAAAACAACTATCACTAATTGCATAGAGATAAATGACAGTTGGCTGATTAACGGTAATAATTGCGGAACCATTTGATGGGTATTGAATATCTGATCCACCAATCATTACTTTTTCTGTATTCCTGGTTTGCCACGAAAGAGTAATTATTTCATTTACTAATGGATATGAGTTACTTGCAGAGAAACTGATAATTTCGGGATCATTACCTTGTGCACGAACTGATGGGATTAAAAAGGAAACTTGATTCTTTTGACACTCCGCTACCTGCGCATTTGCAGATGTACCAGAAATAGTAACTTTCGATGGTTTAATTTGAACAATAAAGACTAAAAGTAGAAAAACTCCAAGTCCTACTATTAAATATACTTTCTTCACTTTTGCTTTCTTTATGTTAACCTTTTTGTTACATCATCCCAATTTATCAGTTGCCACCATGCTGCAACATAAGAAGCCCTGTCATTCTTATAATCTAAATAATATGCATGTTCCCATACATCCAGCACCAATATTGGTATAAAGCCAGCAATCGCCATCATATTCTGTTTTTCAATTTGAAGTATAAAGAGGTTTTTGTCTAAATCTGCCATAACTACTGCCCAACCAGAACCTTCTACTGTTTTTGCAGCAGCAGAAAACTGGGATTTAAATGCATCAAAATTTCCAAATGAATTCTCAATTAACTCTTTTGTAAAACCTACAGGAGCATTATCTTCTTGCGGAGCTCTCATATTATCCCAGAAGACAGAATGAAGAATATGCCCGTTAATATTAAAAGATAAATCACGAAGGACCGCTCGTATGTCAATTTCTAAGTCACCACTTCGTGACTTTTCTAATTTTTCTAAGGCTGAATTAGCTCCAGTTACATAAGCTTGATGATGTTTTGTATGATGAAGCGTCATAATTTCTTCAGAAATTATCGGTGCAAGCTCATTATACTTATATGGAAGTACTGGTAATTCGTATTTCATGCAGTCTCTCTTATCTTATATATGGTTAATCCCGATAGCACTCCTCTTCCTCAGTTTATAACATATACCACAGCAAATGAATATATACTAAACACCTTAATTGAGGGCTAACCTAATAGAGTCGTTATTAGAGTAAGAGATTATCCTTTAATAATAATCCTAATTGCTTTGTTAATTCTCTTCCTCAAAACAACATAGAATACTATTGCTCCACCGATCAATAGGATAATTGGTATAAGTCTTTGTGTATACAGTGAGACAAAAGAAGTTTCGCCACTAAGTGTTTTTAAATTTTCACCATAGGAAAGATTAAGTCTTGCCTTAAAGAAACCAATCCCTTCAAATCCAAATTCTTCATCATAAGCTCTATTGCTATTAGGAAGGATGTTCTTGGAAGTTACTGGTATTGTCTGTATTTTATTTCCAAAAATATCAAGGATATCTATACTTCCTGTTGGTTTGACTAAAACTGATCCACTATTCTGAATTAGTGTATTTAATTTTACTTTTGGCTCTGTATAGGTATCTTTATCGCTTTTGAAGTTAATAAGTTTTGCTTGTTCAACAACGTCACCAGGAAGTCTAATTAGAATAATTGAAGCAATCTCTTGAACTACTTTTGTAGCCTTAGAATCAGAATTTGCTTGCTCTGATGAGAACACAATTGCACCATAATTGCTGCCGGGTTGTGCATCGACAGGAATATCTAAAGAGAAACTAAAAAGAGCGACTTGACCAGGCTGTACTACAAGATTAGGAGAGAGAAACTTGACCCATGAGTTTATTGAATATAGCGATTCATTATCTGTCAAACTAACTTGACCCTCATCACCAAATGGTAAAAAGTTCTGCACTCTTGCAGTAAGTGCAATTGGTTCTTTAGATAGGTTTTCTACTTTAATAATATTGTTAAGATGATCTCCTGGCTTAGCATTAATATCAAAAGATGGAGGAGAAATAGAGAAACCTTTTTTATCTGTATCATTTGTCTGAGCATAAACTGGAAACATACCGGCAAAGAACAATATTCCGAAGACTATGGAGCTTATTATAAATATTTTTTTCATACTTTTTAACATAAAATTGGTTAACATTTCACTAATATATGGGAGTAACAACATAGATTACAGTTGTAACATAAGATCCTGCAGGGGTTGTTGTTGATATACCCGCTTGGAATCCTACCCGAATCGTTTCCGATGCTGCTACTGCACTGTATCCTATCTCTAGTGGTGAAGTTGTAAATGCTGCCCATTTATTGCTTATGAATCTTCCTGCTGTACCAGTACCTAAAGTTGCATCGTTAGTCGTGTATCCAAAAGCTGATGTTCCTGCTGCACTGAATGCGGTTGGTGCAGCATTTGTTCCTGTCCAATCTGTTACCGTTCCACCTGCTCCGTTTGAGAGAGCACCAGAATATCTCGCTGTGACGGTATAGCCTGAACCAGCGTTGGTTGCAACAAGTAAATCTTGTGCTCCAATTCTATTTGTCGATGCAGAAAGTGTTCCAAATGGTACTGTAGTAGTTGTCGTTGTAATATTCGTTGTTGCACCGTTCACTGTTTGTGCAGATGCTACTCCTGTTACCGAAAAAGATAATGTTGGATCTATTGTACCCGATACTAACTGTCCATTTGTATAGATAAAAGCAACTGTCGAACTATCTACTGGCGCTGTAGCACAGTCTACATTATTAAAAGTTGAAAACTGTAGGAAATAAATTGTTTCAGCAATTGAACCATTAGTTATCCCTGTAAGGACTACTGTCCTTCCTGATGCAGATACTGGAGTTTCTCCTGTTGCGAAAGTAATACTCGAGACTCCTGTTGTGTTGTTATTTGTGACTGTCCAGCTAGCTGGGGTTGGTACATATGTTGAGGTTCCGCTAAGGGCAAGACCTGTTATTGTCATTCCTGTTGGTTTGCTTCCCGCGCTTGCTGCGTCTGAAAATGATACTTTCATACATTTCATTGCGCTTGTTGTTACTCCTGAAAACTGCAATGTATACGTGACTGAGGCAGTGCTTGTTCTTGAATCTGATAATGTTGCAGATGCCGTTGATAGTGTTGCTGCACTTGCAATCCCACTAACTCCGAATAAGGAGAATATTATTGTGAACAGGAGAATAATGAGTCTTTTTAACATATACCTGTAATACTTAAGTAATCCTACAATATATTAGATTTAGAATAGCCTGTCAATGAATTATCTATACAAATTAATATATGGGAGTAACAACATAGATTACAGTTGTAACATAAGATCCTGCAGGGGTTGTTGTTGATATACCCGCTTGGAATCCTACCCGAATCGTTTCCGATGCTGCTACTGCACTGTATCCTATCT